>Ga0256838_1000303_pt1 | contig 33069 bp, 36 predicted proteins | sample 4571419metaG_FD_185978 | JGI IMG/M metagenome (GOLD analysis project Ga0256838, IMG submission 185978) | Hydrothermal vent microbial communities from Guaymas Basin, Mexico - 4571-419 | ecosystem: Environmental > Aquatic > Marine > Hydrothermal vents | place: Mexico: Guaymas Basin | collected... | reverse complement strand
ATCAACTTCCCTAAAAAAACACGGCTTTTATGAAACAAATTTTATAGAATCAATCGCTTTAGCGGAAGAGAGCGGTGAGATGGAAAACATTTTACAAAACATCAGTGAAATGTATCTTGAAGAGTACGAATCAAAAACCTCTACCCTGCTCTCACTCCTTGAGCCGGTTATGATGGTGGTTATCGGAAGCATCATCGGCTTTATCGTCACCGCGATGCTTCTTCCTATTTTCAGTATGAATATAGGAGGTTAATTATCTATTTTCCACTCATCCTTCATTACCATATTAATATTCTCGTCTGTATCTGTATCAATACTTAATAAGCCAATCAAAAACAATCCATTAGAGTCTTCGTCAGTATAAAGAGGAATTATATATGATTTATCTACATCAAAATCATTCTTATCTAAATCAATTACAATTATATTATTGTCCATACTCCACTTTCCTGTAGCAGAAACGGTTTTACCATCCTCTACCCACTCCACTTTTACGGAGTAATCATCGTTCAAATAAAGTTTATCAGTATCTGAAAGTTTCCATACGGTGCCTTTTAAATCTTTTTCTGCAATTTCTTTCGGTTTATTGTCAATAATATTTAAGATATCATCTGTATTGTTAACTTTATCACCTTTTAATAAAGCATCTGTTTCATTAAATAACTCTCCTTTTTCAGATATTGTCGTATATAAAATAGAACCTTCTTTACGTCTAATTGCAGCAAATGTTACATCATCTAATACCAAAACATTTTTTTCAACTCTCCATGTTCCACTTTCTGGTTCTTTATCTTCTTCATAATATTCATAAGAACCGTTATCTAAAAATTTTATATAACAATTCCCTTCCTCCTTAATATCCAAATACAACGCTTTATTTACTAAATCTGATTCACTTAGCTCCATAGGTTCGAAATCTATTTTTTCTAAAAATTCATCTACTGAATCTATTTGATAAAAAGCTTCAAACTCATTAATAATATTTTCACTCTTATTTCCATCACTATCAGGTTTTATACGGCTTCTTATAGCTGCTATATTAAAACCTTCAAAATTAGTAATATTTAAATCTTTTAAATTAACAATAGAATCAAAAATCACATCTCCACTATTATCGTTTGTTACGACATAATGAATTGAACCATTTTCTTCTTTAATCTCAATCATCACGTCATTACCATCACTATTTAAATTATTTAAGTCTTCAGAGTAGTCTTGTGTTTTTATTGTTTGATAATACTCATTACCTTCACTATCATTTAAATAGACCCAACTTGAAATAGAATTTTCATAAACTTTAATTCCCGCTATAAAAGTTAGATTTTCATCACGTTTAAGATTTCCAACATTACCATTCGTTTTAATATAGCCTTTAGCAATTCCTAAAGCTCCAAAGTTCGAATTACTACTTTCATTTTCTAAATTAACTTTAATATTAAAACCAGATGCATAATTTAAATTAGTTGCTATTTCAGCCATTGAATCAATTTTGTCTTTTTTATAAGCTCTTAGAACTATATATTCATTTTCATCGTAAATCACAACATCATTGTCTTTAAACCTTTCATCTCCTGGATACATTGCTAAAATTTTAACCCAATCATATCCCCATAAATTTGTTAAAGGTTCCACTTCTATACTAGAGTTAGTATTTGTTTGATTTTCTTCATTTTCAACTGATTCATTCTCGAAATTTTCATCTTCAAAAAATACAATATTATCATCAATTGCAGTTATATTAAATTCTTTTGTTTCATTATTTTCTTCATATGTTCCACTAAAATAACCCGTTATCAAATGGATTTGATAACTTCCATCATTATTATCAATAAACTTAATTATCTCTGTTTGTTTATCAGTTAAAGAAACATTATACCCTACCAAATATAAACAGTTTATTTCATTTTCAGCAGCATCTAATATAAGTTCATTTCCATCAAAAGCGTTTTTAAATTCTTCTAAACTATTAAAATTAGTAGTACATTGTATTCCAGTACCATTATCATCAACAATATTAAATTGTAATTCATCATTTTGATTTAAATTAAGTTTATCATCATCATTTTTTAGCATAACTTGAGAATTATTTATTACATAGGTAGGATAAGGATTAAAAGTTGCTTCATCAAATGATTCTACTCTTACCTCCATATTTTCAAATAATTTTTCATCCTTAAAATCATAAAAACTGATTTCTCCATTAGAATCATTTAAAGATTTAAACGCTACCATTACATTTATATTAGTACTAGCATTATAAATTACTAAAACATTATTAATGATGTCATAATCATCTTCGTTATGAAAAAACACTTTTTTATTTGAAGTAAAATAAGCAGTAAATATATTATCCAAAATAATTTTTTTACCAGCTATATCACTTAAAGTAATTGGGATCGGCTTAAAAGGTAATGAATCTAAAAATTTTTCAACTTCAGAAATACTATACACCATAGTAGCTGTTTTAACTGATATAACTTTTCCATTTTCCAACTTCACTATATAACCATTTAAAATGGAATAATCATCTGTAATTTTTGTTGCTATAAAATAATTATCCGAATCTAACTCCAAAATACCATCTTTTATTTTATTACTATCAATTTCATAAATTTTTCCATCAATTAAATATCTATCTTTTATACTATTATTATCAATAACTTTATAACTCAACACTAATTTTATATCATCCAAATTATTAGAATCAGATATTAAAATTGGGAAATAAGCATTAATATTATTATCCTCTATTACAAATACTTTATTAAATATTTCATTATTTGTTATTGCCACATAATTTTCATCACTCATATATATACTTTGAGTAATATTGTTTTCTTTAAACATAAATGCTTGATAATCTTTATGAGGTAAGAATAGTTGTTTACCTTTTACCACATCAAAATAATATTTTTTATTTATATCTCCTATATTTTCAGCATGTAAAATATTTAACTCATCAAAAACTTTTTTTATTTTTTTAAATTTTTCGTAAGTATTGATTATTTGATTAATCTTAATTTCACTTTCATTGATTTTTACATTTATTTCTTTTTCATTAACTGCTTCATTTAATGAAGAAATATTTTTAATACTATAAGTATTATATATTGATTCAGCAATATCTTCTGGATTCAAATCTAAATTAACTTTTATATCATTTAACCCAGCTAAATCATATGTTTTAAAATCATTAAATATACCCTTTAAATACCCTCCTATAAGTACTTTAGCTAAATCTACTTCAGTTTGAGTATCATTAATTTTCTCTACAATGTTTTCATTAGTGTCAATTGACACTTCTACAGCTTGCTGTAGTATAACAGGGTCATTTAGTTCATTATTCTCAACACTTGTTATAATATTATTAAAAACAGTTTGATGTTCTTTAGGAATAGCTTCTTCTATTGATTTATTTTCATTAATTATTTTATCTGAAACAACTTCAATAACATCAGGATTTTCTTCTGCTAATTTAGACAAAAATACTGAAACTGCTAAGTTTTTTTTATCTTTAATTGGATTTATATTTGTTATATCCTCTTCTAAATTTAAAGCTTTAGATACTTTTTCTTTAATTTCTTTTATCTCAGTTTCAGTAATTTTATTTGTTTTTGTCTTTACATAAACTTTTTTGGTAGCAATAGTAGATATAGGAGATACATAAACAGTATTTTCTCCTGTCCTTGGAGTGGATAGTTTATTAACAAAACTTTCTTTGGTATAAATATCTATTGAATTATCGGTAGGCTCTACTAATACTGGAGCAATTGTTGCATTTTCATCTGCTGGATTATAAGAAAAGCTGAAATTTCCATTAGCATCTGTATTACTAAAAGGTTCATTATCATCACACTTTTCATTAAAATTTAAATCTAAACAAACTTTAGCATAAGCAATAGGACCATCTATAGCTGAACCATTTAATGTTGATGTTTTATTAGTTGTTGTACTGGAAGTAGAAGAACTACTATTACTACTGCTTCCTCCTCCACAACCTACTAAAATTAAACATGCCGCTAAACTAAATAATGAATACTTTACTCCCTTTTTCATTCTTTATCCTTAAAAAAAATTTTACAAATTATATTATACAAAATATAGTGTAAAATTTGTGTCAGATAATTAAAAATATTAAGAAAAAAATAAAAAAAGAGATTAGTTAGAAGTTTTATTTATAGTATCGGAGTCTATTTCTATTACAGTGTGGACATTTCCTCTTGGGTTAAAATCCATAACGATTTTCATCCATTTTGGTTTTAATTTGTTATATAGAGTATCAAAAATTTCGTTTGCGCTGTCTTCATGAGAGATATATCTATTCATAAACGAATTGATATAAAGTTTCAACGCCTTCAATTCCACGACCCATTCATCCGGAATATATTCAAGATACACAGTGGCAAAGTCCGGATAACCGGAGCGAGGGCATTTACACATAAATTCAGGTAATGTTATTTTTATTTTATAGTTTTTTTTATTTTTATTCGGCCAAATCTCAAGGTCTTTTTGAGGATCAAATTCGATTATTTCCCTCTCACCGTACTTAATTTCGCTCATTTTTTTCCTTATACGTCAATATTTTCTACTTCTTTTGCGTTTGCCTGGATATATTCACGCCTTGGGGCGACTTCATTACCCATAAAGAGTTCAAACTTCTTCGCAGCTTCTTCGGCATCTTCAAGAGTTACTTGAATTAAAGTTCTGTTTTCAGGATCCATTGTTGTATCCCACAGCTGCTCAGGGTTCATCTCACCAAGACCTTTATATCTTTGAATATGAGCTCCCTGTCTTGCTTTTTTAATAACCTCATCAAGAAGTTCCAAATAATCACCTTTTACCAAATCTTTATACTCTTTTAATTTTTCATATACTTTTTTAGCTTCTAAAAACAGAGGATGATTTAATAATTTCTCATCAACAGTAATCTCTTCAAGGCCTCTATTTGTTTGAATATAATAGTGATTTCCGTGTTTTGAGATAATATTAAATCCGAATTTTTTAAGATAATCTTCAAGTTCTTCAATATTACCATTTTCAATCAAAAATCTTATAACTTCGGGTACATTGAATCTTTTTGTAAGCTTTTCAAGTAAAATTTTATAATAAGCTGCGTTTTTCAATAATTCTTTAAGCTCAGGTTTTCCCACACCTTCTATATCAATTGAATTAATGCCCTGCTCTATTAAAAATTCATTTAACTCTTTATCATCTTTAAGATATTTTTCTACTTTACCTTTTTTGTATCTGTATAAAGGCGGCTGGGCTATATAAAGATATCCTCTTTCAATCAGTTCTCTTAAATGGTTAAAGAAAAAGGTCATAATAAGTGTTTGAATATGGCTTCCGTCAACGTCTGCGTCGGTCATAATTATGATTTTTTTATATCTTGTTTTATCGGCGTCAAAATCAGGTCCTATTCCTGTACCTAAAGCCGTAATAATATTTTTAATCTCTTCAGAGCTTAGAGCCTTTGCGTCGGTTGATTTTTGGGTGTTGAGAATTTTACCGCGAAGCGGAAGAATAGCCTGAAAATATCTGTCTCTTCCTTGTTTTGCACTTCCTCCCGCACTGTCACCCTCTACTAAATATAATTCCGCTTCATCAGGATTTTTTGTTTGACAGTCAGCTAGTTTTCCAGGAAGAGTACCTACTCCAACTTTTGTCTGTTTTCTTGTTAACTCCCTTGCTTTTTTAGCGGCGATTCTACTTCTTGCAGCAGCTATTGCTTTTTCGGCTATTGTTTTTGCTGTATTTGGATTTTCTTCAAAATATCTTGTTAGATATTCATATGTTACTTTTTGAACTATAGGTTTCACATAAGAACTTCCAAGCTTTCCTTTTGTCTGACCTTCGAACTGCGGCTCGCTCATTTTTACGCTGACAATTGCGTTTAATCCTTCTTTTACATCATCACCTGTAATTTTAATATTATCCTTAAGTTTCATATTTTTATTAATATAATTGATTATCGCTTTACTAAGCCCCGCTTTAAATCCGCTTTCGTGCGTTCCGCCTTCGGGTGTTCTGATGTTATTTACAAAACTCAAAACTTTTTCATCATATCCGCTGTCATAACACAATGCTACTTCAACATCTAAAGCTTTCTCATCATCGCTGTAATGCTCGTTATAATAAATTACTTCCGTTATACATTCTTTATTCGTAAGTGTTTTAACAAAATCCTTAATACCGCCTTCGAAATGATAAACTTCTTTAGTACCGTCGATTTCGTTTTCGAAATAAATAGTAATATTAGGATTAAGATATGCTAGTTCTTTTAGTCTTTTTCTTAAAATATCACTGCTGAATTCCGTAGTTTCAAAAATCTCTTCATCAGGCCAAAATTGAATCGTTGTTCCGGTTCTGTTAGTAGTTCCTATTACTTCTAAATCCGTTACCGGTTTTCCTCTTTCAAATATCTGTTGCCATATTTTACCGTCTCTTTTAATTGTCATTATAAGTTTTTTAGAAAGTGCGTTTACTACCGATACCCCTACCCCGTGAAGACCTCCGGATACTTTATATGTTTTATTATCGAATTTTCCACCTGCGTGTAGTACAGTTAATACTACGGTAGCTGCGGGGATTTTTTCTTCCGGATGAATATCAACTGGAATACCTCTTCCGTTATCGGAGATTGTAACACTACCGTCTTTATTTATTTTTACCTTGATTTCAGTGGCATATCCCGCCATTGCTTCGTCAATGGCATTGTCTACCACTTCATAAATTAAATGATGAAGACCCCTGATTCCAGTATCTCCGATATACATTCCGGGTCTTTTTCTGACTGCTTCAAGACCCTTTAATACTTTAATACTATTAGCACCGTAATTTGCCATTCAGTTCCTTTAAAGCTACTTTTTACTAATTATATCAAATATTAAGAGGCATTACTATTGTGATGAATTTGCCGTCTCTTAACATAAACGGTATATTCGGTTCGTTTAGACAAAGTTCAAATTCATCTGAATTTATTATATTTAGAAAATCCATTAAATATCTGCTATTTACCGCAAAAGTAAAATCATCTATATTACTGTTGTATTCAAAACTTGTTTTTGCTTGCATAGTTTCGTCACTTATGCTTTCGAATTCTATTTTGTCTTTTTTAATTGATATTCTTACTTCGTTTGAAATAATGCTTACCTGTTTTAAATGTGATAAAAACTCTCCTCTTGGGATTTTAAGTTCGTAATTGAAGCTTTGAGGAATTATTTTTTCATATGCCGGAAATTTTCCGTTTATTAATTTTGTGAAAAACATTGTATTTTCATCTTTTAAAATTAAATAAACCTCATCATAGAAAATTTCCATATCGTCTTTAAATATTCTTTTAATTTCACTTATTGCTCTTTTTGGAACGATGATTTGGTTTTCTTTTCCGGTAGCGTCACTGTAGTAAACAGCAAGTCTTCTTGTGTCAGTTGATACAAAGTTTGTTTTTTCTTTTATATCAAAGAGAGCTCCGTTTAATTCGTATTTAGGGTTATTTGTATCGATTACTGGGAATATTTTTTTAATTGCGTCAAAAAATTCGTTATTTTGAATATTTAGTTTTTCCAAGTCGTTTGGATTTGGAAATTCCGGAAATTCATTTGCATTAAAGCTTGTAAGTTTATAAATTGATGTATCTTGTGTAATAATAATCGTATCACCTTCGCTTTTTATTTCTATTTCTTTGTTTTGTAGGGCTTTAATAATATCAGACAGTCTTTTTCCGTTTATAGTAACTATACCTTTTTCTAAAATTTCAGTATCTGTTGTTATTTTTATTCCTATTTCCTTATCTGTAGCTTTGATTGTTAGGTTTTCATCTGCTTGTAGCAGTATATGAGAAGTAATTTGAGTGTTGTCTTTTTTTTCCGTAAAAGGAAGTGCCTGGTTTATTATACTCTCAAGAACAGGTTTTTGAATTTTAATGTGCATAACTTTCTCCTTTATTTAAATTCTTACAGTAGTAGTAGTAGATTATAGTGAATTGTTGAATTTTGCTGAAAATCCCCGTAATCTTCACATTTTGTAAGTGAAAGTGAATAACTTTTTTATTCACGCTATTCACCTTTTCTTAGTTGAATTTTATTTTTCAGCTCTTCGATTTTAATTCTAAAATCATTATCTTCTTTTAGTTTTTTATTAAAACTTTTGATTGCGTGGCTTACTGCGCTGTGGTCTTTAAGTCCGAAATATTTTGCAATTGTCGGAGTTGATTCCTTTGTAAACTCACGGGCCAAGTAAATAGCAGTTCTTCTCGCTGCTACGATATTTTGGTTTCTGCTTTTTGAGGTTATTTCGCTTGGTTTTATGTTAAATTCTTTAGCGATAAGTTCGATAATATCCTGAAGAGTGATATTTTCTTTTTTATCTTTTATATGTTCTTTCAGGGCCTGTTTTGCAAAATCAAGAGTAATATCCGTAATTCCCAAAAGTTTTGCCATGGCGTTTAATTTTACTATCATACCTTCTATTTCTCTTATATTATCATCAAGTTTTGTAGCAATAAATTCAATTACGTCATCCGGGAGATAAATACCGTTAAGTTCGCATTTTTTCTTGATGATTTCTATTTTTGTTTCAAGTTCCGGAGGTTGGATATCGGCTATGAGACCGGCTTCAAAGCGGCTTCTTAATCTGTCTACCAGATCTTGAAGTTTTTTCGGAGGTCTGTCGGCTGTAAGACATATCTGTTTTTTTTGGTTGTAAAGTTCGTTAAAAGTGTGGAAAAATTCTTCTTGGGTTTGTTCTTTTCCTGCGAAAAATTGAACGTCGTCAATCAATAAAACGTCGCAGTTTCTATATTTTTCGTGGAATCTGTCCATTGTTTGGTTTCTTACATGTTCTCTAAATTCGTTCATAAATTGTTCGCTTGTTACGTAAATTACTTTTAGTTTGTTTTTTAGGTAGTTTCCTATGGCTTGGATGAGGTGTGTTTTACCTAAACCGACCCCTCCGTAAATAAAAAGAGGATTATAACTTTTACCGGGATTTTCAGCTACGCTTTTAGCTGCACTGTAAGCGAACTGATTAGATGGTCCCACAATAAAACTTTCAAAGGTATATTCCGGTATGAGTACCGAAGGAGTGGAGGTTGTTAGAATTTCTTCACTGGTATATTTTTTTGGTTTGATCTCTTTTGTAATTATTTCCACTGCCGCTTCTATTCCTGTTTCTTTTTGATATAGTTCGGCAATTTTTTTAGAATATTTTCTTTTTACGTAATTGGCTATAAAAATATTGGGAGCTTTAATTATTAATCTCGCACTGTCACTGTTTTCTTCATCGAATTCCAAATTTTTTATAAATTTATTATAATTCACTTGATTTTCACGTTTTAGTTCTTGTTTTATTTTATCGAATAACAAAAAACAGCTCCTTTGTGAATAAAATTTTTTTCACATTGTGAATATATTGTGAAAAGTTATGTGAATTTAATTTTAACATAATGGAAATTAAATGTCTAATAAAGTTATTCACATAGTGAATTAAATGTGAATAAAACATGAAAGAAGTGTGAATGAAAATACTTGGAATAGATCCCGGAACTATCAGATGCGGATATGCTATTATAGAAACCACGCCAAAATTACAGTTATTGGATGCCGGTTTTATAAAAATCACTGAAAAAGAGTTACAATATCAGCTTTCTCAGTTGATAGAGGGACTGGATATTATTTTAAAAAATCCGATTGATGAAGTGGCGATTGAAGATATTTTTTATGCTTATAATCCAAAAACAGTTTTAAAACTAGCTCAATTTAGAGGAGCATTGTCTCTTAGGATTTTACAGGTACACGGAAATTTTGCCGAATATACGCCTCTTCAGGTAAAAAGAGCAGTTACCGGAAACGGAAAGGCAAAAAAAGAGCAGGTTGCTTTTATGGTTAAAAGAATTTTGGGTTTAAAAGGTGATATAAAACCTCTTGATATTACCGATGCCATAGCGGTGGCCATTACTCACTCACAGAGGATAAAATGTTAGAAATTACCGATATTATAGGAATAGTGGCGTTTGCTATAAGCGGCTTTATTATAGGCGTGAAAAACGGCCTTGATTTACTTGGGATTATTATAAGTGCGTTTTTGACGGCTCTTGGTGGGGGTATTATAAGGGATGTTATTGCTGATAGAGAGATTTATGCTTTTACCGATATATTACCGGGAATTTTGGTGCTTTTGGTAGTGTTGATAGGGATTTATTTTAAATTTCACAGATTTGATTTTGAAAAAAATAGACTCTTTTTACTCAGTGATTCCATAGGGCTCGTTAGTTTTGCCATATCAGGGGCAATTGTAGGAGAGATGAAGGGGTTTAATATTTTCGGAGTGGCTACTTTGGCTCTTATTACAGCCGTTGGAGGAGGGATGTTTAGAGATATGCTTATAAATCATATTCCTTTTATTCTAAAAGAAAAATTTTACGGGAGTATAGCAATTTTAGTGGCTTTATTAGTATATTTCTTACCAAATGATTTTTTTTATATTCTAACAATATTTATTGTAGGTGTGTTTCTAAGAATTATAGCTCATATACGAAATTGGCAATTACCGAAAATTTAATGTATAATTAACAAAAAGGAGAACGAATGAAAGTAGGTGATTTGGTAATAGTAGCATCTCTTGGGGAAATAAAAGCTTACAAAGCTGCTCCAAGAACTCTTGAAGCGGAGGCCGGTTTAAAACCGAATGAAATTAAACTTGATTTTTTAACTGCGATTGATGTTGTTGAAAGTCATAAAAAACTTTCTGATTTGATTACTGATACCACCGGAGATGTAAAAAAAGCGGGATTTTTAAATAGAGCCGCAAGCGGAGAAAATCATAATCTAAAAGATGAAATCTATAAAGAAGCTGTAAAAGCTGTAGCGGAAGATATTGATATGTTGATTGAACGGTACGGAGATAAGAAAGTATTTTTATCACTTCCAAAAATAATTTCAAATGACGTATTAAACGCTATGAAATATAGTGATAAAATATTCAGACTTATAGAAAAAGATTTGTTAAAAACCGATAAAAACAAACTTATTGAAGAATTCAAACCTGATATACTAAAATAGGGAAGATTATTTTTTCGATTCTTCCCTTATTTCTTTTGCCACTCTGTCAAGAATCCCGTTAATAAAGCTTTTTGCTTTATCTTCAGAGAAGTTTTTTGCTATTTTTACGGCTTCGTCTATTACTATTTGAAAAGGCGTATCGGTATATTTTAGTTCATATACGCCAAGTCTTAAAATCTGTTTATCAACTTTATCGAGTCTGTCAAAACTCCAGTCTATCAGATGGTCTTTTATAATTTCGTCTATTTCGTCTAAATGTTCTAAGATTCCGTTTAAAAGTTTTTTAGCGAACTCGGCTTTTGAGCCTTTGATTTTTTTTTCTTTTAAAAGTTCGTCAAACTGTTTTACCGCTTCATCGTTTCCTTGTTCAAGCGCATAAAGCGTTTGGATTACGGCTTCTCTTGCATGTGTTATAGTTGCCATTAAAATTCCTTATAAAGATTAATCATTTCAATTAGTCCGAGCATAGCCTCAAAACCTTTGTTTCCTGCTTTTGTTCCGGCTCTTTCTATTGCCTGTTCTATTGTGTCTGTTGTAAGTAGCCCAAATGTTACAGGCGTATCGTATTGTAAAGTAGCGTTAGCTATACCTTTTGTAGCTTCTGCTGCTACGTAATCAAAATGAGGAGTGGCTCCTCTAATAACTGCTCCAAGGCACACTATTCCGTCAAACAAATCTTTTTTCAGAGCTCTTTTTAATGCGAAAGGAATCTCAAATGCTCCCGGTACTAAAATAAGTTCGAGATTCTCTTCTTTACCCCCGTTTCTTAAAAAAGCGTCTTTTGCACCTTCAATCAGTCTATCCGTAATCAAATGGTTAAACCTGCTGGCTATAATCGCGACTTTTTCACTGCCTTCAAGCTGTAAACTTCCTTCATATACTTTCATTTTTTCTCCTTCACGCAATTATTTATACACTCTATATCGTTTGTAATTTCTTCAAGCATCTGCGGGGTAATCATATTCGGTCCGTCGCTTAACGCATTATCCGGATCATAGTGTGTCTCAAAGAAAAATCCGTCAATTCCCACTGCTGCGGCTGCGCGAGAGAGTACGGGTACGTATTCTCTTTTTCCGCTGCTTTTTCCGCCAGCACCGCCTGGCATCTGGACCGCATGTGTGGCATCAAAAATTACAGGAGCAAAATCTCTCATAATATAGAGACTTCTCATATCCACTACCAAGTTTCCATATCCAAATGTAGTTCCTCTTTCCGTCAGCCATACACCGTGTTTTTTTGAATTTTCGTAATTTACCTCATCACATCCTCTGGTTTTAAGAACTTTCAAAACCGAATATTTCATATCGGCCGGATTCATAAACTGGCCTTTTTTAATGTTTACTATTTTATCTGTTTTTGCGGCTTCCACCAATAAATCCGTCTGACGACATAAAAATGCCGGAATTTGTAAAACATCTACAACTTCTGCTGCTTTTTTTACCTGCCATGTTTCATGGACATCTGTTAAAAGTTTATAACCGAACTTTTCTTTTACTTCGTTTAATATTTCAAGTCCCTTATCTATGCCGGGACCTCTGTAACTATCAAGGGAAGTTCTGTTTGCCTTATCGTAACTCGCTTTAAAATAAAAATCATATTTTTCGTTATAAGGTTTTAAATATTCGGCTATTTTAAAAATCTGCTCTTTACTTTCTATGACGCAAGGCCCTGCTATTAAAATCATCTTTTGCCTTTTTTATGTGATTATATCATATTAAGTAAATTAAGGAAATTCCGATACATTAATACCGAAAAAGGAGTTTATATGATGAAAAGAATTTATTCTAAACATATTCCAAAATTAATAATAGGCTTGCCTCTTTCAGGGCTTGTTGTTACTGTAATTCTTATATCTTTTATTACCTATTTAACTATAAAAAACAATTTTGACAAACAAAAAGAGATAATAACAGAAGAATTTATGGAAAATCTTAAACAAATTACAAAACAAAGAACAAATATTGCTTACAATATTATAGACGCTTTATATAAAAACAATATCAATTCTCCTGACCCTAAAACAAAAACGCTAAAAATACTCCCTGATATTTTAGATAAGCTCAAATGGGGTGAAAAAGGGTATATTTTCGTAATGGATTTTAAAGGAAATACAATTTATCATCCGAATCATAAATTAATAGGTGTCAATAGATGGAATCTTCAGAGAAATAATGTCAAAATCGTTCAGCTTTTAACCAAAAAGGCTTTAGAGCATCCCGAGGGGACATATGCAAAATATTGGGCATATAATCCGAGCGGCAAACAGCCTCTTGAAAAAATCTCTTATCTGAAAGTTTATAAACCTCTTGGAATTTACCTTGGTAACGGAGTATATCTTGATTATCTGGATAAAAAACTTTTAAAAAAGCAAGAAGAGCATCAAAAACTTTATAAAACTTTGATACGGAATATTTTTTATTTGTCGTTACTTATTTTAGCGGTAATGATATCGGTTTTACTTATATTGTCATTTTGGGTTAGGAAATTATTTTTACAATATGAAAAAGAGTTAAAAACCGAAAAAGAAAAACTTTTTAAAAGGGCGAATTATGATTCTCTTACCGGACTTTTAAGTAAAAGTTATTTTGAGAGTTTGTTACAAAAAGAGATATTTTACATAAAAAGAAAAAAGGATTTAGGAGCCGTTTTATTTATAGATATTGACGGATTTAAAGAAATAAACGATTCATTAGGACATAAATACGGCGACGAAACATTAAAAGAAATTGCCAAAAGACTTAAAAGAGTGGTGAGAGAGACAGATTTTATAAGTAGATTCGGAGGTGATGAATTTTTAGTGTTTTTGAAAGATATAGATCAAGAAAGTATGGTGATAGAAATCGCTCAAAGAATTTTAAAAGAAATAAAAGAACCTATTAAATTGGGAGAACATACCCATCATATTTCAGGAAGTATAGGAATAGCGCTTATACCAAGAGACGGAGAAAATGTAGAAGAGATAATAAAAAATGCCGATAACGCTATGTATAGCGCCAAACGTAAGGGAAAAGACAGATTTGAGTTTTTTACTAAAACATTAAGTGAATTGGCTAAAAAAAGAATTAATTTAAAAAATGATTTATATGAAGCTTTAAAACAGGATGAATTAATTCCTTTTTTTCAACCTCAAATAGATAAAAACGATAATCTTTACGGTAGTGAAGTACTTGTAAGATGGATAAAAAACGGACGAAAAATACCTCCTTTTGAATTTATTCCGTTGGCTATAGAAATGGGGCTTATCGATAAAATAGATTTATTTATTATAGAAAAAGCCATTAAACAATATAATGCATGGAAAAATATGGGATACAAGCCCGGTGTTTTATCTTGTAATGTTACTATGTATCAGCTTGAAAAAACCGATTTTGCCACTCATTTAAAAGAAATTATAGAAAAAAATAATTTTAATCCTGATAATCTAAATATAGAAGTTACGGAAGAAAGCATAATGAAAGATCCTCAAACATCTATTGCGATGTTGGAAAAAATAAGAAATCTTGGTATAAATATAAATATTGATGATTTCGGAACGGGCTATTCGTCACTTAGTTATTTAAAAAAACTCCCCGTATCCAAACTTAAAATAGACAGAAGTTTTATAAAAGATATCCCGGATGATAAAGACGATGTAATGATAACTAAAACAATAATTTCATTGGCAAAAAATATGAATCTTAAAGTTATTGCCGAAGGAGTAGAAAATAAAATTCAAAGAGATTTTGTTTTTTCTCACGGGTGTGATTACGTTCAGGGTTATTATTACTCTCCTCCTATTGAAGCGAGAGAGTTCGAAGAGAAATATTTAAAGGAGAATAATGGTAGTTAGTAAATACAGCGCAAGCGGTAATGATTTTGTAATTTTTCATACATTTAAAAAAAAGAATAGAAGTGAATTGGCAAAAACACTTTGTGACAGACAAAACGGAGTAGGGGCTGACGGATTAATTGTAATACTTCCTCATAATGAATATGATTTTGAGTGGCAATTTTACAATGCCGACGGAAGCGAGGCTGAAATGTGCGGAAACGGAAGCAGGGCGGCTGCACATTATGCCTATACGCAAGGATTAGCTTCAAAAAAAATGAAGTTTTTAACGCTTGCCGGAGTGATTGAAGCGGAGGTCGACGGGGATTTGGTTGAGTCTCAACTGACTCCTTATAAATTCATAGGAGAATATGAGGATTTTGGAAAAAAATTTAAAATCTATGATACCGGGGTTCCTCATATAGTGATTATGGAAAGTATAGAAAATTTTGATAAGAAATTAGCTAGGGATTTAAGATATAAATATAACGCAAACGTAAACTGGGCTGAGGTAAAAGAGGGGAAACTTTTTGTAAGAACTTATGAAAGAGGGGTTGAAGATGAAACTCTAGCTTGCGGGACAGGTATGTGTGCTTCTTTTTTAACGGCAAGAGATAATGGGTTGATAGACAATTCTGTGAAAGTTTATCCAAAAAGCCAAGAAGAACTTAATGTTTCTTTAAGAAACGGAAGACTTTATTTTAAAGGCAAAGTAAAGGAAACTTTTAAAGCGATTACAGCTGATTAAAATAATTTTTGTAAAGTTATAGTTACAATTTGTAACATTCTTTAAAAAGAGATAATAATAGTCTTTTTTATTTATTTTCTTTTTGTTACACTGCTATAAAAAAGGAGGCATCATGCCAACATTAACAAAATTAAAAGGTAATGACGTAGCACTTTACGGAAATCAAGTAAACGTAGGAGATAAAGCACCGGTTGTAACTTTACCAAACAGCTCACTTGAAGAAGTAACTATTGGTGGAGCTCAAGGTATAGCACAATTAATTATTGCCGTGCCGAGTCTTGATACGCCTGTATGTGCGATGGAAACCAGAAAATTCAATGAAGAAGCGGCAAATGTAGAAAATGCTGTTGTTTGTGTAGTTTCAATGGATTTACCATTCGCAGCAAAAAGATTTTGTTCTACTGAAGGGGTTGAAAATCTTCAAGTATTAAGTGATTACAGAGAAAAATGTTTCTCAACTCAATACGGAATACTAATTGCTGAGGGACCACTTAGAGGATTGAGCGCAAGAGCTGTATTTGTTGTAGGAAAAGATGGAAAAGTAACATATAAAGAGCTTGTTCCTGAAATTACGGAAGAACCGAACTACGAAGCGGCTTTAGCAGCACTTAAAGAAGCTGCGGCTAACTAATTTCTTCTTTTTTTCTTCTTTATAGTATAATTCCTTAAAATTACCTTTTAAGGATTTATATGCAATTGAGTATAGATGAATCTCTCGGATTTGCACTTACTACTACATTAAACACTTTAAGAAAAAAATTTAACAGTGCTATAAAAAAATATGATTTAAGTTCGGAGCAATTTGGTGTTTTGAAATTAATTGATGAAATCGGAGAGCTTATGCCAAGCAAAATAGCTGAAATTTTAGGAAGAGACAGAGCTAATATTACAAGAATTATAAGTTCTTTAGAAACAAAAGATTTTATTAAAAAAGAAAAAATAAATGCCAAGTCATATAAAATCGTTTTAACTGAAAAAGGATATGAAAATATGAAAAAAGCGGAAAAAGTAGCTGTAGAATTTAATAATAAAATAAAAAACTTGGTAAGTGAGGAAGAATTTAAATGTTTGATAGAAAAACTATCATTAATTAGAGATAATTTTTAAAGGAAAATTATGAAAAAAATTTTAATAGTTGGATTAATAGCCGCTTCTTTATTACAAGCTAAAATAGTTGATAGGGTTGTGGCAAGCGTAAACGGTGAACCTATTACAAGTTATGATATTTCAAAAACTTTTCAAACTCTTAAAATGACTCCTCAACAGGCGTTAAATTATCTGATAGATAAAAAAATTTTAGAGAGTGAAATTAAAAAAAGAGGTATTTCAGTTGATGATTTTGATGTGGAAAACGCCATGGAAAAAATTGCTCAAAAAAACGGTATGAGCCTTTTTGAATTTAAAAGCTATCTTCAGCAAAGAGGTGAGCTTAATAAAGTAAAATCACAAATAAAAGATAATCTTTTAAAAGAAAAACTTTTTTCTCAAATAGTAAATTCAAAATTGAGAATCAGTGATGAAGAAATTAATAATTTTTATGAAAATCATAAGGATGAATTTACTACTTTTAAGACTATTCAAGTAGTGGCTTATTTTTCTAAAGATCCTCAAAAACTCGAAAAAATTAAAAAATCGCCGTTCTTATCGAATAATAATATAGTTACAAAAACTCAGGTATTCGAATACGATGAAATTCCTGTAAATCTAATATATCTTTTTAAAAATACAAAAGTAGGGGAATTTACACCTATCATAAATAACGGAACGGCATTTGTTACATATTATATTGCTAGAAAAGACGGAAAAATTTTACTTCCTTTAAATAAGGTAAAAAATATTATTGCTAATAGACTTATAAAAGAAAAAAGAGATAGAATTTTAAAAGAATATTTTGCTAAGATTAAAAATCAAGCAGATATAAAGATATATAAAGATTAAATATTACAGCTTTTTGCTGTTAAATTTCCTTCTATTTTTTTATATTTTTTATTTTCCATAACCCAAATTTCATATTTAATTTTTTCTTTATCAAGGATTTTTTTAATAACGTCTTTTTCCGTTGTCAATATCGTTACTCCACAGTCTTCAAATATTTCATTAGGAGTAGGTATTGTTTTTATATTTTCCCTTTTTAATATTTTTTCCGCTTTTAATCCTGTTGGAATATCTTCGAAATGAAAATAATAATATTTACTTAGATCATCCGTTAATTTATAAATTATTTCTTTTAGATGTAATCTTATTCCTGCTGGTAAATATTTTAGTTCTGCCATCTTTATTCCTTAAATTCAGGTGAAGTACAATTTTTTAGTTCTTTTTCTCTAAGTTGTCCGCAAGCAGCGCTTATATCAATACCCTTACTCTCTCTTATGGTACAGGTGATTCCTCTATCAAGCAAGAAACGCTGAAATTTTTTCATAGTTTCTTCATCAGGTCTTTTATAAGGACTTCCAGGATAGGGGTTAAAATAAATTAAATTTACTTTACTTGGAATTCCATTTAATAATTTTACTAATTTTTTTGCTGATTTGATATCATCGTTTACGTCTTTAATTACAAGATATTCGAACATAACTTTTTTTCTTTTATCTATCGGAAATTCTCTAACAGCATCTATAACACTTTGAATATTATACGCTTTATTAAGAGGAATAAGCTCTTCTCTTAATTCATCATCAACCGCATGTAAAGAAATAGCTAAATTAACTCCTAAATTTTCTTTTCCTAATTTTTTAATTTTCGGAGCAATTCCTGATGTGGAGATTGTTTGTCTTTTAGGTGAAATATTAAGTCCGTCAGGATGTGCTATTATTTTGATAGCTTTTACCATATTGTCATAATTGTCTAAAGGTTCGCCCATTCCCATATATACGACATTTAAAGCTTTATTTTCATCAAAATTTTTAAATTTTTTCATAAACCATACTTGCGCCACTATTTCACCCGGAGTTAAATTTCTCACAAATCCTCCTTTGGCTGTTAGACAAAAAGCACATCCCACTTTACATCCTACTTGAGTTGATACACATACGGTGTATTTTGCTTCCTTTTTTTTACCGTTTTCTATTCTTTCGTCTTTCATTTTAATAAGTACCGTCTCAACTGTATGATTATCATGTAGTTTAAATAAAAATTTTTCGGTTCCGTCACTTGCTATTTCGTGATTTACAAGTTCAAGAGGATTAACGTAAAATTCTTCTTTTAGTTTTTCTCTTAAATCTTTTGGTAAATTTGTCATTTTTTCAAAATCATCTACATATTTTCTATAAACCCAATTATATAATTGCTTTACTCTAAACTTAGGTTGTATACCCATTTCTAAAAGTTCTTCAGGCAGATAATCCATAAAGCATTTTTTCATTTTATTTCCTTTATGATTTTTTTGTTTTCTAAATATTTGATTAATTTTTCTTTTGCTATTTTTATATTTGTCAAATAATCATTATGTGCATTTTCATTACAATAATTAGTAATGATAAAAATTCCTTTTACAGGTATTCCAAATTCTTTTGCCACTTTTAATACAGAAAAAAATTCCATATTTTCTGCGTCTATTCCTATATGTAAATAAGCTTTTGAGATTAAACTTGATGTCGTAATATAATTTGAAGAGTTTATTATTGTTCCACGTGAAACATCATCAATTGAAATCATGTTTTCTATTGGTGAGTAACACTTTTTTTTAAAAAAGCAGTGCTCAATATTAGAAGCGCTTTTACTTTCTACTATATCAAAGATTTTTAATCTTCCATAGCTTCCTGCACTTCCCACAAAAATTAAAAAATCAGGTTTTTTAAACAGACAAATCCTAGTGAGATTTATCGTACTTTCAATTAATCCTACACCTATTGGAGTAGCAAAACTAAAAATTTCTTCATTACCGGCCGAAATAATCATTTTTTTACCTTTGTTTCACGTGGAACATTATTTACAGTCTAAAATAATTTTATATTTTGTTTTAATGTATATAGGTTTTGTAATAATTTTTACTTCATCAGGTGTTAAAAAGATAAGTTTTTTAAGTTCGCATCCTTTATAAATTCTTTTTATTTTTTTAATTACTTTATATTGAATTTTGTCCATGTCAACAATGGTAATTTTTATTGTTTTAAACTCAGCATCATCAGGAGCATAAAAATTATTCTCAAGCCACATATTTATTTCCTCTAAATTTCCAATTAAAATATATCCGTCTTTGACTTTAATAAATTTAAAAGGAAAAGTTAAATTATTGTTTTTAGTTTTTATTAAAATGGCTTCTTTTTTTGGAATTACATATTCTTTGTAAATTTTAGTAAATTCAACCTCAAATGCAAAAACTAAAAAAGGAATTAAAAGTATAAGTTTTTTCAATTTTATATCCTAACACTTATATTGTTATTTCTTAAATATTGTTTTAAATCCATAATATCTATTTCGCGAAAGTGAAAAATACTCGCTGCTAAAGCTGCATCCGCCGAATGTTCAAAAACTTCTTTAAAATGTTCCATCTTTCCGGCACCACCGCTGGCGATTACCGGAACATTAACAAGTTTTGATATTTTTTCCGTAATTTCAATATCAAAACCGGCTTTTGTTCCGTCTGCGTCCATTGAAGTCAGGAGTATTTCACCAGCACCTCTGTCTACAACCTCTTTTGCCCATTCTATGGCGTCAAGGCCGGTATCTTCTCGACCTCCTTTTATAAAAACGTGCCATTTATTTGGAGCGATTTTTTTTACATCTATTGCCACTACTATACATTGACTCCCAAATCTTTTGCTGGCTTCATTGATAAATTCAGGTCTTTTAACGGCAGCAGAGTTTATAGAAACTTTATCACATCCTACGTTTAATAAATTATAAATATCATTAAGTTCACTTATTCCTCCACCGACGGTTAATGGAATAAATACTTCGCGAGCTACGTTTTTGATAATATCTACAATCGGTTTTCTTTCTTCGTGACTTGCCGTAATATCAAGAAATGTCAGTTCATCTGCTCCTTCTTGATTATATCTGATAGCGGCTTCTACCGGATCACCTGCATCACGTAAGCCTACAAAATTAACACCTTTTACCACCCTTCCGTCTTTTACATCAAGACATGGGATTATTCTTTTAGCGAAATATTCCATTAAAATCCTTTATTTGCTTAATCTACGGGTAGTTTAATTTGTTATAATTTTATCATACTATTTACTTTTTTAAAAAGGATATGATATAATCAAGGCAAAGAAAAAATTCGGTCAAAATTTTTTAAAAGACAAGCACTATTTAGACAAGATCGCCCAAGCGATGCCCAATACCGATAATTTGGTAATAGAAATTGGGCCTGGCTTAGGCGATTTAACAGAAAAGTTGCTGGAAAAAAGAAATAAAGTAACGGCAATCGAAATAGACAAAGAACTTTGTGAAATTTTAAAACAGAAATTTCCTGATTTAAACTTAATTTGTGGTGATGTTTTAAAATATTGGCAGGAAAGTTTGGCGGATGAAAACTATGATTTGGTAGCAAATCTGCCTTACTATATAGCAACTAATATAATTTTAAGAGCATTAAAAGATAAAAATGCTAAAAATATAGTTGTATTAATTCAAAAAGAAGTTGCGGATAAATTTAGCGCAAAACCAGGTGATAAAAATTATGGGTCTTTAAGTATTCTGGCAAGCCGAGTGGCTGATGTAAAAAAATTGTTTGATATACCGCCGGGGGCTTTTGTTCCGGCTCCTAAAGTTACAAGCAGTGTAATTGAATTTAAAAAATTTAAAGACTCATATGATGAGGATTTTGCTAAATTTTTAAAAATTGCATTTAGTAATCCTCGTAAAACACTCAAAAAAAATTTATCTGCGGCTTTCAATTTTGATCCTAAAGAATTCGGGCTTGCCGATACGATAAGACCTCACCAAGTAGATGCTGATACTTTTTTCCGGCTCTTTTCTGCGCTAAAAGAAAGGAGTAAGAATGGAAAAAGAAATCAATCTTCAAGAAGCGATTAAAAATACTGTTGAAGAAAATTTAAAAAAAGAAAATGAAGAAAAAGTAGAACAAAATATTGAAAAAGAAAATGTTGAAAACAAAACAGAAACAAATGAAAATCCTAAAAAAATAGAAAAACAGACGAAAAAAAACTACTCGCAATCTCAGAAAAAAATCGATCCTAAAAACTTCGTATGGTTTAAAGATTTGAATAAAGCGTTTAATGAAAATGAAAAAATTCATAAAGCAAGGCTTAATTGTCATACAAAAATAGATAGTAATAAAAAAGGATGGGTAAGATTTACTCCTCTTGGAGGACTTGACGAAATAGGTGGAAACTGTGCAGTTCTTGAAACTGAAGACAGTGCTATTATCATAGATTGTGGGATGAGTTTCCCGAATGAAGATATGCACGGAGTTGATATTTTAATTCCAGATTTTAGTTATCTTAGAGAAATCCGTCATAAAATCAAAGGTCTTATAATTACTCACGGACATGAAGACCATATCGGAGCCATTCCTTATTTATTTAAAGAAATGCAATTTCCAATTTACGGAACATCTCTTCCGCTTGCTATGATTGAAAATAAATTTAAAGAACATAAAATCCATCAATATAAAAGTTATTTTAGAAGCGTAAAAAAACGTCATCCTATCCAAATAGGTGATTTTAAAGTAGAGTGGATTCATATGACTCACTCTATTGTTGACAGTTCTTCTCTTGCTATTCAGACCCCTATTGGTACAATCATTCATACCGGAGATTTTAAAATAGATAATACCCCTATTGACGGATATCCACCTGATTTACACAGACTTGCGTATTACGGAGAAAAAGGGGTGTTGGCGTTATTTAGTGACTCTACAAACTCTTATAAGCCTGGGATTACACCAAGTGAGAGCGTAGTAGGTAAGACATTTGAAGATCTGTTTATGAAAACAAAAGGTAGAGTTATTATGTCTACCTTCTCATCGAATATTCATAGGGTTTATCAGGCAATTGAACAAGGAATTAAGTTTGGAAGAAAAGTTTGTATTATCGGAAGAAGTATGGAGCAGAACTTAAATGTTGCTATGGATTTAGGTTATATCAAGCTTCCAAAAGATATTTTTATAGACCCTTATGAAATAGGAAAGTATCAAGACGAAGAAATTTTAATTATTACTACAGGTAGCCAGGGTGAGAGTATGAGTGCTCTTTACAGAATGGCGATTGACGAACATAGACATGTAAAAATTAAAGAGGGTGATCAAATTATTATTTCGGCAAAAGCAATTCCGGGTAATGAACCTACTGTTTCACAACTTATAAACTTCTTGATGAAAAAAGGTGCAAAAGTTGCGTATCACGAATTCAGTGAAATTCACGTTTCAGGTCACGCAAGTCAAGAAGAGCAAAAACTGATGCTTCGTCTTGTAAAACCTAAATATTTCTTCCCGGTTCATGGTGAATATAACCATCTTATGAAGCATAAAGAGACTTCTCTTCAAGCAGGTATGAAAGAAGAGAATGTATTTATTATGGAAGATGGAGAACAGTGGGAAATCACTCCGAAAAGAGTTAGAAAAGTTAAAAATGTAAAAGTTGGAAAAATTTATATCGATAATCAAATTAATGAACAAATAGAAAACGACGTGGTGATCGATAGACAAAAACTGGCGAATGAGGGTATTATTATGATAGTTGCCCAAGTTGATAGACAAAATAAAAAATTAATAGGGCGTCCTCGTGTTTCTACTTATGGAATTATTGCTGATAAAGATGACAAAGCATTTGCTAAAGAGATGGAAGAGTTGTTAGTAAATTACATTGACCACGCAAAAGATTATGTTTATGAAAAAAACAGAATATTTGAAAACGAGCTTAGAAACGTTATAAGAAAACACGTATTTAGAAAAACTAAAAAATATCCTACTATTGTACCTATGGTCTACTTTATGTAATTTTTGCCCTTTTGGGCTTTTATTGTAAATAATTTCTACACTTATATTATCTTTACAGAAAGAAAGAAACTTGATATAATCATACTAAAGTTTTAAAATAAAAGGAGGGGAATATGGATAAAAAAGAAAACAAAATAGAGTATCCGAGAATGTGGGGATTTAGAATTATAGGTGAAGATAAAGAAAAAATGAAAGCGGCAGTTAAAGAATGTATTGATAATCAAGAATGTAAAATAGAGGATAATAACCAAAAAGGAAAATATTATTCTCAAAAATTTGAAGCTTATGTAACAAGCGAAGAAGAGAGAAACGAATTTTTTAAAAGACTTCAAAATCATAAGGATATTAAATTCGTCTTATAGTTTCTTTTTGTTAAAATTACATAAAAAAGGCTTCAAATGATTCTAAATACTCCAATAGACATGCATTTACATCTCCGTGAAGGAAAAATGCTTCGTGATGTTATTCCTTATACTATAAATCAATTCGCAGCGGCTGTAATTATGCCAAACCTCGTACCTCCTGTAGATAATAGACAAAGACTTGAATCGTATAAAGAAGAGATTTTAGCAAATAGTGAGAATTTTACGCCTTTAATGAATGTATTTATGAGAGAATACACTGAAGACGAGCTTTTGGATTTAGCTGAAGATATTTTTGCAATCAAACTTTATCCGGCGGGAATCACTACAAATAGTGAAGGTGGAGTAAAATCGATAGAAAATATTTATCCGGTGCTTGAAATTATGCAAGAGCTGGGTATTCCTTTATCCGTTCATGGAGAAACAAACGGATTTGTTCTTGATAGAGAAAGAGAATTTGCTGTTGTTTATGAAAAACTAGCACGTGATTTTCCAAAACTGAAAATTATTATGGAGCATGTAGGTACGGCTGATTTATTAGGGCTTTTGGAGGAATATGAAAATCTATACGCAACCGTAACCCTTCATCATTTACTATTAACTCTTGATGATTTAGCAGGAGGTATGTTAAATCCTCATTTCTTTTGTAAACCGATTATTAAAACACCTGCTGACAAACTTAAAATCCAGGAATACGTAAAAAAAGGTCATAAAAAAGTTATGTTCGGAAGCGACAGTGCTCCGCATACAATAAAAAACAAATTAAAAGGTGCTGCCGGAGTATTCAGTGCTCCCGTAATTTTACCGGCGTTGGCTGAGTTTTTTGAAGGTGATATAGAAACGTTTCAAAAATTTATAAGCGATAACGCAAGAGAAAACTTCAATATTGAAGTACCTGAGAGAAAAATTGAGCTGATTGAAGAAGAGTGGACGGCTCCTTACATCGTAGGAGAAGTAAAACCTATGTGGGCAGGTAAAAAATTCAGATATAAAGTTTTATAATTTTAAAAAAAGTTTTTTTCCTTTTTTTTTCGTTTTTTAGGTATCTGCAGCCTTATTTAAGACAAAAAGAGTCCCTAAATCTCGGTATTTTTCTCGGTATTTTTTAAGTTTTTAATAAGTTTATAGGAGTATAATTTTTAAAATTTATTTCAGGAGCCTACATGAAAAAAGTAATTAAAAGGGATGGAACTTATCAAAACTATTTTCCTTATAAAATTGAAGATGCTATTAAAAAAGCATTTGATGCTACTGGTGTCAGTTATGACGTAAACGTATTTGAAGAGGTGATTAAACAAATTCAAAAAATTGAGACTCCTGAAGTTGAATATATACAAGATTTGATAGAAAAATCTTTATATAAACACGGTTATTTTGATGTTATGAAAAACTTTATGCTCTATAGACATCTTCATAAATTACAACGTGAAAATCTACTAGACAGAGAAGCTACATATATCAATTGTAACACAACTATAGAAGAATATATCAATAAAGTAGACTGGAGAATTAACGCAAATTCCAATACCGGATATTCTCACGCGGGACTTATAAACAATACCGCCGGAAAAGTTATAGCAAATTACTGGTTAGATAAAATTTATTCTCCTGAAGAAGGAAGAGCCCACAGAGATGGGGATTATCATATTCATGATTTAGATTGTCTTGCGCCTTATTGCGCTGGGTGGAGTTTAAGGAATTTATTGAATGAAGGGTTCAACGGAGTTAGGGGAAGAGTCGAATCAAAAGCTCCAAGCCACTTTAGAAGCGCGCTGGGTCAAATGGCGAATTTCTTAGGAATACTTCAGAGCGAATGGGCGGGAGCTCAGGCTTTTAGCAGTTTTGATACATATCTTGCGCCTTATGTATTTAAAGACAAACTCTCATTCAAAGAAATCAAAGAAGCGATTGAAAGTTTTGTATATAACCTAAATGTACCGGCTCGCTGGGGGCAGAGTCCTTTTACGAATATTACTCTTGATTTTAAAGTTCCTGATGATTTGAAAGACCAAATTCCAACCCGCAATAATAGACATCTTTTTGAGGGTGTTGAGGATGAAGAGCTTTTAGCAAAACTTAAAAAAAGAAATCCAAAAATCAAAAAACTAACCGATGCCACATATAAAGATTTCGAGCCTGAAATGCAAGAAATTATCAAAGCGTATTATCAGGTAATGACTGAAGGGGATGCGATAGGACAACCTTTTACATTTCCTATACCGACTGTTAATATCACAGAAGATTTTGACTGGGACAGCGAAGCCGCCAAAGCTTTATGGGAAAATACGGCAAAAATCGGAAGCAGTTATTTTCAAAATTTCATAGGAAGTCAGTACATTATCGATGAAAACGGAAATAGAGTAAGAAATCCAAACGCATATGAACCGGGTGCAGTTAGAAGTATGTGCTGTAGACTTCAATTAGACCTAAGAGAGCTTTTAAAAAGAGGTGGTGGGCTTTTTGGTAGTGCTGAAATGACGGGAAGTATCGGGGTTGTAACCATTAATATGGCAAGACTTGGATATCTTTATAAAGGCGATAAAAAAGCGTTGCTTGAAAGACTTGCTGAACTTATGGATTTAGCCAAATCAACACTTGAGAAAAAACGCAAATTCGTCCAGGAGATGTACGATAGGGGTCTTTACCCTTATACGAGAAGATATCTTCCGGGCTTTAACAATCATTTTTCAACTATAGGCGTAAACGGAATGAATGAAATGATTAGAAATTTCACAGGAGACAGGGAAAATATAGCAACCGATAGAGGGATAGAGTTTGCTAAAGAAGTGCTTGAATTTATGAGAGAGAGACTAAAAATTTATCAGGAAGAGACGGGTAACCTTTATAATCTTGAAGCAACGCCTGCTGAGGGGACAACGTATAGATTCGCAAAAGAGGATAAAAAAAGATTTCCTGATATTATCCAAGCCGGATTTGAAGACTCTCCTTATTATACAAACTCGTCTCAGCTTCCTGTTGATTATACTGATGACCCGTTTGAAGCGCTTGAGCTTCAGGATGAATTACAGACAATGTATACGGGAGGGACGGTGCTTCATTTATATATGAGCGAAAAATTAAGCTCACCTGAAGCTGCTAAAAATTTAGTAAAAAAAGCAATTACTAACTTTAGACTGCCGTATATTTCAATAACACCGGTATTTTCCGTATGCCCAAAACACGGATATATTCCGGGAGAGTATGAATATTGTCCGTATTGTGATGCTGAGCTTTTAGAAGAACTTGAAAACAAGGAGTAAAAATGGAAACAAAAACACTAACTAAAGAAGAATTACTAAAAAAAGTAGAACACAAACGTCAAAAATGTATGGTTTATACAAGGGTTATGGGTTATCACAGACCGGTAGAAAGTTTCAATATCGGTAAAAAAGCCGAACATAAAGAAAGAAAATATTTTAAAGAATGCTAGGCATATATTCTTTTCAAAAATTCTCCTCTCTTGATTTTCCCGGGCGCCTTGCGGCGATTATATGGTTTAGCGGATGTAATATGCGCTGTCCTTACTGTTATAATAAAGACGTTGTTTTCGGTCAAAAACAGATAGAAGAAGATGAGGTTTTGGATTTTTTAAAAAAGCGCGTAGGACTGCTTGACGGGGTAAGTTTTACAGGAGGGGAAGCAACGCTTTATAAAAGCCTGATTCCTTTTAGTGAAAAAATCAAAAAGATGGGTTTTGATATAAAGCTTGATACAAACGGAATAAATTTTGATGTAATAAAAAAAATGATAGAGCAAAAGCTTGTAGATTACATAGCGCTTGATTTTAAAGCACCACCTGAGAAATTTGAAAAGATTACTAAAAACAAGCATTTCGATAAATATGAAAAAACGCTTAATTTTTTAATTGATTCTGATGTGGAATTTGAAGTGCGCACTACCGTTCATACCGGTTTGTTAGACGAAGACGATATAAACGAAATTATTAAAATTCTTCATAAAAAAGGCTACAAAGGCACCTACTACCTTCAAAACTTCTTCGAAACCAATAAAGAAACTATAGGAAATATAGGCCCTCAAAAAAGAAAACTCGATACTTCAAAACTTCTTGATTTAATACCTCTTGAATTTAGGAATTTTTAGTATAATCGAATTAAAAAGAGGTTTTTAATGAATATTTTTGATTTGTATTATAAAGATTATGAAGAGTGGTTTGAAAAACACCCTAAAATTTACGAAGAAGAGCTAAAAACCATAAAAGCTCTTTTGCCTCAGGGCAGGGGAATGGAAGTTGGGGTTGGAAGCGGGCGTTTTGCCGCTCCTCTTGGTATTAAATTCGGAATAGAACCAAGCCGTAAAATGGCGGAGATTGCCAGAAAAAGAGGTATTGAAGTTGTTGAAACCAGGGCTGAAGAGATGAATTTTAAAGAAGAATTTGATTTTATCTTAATGGTGACTACAATCTGTTTTGTAAAAGACCCTCTAAAAACAATCCAAAACTGTTACACAGCTTTGAAAAAAGGGGGATATTTGCTTATAGCTTTTGTAGATAAAAACTCTCCTCTTGGTAAAACTTATGAAAAAAATAAAAACCGCTCAAAATTTTACGCTCCTGCCACATTTTTTACGAAAGAGGATATAATAAATTTAATGAAAAAGGTTGGATTTGAAGATTTTGAATGTAAAGAAAATCTGTACGGTGATAACTTGGATAATTTAAAATTTGAAATAAATGACTGTAACGGCGGGGCCTTTAAGGTTATAAGGGGGAGAAAATGAAATTTTCAATAGTTTTTGACAATTATAAAGCAAACGAACAATTGGAGAGTTTTTGGGGATTTAGCTGTGTAATAAATGACTATTTTCTGTTTGATACAGGGAGCAACGGAAGAGTGCTTCTTAGAAATATGGCAAAAATGGGAGTTGATATAAATGCTCTAAAATATCTTTTTATTTCACATCCTCACTGGGACCATATAGGCGGGATTGACAGCGTGTTGGATATAAATCCTTATATGACTCTTTTTTTACCCGACAGTCTTTCAAAACTCTACATTAGAGATTTAAAAAGACTCAGCCGTGAAGTAAAAGTCATTCACGAAAATCCTACTAAACTTTTTGGTAAATTTTATTCCACGGGTGTTATGATGCCAATAGGAGAACAGTCTTTGGTGATTGATGAGGGGGATTTTAGCATCGTAGTAACGGGTTGTGCTCATCCGGGAATTGTTAATATCGTACGCCGAGGGATTGAAATGTTAAATAAGCCGGTTTTATACGCTCTTGGCGGCTTTCATCTTATGAGAAGCAGTGAAGAAGAGATTATAGAAGTAGTAAAAGCTTTAAAAACTTTAGGAGTCGAATATGTAACTCCTACTCACTGCTCCGGAGATTTGGCAATTGAAATTTTTAAAGAAACTTACGGTGAAAACTATATCCCGGGAGGAGTCGGGAGAATTATTGAATTTTAAGGAGAAAATATGAAAAAAGTGGTTTTAGTTTTAATAACGGGAATATTTTTAATAGGCTGTTCTTCAAAAGAGCCGGTAAAACAAAATCCATCGTTTGAAACTCAAAAACAAGATGCCCAAAAAGCATGGAAGGATTTGGATAATCAGTGAGGTTTAGGTTTGTGACGAGTTCTTTTTAATTCTTTTTCTATTATATCGTCATATGCCCATTTTTTTAGGGTTTTTTCTATAATTTCTGGTGGAAGCTGAGGTTTATCATACATGCCTTTTGCTGCTCTTTGACGCTGGGCTTCGTATAAGATTACGGCATTGGCAACCGATACGTTTAGACTTTGGCTCATACCATACATCGGAATTATCACTTTTTTATCGGCGTATTTGATACTCGTCTCACTGGCTCCATCAACCTCGTTTCCAAGGACAATAAGAGTCGGTTTAGTATAATCGACTTCTCTAAAATCAACAGTATCTTCATCAAGAAGAGTCACTACAACCTGATAGCCTTGAGATTTTATATCCTGATAAAATTTTTGGATATCATCGACATACTCGTGGAAAATCCATTTATGAGCGCCCATTGTAATTTCGTTATTGAGTTTTACTTTTTTTTGATGGCGATAATATAGTTTTCCGACATTTACCGCATCACAGGTCCTGACAATTGCAGAGAGATTGTGAGGGGAATAGACATAATCCATAAAAACCCTTAAAGTATCCTGGCGGGTCTCTAAAATTCGTTTCATTTTATTTAGTCTCTCTTCACTTACTAAATACACCTTACTCCTTTTTAATCCAGTTTTCTAATTTTAACTCTTCTATTCTTTCGAATTCTTTAGTGTTGTTAGTAACTAGTGTTAAGTTGTTTGCTATCGCCACGCCGGCAATTTGCATGTCAAGTTCACCTATGATGTTTCCTTGTTTTTTTAATTTGCTTTTTATTTTTGCATAGTTGATTGCGCTTTTTTCATCAAAATGTAATATATCAAAAGGCAGTAAAAAATTTTCTACTATTTGTAGGTTTTTTTCTACATATTCGGAATTATACGCACCAAAATATAACTCCGCCATAGTAATTGAGCTTATTTTTAAATCTCCAATATTAAATTGTTTGAATTTTTCTAGTACTTCAGGCGGTTTTCGTTTAATAATATATATGCAAATATTCGTATCAAGCAGATACATTAAAAAAGATCCTCTCTTTTTTGAGAGCCTTGCTCTCTTTTTAGGCTTGTTTTTTCAAAACTTTGCCACCACTTTTCCCATGTTTTTTTTGAATTTTCGATTAAAACGATTCCGTCAGTAATCTTTTTAACTAACACTTTTTGTGAATCGAACCTGCACTCTTTTGGAAGTCTCACTGCTTGAGAATTTCCGTTTTTAAATGTTTTGGCTTCTAAAATCATTTTGACTCCTTGTATATATTCTCAAGTATATACTTTTTTGATTGTTTTGTCAAATTTTGTTTGAGATGTCTTTAAAAAACTCACAGATATCTGTATCTAATACTTTTGAGAGTTTGTAGAGGTGTTCGAGGTTGAAGTGTTTGCCGTATCTTACATTTTCGCAGTTTGAATAAAAAGCAACAGATTTAATTCCGATTTCCAAAGCGATTTCTAATTGAGAATATCCTTTTTGAATTCTTTTTTTCTTAACATTCAAGCCGATTTTTTTATAAAAATTCTCAATTTCTTTATTCATAAATTTAATAATCCTATTGGATAAATTGACTTGAAAATAATAAGAAGATATAATGCTTTTGTCTTTACCCTATAGGATAAATAAAGGAGGGAAAAGGAGGAAAAATGGAAAAAATTTTATTTTCAGGTTCTGCTATTGCGGCATTAATTTTTACAGGATGTATGAATGCAACCAATCTTTCACCTCAAGAAATAAAAAATAAACATTTAACTCCAAGAGATGTAATTAATTCGAATAAAAACGCATATAAAATCTTTGATGATAGCGAAAAAGCCACATTGTTTGCCACAATGGGAACTCAGGCTGTAAATAAAGTAAATATTGCAGGTGTAGAAAGAGCAACTGAAGATTTATCAAATTACTGCGAAGCAATTGGTGGAAAATGGAAATATGGTAAAAGATTTATTAATCTTGCAAAAAAATTTGGAACCACAAATCCTCTTTTGTATTTTAAAGTATTGAAAAACCAAAATACAAATGTCTCAGGAATTGGAAAATGTGAAGCACCAGAAGGTAAAGGTTTTCATTTATATGAACTTGGATTATATGATGTAAAAATAAGAAATATTGCTATGAATTTAGGTGGAGGAGTTGTTTATAAATGGCACAGATACTTTAAAATAGACTATGATACTCCAAATTCTCCAAAAATTGATTATGTATTAAATTCTTATAAACCGTTTTTGGAAAAAAATTATAAAAATAAAGATGTCAATAAGATTATTCAAGACTATGATAGAATTAGAAATAGGGGAATAGATAATTATTTTCTTATAACAACATATCCAATATGTAAATACCTTGGAGGAACTGAGTATATAGCAACTGATGCAGGAACAAATATGAAAAAAATGACTATGAAAGATTACTTATTTAAAATGTATGATGAAGAGCTTAGAGAATATGGACAGGATAATAATTTATCAACTGAAACATATGGTGAGTTAATTATGTTTCCTGTATCAAAAAAAGGTTATATCTGGTGTGAAAACAAACAAAATCCAGATAAACAGTTTATGTTTATATGGAATGCTGAAAATGGATATTTTAATGCAATAAAGGGGATTGATTATAAATTAATAAATAATCTACAAACTGAAGATTCAAACAATAATCAACCAAATCTCAGTCAAAAAACATCTGAAAAAAATAAAATTTCCAATGCACTTAATATATTATCAAAGCCATCTGTAAAATTTGACGATAAAAATGTATTAAATATTGCTAAAGCTGTGATGCTAAATAAAAAGGATTTATCAGTAAATACTGCTTGGATTAAATATAAGGGTTTTTATATTTCAAATATTGATAGTAAAACCAAAATAGTGGTTGAAAGAATTTATAATAATGACAAATATTTTTATAATTTTGATGTAGTTAATAATCAGCTAAAATTTACAGGTAAAACTTTACAAGGAATTACTCAAGCTGAAAAAAACAGATTTAATTTTGAGGAAGCAAAAAAAGAATGTAAATTAAACGGTTTTTATTTACAAATTGTAAATGGATTAAAACTTTATTGTAAGTATGATAATGGCATGTATAAGTTTTTTATTTTTGATAAAAACGATAATGTTTTAGAAATATTAGATTAAGACTCGTTTTAGCGAGTTTGAATTTTTTATTCATTTTTTAAACATACTCAAAAAAAGCCCAAGTGCTGCGATTATTACAATTGTAGGAGTTGGAGCCAGGTCAAAGTAGTAACTAAGAACAATTCCTCCTATTACAAAAAAAGCACTTAATATGCCGCTGAGTATTATCATCTGATAAAATCTTTTGGTAAACTTTTCGGCGATAAGAGGCGGTATTGTAAATAGTGCGAGTATTAAAATAATCCCGATTGCCCTTACACTCATAACGATTGTCAGAGATGTCAAAATCAGAAAATACATATATAAAAGTTTTGCGTTTATTCCTCTGATTTCAAGAAACTCCATATCATAGCTCATTGCTAAAAATCTATGGTATAAAAGTATTATTGAAACGATTAAAACAGTATCAATAATTCCCATCATTAAAAGGTCGTTTTTTTCTATAAGCAGAATATTTCCAAAA
>Ga0256838_1000302_pt1 | contig 33086 bp, 28 predicted proteins | sample 4571419metaG_FD_185978 | JGI IMG/M metagenome (GOLD analysis project Ga0256838, IMG submission 185978) | Hydrothermal vent microbial communities from Guaymas Basin, Mexico - 4571-419 | ecosystem: Environmental > Aquatic > Marine > Hydrothermal vents | place: Mexico: Guaymas Basin | collected... | reverse complement strand
CCCGGTTTTGCACCTTGGGCTACTTTAATTTGAATTTCTTCGGCATTTACGAGATATTCAGGCGTTACTCCAAATCTACCTGATGCCACTTGTCTGATTTTACTTTGTTTTATTGTTTTGTTTCTAACTTTGTCTTCTCCACCTTCACCTGAGTTTGAACGAGCTCCAAGGCGATTTAATGCTTCTGCAAGTACTTCGTGAGCTTCTTTACTTAATGCTCCGATACTCATAGCAGCACCGATAAATCTTTTGATGATGTTTTCTTTTGGTTCTACTTCATCAATAGAAATCGGCTCTTTATCAGAATTAATATCAAGGAAGTCTCTTATATACGTTGGACGTCTGTTTTCTATCAGTTTTTTAAACTCTTCATAATCTTTTTTATCTCCATTTAGCATTCTTTTAAATGCTTTTACTACAAGTGGAGAAATTTCATGATACTCTTCGTTTTTTCTAAATTTATAAACGCCACCTGCTGCGATTTTTTCTTCTTTAAACGCTTCTTGGTGTTTTTTATTAATTCTCTCTTCAATATCTTCATATGTAAGCCCTGGAATAAGAGTTTTGCTTCCTATAAAACATTCGTCTCTAAGTTCTTCGCTTAAACCTATAATGTCAAAAAGAGCCGAATTTCTGTAACTTGCAATTGTTGAGATACCCATTTTTGACATAATTTTTAAAATACCTTTATTAAGTGCAGAATGAACGTTAAAGAGTGCGTCATCTCTGCTAATACCCATCTCTTCTGCTAAATCGCAGGTTGTTTTAAACAACATATAAGGATAAATAGCGCTTGCCCCATAAGCAATCATTACAGCAGCGTCGTGTGGAGTTGTAACTTCAAGAGTTTCAGCCACAATGCTTGTTAGGTGTCTTACTTTATTATCAAGTAGTTTTTTGTGAAGTCTTCCAATAAGCATTGCCATTGGGATTGTTTTGTGTTCTTTATCGACGTTTTTGTCATCAAGGAAGATTATTCTAACGCCTTGTTCTTTTACGTCTTTTACAATTTCGTCTGTCAGTTTTTCAAGGGATTCTTTTAGATTTGCCTTGTATGCAGTTGAATAAGTTTTGTTTTTATAATCAGTTTCAAATCTTGGGGAAGTTTCATCTCCAAAGCTTTTTAAAACTTCAAGTTTTGTCTGAGTTAAAATTGGAGTTGTTGTTTTTATTCTTTTAGCGTGTTCTGGTGCTTCGTCTAAGATATTGTGAATTTCTCCAAAACCTGTGTTAAGAGACATTACTATTTTTTCTCTTAGAGAGTCAATTGGCGGGTTTGTAACCTGAGCAAATTTTTGACGGAAAAAGTCATTAAAGCTTCTGTAAGGATAATCGCTAAATGCTGCAAGGGGAGTATCATCTCCCATAGACCCGGTTGGTTCTTTTGCGTCTTTTATCATAGGTTTTATAATTTCGTTTATTACCTCTTTTGTGATTCCCGCATATCTTTGTTTGTGAATTAAATCATCAATTTCTATTTTATCGTCAATTGCGTAAGGATTATCTACATATTCTTGAAGATAAATCATATTTTCATTTAGCCATTTCGTATAAGGGTTGCTTGATTTTAGATAATCGTCAATATCTTTGTTTTTAAGCACAACCCCGAATTTTGTATCAACCCCTATCATCTGACCAGATTGAAGTCTTCCTCTCTCAACCACCTCATCGCTATCTGCAATATCAAGTACTCCGTATTCGCTTGCTATTAAGATTTTATTATCTTTTGTAATTACATATTTTGCAGGTCTAAGCCCGTTTCTGTCAAGCACAACTGCAATATACCTTCCATCACTAACACTAACAGCAGCAGGACCATCCCAAGCTTCAAAACGGGTTGAAAAATATTCATAAAAGGCTTTTAATTCGCTGTCAAGATAAGGGGCGTTTTGCCAAGGCATCGGAATTAAAGCGCGCACCGCTTTAAAAAAGTCCATTCCGTTCATTATTAAAAATTCCATCATTCTATCAAGAGAGCTTGAATCACTCTCATCAAATCTTACAATAGGAAGAAGCCTTTTTAACTCTTCTTGAGAAAATACAGGAGATGTTATTGATTCAGATTTTATTAACGTATTTATTCTGTTAGCTTGGATTGAATTTATTTCACCATTATGTGCGATAAATCTAAAAGGCTGTGCAAGGCGCCATTCAGGCAGGGTGTTTGTAGAAAATCTTTGATGAAACAGAGCAAAATAAACTTTAAAATCTTTATCTGCCAAGTCAGGATAAAACTCTTTTATGTGGTTTGGCATAAGTAAGCCTTTATAGGCTACCTTTTTTGAGCTGAATGTTGGAATATAAAAATCTTTATCCTCTATTGCATTTTCAATCTCTTTTCTTGTTAAGTATAAAAGTTCTTCAAATCTTTTTGTAGCTATTAATGAATTTGGAACAATAAACGCATGATAAATTTTTGGCATAGTTTTTAAGGCAAGTTCTCCAAGAGCGTTTGTATTAACAGGAACTTCTCTCCATAAAACCACTTTTAAATCATTTTTTTCGGCATATTCTTCTACAATTTCTTTTTGTTTTTCATCTTTTAAAAAGATTACTCCAATTCCAAAGTGGGTTGGTAAATCAACCCCGTTTTCTTTTGCAACTTTTCTAAAAAATTCTTCCGGCATAGAAAAAAGAAGTCCGCTTCCATCCCCGCTTTTACCATCAGCTGCAATAGCACCTCTGTGCATCATTCTCTCAAGTGCTGTTAGGGCGTCTTCTACCATTTCATGAGTAGCTCGTCCTTTAATATCTGCAATAACTCCAAAACCGCAGTTGTCTTTAAATTCAGGTGTTTTTGACATATTCTTCCTTTAAGAGATTATTAATCCGATTTTAATATTCTCAAATTATATCAAAAATAGGTATAATTTTAAAATAAAAGGCTATGAGAGGATTTATTTTAAATACCGTAAGAGTAAAAGAAGAGGATTTAGTTGTTAGGATTTTGACAAAAGATGAGGTATTAACGCTTTACAGGTTTTATGGCGCAAGGCACTCTTATATAAATGTAGGATTTTTAATAGACTTTGAAGTTCAGGAAAGTGCAAAAGCGACGATAAAGCGTTTAAGAAATGTTATGCAAATTCCTTTTGAGTTTATGTTTGATTTAGAAAAGATGCTTTATTTTAAGGTTTTTGTCTCTTTACTTAACAAACATTTGATAGATGTCACTAAAATAGATGATTTTTATTATAATTTGTTAATTGAAATATCTAAAAAGCTGCAAAAAAGAGACGCAAAAAGACTTATTATTGAGAGTTATGTAAAACTTCTTGAAAAAGAGGGAAGGTTGCATAAAGAGAAGGAATGTTTTTTATGCGAAAGAAAAATAGATAAAAAAATTGCTCTTGCAAGGGCTTTTTTGCCTGCACACGAGAGATGTGTTATGAGCAAAGGTTTTGAAAAAGAGAAAATAGAGCTGCTTTTTAATGAAAAAAAATCTCTTCTTTTTGATGATGATGAAATAAACAGACTTTTTAAAATTGTAGAATTAGGTCTTTAAAGGAAAATAATGAAAGTTTTGATTGTAGGGGCTGGAATTATTGGAATGACGCTTGCTTATGAATGGAGAAAAAAGTTTCCTCAGGATGAAATAGTAATTATTGACAAAGAGCCTCACGAGGCGTTTCATGCAAGTGGAAAAAACAGCGGGGTTTTGCACGCGGGGTTTTATTATAATACAGATTCTTTAAAGGCAAAGCTTACAGCTGAGGGTAATAGGCTTATGAAGGAGTTTTGTAAGAAAAAAGGTGTTTTTGTAAATGAAACCGGAAAGCTTGTAGTGGCAAAGGATAAAAACGAGCTTGAGACTTTATTTGAACTTGAAAAAAGAAGTAAAGCGAATAATGCAGGAGCATATATTGTAACTCAAGAAGAAGCTGAAAAAATAGACCCTAATGCCAAAACGTATAAATATGCGCTCTATTCTCCAAATACCGCTACTGTAAATCCAAAAGAAGTATGCAGGGTTTTAAAAAAGGATTTAGAAAAAAAAAGTGTTAAATTTATTTTTAATATGCCTTTTGAAAAGTTTAATCAAAGTTATGATTTTTTAATAAATGCAGCCGGACTGTATGCTGATAAAATTGCCCATAAATTTGGTGTTGGGCTAGATTATACTATGCTTCCTTTTAAGGGGCTTTATAGAAAATATTTAGGAGAAGACAGAATAAAAACACAGATTTATCCAGTTCCTAATATAAAAAATCCTTTTTTAGGGGTTCATTTTACTTTAATGGCCGATAATACTATAAAAATAGGTCCAACGGCAATTCCTGCTTTTTGGAGGGAAAACTATTCAGGCTTTAACAGGTTTAATTTTAGCGAGTTTTTAGATATTCTTTTTCTTGAAGCAAAGTTGTTTTTTTATAACTCTTTTGGATTTAGAGATTTAGCTTTTTATGAAATGAGATATTACATTCCTAAAAATCTGATTAATGAGGCTAAGAAACTGGTTAAGAATTTAAGAGGGGAGTTTAAGCCGATGCCTGCTGGAATCAGGGCTCAGCTTTTAAATGTTAAAAAGTTAGAACTGGTAATGGATTTTTTAGTTGAGAAAAAAAATAATCAAATTCATATTTTAAATGCGGTATCTCCTGCATTTACTGCAAGTTTTGCATTTAGCAGGTATATTTTAAAGGATAATTTATGAAATTTATGAAATTTTATTTTGAAGAGAAAAAAAGCTCTTTAGAAAAAAAGTGGAAACTTTTGCAGTTTTTAGATGAGGGTGGGCTTTTTGATGAAAATATCAGCTCTGATGAGGTCAAAGAAGATAAGAAGATAATTTACACCGGATATAAAATAAGTAGGTTAAAAGAGCTTTTTAAATGAAATTTGAAATTGACAAAGTAAAAGTTTTAAGAATACTTTTTTTTGTGTTTTTGTTTTTATACTCTTTTTTAGTTCTTTCTCGTTCTCCTAATGTTGTGCAGTTGGAATTTTTTTTAATAGTGTTTGTTATTTCCCTTATTTTTGTTGTATATGCAAAGCTTTTCAAAAAAGAGAATGAGTATTTAAAAATTTTTTTAATTTTTACTGCTTTGCTCTTTTCTTTGAGATATTTTTTCTGGAGGACTTTTTATACGCTCGAGTTTGATAATCTTTTGAGTGCTTTAGGGGGAATTTTAGTTTATATAGGAGAAGTTTATGCTTTTTTGGTGTTTTTGTTAGGGGCTTTTGTTTCAATAAGGACAATTCACAGAAAAGAGATTGATATTTCGGATATACCAAAAGAACAACTACCGAGTGTGGATATCTATATTCCGACTTATAATGAACCTGTTGAAATTGTACGTACCACTACTATTGCCGCAAGTGTTATGGATTATCCTAAAGATAAGTTTAATATTTATATTTTAGATGATGGAGGAACAACTCAAAAAACAACTCCTCCTCCAAAAGAGGAAATAGAAAAGGCGAAAAAAGAGTATGAGGAGATTAAGAAAAAATTTGATGAAATGTTAGAAAAAAATCCACTTTTTGCAATGACTCCTGAGGGTATAAAGCTTTTAGAAGAGCTTGAAGAGAAGAAAAAAAAGTATGAAGAACTGCTCTCTGAAGAAAAAAAAGCTATAGAAAACAGAAAAAGAAGAGAAGAACTTATAGCAATGACTAAAGAGGTAGCTCCTAATGCCCATTATATTACAAGAGAAAAAAACCTTCACGCAAAAGCAGGTAATATTAATGAGGCTATGAAAAAAACAAATGGAGATTTAATACTTATTCTTGATTGTGACCACGTGCCTACGCAGGATTTTTTAAGAAATACTGTCGGTTTTTTTATTAAAAATCCTAAGCTTTTTTTGGTTCAGACTCCTCATAAGTTTTATAATCCAGACCCTATTGAAAAAAATTTGCGTATTTTTAGACAGGTTCCTAGTGAAATTGATATGTTTTATAACTTTATTCAAAAAGGTCTTGATTTTTGGGACGGTTCATTTTTTTGTGGTTCTGCAGCTATGCTTAGAAGGAAATATCTTGAAGAGGTTGGAGGAATTGCCGGGGAGACAATTACTGAAGATGCTGAGACTGCTTTAGGGCTTCACGGGAAAGGATATGAGAGTTATTATTATCCTAAAGGGATGGTTTTTGGGCTTCAACCTGAGACATTTTCAGCTTTTATAGTTCAGCGTTCGCGTTGGGCTCAGGGAATGATTCAGATTTTTTTATTGAAAAACCCTCTTTTTCAAAAAGGGCTTAAATGGTATCAAAAAGTTGCTTACTTAAATTCTAATGTGTTTTGGTTTTTTGGTCTTGCAAGATTTATATTTTTAATAGCACCTCTGTTTTTTATATTTTTTGGACTTCAGATTTACAGGGCTACCCTTTATGATGTAATCTCTTTTGCCTTTCCCCATTTTTTGTTTGTAATTTTATTGAGTTATTATCTTTATTCTAAATACAGATGGCCTTTTTTTTCGGAAGTTTATGAATCGATTCAGTCTTTGTTTTTGCTTCCGGCTATTATTAAGGTTTTAAAAGCTCCAAGGGCTCCTACTTTTATCGTTACTCCAAAAGGAGAAGAGATTGATAAAGACTTTGTATCACCTTTTTATAAGCCTGTTTTTATATTTTTTCATATAACTTTAGCCGCTATTGTTGTGGGGATTTATGAGTTTTTTACTATGCCTGAGGCAAGAGGGACATTACTGATATTAGGATTTTGGGAATTTATGAATCTGGTCTTTTTAAGTTTAGGTATAATTGCAGTATATGAAAGGTCTGAAAAAAGAAGAGCTCATAGAGTCCCGGCTAAAGATGATGCTATTTTATATATAGAGGGCAAATCTTTTAGTGCCAAGGTAAAAGATGTTTCCTTAACGGGAATATGGCTTTATACCTATAAAGACATTACTCCTTATCTAGATAAAATAAGGGATAAGGATTTAAAATTTCTTATAAAAGATACAAGGGGAATGCTTTTTTCTGTTAAAGGAAAAGTTGTAAATGCAAATTCTCATAATGTAAGAATGAAATTTGAATTTGAGGACCTTGAGAGTGAGAGAAAAGTTATTGAGTTAGTTTATGCCCAAAGCAGTAGATGGGAGTATTTTTCTGATACAAAGGATAAAGACCCTATATCAGCTTTTATGTTTTTATTGAAAATTACAGTAAGGGATTTTAAAATAGCTTATAAGGCTGTATTAGAGCAGTTTATTATAGATGTTAAAACTTTTATAAAAACTGTCAGCGATTGGTTTTTAAAAGTTGTAAAATTAAAAAAGGAGTAAGGGATGGCGTTATTTACTAAAAAAGAAGAGGAAAAAAAAGGAATATTAATTCCTCCAAAAAGATTTTGTATCTCTTCTAAAAACCCTTTAGCTTCTATTTTAAAATCTGTTTTAGAATTAGGGGAAGAAGAGGATTATAAATATCTTTTAAAACATTCTGCTAAAGTGTTTTTTTCTCAAAACAGCGTGTATTTAAATTCTATTTTGGTAAAAAGTGATGATGAAATGGATGTTTTTGTTGAGCTTTTGAATTATTTTTTAAATGAGCACAATTTAGGAGATGTTCAGATAGAGGTAAATGAAAGAGAAAAAAAAGTTATAATTACCCACTATAATTCACCTTTTATAAAAATTCACAAAGATGACGTTTTTTTAGAAGAGTTTTATAAAATATTAATGGAGCTTTTAATAGAAAAAGAGATAAAAATAACAAAGGAACTTGAAAATGAAGTTCAGACTTTTACTGTTAGTATTGATTAATATTTTATTTGCTAAAGAAGTAACGGTTGATTTAGATTCTCTTTATCCTAATAAAAATATTTTAAAAGGTAGTTATGACACTGCTGAAGTGACTATTCCTGTGGCAAACAGATGGGATATAAAAAATCTTAAAATCCATTTAGAGTTTATGCCTTCAAAAGCCCTCACTCCTAAAAGAAGTTTATTAGTTGTTTATTTTAACGGAGTTGTTGTTTTTCAAAAAATTTTAGATCCTACAATAGACCTCTATTCTTATGATATTTTTATTCCAAAATCATTAGTAAAAGATTTTAATAAATTAGAAGTTAAAGCTATTCAGCACTACTGTTTAAACTGCTGTGAAAATCCTTCATCTCCTGAATTATGGACTGAAGTTTTTTGGAAAAAAAGTTATCTTAAAGTAAAATATGAAGAAAAGCCTATAAAAGATAAACTTCTTTATTTAAGGGATTATGTGTTAGATTATAAAAATTTAGGCACTTTAAACTTTGGAATAATTACTCAATCTTTAAATGATTACTTTTTAACAATGGGTGCTAAGATAGCAAGTTATTTAGGAAGTAACATAAAATACAGAAAAGTTTTTGTAAATAGTTTAGATTCTTTTAAAAAAGATGAAGATATTTTTTTAATAGGTGATTATTCTTTTATAAGGAAAAAGCTAAAGCTTAATTTAAAAGATTTTCCTAATGTTTTTTTAGTTCAGAATCCCTATTATTCTAACAGGGCGATTGTTGTAGTAACTGCAAAAGATAAAGAGGAGTTAAACAGAGTTGTAGATTCTTTAATTTCAATTCCAAGAAATTTGATTATAGGTAAAAACCTTACTATTGAAAAATATAAAAAACCTGTAATAAACGCATATGAATCGCCAAAATATATTCCTTTTAATAAAAAGGTCTATTTAAAGGATTTAGGATATGAGGATTTAAAGTTTTATCAACCTACATATTTTCATAAAATAAAATTTACAGTTCCTCCTGATATTTTTACATTTTCTGGAGGAAAATGGATTTTTCATATGTTTTACAGTTACAATGGAGCAGTTGAAACAGATGCTTCTGCTATTAATATATTTTTAAACGGAAAATTTCTTGCTAATTTAAAAATAGATAAAAAATATGGAACTATTTTAGAAGACAACATTATAAAAATACCTGTTTATCTTTTATCTCCGGGGGATAATGAATTAGAAATTCAGTATGCCCTAAAACCGCCTGGGGGAGGACACTGTATAAATCCTAATTACAGACTTTTACAAGGTAGTGTCTTTAGTGATAAAAGTTATATTGAAATTCCTGATTTGCTTCACTGGAGGGAGATGCCTTATTTAGAGCTTTTTACAACTGAAATTTATCCATATTCAATTTATCCTGATTTAAAAGATACAGAAATTTTTGTTTCAAAAAAAACTACTGATATTATCTCCTCTTTATATACTTTAATGGCTTATATAGGTGAAAAGATTTTGGTTCCTTCTTATAATGTTAATGTGGTTTCAAGTTTAGATGTTCTTGATAAAAGCAAAAACATTATTGCAATAGGAAGTAATTTTCCTACAGTGTTTTTTAAAAATACTCCTATTGGATTTAAAAATAATAAGATACAGTTAAAATACAGCGCTTTTAAAAAAATAGAAGATACAATAAGAAACAGGCTTCTTGGCAGAAAAGAGGATAAAAATTTAAAAACTATTTTGTCTTTAAAAGATAATTTTTTAGATGAAACTTTATTGGTGGAAGGAAAATCTCCTTTTAAATCCCAAAAGACAATTTTAATTCTTTCATCTAAAAATGATAATAATGTATTAAAAACCATTCAAAAGTTTTATAATCCGGTTTTTGCAGGAAAAATAAAAGGAGATTTGGCCGTAATAGATATTTTAAACAATAAGGTTTATAGTGCTAATATAGGAAAAAAATATTATGTTGGACATTTGCCTTGGTTTGATTTTATTTTATTTAAAATAGGATTTTCTTTACCGATATTGCTGTTATTGTTTGTTGTATCTATGTTTGGTATAGTAATTACTTTAAAATTATTGCTTGATTTTAGGGAAAGAAGGAAAAAAATTGAATAAAATTTTTTTTATTTTTCTATTTTTTACTCTTCTTTTTGGAGATGCTTTTAAATTTATAAAAAACGATTCTTTTATTATAGACCCTTACAACAATAACCGTATTACTACGGAAGCTCAAGGATATGGACTTTTGTTTGCTCTTCAAAGAAATGATAAAAGGCTGTTTGATTCTATATTGAAATGGACAAACGAGCATATGAAAAACTCTAACGGGCTTTTTGGATGGCTTTATAACAAAAAGCTTTTAGACTCAAACAATGCAACGGATGCTGATTTGTTTATAGCTTTTGCTCTGTTTAGGGCTTATGACAGATGGGGGGATGAGAGATATTTAAAAGAGGCAAAAAGTATTCTTTTAAAAATAAAAGAGCTTATAGTTCCTGTTTGCTGGGATAGAGTCAATTTTTTATTGTTACCTGGGGAGTATGGTTTTATTAAAAACGATAAAATAGAAATTTTTCCAAGTTATTATATCCATTTTATTTTCAGGTATTTTTATAAAAGAACATCTAATCCTTTGTGGAAAGATTTATTAGATTACACTTATTCATTTGCAGGGGATATTTTAACAGATAAAATGATTTTTTCGTTGTATAAAAAAAGGTTTTTTTTAGGGGATAAAGTTTCTATGGATGTTTATAGGGTTATATTGTATGCTTATTTAGATAATCCAGAAAATATTGGTTTTTATAAAAAAAGTTTTAAAGAAATAGATAGCTTTTTTAAAAGCAACGGTTATATTCCACTGGTTTATATCCTTGGGTCTAATTATCAGATGAAAAAAGAGTCTCCTTATTGTGTTTATAAGTGGTTTTATCTGCTTTATAAGGATAAAAAATATTTAAATAAATACAATAAGTTAAAAACTCTGGATAAAAACAACTATTTTTGTACATTTTTGGATGAGATATCTAAAGGGGGATGGTAATGAGGTTTTTTATTTTTTTTATTTTTTTATTTTCTAATCTTTTTGGATATGCTTTGGTTGTAAATTCTAAAGAAGACGCTAAAAAGATGCAAAAAATAGGAATTGAGTGCAGATTTGATAAAAATAATGATTTTTACGTCTGTACTTATTCGGATGATATAAATCAGTTAAGAAGGGTAAAAGATTTTTTAAAATCACAATATGATATAAAAGCTTATATAACCTCTTCTTCAATGGATAGTTTTTCTCTAAGCAAAGAATTTAAAAAACCTCAAAAGAGCTCTGTTAAAAATAAAAAACTTTTAAAAAGCGGATATTGTATTCAAGTTATCTCTTCTAAAAAATCCCTTGATAATATTTTTGAAAAATATAAAAATTTTCCTTATGCAAGGATTGAAAAAATAAACGGATTTTATGTATTAAGAGTAGGAGAAGGCTCTTATAGTGAAATAAAAAATCTTAATAAAAAAATAGGTGGTTTTATAAGAAAATGTGATATTGTTCCTCAAAGAATTGTTAAAGCAAATTTTAATGTTAATAATTTAAATGTAAAAGAGTATAAAATTAAATCTGAGCCTGTTATTAATGAAAATATTTTAAGAGGTAGGAAATATACGTTAAAGGATATGTATAATGCTTTAAATAGCGGAAATTTGGTTGAGGCTCAAAGAATAGCTAATTTACTTGTAAAAAAATACCCTTCAAAAGCTTATGAGGTTTTAGGTATCATTGCTATGAAAAAATCTAAGTGGTATAAAGCCTGCAGATATCTTACAAAAGCTAATTCAAAATTAAAAAAAGATGCATGTTATACATACTTTATTCAGGCAGGTTATAAAAACTTAACTTCTAACCCCTTAAAAGCTAAAAAGTTTTTTGAAAAGGCCTGTAAAATAAAAAAATCTTTAGACTGTGAAATTGGAATAGGATATGTTTATTTAAATACTAAAGAGTACAAAAAAGCAAAAGATATCTTTGAGAAACTTTTTAATAAATACCCTGACAATAAAAATGTTATAAAAGGGTATGTTTTAGCTTTATATAACTTAAAAGATTACGAAACTTTGGAAAAAATTAAAAATATACTGCCTAAAAAATATCAGTCTTTGTTAAAAGATTATGAATTTGAAAAGAAACTTAATTTAGCAAACTCTTTAATAAAAGAAAACAGATTAAAAGAAGCAGAAGAGATACTTTTAGATTTATATACTAAAAATCCATCAAACATATATGTCCTTCTTAGTTTAGGAAATCTTTACCTTAAAGAAAATGAATTAGAAAAGGCAGAAGAGTTTTATAAAAACGTACTGCTTATAGCCCCTGATAACATATACGCCCTTAAAGGTTTAAAAGCTATTTATGAAAAAAGAGGAGATTATAAAAAAGCTTTAGAATATGCTAATAAAATTGAGAGTTTAGGTTTTGAAGTTGAAGATAAAAAAACTTTGCAGACTCTTTTGTATATGCAAGAAATTCAAAATGCTTTAAAAAATAATAGATGTGAGGCGGCAAAAGAGTATATTTCAGTATTAAAAGATTTAGATGATAAAAAAATAAATTACTATTTAACATTAGGTGATTATTACAGTAAATGTGCTAAAAATCCTAAAAAAGCTTATGACTATTATGCAAAAGCCTACTCTTTAGCCCCTGATAACATAGATGTGGTTATAAAATTTTTATATTCGTTGCTTAATTTTGATATGTTTGAACAGATTAAAATTATTCTTGCAAAACTCTCAAAAAAGGATTTGTCTTTAAAAGAGAAGGAAAAACTAAAAGGGTTTTATAAAGACTTATATCTAAAGTATGCCGCTTATTTGCTTGATAAAAAAGAGTATAAAAAAGCGCTTTTAGCTGCAGATGAAGGGTTAAAATACGGTAATGATGCCGGCCTTTATGAAGTAAAAGGATGGACTTGTTTTAAATTAGGGGATTATAAATGTGCTAAAGATGCGTTTTTAATGGCTGTTTCTCTTTCTCCTAAAGAGGATACAAAATTTGGTTTGGCTTTAACTTATATAAAGCTTGGGGAAAATAAAAAAGCTTTAAAAACATTAGATGAAATTGCTAATACAAAAAATCCTGAGCTTCGGGTTAAAATAGCAAAAGCTTATTTGAGTTTAGGTGAAATTAAAAAAGCTAAAATGCTTATGAAAACATTAAAACCTGTAAAAACACATCCTATAAAAATAAAAGAAATCCCTGTGAATAAACCTGAGAATAATGAGTTTTTTCCGGATATTTTAGGAGAAAATTCTCAAAAAAAAAAAATGTTTTATGATATAAACAAAACCTATAAAAATAATAACAGCTATTATGAAAACAGTGTAGATTTTAAAGAATACAAAGAGTTAAAAGAGGCTATTTTACTTGCTGAGAGCAAAAGAATAGATTCTGTTGAATTAGAATATTTGATAAGAAATAAAAGCGGAGAGCCTGGGAGGGATAAACTTTATCTTAGCCTTTTGGATTTAAAAGGTAAATTCTTTTTTGATTTTAATAAAAAATTTTATTTTAAATTTGGATTTTTATTTTTAGATAGTAAAAAACCTCCTAATTATGATTATATAGGTTCAGCATATTTAAAAGATGCTAATGATACATATAAAACTACTTACAAAGGTTTTTTAGCAAAGGTAGGATATTACTTTTCAAAAGATAACTACTTTTTTAATGCAGAGCTTGGTTCAACCCCTATTGGAAATAATGTTGTATCTTCAAGCTTGACAGGAAAAATAGGAATAGGTAAAAAAGTACAAAACAGAAAATATGCAGTTTTTATACAAAGGGACTCTGTAAGAGACTCTATTCTTTCGTATGTAGGAAACATTGACCCATATACTAATAAAAAATGGGGAAGGGTTATAAAAAATTCTTTAATAGGAATTTATGAAAAAAAACTTGACGATAATGATTCATTAATTTATACTTCTTTAAGTTTTTCTTTATTAGAAGGAAAACATGTAAAAACAAACAAAAATGTAGAAGCTATAATTTATCCTTATTATTATTGGGGGAGTTTTTTAACATCACAGGATTATATAGGACTTTTTACGATTTTTTCATTTTATGCACATAATGAAAATTACTTTTATTTTGGAAACGGGGGTTATTTTTCTCCTAAATATTTTATGTTGTTTGGACCGAGATATGAGGGGTATTATTTTAATAAAAAGATGGGGGTAAAAGCTTTTATAATGCCCGGCCTTGCTATGTATAAAGAAGATGAGGCTCAAACAACACTTAATATAGATTGCGGGGTTTATGCAAAATATTTAATCAATAACAGGCTTTCTTTAAATGCTGGTTTTGATATCAGGTATGCAAAATATTTTTCTGATTTATATTTTAAAATAGGGGTTGAATATTCATTTGGAAAGAGATTTAAAGTTTTTAAGAATGAGCTTAATAAAGAGTTGAAAGGAATTATAAAAATATGGTAATACCTATAGTGTCTTTAAAAGGAGGGGTCGGAAAATCTACCATTTCTATGAATTTATCTGATATGCTTGCAGATTATGATAAAACTATTGTAATAGACACCGACCAGCAAAACAGTATTGCCTCTTTACTTTGTAAAAGATTTAAAAAAGGTTTTTCAGAACTTATCATAGGAGAAGCTACTTTAAATGAGGTTGTTCAAAAAGCATTTGATGATGGAAAACTTTATTTTATTCCCACAGGTCATTATGCAATAACGCATCCTATTGAATTTGAAGATAGTATTACCGAGGAAAAACTTATAAAAATTTTTAAAGAGCTTGAAAAAGATTTTAAATATATTATTCTTGACACTCCTCCAAGAATTTCAAAGCATGTAAAATCCCTTCTTAATATAAGTGATTTTTTTATAGTTGTAATATCTCCTGACCCTGCAAGTGTTGCTTCTTTAAAAATTTTTTTGGATTATTTGAAAAAAGAGCGCTTAGATAATAAATTTTCTATTATAGTTAATAATCTTGAGCCTAATGAGGTAAGTGAGGATATTTATGCTTTTATTCAGGCTATTACTCAAAATAACATTATAGGAACCCTTCCTAAAGATGTAAGCGTTTTAGAATCAGAAGCAAATTGTACAACTGTTAGAAGGTATGATAAAGAGAGCGGATTTGTACATTATTTAGAGGATATAGTTAAAAAACTTTTAAAAATTTTGTGATAAAATTTTATTTTGGAGAATTGATGGTAGCTTTTTTAATAAAAAATGACAGCTTAGCTGCTTATCCGGCGGATGTGGTTGTCGATGGAAAATTTATAAAGTTTGAGGAAATTTTTAAATTAGATGTAAAGTTTGTAGTTGCTAAGTGGATGCCTTCAACACTTATTAAAAACTTAAGAGAAAACGGAATTGTTTTTTTGAAATTGAACTCTCTTGAAGAGTTTTATGAATTAGATTTAAGTTTATCTTTTAATAAAGATACAAGAATAAAAAGAGGAGTAGGATGTCAGTTGAAATTTAAGGGGGGTATTTGAAACTTTTAATTTTTTTAGTGGTTGTTATTAAACTTTTTGGATACGAACTTTATGTGAGTAAAAAAAGTGATGCTCTTATTGCTAAAAATTTAGGAATAGAGTGTAAAGAAACTTCAAAAGGCTTTTTGTGTAAAAAAGATAATGATTTACAAAAACTTTTAAAATTAAAATCATATCTTAATAATTTTGGAGTGAATTCTTATATTACAAAAGAGAATATTTTAAGCGGTTACTGTATTCAGTTGCAAAGTGCTAAAAATTTAGATTTTTTAAAAAATTCTTTTAAAAATATTAGTGCTTTTGAATATGCAAGAATTGAAAAAATAGGAAAATTTTATGTAACAAGAGTAGGGGAGAGTCCTAATAAAAAGGATTTAAAGTCTTATTTAAAAAAGCTTAAACCTTTTTATGAAAATGCTTTTATAAGAAAATGTGATTATATTCCATCAAGAATTGTATATCCTGTTAAGAAAAAAATAGATTTAGACAAGCTCTCAAAACAGGAGTTAAGAGAGCTTATGTATAAATCCTATTTAAAAGGTGATTATGATTTAGCTTTTAGAATTTCTAATCTTTTAAAAAGAAGCGTATATAGAAAAGATGCTTTGATTATGAGTGCTCTTTTACTTTATAAAAAGGGACATTTAAAAAAATCTTGCAGGTTTTTAGAAGATTTGAACGATATTTATGACGATTATATTATTTATAACCATATGAAAAAAATATGTTATGAGTTTTATATAAAAAATGCAGAAGAACAGATTTCAATATCTCCTATCAGAGCTCTTTTTAATGTAAAAAAAGCGATAAAACTTAACGATAATTTAAGGGCTAAAAAAGATTTAGCTTTAATTTATTTTAATATAAAAGAGTATAATGCAGCTTATAGAATTTTAAAAAAAATTGTTTATCAGACAAGTGATAAGAATGTAAGAGATATTTATGCAAACACTCTTTTTTCTTTAAACAAATTTGAAAAATTAGAGAATTTTTGTTCTAAAAACTCTGATTTAAATTTTTGTCTCTCTTATGATAAATATAAAAAAACAAAATTTTTTTATTCTCAAAAGCGATATCTAAAAGCTTATGTTTTAGCAAAAAAACTATATAAACTTTATCCTTACAATAAAAATATAAAAATTTTATATGCAAAAGTATTGAATAAAATGCATAAAATAGATGAAGCTATGCTTGTTGTCAATACAATTTTTGACGCTAATGAAGATGTTGAGGTTTTAGCTCTTTTAAGGGATATTTTTTATAATCAGGACGATTTAAAAAATGCATATAAATATGCTTCTATTTTAGAGGAAAAAGGAGTTAGCGATAAAGAAAACAAAACTGTTTTAAAAGAGTATTTTCTTTACTCTTCATATAAAAATTTAAAATCTAAAGATTTTAAAAAAGCTTTAGAATGTTTAGAATACGCTTCTAGGTATGCAGATGAGGATTTAGAGATTTTAAAAATGAAAGCAAAAATTTTTTATTCTTTAAAAAATTATAATAAAGTTATTGATATTTACAATACTATTTTAAAGAAAGTTTCATCTGATGAGATTAAAAAAAGATTGATTGATGTCTATTTTGATGTGGAAGATTTTAAAAAAGCACGTGAAGTAGCATTAAACTCAGATAAATTGATAAAAAACTATTTTTATTTAAAATATGCCTCTTTTTTTATAGATGAGGGTGAGTATGCAAAGGCTAAAGAATATTTAGATAAAGTAAATGTTTATAATCAAGCATATTTAAAATTAAAAGGAATCGAGTGTTTTTATCTGAAAGATTATAAATGTGCCATAAAGAGTCTGTCTGGTTTAGATGATGATGAGTCAAATTATTATCTTATTATGAGTTATATAAGTTTAGGAAATTATCAAAAAGCAAAAGAACTTTTAAGTAACTTTAAAAATAAAAATAAAGAGACTATTGAGAAAATAGGTATTATTTATATGAGACTTGGAGAGAGTGAAAAAGCGAAGGAGATTTTAGGAGGTCTGTAATTACCTGATAATTATTGTTTTAATTTCAGTCATCTCCTCAATTGTATATCTTGGACCTTCTCTTCCAATTCCAGATAACTTAAGCCCTCCGTATGGCTGAATATCAAATCTTAAAGTCGGAATATCATTTATTATAACTCCTCCTGCTTCAAAATCATCAATTGCTCTATTCATTAAATCAATTCTATTGCTAAACATAGAATATTGAAGTCCGTATGGAGAATTATTCATCTTCTCAACTGCTTCATCATAGCTTTTTACTTTAACTAAACTTACAATCGGGGCAAATACTTCTTCACATACTATTTTCATATCATCTGTAACATCTGCTAAGATTGTAGGCTCAAGAATATTTCCTTCTCTTTTTCCACCGGCAATTATCCTTGCTCCTTCACTAACGGCGCTTTTTATCCAGTTTTCTGCTCTAATAGCTGCTTCTTCGCTAATAAGCGGTCCCATAAAGGTATCTTCATCAAACGGGTTTCCAACTTTTAATTTAGAAGCTTCATTTCCGAGTTTAGCTGCAAATTCTTCATAAACTTTTTCATCAACATATATTCTTTGAAGTGAAATACAAACCTGTCCGCTGTTAGCAAAAGCTCCGATAGCACATCTTTTAGCAGCCCATTCTAAATCTGCCGTGCTTTCTACAAAAGTAGCTGCATTTCCTCCAAGTTCGAGTGCCACTTTTTTAATTCCTGCGTTTTGGGTGATTATCTTTCCAACAGGTACGCTTCCTGTAAAACTTATTACCCTTGGAACTGGGCTTTTTACGAGCGTGCTCCCTACATCTGCATCTCCATATACTACGCTTAGGGCATCTTTTATAGCATAAGGGCTATCAATAAAAAGTTTCGCAAAAGCATATGCCGTATAAGGTGCTTCCGGGGTTGGTTTTAATACTACACTGTTACCGGAAATAAGAGCCGGTCCGATTTTATGTGCTACAAGATTTAGAGGAAAGTTAAAAGGCGTAATTGCAACAACTACACCTGCTGGTACTCTTTTGTAAAATGATGTTGTTTTTGCTCCACTTGGAGTTGCATCTGTTGGAATTGTCTCACCTAAAATATGATACCCCTCAGCCGCGCAAATTCTTAGGTTTTCAATACATCTTTGAACTTCCACTCTTGATTGTGAAATAGGTTTTGCTACTTCAAGGGTTATATATTTTGCAAACTCCTCTTTTTTCTCTTCAAGCTTGTCCGCTACGTCGTTAATCCACGCTATTCTTTGGTGAAGAGGTGATTTTTTTGTCTCGTTAAACGCTTTTTTAGCTACTTCAAGAGCTCTTTTTGCATCATCAACAGAGCATTTTACGTATTTTGTTGTGGATTTTTTGGTATAAGGGTTTATAACATCAATAACTTCACCTTCTTCTTCGGTTGAGCCTATAAGTTTTTTAGCAATCAATTCATTCTCTTCTATTTTTTTAATACCGAAAATTTCTAAAAATTTTTCTGGAATAATTCCCATTTTTTCTCCTTAAAAGCTTTTTATAGTAATGATAACAAAATTTTGATAAAATTCTTGATAAAAAAGGAAATTTAATGAATGAAGCAAAGTATATATGGATGGATGGGGAATTTGTTCCTTGGAATGAGGCTAAAGTTCATGTTTTGACTCACACTCTCCATTACGGAAACGGGGCTTTTGAGGGGACAAGGGCATATCAGACAGATGAGGGGCTGGCGATTTTTAGACTGCAAGACCATACAAAAAGACTTATGAATTCGGCAAAAATATTAAAACTTGATGTACCTTTTACTCAAGAAGAGCTTGAAGAGGCTCAAATTGAACTTTTAAGAAAAAATGATTTTAAAGGAAATGTTTATATAAGACCTCTTATTTATTTAGGATATGGAAAAATGGGGCTTTATCATATAGGAGCGCCTGTTCATGTTGCAATTGCCGCATGGGAGTGGGGAGCATATCTTGGAGAAGAAGGGCTTGAGAAAGGAATTAGGGTAAAAGTATCTTCAATTGTTAGAAATCCTGTTAAATCTACTTTTGGAAAAGCAAAAGCTGTTGCAAATTATCTAAATTCTCAAATGGCAAAATATGAGGCAATTGAGGCAGGATACGAAGAAGCTTTAATGCTTGATGATGAAGGGTTTGTGGCAGAAGGAAGTGGAGAATGCTTTTTTATTGTAAGAGATGGTGTTTTAATTACTCCCCCTAATGACAATTCCCTTGAATCAATTACTCAGGCTACTATTTTAGAAATAGCAAAAGAGATGGATATTCCAATTGAGAGAAGAAGAATTACAAGAGATGAGGTTTATATTGCCGATGAAGCTTTCTTTACAGGGACTGCTGCTGAAGTTACCCCTGTTAGAGAAGTAGATGGAAGAATTATAGGCGACGGTAAAAGGGGACCTATTACAAAAGAACTTCAGGAGGCTTATTTTGATGTGGTTTATGGAAGAGATAAAAACTATAAACACTATTTAACTTATATTTAACTAAAATAAGAGATTATATCTCTTAAAAAAGGAACTTTATGCCAGCAGATTTAAACGGATGGAAAAACAGCTCAAATAATAACAATAAGTTTGAGCCACCTAAATTTGAACCGCCAAAATTTATAAAAAACGGGGGTAATTTAATTGTTGCTGTTGTTATAGCTTTGTTTTTAGTTGTTTTGTTTAAACCTTGGGTAATTATTAATGAGGGGGAAGTTGGGATTTTATCAACTACGGGAAAATTTTCTAAAGAGCCTTTAAAACCGGGGCTTCATTTTTATTTTCCTTTAGTTCAAAAAGTTATTATTGTGGATACAAAAGTTCATATGATAAGCTATAAAAGAAACCAAGAAATAGGCACAATGCCTGATAGATACGGAACTATTAGAGTTTATCCCGCAATAAATGTTCTTGATAGTAGAGGTCTTCCAATTACTGTAGAACTTTCTGTAAGTTACAGGCTAAATCCTGATAAAGCGGCGTATGTTGTAAAAACATACGGGCTTAACTGGGAAGATAAAATAATAAATCCGATTGTAAGAGATGTTGTAAGAAATGTTATAGGTAAATATCCTGCAGAAGAACTTCCTATTAAAAGAAACGAAATTGCTGCAAGAATTGAAAATCAGATAAGGGAAAAACTTGCTCAAATTCCTAATCAACCTGTAATTTTTGAAAGTTTTCAGCTAAGAGATATAGTGCTTCCTGAAAATATCAAAAAACAGATAGAGAGAGTTCAGATTGCAAAACAAGAGGCAGAAAGAGCAAAATATGAAGTGTTAAGAGCAAAACAGGAAGCTGAGAAAAAAGCGGCAATTGCAAGGGGTATTGCAGAAGCAAGACTGATTGAGGCAAAAGGAAAAGCCGAGGCTAAGCTTATTGAAGCAAAAGCCGAAGCTCAGGCAAACAGGGAAATTGCAAATTCATTAAACAATGAGCTTTTAAAATTAAAACAGATAGAAGTTCAGGGTAAATTTAATGAAGCTTTAAAAGAAAATAAAGATGTAAAACTTTTCTTAACTCCAGGAGGGGTTGTTCCAAATCTTTGGATGAATGTGGAAGAGCCAAAAAAAGCAATAGGGGCGAATAGATGATAGATTTTGAAAAAAATGGAGGGCTTGTACCCGTAATTGTTCAAGATATAGATACTAATGAAGTTTTAATGCTTGCTTATATGAACAAAGAGGCTTTAAAACTTACCGAAAAGACAGGATATGCTCACTATTTTTCGCGCTCTCGCAACAAACTTTGGAAAAAGGGCGAAAGCAGCGGCAATACTCAGGAGGTTAAAGAAATTTTGGTAGATTGTGATAACGATACAATTTTATTAAAAGTAAAACAAAACGGACCTGCCTGTCATACTGGCAGAAAGTCTTGTTTTTTTACAAATTTAAAAACAAATGAAATTACTATGGACAAAGAAGAAGAAATAGAGTATAATTTTATAGATAAGCTCTATCATACACTGCTTGATAGAAAAAATGCAAATCCAAAAACTTCATATGTTTCTTCGCTTTATCACAAAGGTGAAAATTCAATCCTCAAAAAAGTAGCTGAAGAAGCGGCGGAGTTTTGTTTTGCAGTTAAAGATAACGATAAAAACGAAATTATTTATGAAGCCGCTGATTTAGCCTTTCATACTTTAATAGCGCTAGCTTATAAAAATATTCATCCAGAAGCAATTTTAGAAGAGCTGAAAAGAAGAGAGGGAATTAGCGGAATAGAAGAGAAAAAAAGCCGTAAAAATAAATAGGATTTAACCGATTTAAAAATAAAAAGGTAAAAAATGCTAATTCCTTATTTTACTCTTCTTCATTGGCTAACTCTTGCCTTTTTTTTAATTTTGTTTATCTTTTTAGTTATTCTTTCTGTCAAAGCAGCAAAAGATAATGTAAAACTTCTTTTGAGTATGATAATAGCCTCTTTTTTAGTAACAGCTTTTGGAGCTGTGCTTGGGGTTATTATTTTGGAAAAATATACAAAAAAAGCAAAACTTTTAGATGTTTCTCAAAGAAGAGTGCTTATCAATGAGACCCTTGTGTTAAAGGGCAGGGTTAAGAATATAGGTAAATTTAAGATTAATTATTGTAAGCTTGAGATTAAGCTTGTAAATAACGGATGGGGCGGAGGTTTTACAAAGGGAACTTTTTTTAAACCCGGAGGTCTTAATTTGTTTGGCAGTAAAGATAAAGAACAAAAAAGACCAAATATTGTAAAAGCTACCCGTATAATTGTAAAAGACGGGCTTTTACCGGGAGAAGTTAAGAATTTTTCAGCGGTAATTCCATATCCGCCATATTTTAAAAACACATATTTAAATTATAAACTTTATTGTCATTAAAAGGAAAAAAATGAAATTCAATGAATTTAACTTAAAAAAAGAAATACTAAAAAGATTAGAAGAGATTGGTTTTGAAAAGCCATCTCCAATTCAGGAAAAAGCTATTCCAGTTATTCTTGAGGGAAAAGATGTTGTAGCACAGGCTCAAACAGGTACAGGGAAAACAGCGGCGTTTGGACTTCCGATTTTGTCTAAAATGAAAAAAGGGGAAAAAGCGCTTGTAATTACCCCTACACGCGAACTTGCCATTCAGGTAAGTGAAGAAATTTTTAAATTTGGAAAATATTTAGGGGTGCATACTGCTACTGTTTATGGTGGAAGCAGTTATTCTAGACAGATAAAACATATTGAAAATTCTGAGTTTATTGTAGCAACTCCAGGAAGACTTCTTGATTTATTAAAATCTGGCAGGATTGACATTGCTCCAAAATACGTAATTTTAGATGAAGCGGATGAAATGCTTGATATGGGGTTTTTAGATGATATAAAAGAGATTTTTAAGTTTGTGCCAAGTGATAGACAGACTCTTTTATTCTCTGCAACTATGCCAGAGCCTATTAAAAATCTTGCAAAAACAATTCTAAAAGACCCGGAATTTATTACAATTACAAAAAAACAGGTAACAAACGAAAATATTAAAGAGTATTTTTATGTAATTGATGAGTTTGAGAGAAAAGATGCTTTAATAAGATTAATTGATTATAAAAATCCTGATAAATCGATTGTATTTTGTAGAACAAAAAAAGATGTTGATGATATAGCAGACTTTCTTGCGGGTGCAGGGTTTGAGGCTAAAGGGCTTCACGGTGATATGGACCAGAGAAAAAGAGAAGAGGTAATAAGGGCGTTTAAAAACGACAGACTTGAGATTCTAGTTGCAACTGACGTTGCTGCAAGAGGGCTTGATGTAAGCAATGTAACGCATGTATTTAACTATCACCTTCCGCTTGACCCTGAAAGCTACGTTCATAGAATAGGAAGAACAGGAAGAGCCGGAAAAGAAGGAATGGCGGTATCTCTTGTAACACCTCATGAGTTTAGGGCTCTTAATAGAATTCAAAAAATATCAAAAATTGTTTTAAAAGAGATTCCGACCCTAAGCGATGTGAAAGATAAAGAGATTCAAAAAATTATAAAAAAATTAAGTTCGGTTGAGCCGACTCAAAAAGCAATAGAGATTGTTGAAGAGCTTGAGAATGAATATGATTTAATGACAATTGCAACAAAACTTGCAACAATGCTTTTTGCAAAAGATGCTGATGGAAAAGAGAGAATAGGAAAAAGCATAAAAGAGGCAAAAAGATTAATTGAAAGAGATAAAAATTCCGGAGGAAGAGATAGAAGAGGTTCAAGAAATTCAAGAGGCGGATTTAGAGGCAGAAGAAGACGTTAGAGTCTTTTTGTCTTTTTAAGTACGTGTGTATCTAAAATTACACATCCAAAAATCCCTTCAAAGACTTTAATCTCATTTAGTGTTCCAATTACCTTTACATCAACTTTTCTTTTATCTTTTAAAATAATTTCCCCTACAAATTCAACAACATCTCCAACCTTAACAGGTGCCATAAATTCGCAGTTAGTAGTTCTGACAAGCACTACATAAGGTTCATTTATACTTGCCATTGCACAAAAATCCGCAGCTCCAAATGTAAATCCACCATGCACAAGTCCCTCTTCATCAACAGCCATATCTTCTGTGGTTTCAAGTATTACTTTTGCTCCGTTTTGGTTGATTTCAACAAGTCTTCCAAATTTTGGGTTAAATTTTAAGTGTGTTTTTAATTTTATATCTTCCATTTTTCTATCCTTTTTATAATTTTTTCTGTATCTTTTTGAATAATAAGCGGGTTAAATTTTTTCATAAAAGGGTGGGATATTTTATAATAACTTTCGTCAAAAACGTTAATCGCCCATAAAAAATCTATATTATTTGTTTCTAAATAGAATTTATTTAAAAGAAAATCGTTTATCATTCCGAGTTTTGAAGCAATAACCAAAAATAGTTTTGCATTAAAAAAATCTAAAAAATCAATCATTTTAAAATTTTGTGTAACAGGGACAAGAATTCCTCCAGCTCCTTCAATGAGTAAAATATCACAAAGCGGTTTAATTTTTATGTAGGCTTTTTTTATCTTTTCAAAATCAACTTCTCCTGCAACAACCGGAGCTGCTGGAAGTTTCATTTGGACTGGGACTATGTCGTTTAAGCTTAATTGATTTAAAAGGGGATTAAAATTTTTTGCAGTGTTAAAAAGTATTTCACCATCAGCTGCTTTATCTTCAATCCCTGTTTCAATAGGCTTCATTACTCCTACTTTATAGCCTTTTTGACTTAGGGCTTTTATAAGCTTTAGGGTTGTGTATGTTTTTCCGCATTCTGTGTTATTTGCTGAAATAAAAATATTCATTTTTCTCTCCTAATTTATTATATAGCTTGGATAATAGTTTAATGAATGATACACTTTTTTTTGGTATCTTGTTGCATAAATCTTAATTAAAAGTTTTTGAAGTGTTCCTGTTAAGGATGGATAAAACCAGGCAAGATTACTTAGAGCAATTACATATTTTGGTTTTAGTTTATATAAATCCTCAACGGTTGCCTCGTAACATATTGCATTAATAAAAGGGATATTTTTTATTTTAAAAGTATTAAAATTTTTTGAGGTTTTATAATCACTTGCTCCTGCAAAGAAAATTTCATTTATCTCTTTTTGAAAAAAAGGAAACGGGATATATTCTCCAAAAGGGACTAAAATATGTTTATCAAGTATTGTTACTTTTTTGTTTTCAAAAATATAGGTTGCATTGTAATAAGAGTTGTTTTTTAGGTGTAAAGCTCCCGTTATTATGGTGATTTTTAAAGAAAGTTCTTTTAACTCTTGCATTAAATTTGGATATGTATTCAAAAACAGAGGAAAAGCGCTCTCTGGCAAAACAACAACATCATATCCTTTTTGTATAGCATCTTTTATATAAGCAAAATTGTTTTGAATCTCTATTGGAATAAAGTTTTTATCCCATTTTTTATCTTGGGGCACATAGGTTGTTACAAGATTTATTTTTAAAGGAGGGGATGGGATTTTTGGAGATGGAATTAAAAGGGCTATTGTTATTAAGATAAAAAAAAAGATTTTTTTGTATCTAAAGAGTAAAACGGCACTTATAATTAAAAGCATTGTTATTTTATAAGGGGTAAAAAATGAATTTGCTATAAGGACTTCTGGTTTTAACCAGTCAAAAGTAAAAGGTTTTATATAATCAAACCCGAAAACTAAAAATATTCCCCATAAAATAATAGGGATTTTAAAAAAAGTGAATATTTTATTAATTCCCCAAAAAATAATTCCATATCCTATTGCCATTAAAATAATTATAACAGGGATTAAATAATTAAGAGAATAATATTTAAAGCTAAGTCCGACCCACCAAAACCAAAAAAGTCCTATAAAAAATCCGGTTTGAAAAAATGAATGTTTAACATTTAAAAAGTAATAAAATGCTATTATTGCAATTATACTGTTTATAATTCTTATGAAAGTATAATCTCCTAAAATAGATAAATAAATAGGAGCTGAGAAAATAATTGCGAGTTTTAATGAATTTGTGTTAAAATATCGCTTAAAAAAGGATACACATGAATTTTTTATACGCTGAAGGACAGGCTGCTGCTCAACAACCGAGTTTAATTGCATCATTACTTCCTCTTATTATTTTATTTGGGGTATTTTATTTTCTTGTAATTTTACCACAACAAAGACAGGCTAAAAAACATAAAGAGATGGTGGAAAACCTTAAAAAAGGTGACAAAATCGTTACAACAGGGGGAATTATCGCAGAAGTTGTAAAAAACGAGCCGGATTTTATCAAGGCTAAAATTGCAGATAACGTTGAGGTAAAAATTGATAAAGCGGCTGTAGCAAGAAAGCTTGATAATGAAAAAGCTTAATTACAGGCTAATTATTTTTCTTCTTGCTACCGTTTTTGGAATAGCATTTACCATACCTTCTTTTCTTGGAAAAAAACCGCGTGTAAATTTAGGGCTTGATTTACAGGGTGGAATGTATTTAGTTTTAGGTGTAAAACAGGATGAAGCAGTTAAAAATAAACTCAAAACTATAGCATCTACAATTAAATACATTAGTGAAAAAAAAGAGCTTTTTATAGATAATTTAAAAATAGATAACAATAAAATAACTTTTGAGTTGATTGATAAAGACGATATGAAAAAAATGGACGAGGAGCTCAAGAGTATAAAAGGGATTGAGGTTAAAAAAAATATTAAAAACGGAAGTGTTGAATATAGTGTTACTTTAACTCCTGCAGAAATTCAAAAGACAAAAGAAGATGCCATAAAACTTGCCGTACAAACTATAAGAAGCAGGCTTGATGCTTTTGGTTTAGCAGAGCCAAGTGTTACAAGACAGGGGAAAGACAAAATTGTAGTTGAGCTTCCCGGAATTAAGACGGAAAAAGAGAAACAAAACATTAAAAAATTAATTTCATCTTCAGCGCATCTTGAACTTTATCTAGTCGATGATGAACATCAGGCAACAACTAAAGAAGAAGCTGCGAAATACGGGGATATTTTACTTCCTGATAAGGATAATCCAAAAAGAATGTGGCTACTTAAAACGCCTCCTGTGCTTGATGGAAGTATGATTACAGATGCAAATGTAGGCTTTACTCAAAAAACAAACCAGCCGGCTATTTTCTTTACCCTAAACAGTGAAGGAGCGAGAATTTTTGGGGATGTAACAGGTAAAAACGTTGGCAAAAGGCTTGCCATTGTTGTTGATAACAGAGTTTATTCGGCTCCTGTAATTCAGGAAAGAATAGGTGGTGGAAGCGGACAGATTACAGTTTCAAGTCCCGATGAAGCGCATATTCTTGCAATTGCGCTAAGAAGCGGAAGTTTACCTGCTCCTGTTGTGTTGCTTGAGCAAAGAAGTGTTGGAGCAAGTCTTGGGGCTGACAGTATCAGAAACTCTATGATAGCACTAATTAGCGGTTTTATTGTTGTTGTTTTATTTATGGCGTGGTATTACAGACTTGCGGGTATTATTGCGGATATTGCACTTATTACAAATCTCTTTTTAATTACTGCAATAATGGCTCTTTTTGGAGCAACTCTTACACTGCCCGGAATGGCAGGGATTGTTTTAACAGTCGGTATGGCGGTTGATGCGAATGTAATTATTAATGAAAGAATAAGGGAGCTTATACGTGAGGGGGTTCCTATTTCAAAAGCGATTGAGGGCGGATATGAAAATGCTATGAGTGCTATTTTAGATGCAAACATTACAACCCTTATAGCCGCAATTGCCCTTTTTGCATACGGAACAGGTACTATTAAAGGTTTTGCAATTACAATGGCTATTGGTATTTTAGCTTCAATGCTTACAGCGATTCTTGGAACACACGGAATCTGGCAGTATCTGCTTGCAAGTGGTAAAAAGATAACCCCAAGGGATTTTGGGATGGAGGAATAATATGGAATTTTTTAAAGGCAATAAAGTTTATGATTTTATGAGCAAAAGCAAAATTTTTGCCTTTGTTTCTTTAGTTCTTGTAATTTTTTCTTTATTTTTAATTTTTACAAAAGGTTTTAACTGGGGAATTGATTTTAAAGGGGGAGTTGAGATTCAAATTAGATTTGAAAAACCTGTAAATATAGCTGATGTCAGAAATCTTGTAAGCAAAGAGTTTAAAGGTGCAAACATTACGACTTTTGGTTCTCCTAATGAAATATTAATAAGACTTAATGTAAATCAGGTAAGTGGTGATGTTCAAAAGTCTCTTGGAGAGGAGATAAAAAAACTTCTTTTGCCTCTTGGAAAAGTAGAAATAAGAAGAGTTGATATTGTAGGTGCAAAAGTTGGAAACGAACTTAAAGAAAAAGGTTTAAAAGCTTTAATTTTTGCAATAATTGGAATTTTAATTTATGTATCATTCAGGTTTGAGTGGAGATTTGCTTTAGCTTCCGTTATTGCTTTGATGCACGATACTATTATTTCTTTAGGTGCTGTGAGCCTTTTTAATATTGAAGTAAATCTTGATGTTTTAGCTGCTGTTTTAACTTTGATGGGTTATTCTTTAAACGATACCATTGTTGTGTTTGACAGAATTCGTGAGGAAGTTAGAAAAAGTAAAATAAATGATTTAGCTACTTTAATTAATGTGGCTATTTCAAAAACACTAAGCCGTACAGTTCTTACTTCTCTTACAACGTTTTTTGTTGTTTTAACACTGTTTTTGTTTGGGGGAGAAATTATCAAACCGTTTAGCTTTACGCTTCTTGTCGGTATTATCGTAGGGACTTACAGTTCTATTTTTATTGCTTCTCCTTTACTTATCTGGCTTGGTTTTAGAATTGATGAGTATAGAAAAAAACTTGCAGAAATTGAGAAAAGAAAAAAAGAAAAAGAAAAACTTCGTCAAATGTATCAAGGCGGAGTGGTATAAAGTAATATAAGGAGGTAAAAATGGATTGGGGGAAGGTTGTTTATGTCTTTTTTCAATTAATGAGTCTTACAAGTGTTGCGGGGTTTTTGTATGACCATAATAAAGTTGCCCTTTTTATTGCCCTAAGTCTTAACCTTATTTCAACTATTTTAAAAATTGGAATTAGAAACATTGTTGCAGCCGAGCTTTTTGCTGCAAGTTTGGTTGCTGATTTGCATTTAATTCCCGCATTTTTTTATCTTGAAATTAAAAATGACCTTCAATCTGCATATGCAATGGCAATAGGGGCTTTAATTGCAAATGTTGTAACAATTATTTTAAGTTTTATAGAAATAGCAAAAGCAAAAGATACATGGGAGTAGAAAATGAAAAAAATACAGCAGCAAATTATTAATCAGGAATGGGCAAAGATTGTTTCAAACGATAAAGATTTGCCAGAAACTCCGAAAATTTCTAATGCAATTCAAGAAGATGCTTTTAAAGAAAAGTTTTTAAAAAGAATAGAGTTTTTTAAAAACAAAACAGAGGATTTTATAGATAAGTTTTTAGAATATAAAAAAGAATACCTTTTCTTAAAAGAAAATTATGCAGAAGGGAGAATGGCTAAAAATTCTAATAATCTGCTTTATTATGCATTTTTGTTTATTCTGGTTGTTTTAGAAGTTCCTACTAACTATTCTACTATTAACAATATTTTACATAAACCTGCAATTTCTCTTTTTGGGACTATTGCAATTGGTTTTATTTTAGTTTTTATAGCTCACTATCACGGAAAATTTTTTAAACAATTAAAATTTATTATTCAGACTCCGGATATGGAAACAAGCGTGCATGTTCAATCGAGAAAAATGCAGATTATTATATTTTTAGGATCATTGGTTGTTTTAGGCGCTATTTTTTATATGCTTTATTATATCAGGCTTCAATACTTTTATGATATGTTAGGTGCTGAGTTAGAAGAAGATATGTTAGCAGGGAGTAAGCTTTTTACAAAAGTTTTAACTCTTATGGCTATTAACGGTGTGATTTATTTATTAGGGGTTGTTGCTTCTTATATTCACGCAGACCCTATCCCTGGTTATCAGGAAATTTATAAAAAGATGGAAAAATTTAAAAAGAAAATAAGAAAAGAGTATGATAAACTTGTAAAAGAGCTTTATAGAATTGAAAATAGATACAAGGAAAAATGATGAAACTTTTTTTCTCTTTTTTGTTTTTTTTAACATTTTTATCTGCAAAAAATTACTGCAATGATTTAAGTGATAAAAGAAATACTTTAATTTATGTAGATTTAAGTTCTGCTAATAATAATCATTTTCCTTCTAAACTAATAAAAGCTTTAAGGGGAAGTTTTTTGCCTCATGAAAGAGTAAAGGTGTATTTTATTAATCCTCAAACTTCTGAAATAAATGAGGTTTTTAATAGTTGTGTTCCTAAACTTTCTCAAAGCGAGATTTTAAAAATAAAAAAAGAAGGCGGTCTTTATCTTTTTGGAGGAAATCCTATAGAAGATGCAAATGAGGATTTGATGTTTTTTTATTCAAGTTTAAAAAATGTATTTAAAAAAGCTTTAAAAAATCATATTGAAAGCGATGAAAAGCCTTTAGTTGAAATTTTTTATAATGAAGAGGATAAATTTTCTAACCCTTTAAACAGGGTGATTATTTATAGTGATATGATTCAAAACTCAAAAGAGATTTCTCTAAAAGCTGTTTTAGAAAATGATTTAGATAAAATAAAGGAGTATAGGGTTAATTATAATTATTCAAACATTTATGTGCTTTTAAATAAAAAAGTTTTAAAAGGTTCTGATTTTTTAAAACTCAGACGTTTTTGGCACTGTTATTATGAAGATAATAAGGCAAATTTGAAAAACTTTAACACTACTTTGAATTTTTATAAGCTTAAAGGGTATTATATAAAAAAATACGAAGGAAATATGAAATATTCAGATGGTTCTGAATTTAAAATAAAGCTTTTAATAGCTTATGATGGAAAAGGAAATGTTATTAACGGGTGGTTTATTATAAACGAAATAGACAGCGTGCCTGTTAAAGGAAAGGTTTTTATTAAAAAAGGTAAAATAGCTAAAGTAAAATTAACTGTTTATAATTTATGTAAAAGCCATTATTTAATAAATGGAGAGAAGATAAATTTGATTTTTGATAAAAAGAGTGTAAAAGGGGAATTAGTTATAGACAACACTAAAACTATTGTAAAAACTCCAAAAGGGAATATAATAGAAAATCCAAAAGTTATGCTTGAGTTTAAGGAAGAAGAATGAGATTAATTTTTGTCTTTATTCCTTTTATTCTTTTTGCTTTTAATATTGAAGGCTTTAAAGAAAATGCCCCTATTAGCAAAAAGTACTGTTACAGCTATAAAAAAGCCCTAAGCAGTTATATTATAATAGACAATTACAGATTAAATAAAAATTATATTCTTAGTAAAATTTCTAAAATAGAGTTTGCTTCGCATGAAAGGATTTATGTTTTTTATTTTAACAATTCTGATAATACATTAAAAAAAGTGTTTGAATTTTGTGTGCCCGGTTTTACTTCTTCTGAAGCAAGTTATATTTCACGTTCTATGCCAGTTTGGAAAAGGGCAATGAGCGATTTAGTAGGAGAGGCTGAAGATGATAAAAAATCTTTTTTTTATACTAAATTAAAGTTTAGCATAAAAAAGATACCTTTTTCTAAAACAAAAAAAAACTTTGCTGATGCATTAAAAGAAATTGATTTTGAAAAACAGTCAAGAATTTTTATTTTTACTTTTAATAATTTAAAAGGAAAAGCTAATTTTAACTATTCTTACGGAAGTGTTTATATGCAAAAAGTTCCAAGTGTATCGGAAAAAAACGAGCTAAAAAACTTCTTTATGAAAAGCAAAGGGTATTTGAGTGGTGTTAATTACTCTTTTATAGAAAAAGTACCTTCAAATTACAAATTTTATGATATAAGCGTAAATTTGTTAATCAATAAATCTTATAAAGCGCGTTTTTTATTGATTGTTGATAATAAAGGAAAACTTTTTAACAGCTGGTTTGAGGTTTATGGAATACTTTTAGCCCCTATTAAAGGAAAAGCTAGGTTTTTAGGAAATAAACTTATAAGTTTAAAAGCCGAGGTTATAGATGATTATAAATATTATGGAAATATGGCTAAAAAAGGGGATAAAATAGTAATTAAAAGGATTAAAGGTAAATTAATAGGAAAATATTATAATTACGGATATGTTTTAAAAAATAATCCGGATAAATATTTTGAGTATGAGATTAAGGAATAAAATGCGTTTTTTTTTCTATTTTTTATTAATCTTTTTTTTAGGATGCAGTGCAAAAGTAGAAAAAAAACTTGTTAAAAAAAAAGAAGTTGTTACTTATAAAATTAATAATCCAAAGCCTTATTATCAGGATGATACTGAATATGAGATTCAAATGGGTAGTTATAAGAAGTATAGTTATGAAGATAATAAAACAACTGTAAATGAAACTAATGTTTCAGAAATTAATAAATCAAAACCAGATGATATTTTAAAAATTTTAGATAAAAATCTTACACACTATAATGCAAGTGTAAAAGAGGTAAAATATAAAAATAAATTAATGCTTTTAGTAAATTTAGTATCTGTGGTACATTTTGATACTGATAAATATAAGATAAAAAAAAAGTATGAAAAAAATTTAATTAAAATAATAAAAGTGTTAAAAGATGCAAATAAAAGTGTTTTAATAGTTGGTCATACCGATTCAGTAGGTTCTGATAGATATAATCAGGCACTCTCTGAGCTGAGGGCAAGGGAAGTTTATAAATTTTTTATAAAAAATGGGTTTGATAAATCAAACCTTGATTATATAGGATACGGTGAAGAGCAGCCAATTGCTACAAATGCAACTGCTAAAGGAAGGGCTAAAAACAGAAGGGTTGAACTTTTTGTAGATGATAATATTACGGTTATGTATCAGTATTTAAAACATAGAGATATCAATACCTCTTTTTTAAACAACCATAATAAACTAAGAGCCGGAAAAATAGAAAAAACACTTAAGGGCTGGAGTAAAAATATCTCAGAAGCTGAAATTAAAAAGAAGTTTGTTAAACTTTCAAAACCTCTAAGAGATAATTTGAATATTAATTTACAAAAAAGAGTTATAATAATAAATTTACCAAAAAGAGAGTTGAAGGAGAAATAATGAGAGAATATAAACCACAAGAGATTGAGATTAAATGGCAAGAAATTTGGGATAAAGAAAAAGCGTATGAACCAAAAGAGGATAAGAGCTTACCAAAAAAATATATCCTTTCAATGTTTCCATATCCAAGCGGAAAAATTCATATGGGGCACGTTAGAAATTATACAATAAGTGATGCTATTGCAAGGTATTACAGAAAAGCTGGATACAATGTCCTTCATCCAATTGGGTGGGACAGTTTTGGAATGCCGGCTGAAAATGCTGCAATAAAGCACGGAGTTCATCCAAAGGAATGGACTTATAAAAATATTGCAGAGATGAGAGATGAACTTTTTAGACTTGGTCTTTCTTTTTCAAAAACCCGTGAATTTGCTACATCAGACCCTGATTATACCCGTTGGGACCAGGAGTTTTTGATTAA
>Ga0256838_1000301_pt1 | contig 33113 bp, 25 predicted proteins | sample 4571419metaG_FD_185978 | JGI IMG/M metagenome (GOLD analysis project Ga0256838, IMG submission 185978) | Hydrothermal vent microbial communities from Guaymas Basin, Mexico - 4571-419 | ecosystem: Environmental > Aquatic > Marine > Hydrothermal vents | place: Mexico: Guaymas Basin | collected... | reverse complement strand
CATAAAGAGTGAGTTGATTTAAACAGTTGGTATACATACTTACCCCATACTGCTCATATCTTGAGAGGGTTAATGAAGCACTTATTGGTTCACGTTCATAGGTATCATAATCCTGATAATAACTTAGGTTTACTTTTCCACTAAAGTAACCCACTTCTAAAAAAGGCAAAGAAGCGAGAGCCATAACACCACTATCTCTTACATCCTCTCGTGATGCCTTGTCTACAACACCATAAGCCACAACTTGATAATCGAGTAGATACTGAGAGTTAGAGTACCCTGCCCCTGCTATAGTAATGTTTGACTCATCTCTACTTATAAAAACTTCAGCTGAATTTTGAGAGAGAGGATCTCCAAAGCGAGCATTAAGAGTCCCTGTAACTCCAGCTACATCGCTCAACACTACATCTAAATCTACACCACTGTAGTGCATATCTAAAAGTGAGTAGTAACTATGAGAAAGGTCTAGTTTTTCTGTTGAGGATGATGGTTTTTTATAGGCTCCATAGTACTCTTTATCTTCAAAAAAGAGTTTTCTTTCAAATGGCTTCGCATCTATACTTTTTATATCTGCCTTTACATAGTAATAATCCTCGGCACTAATTGCCGAAATAAGTAACTCTTTATCACTTAATAATCTTGCTTCAATAATATTGTCAGCACTACTTACTCTCTTAACATCCCCATTAAAAAACCTATATAGAGATGAACCGAACTCTGAATTTGCTACAAAATAGATAGATCCACTTGAATCAACATCACAAACAATACCGTAAAATCCCTCATAACTAAAAAGAGCTGTTTTATTTTTATACAGTGTTCTTGTTTTATCATTTTGTTTAAAGTAATAAAGATTGTCATTTTTATCTATTATAACAGAAGAGTTTACTTGATTATAAAATGTATCTCCAACATAAAGCTGAGGTTGTGAGTATGAAGAAGCTACATCAAAGTAGACTGATTTTTTATTAGAGAGGTATCCCTGCACCATCTTTGAAGCACTCCCCTCCTTTATAAATCCCCAATCAGAAAAGAGTCCCTGCTCTCTCTTTAAAGGTGAAGTTTTCATACTCCCTTGTGTATAATATGTCTCATCCATCTTTACCACTTTTCCAGAGACCCAACTACCTTTTTCTTTGTGAAGTATTTGACTCTGTTTATCCACTACAACGAGCTCTGGAAAACTTACACCACTCTCATTGATAATAAAGAAAACTGCATCACTACTATTTCCAAGTGGATTATAAAACTGAGAACTTGCAAGATGTTTTCCCTCTACTATTTTCATTTTTTTTGCGAAGGATTTTTGCTCATTTTCAAAGAACTTGAGTGTTTTTGTGAAGTTCACACCTAAGGCATCTTTCATACTTGCATTGGTTCTAAATGGCCAAAAAAGATCTTCTGAGTGGTATTTAAAATAACTGTTTGCTGCGCTCATTCCATATTTTTGTGCAATAAAGAGATTATAAAATCCCCCTTGAATATAGTAAATATCACCATAAGGAAACCCTAATCGTGAATTATATACATACTCAGGTTTTATATTTCCAGCCTTCGCCTGTAAGGCAGTTTCTGCTTGAAAACGACCACTATATAGTCGACCACCATTTCCATGCCACGATTCGTTAAGGACTGCATTTCCCTCTAACATAAAAGAGTTTTCAGCTACATTTGGCAAAATAAGAGGAAGAGGAAGTAGTACTATACCATTACCAAAAACAGTATGAAGTGCTTGTGATATTTTACTCCCCTTTACATTTATCTGATAGTTATGTGCTGTCTCATGGTAAATAAGAGTATCTATCCAAGAAGTAGAACTAAAGTAATCAATATTTTGTGAACCACCAACATAGTTTATCTGTCTATTGTTTGGCCACTGTGTTGAAAATCCATTTGCTATTTGATTTTTATCAGAGATAAGCCCAACATAGAGGGTCTCATCCATTTTCCATTGAAATATCTTCTCGTAATCTTTATGAAGTGCTCCCTCTATTTCAGCAACTCCTTGTGCAAAATTTATATTATCTTTCGTATAAATTATTGCAACATCACTTCCTGAGAGTTTTTGTGTATAGTAAGCTTTATCATGAGGAACAACCGCACTCCCCGTCTGTAATAACATAGGAGGTAAGGCATATACAAGTGTAGATGTAAGAGAGGAAAGTAATAATAATTTTTTCATTTTCAAACCTTTTAAAATAACCAAGAGAAGACCATAGTTCCAACACCATGACCTTTATTCTCTTTTTTAAAACGTTCAGAGTTATGAACTTCTAAAAAATCAAAAACAAATGACTTATATCGAACAGTAAATCCAAGACCATAATAGTAAATATAATTTTCTTTCTCCACTGAATGACTACTACTAAATGTATTTCCATCAAGAAATATATCGCGTGCAACAGCAGATCCAGAAGCGGTTACATTAAAACTGAAACTCCATTTCTGAGACTTCATACGTTGATACTCATCATAAATAGGAATCCCAGGTTCTCCACCAATATCAATGGATGAAACTCCAAAATCTTTTGGAATATCATATCCAAAACGAGCATTAAAACCACCTAGAGCATTTATGGCTACATTTCCTAGCTCTGCACTTACAAAAGGTATAATGGACCACTCAAGGTTACTTTGAAAATCAGAAGCCATACACCATTTATGCGCATACTTTAGATTTACACCAAGTTCATTATGAAGTTGATTGTCCCATCCCTTAGCAGTATCACTATCAATCCACTTATGTACACTGTTTTGTATATGTTCTGAACCAGAAGCAGGACCTACCATACCTACTTTTAAAGAGAGTGAACGAAGATGTCGTTTAGAACTTTTATGAATACCTATATCAACATATGTCCAACCAGCATACGGTCTATCGTCTACTTGTAATGCTGTAGATTGAGTATCGGTAGGAGTAAAGATTTGATTTGTTAAAGCAAGGGTACAGTAAGAGTGTGTATCTCCTACATCTAAAAAAAGAGCATCATAAATGGCATAATCCTCATTCTCTATAAAATAAAGAAGTGCTAAACGCTCACCCGCAGAATAACCATCATCAGTCTGTGTATAAATATCATCTTCAAAATAGAAGTTAAACCTATCTAAAATCCACTGCTCTTCTGCTAGAAGAGAGGAAGAAAACAGCAAAGAACACAATAGTACACTTTTCCTTAATTTTGTCAGCAATATGTTTTCCTCTCTCCAAATTTTGAAACATTATAAGAGAATATGTCCTAAAAGTCTCTTAAAAAGATATTATAAATATGTTTTTAGGATCTTTAATTTTTCTTTGTGTCTTTATAAAGTATAATCTATAGCAATTACGTAAAGGGTATAAAATGTTAACAACCATAGAAAAAGCTACAAAAAATTTTTGTATTCATCAAATTCGTGTAGATCACACTATATATGATGGTATTTCAAAGAAGAGTACACTTATTGCCTATATAGATATAGACACACAAGATGCTAAAAAACATCGTGTTTATATTGCTTCAGATAAAGCTTTTATGCAAAGAATCACAAAACTTTTTTTAGAAGAGGATGAAAGTGATGAAGAGACGCTCATAGATATGACACTAGAGACAGCAAATCTTATTGTTGGTAGTGCAAAAGTACTCTCTGAAGAAGAGAATACAAATCCTTATGTTATAAATACACCTCACTTTAAAAAGTTCGATCTATTTGACTTTGAGTATGATAATGCAAAAACAGTTAGCATTGAAAATGATGAGTTAACTATAGCTATTAAGGAATTATAACTTTATGAGTAGAAAGTATTCAACAGGAAAAGAACATATTTTTGATGAACATGAGTTATCATGGATGGATTACTCTGGTATTTTAGATATGGAAGTAGAATTTATTTCTGATTTAGGAGAAACAGAACTCACTATAAAAGAGATTCTTCAATTAGAAAAAGGTTCTATTATAGACCTTAAAAAACCTGCAGGTGAGTCTGTGGAGTCTTATGTAAACGGACGTATTTTAGGGAAAGGTGAAGTTATGGTGTATGAAAAAAACCTTGCTATTAGAATAAATGAAGTCCTTGACTCCTCTGCCGTTCTTTACTACCTCTCAAAAGAGAGACTTTAATGAGATATTTTCTCCTCTTTATACTCCCCTTTTCACTCTATGCATCAAAGATACTCAGCTACAACATTTATGAAAGAAGTGATAGAGCAGATGTAATGATTACCTTTGATACACCCTATAGTGGTGTTATAAAACAGAGTAAAAGTAAAAATAGAATTATTATAAAACTTCAAAATGCAAAAATTGAATCTTCTAAAATAAAAAAAGTAAATTCAGACTATCTTCATTCTATTACTATTACACCTCTGAAAAACCATACACAAATACTCGCAACTATATCTCCCAATGTAAGACTTATTGCATCAAAGACATCAGATGCATATGGATTACGTCTCCGTTTTACAAAAAAAAGTGCTAGTAAAAAAGAGTCTCAAAATAAACAAACAGATCTCTCTTTACTTCCAACAAAAAAGAGTGGAGAGTTTACAAGCAGTTACTATATTGTTGTTGGTATATTAATTGTTGGAATTATAATTCTCCTTTTCCTAAAGCGAAAAATAACAAACCAGACTAATCAAACAAAGAGTCCATGGCTATTTAACTCAAATACTTCAGTAAACAACACACAAAAAGATGTAAGTGCACAAGCTACACACCAAGCAGAAGATAATGTATCTATAAGATTTCAAAAAGCAATAGATTCAAATAACAGTGTTGTAATGCTTGAGTATGCAGAAGTAAGCTACCTTGTTTTAATGGGAAAAAATAGTAGTATTCTTCTTGATAAATTTCAGGGAGATAGACCCTCTTCGCAACAAGAGTTTGAAACAATTTTACAAGATAGAAACCAGATACTTGAAGATTTTATTGGATCAAGTGAAGAAAAAAATAATTTTTCGCAAGGGACAAATAAAGAACCTCTTCAAGCCTATAAAGAGAGAGCTGCATTTCTAAGCTATAGCGAAGAAGTATAAACATGATGGAGGGTCTTATCGAAATACCACCCTGTTTCTTCCCTCTCCTTTAGCCCTATAGAGTGCTATATCTGCCTCTTTTAAAAGGGTATCTAGTGAATTTATATTTTCTGTTCTTTCGGCAATACCTTCACTTATAGTACACTTTACAATTTCATTAGACTCCGTTAGAATATCTAATTTTTCGATTTCAAATCGTATTTTTTCAATTAATGCGATAATCAATTCTTTGGACTCTAAACTACACAAAATTGCAAACTCTTCGCCCCCTATCCTTCCAAATATAGCATCTTCATTTAAATACTTTGAAATAGTTTTAGTAATTATTTTTATAACCTTATCGCCAAAAGGATGTCCATACATATCGTTAATATTTTTAAACTTATCAATATCTATCATAACAACAAAAAGTCTCTTTTTAATAGTTTCAAATTGTTCCATTGCCAACTCAAAAAACTTTCTTCTATTGTAGATACCTGTCATCTCATCATATGAAGCCATTCTATCTAAATGGTGTAGTGTATCCATAAGTTTCAGTTGTGTTTTTACTCGTGCAGTTAACTCACGTGGTTTAAAAGGCTTAGTAACATAATCAATCCCACCTACTTCATAAGCCATCTCTATAGAGTCTTCATCTGTTTTTGCAGTAATAAATATTATAGGAATATCTTCTGTATTAGCTTGACCTTTTAAAATACGACACACTTCATACCCATCCATTTCTGGCATCATAATATCGAGAAGTATTAAATCTATAGACTCATTCTCAATAATATTTAAAGCATTTTCTCCATCAAGAGAGACTAAAATATCATACTCTTGACCTAAAAGTTCTAGAAGTATATCTATATTCGACTTAGTATCATCAACTATTAAAACTGTATGTTTTTGTTTATTCATTCGCTTTTCCCTCTTGCTTATTTAAAATTTTAAGTGCCTCTGTAAATTTATACTGCTTTACATACATTTTTATCTCTGTTATAAGTTCACTATCCTCTTTATTTACAAGATAATGACTCCATTCTTCAAATATATTGGAACAATTTTTCGGCCGGTTTGATTGAAGGGCTTCTCTTAAATCTACTATTAAAGCAGCTCTTTTTAAATCACTAACTCTTTGTAAAGATTTAGATTCCATCAAATCTCTAGGAACTAAAGCTTCTAAATCTTCTAGTACCAGTTCAAGTTCTTCGTAAAGCTGAGAAAGATTTTTTTTCTCCTTACTTTTATACATTGTTTCAACAACTTTAAAAAGTTCTTCTGCCCCAATATTTGCACTTAATCCTTTGAGTGTGTGAAGCTCGATTTCAAAAGATTCATCATCTAATATATCTAAGGAGTAATTCTGATAGATTTTCTTAAAGTCAGTAAGTATTTTTATATAAAGTTTTGCATTACCGCCCATATGAAAAAGCCCCTTATTTACATCTATATACTGAAAATTTGGAATTTTTATATTATTATTAAACTCTTTACGATTATCTCTTCCTTTATCTTCTTTTGGAAGAATATACTCTAAAAGAGTAGCATAGAGTTCATTAACTTCTATTGGCTTATTAAGATGTTTATTCATTCCAGCAGTTTTTGTTTTCTGCATATCTTCATACATTGCATTTGCAGTAAGTGCAATAATAGGAATCTTCTTATCTGCTTCTCTTATTATTCTCGTAGCTTTATACCCATCCATAATAGGCATCTGAAGATCCATTAAAATAAGATCATATTTTTTATTTTCTACCATTAAAAGTGCTTCTTGACCATTATTTGCCACATCTATTTCTATACCACTATCCTCTAACAATCCTATAATAATTTCTTGATTTATTATATTATCCTCTGTTAGCAATACAGTTGCACCCCTAAGAATCTGTATATCTTCTAAAGTGTACTGTTTTTCCTTTTCTATAGACTCTTCTATAGCACTCTCCAGAGGTATCTCAAAACTAAAACAGCTTCCTACACCTAACTCACTCTCAACTCCTATCTCTCCATCCATAAGTTCAACTAGCTGCTTAGATATACTCAAACCTAAACCTGTACCACCATATTTTCTAGTTGTACTCCCATCAGCTTGAACAAATGAGACAAAAAGTTTCTCTATCTGCTCCTCTGTTAAACCTATACCTGTATCTCTGACTTCAAACCTATACCTATCATTCTCTTGTTTAGATATAGTTATAGCAATAAAACCTGTTTGTGTAAACTTCACAGCATTTGAAAGAATATTTGTAAAAATTTGCGAGAGTCGTAATTTATCACCATAGAGTATAAATGAAACATCTTTACTATACTCTAAGGAGAGTTCTATCCCCTTTTCGAATGTCACCATACTTATTAAACTCATTACCTCATCAACCATCAATCGTAAATCAAAAGAGGCTCTCTCTATTTTTAGTTTTCCCGCTTCTACTTTTGAAAAATCTAAAATATCACTAATTATTCCAAGAAGACTTTTTGCACTTATATCTATTTTTTCTAAAAAATGTTTCTGTTTTGTATTTAACTCAGTCTGTAGAGCCAAATGTACCATACCAATAATCCCATTCATAGGTGTTCTAATTTCATGAGACATATTTGCTAAAAATTCACTTTTAAGTCGTGTTGCTTCCTCTGCACTATTTTTTGCATCTAAAAGTTGTTGCTCTTTTTGTTTTATCTCTGTTAAATCAAGTACAGAAACTATTCTCAGTTTTCTATTATGAAGCATTATATTTTGACCTCTTACTATAACAGGAAACTCTGTTGCATCTCTTTTGAGTGCCATTGTTTCATATGGCTCTTCAAAATTTTCAAGTAACTTATTCTTAATATCTTCAACATACGCAGGTGCTATAAAGTCTAAAGCTTTAAATCCTATGGCATCATTTTTATCCTTAAACCCATAACTCTCAATACCAGCAAGATTAATATGAATACAGGAGTTGTTTTCAAAAATAGCTATAGACTCTAAGGCATTATCTAAAATATACTCTAATAACTCTTTTTGTTGATTTAATTCATTTTGCAAACGTTGCGACTCTTTATTTATTCGTGAGAGTTTTCTATTCCAAAAAATCACTAGTAAAATAACAAAAATCAATCCCCCTATAAGAGAGAAAAGTAGTTTATAATCAACACTTTTTTCTACTTTAATAGAGATCCAACTATTAAGTATTTTCTGCTTCTCCTTCATACCTATACTAGCAATAGCTTTTTCCATAATGGCTAAAAGTTTTGGATCATCATTTCTAACACCAATACCAAGTTTCCATTTCTCATCAAACTTACCAGATATTTTCAGCTCTCCAATATAGTCTGTTTGAAACCTATACCCAACACTAGCAATTGTTCCAATAAATCCAAATATCTCTCCATTTGCTACTTGTTTTAAACCATCATCTACATTTTGAACATCTACTATTTTTAAATTTTTATACTTCTTTCTATAGATTTCATTAAAAGCATAGCCTTTTACAACCCCTATTTTTTTCTCTTTTAAACGTGTTAAATCATCAATAAATGTAACATCAGGCTTTGTAACAATCACAAGAGGGATAATCAAATATGGAGAGGTAAAATTCATATATTTTTTACGCTCAGGGGTCTCCATTGCAAGAGAAAAAAGATCACATTTCCTTCTCTTAGCTGACTCTATAGACTCCTCCCATGTTTTTGTTTGAATGGCTTGAAAAGGAATATCAAGATTTTTAGAGAGTATCTTAAATGTATCAGCGGTGATACCTATATGTTCTCCTTTTTTATTAAAGGCCTCATATGGTAACCAATGAGGATCTATACACATAGTAATAATTTTTTTATCTCTTAAGTACTCCTCTTCATCTTTACTTAAAGCTATTTTTCCAAAATGCTCATACTCTAACCATTTCTCTTTTAATTTTCGCATCTCCTCCGATGTAATATTATCTAATGCTTTATTTAAAATTTTTATTAAAGGCTTACTCTTTTGTAATGCCATAAAATGATACTTTTGAGACTCTTCATTATCAAACTCTTTAAACCATCCAGAAATATAAATATCTTTATATTCTAACTTTAAAATAGAGTAATTAGCTACAATATCATTTAAAACAGTTACATCAATCTCATCATTTTCTAAAGCTATAAAAAGAGCCTCTAGTGTCTCAAACTCTTTAAATTTTAAATTTGAATAATTTTTATGCAGATACTCATTAGTAGAGTAGCCTTTGACTGTCCCTACTACACTATTTTTTAAATCCTTTATAGATTCTATCTCTTTATTTTTACTTACAAACCTTGTAATATAATTAATATATGGCTTAGAGTAAACTCCGTATTTCTCTCGATTTGGGGTAATATTAAGAGTATGTATAAGATCTATTTTTTCTGACTTTAACAGTTCTAAGAGTTCCGACCATTTATATCCATTTATGTAGTTTATCTCTAAGCCTATTTTACTAGCTAAAAGATTCAAAAGGTCAATACTATACCCCGTTGCTTTATTATTTTGCATAAAATCAAAAGGAGCAAAGCTCATCTCATTACTAACATTTAAGATAGGGTGTTTTTTAAGAAACTCTTGTTCACTTTGTGTAAACACTAAGGGGGACGAAAGGAGAGGAAAACAGATAAAAATCATAAGTAAAAGTAGTCTCATTTTAATGCTCCTTCATAATGCTTACAGCTTGAGAAAATTTATATTTTTGAACAAGATCTTTTACATCTTGAATCTTTTGTTTCTCCATATTTTCTAGTTCATACATTCCAATCTCATCAAATATAGTTTCACAATTTTTTGGTCGATTAGAGAGAAGTGCCTCTAGGAGTTTTTGCTCTAACTCTTCTCTTTTTTCATCACTTAAAGCCAATAAATATTTTTTTTCACTATCTTCATAGGAATGTATTCCTTCCAGCTCATCTATCACTAAGGAGAGTTCTCCGTAGAGAGCACCAAGGTCTCCTCTCTCTTCACGTTCATTTAAAGAGTTTACAATTGCATGTAAACTCATAGCTCCTATATTTGCACTTAAACCTTTTAGTGTATGTATTTCTCGTTTAAAAGCACTTGTATTAAGATCATTAAAATCAATTTTTTCATATTTATTTCTAAAATCTTCTAAAACTTTAATATATAATTTTCTTTTTCCGCCCAAGTGACGAAGCCCTAATTCTCTATCTATATTTTTAAAATTTGGTATTTTAATATTTTCATCAACTCCATTTGAATTACTAGGAAGCACTACTTTTTTCTTAATGTATTTTAGCAAAATTTCATACAATTTTTCAATCTCTATAGGTTTATTTAAATGCTCATTCATTCCTATCTTTTTACTTTTAATAGCATCCTCTTTCATAGCATTTGCACTCAGTGCAATAATGGGAATCTCTCTATTTTTTTCTCTTATAATAGTTGTTGCCTCATACCCATCCATAATAGGCATCTGTATATCCATTAAAATCAACTCATACTCTTTTTTATCAAAAAACTCTATTGCTTCTACACCATTATATGCTATATCAATCTCTATACCACTATGTTCAAGCAGTCCAATAATAATTTCTTGATTTGTTTCATTATCTTCTACTAAAAGAATACTAGAACCTTGAAGTACTCTAATATCAGTCTCCTCTTCCCTCTTTTCTATATAAACACTCTCTTCCAACTCTTGTAGTGGTATTTCAAAGATAAAGCTACTCCCTACATCAACTTGACTCTCCACCCAGATCTTACCACCCATAAGCTCTACAAGTTGCTTAGATATAGCGAGACCTAAACCTGTACCACCATATTTACGAGTAGTACTTCCATCAGCTTGGGTAAAGGAGTGAAAAAGTTTTGTAACTTGCAGTTCACTTAAACCTATACCCGTATCTTTTATTTCAAATCTATAAAAATCATTCCCTTGTTTTGAGACAAAAAGTTCAACACTGCCACCTTTTTTTGTAAATTTAATAGCATTAGACAAGATATTTGTAAGGACTTGTGCTATACGCAATTTATCTGCAAAAAAATCTTTTTTCCCTTCTCTTTCATAAAAAATAGAAAAATTTAGAGACTTCTCTTTAACTCCTATTTTTAAAAGAGTCATAATTTCATTTATCATATCTTCAAGATTAAAGTTGATCTTCTCTATTGTCATTTTTCCAGCTTCAACCTTAGAAAAATCTAAAATATCATTTAAAATACCCAGTAAATTTTTAGCACTTCTATCTATCTTTTCTACAAAATATTTCTGTTTTTCATTTAAACCACTCTGTAGAGCTAAATGTGCCATGCCCATTATTCCATTCATTGGTGTTCGTATTTCATGAGACATATTTGCCAAAAATTGGGACTTCAATCGTGTAGCTTCTTCTGCTTTTCGTCGCTCTATCTCAAGAGATTTCTCTTTTCTCTTTAACTCACTTAAATCAACGAGAGAAGTAACACGACTTAAAACTCCATGAATATATGTTAATTTCCCACGAAGAAGTACTGGAAAAAATGTTCCATCTTTTTTCACTGCTTCTACTTCATAAAGCTCTTCATATCCATTTTTTATATGCTCTTTCACTTTATCCTGAAAATGTGGAGCAATAAAATCTAAAGCACTCTGTCCAATTGCTTCACTCTTTTCACTAAAAGCAAAAAGGTTTAAACCAGCTTCATTAATATCAACACAAATTCCATTTTGAAATATACCTATAGTCTCTATTGTATTATTTAAAAGATACTCAAAGTTTCGTATATCCTCTTTCTCTTTTGTTACATCTCGCACACTCATAAGAATTCGCTCTGGATTGTGAAGCATAGTCATTGATATATTTACAGTCCCAATAGATCCATCTTTGAAAAAACAACCTTTTTCATAATTTTCAATATACCCATCCTCTATAACCTGCTCAATCATAGCTCTTGAACTCTCTCTATCTTTTTCTATGGTCAGTACTATACATGAAGTTCTAAAGAGTTCTTCCTGTGTATAACCTGTTATTTTTGTGTAGGCTGGATTTACCTGTAAAAATGAGGAGTCTAAATCTATAATGGCAATTGCATCTCGTGTACTCTTATAAATTGCTTCAAATCTCTCTTTTTCATTCTCAAGGAGTTGTTCTGCTCTTTGTCTACTATCTTGTAGTAACAAAATCCACCAAGATATAATACTCATAATAATACCTATTACAACAGAATAATTAATAATTGTTCCAATAAAAAGATCTCTATACTCAGGAGGGATACTCTCTATTTGCATAGATATACTCATCCAAGCAATAATACCTACTAAAAAAAATAGAATAAAAAGTATCGTTGAAAAATTAACTATTTTTAATACTATAGATGGAGCAATAAAATTTTTAAAAAAAGTACTTATAAAAAATGAAAAACGCTTCCTTAAACTTCTTTCAGATATAAGTTTACACTCATCATGACAAAGAGAATTTAAAGAACAGCATAAGGAACAGATTGGGGCAGCATTTAGCGGACAAAAAACCATATCATCCTTTTCATAACTATGATTACAAATTTCACAATTGTAATGTGTTTGTGAAGAGAGTGCTATGCTGTTTTCTCTAGCAATATAGTACTTCCCTTTTGTTATATATGCAATAAGAGGGGAGAGAACTATAGCTATTACCATGGCAATAAAAGCTGAATAACTTTGTGCAATATCACCAAAGAGACCTATAAATGCTAGTATAGAAACTACTGAAGCAATTCCCATACTTCCAACTCCAACAGGATTTACATTATAAAGATATGCTCTTTTAAATTCTACTATTTTAGGAGACAATCCTAAAGGTTTATTTATTACTAAGTCTGCAAAAAGTGCACCTATCCATGCTATGGCTACATTTGAGTAGAGACCTAAAATTTTAGAGAGTACCTCAAAGAGTCCAAGTTCCATAAGTAAAAGTGCAATAAATATATTAAATATCATCCAGACGACACGACCAGGGTGTGAATGTGTAATGCGAGAGAAAAAGTTTGACCAAGCAAGACTCCCTGCATAAGCATTTGTAACATTTATTTTTATTTGAGAAATAATAACAAAAATAGTAGCTGCAATAAGTGCAGTTTGAGGGTTATCAAAGAGATAAGTATACCCAACATTATACATCTCGATAGGTGTTTTTGCTTCTGTAAGAGAGAAACCACTCAGTAAAACTATTGCTGCTAAAAACATACCTCCTATCTGCTTTAAAAATCCAAGAATAATCCATCCTGGACCAGCTATTAACATAGAGAACCACCACTTTACACGATTATTTTTTGTAAGTGGTGGCATAAAACGAAGGTAATCAACCTGTTCCCCAATCTGGGCAATTAAAGAGAGTGAAATACCAACAGCAAATCCAAAATAGTAAAAATTAAATTCATTACTTCCAGATATAGAACCAGAAAGAGACTTAAGGGAGATAAATGCATCAGGCTCTTTTAATATAATTGCTACAAAAGGTGCAAGCATCATTATAATCCAAATCGGTTGTGTAAGTAACTGCAGTTTATTTATCAGAGTTATTCCATAAAAAACAAGTGGTATTATAATTAAAGAGCTCACAATATAACCCAAATAGAGTGGTAAGCCAAAATAGAGTTCTAGAGCTTGAGACATGATAGCTGCTTCTAGTGCAAAAAAGATAAAACTAAAGGAGGCATAAATAAGAGAAGTGAAAGTAGAACCAACATATCCAAACCCTGCACTACGAGTAATAAGATCTATATCTATGTTATACTTTGCTGCATAATAACTAATAGGAATTGCTGTTATAAAAATAATAAGAGAAGCTGTAAAAATTGCCCAAAAAGCGGTATTAAAGCCATATGCCATAGCAATAGAAGCACCGATTGCTTCAAGTGCTAAAAAAGAGATACTTCCTAAAGCCGTATTTGCTATAAGAAGTTCTGACCATTTTCTAAAAGATTTTGGAGTATAACGAAGTGAGTAGTCTTCAATAGTTTCATCAGCGACTAAACTATTATACTTTCTGCTATGTTTTTTATTCATAAGTAATTGTATCAAAATATTGTCTCAAATTAGTCTCACTCTATTAGAGACCAATTTGAGACCAAGCTTAGATATAATTTCAATACGAAGGAAATAAAATGAAAAAAGAGACCCTCTTAGTTGTTGATGATATTGTGGAAAACATAGATATTTTAGTAGAGTTATTAAGTGACTACGATATAGTTACAGCAATCGATGGGAAAAGTGCATTAAAATTAATAGAACAAGAAAATATAGATCTTATCTTATTAGATATAATGATGCCAGAAATGGATGGCTATGAAGTTTGTAAAGTAATTAAAAGTAATATCAAACTTAAAAATACTCCTATTATCTTTTTAAGTGCCAAAAATAGTGTTGAAGATATTGAATTAGGATTTGAACTTGGTGCTGTAGATTACATTACAAAACCATTTAAACCAAATGAACTTCGAGCAAGAGTATCAACACATCTACAACTTCGAGCATATGAAAAAAATCTTGAACAAAAAGTTCAAAAGGAACTGAAAAAGAACAGGATGCAAGAGCAGATGATAAACCAGCAATCTAAACAAGCAGCTCTAGGGGAACTTCTTATGCATATAGCACACCAATGGAAACAACCCCTTGCCTCATTGGGCTCTATTAATATCCTTCAAAGAGCAAAGTTAGAACAAAATATTTCTCTAACAAAAGAGGGACTTTTACATCAAATTATCAAGTCTGAGGCACTCATCTCATTTATGTCTCAAACTGTTAATACATTTAAAGATTTTTATAATCCATCCTATGAAAAAAAATATTTTTCTCTTACTAACTCTGTTAATAAAGTACTCAATATTTCAAATGCAACACTTAACTATCATAATATTAAAATAGACATTTTTTCACATGAGGATAAGACAACTTTTGCCAATGAAAATGAATTTACACAAGTTGTTTTTTCTATAATAAATAATGCTTTAGATATTTTTCAATACAGAGAGACTCAAAACCCAAGAATCTCTATAGAAATTAATAACAATAAAATCACTATTCTAGATAATGCTGGTGGTATTGATGCAGAGATACAAAAGAAACTTTTTCTCCCCTTTGAAAGTACGACAGGGGGTAATGGTATTGGACTCTACATTGCAAAAGAGATATTAGAAAAAAATGGTGGCATACTTTATGTAAACAATATAAAGAATGGTGCAGAATTCACAATAGAGTTTTTAGAATGGTTAGATTAAAAAAATTCAACTTACTCCTTCTTGAAAACAATAGTGAGTTTGCAACTAATATGATAGAGACATTAAACCTCTACTTTAATACTATTTACCACAGTGCTACAATTAAAAATGCCCTAGAATATTTTGATGATTACAGAATTGATGCTATTATTTCCGATATTAAGGTAGATGATGGAAATGGTTTAGAGTTTATAAAAAAAGTAAGACAGGGAAATAAGAATATCCCTATTATTATTCTCAGTGCCTATAAAGATGAAGCTTTTTTATTTGATGCTATTAAACTACAAATTTTATCTTATGAACTTAAGCCATTAAGTTATAGTGAACTTTTAAAACTCTTAGAAAAACTTGATAAAGAGATTAATCAGAATGAGATATTTCATATTGAAGAGGCAATTGTTTATGATTTTTTAATGCAAGAACTTCTTGTCAAGAATAAAAAAATCTTATTAACAAGAAAAGAGATACTTTTTCTAGATCTTCTCTTCAAGTATCCTAATAAAGTGCTTACATTTACACTAATACAACAAAATGTTTGGGAAGATAAACCTATGAGCACATCAGCCTTAAAAAACTTTATTTTAAGGTTAAGAAAAAAAACAGGAATTACAAAACTTGTTTCGCTACCAAATAGGGGCTATAAACTTAATTCGTTTGAGATATCTTAAAACGATCTTTTAAAAGTTTTTTCATCACAGCAATATGTGTTAAATTCACTTCATATGAATCATCCATCTGCTTATTAATATGAAAAACTTCAGTAACTGTAATACCATAAGGATCTTTCTTCTCTTTAGAAATTTTCCCATCTTCAATAGTGTAAAGATAAAGTTTTTTTCGTCCTGTCTGTATATAATAGGTCAAAATAATCTCTTCGGAATGTTTTTTCTCTAGTGCAACGACAACTCTCTGATCCTCTTTATACTCATCATCTAGTTTAAGTATATTTTTTGCATTTTCAATATTTAAATATCCAACATAAAACTTATTATAAAGATCATGATAACGCTGAATCTTAAAATTCATCAAAAACTTCATATCTACTATATGCTTTTTATGAGCTCGCAATGTTTTTGTAATCCAACTCATAGTATTATAGTATCTAAATGGATGGAGTTTCAGTTCATGTGCTTCTATCATATTAGGACCTTTAATTTTCACCTTAGGCACTAATTTTCTTCGATTTTTTGAGATAATAAAGGCTAAAACATCTGCAGCTGAAAACTCTTTTGTAAACCATACTTTACAATAGTCTGGAAACTGTTTTGCACCTGTAGCCCCATCGTTTAAAATAATAAGAGATTTTATCTCATAATTAGGAAAAATTATTTCTAAAAGAGCCTTTTTCTTACGAAGACGACGACGCAGTTTTAAAACTGACTTTACAAGTGTCATCTCTACAAAGTAAAGTTCATTCTCTTTTGTTACAAACATCGCATCAAACTCACTAATTTCTCGTGATTTTGTTCTATAAACTATCTGCTCTTTTTCACTTATAGAGAGTGTATTTGCATAGGCTTTATGCTTATTTTGATGAAAACCTTTAAGTATAAATTTTGTAATATGCTCATTCTCTTGTGCGAAACGAAGTAATTTTTCATAAATAAAATTTTCAAAAACCTCTCCTTCAAAAGAACGAAAAGAGCTCAAGTAAGAGGGATCGTCAAGTGCTATCCCTTTATCAATTAAAGAGAGGAGGTGTTTTGTATTATAATCATAATGAAATAGATTATCAGCAATGTCACTCTTCTCTAGGTTTCTTAGTGATTTACTAATATCTAGTCTACTATCATGATGCATTTTATGCAAACTCCCCATTTTTAAAAAAGTCATCAAGGGTATCTCTAAACTTTTTTATATCTGTAATTGTATTTACACTGTTTCTAAGGTGAGAAGCACCTCTATACCCTTTAGAGTACGTATGTGTATGTTTTCGAAACATTGGCACACCGTGATCTCCATAAAACTCTATCATTCTATCGAAATGCTCCATAATTATTTCATGTTTAAGTGCAAAATCTATATGAGACTCCCCGGAGCGAAGCTGATGAAAAATCCAAGGGGCACCAACTGCACCACGGCCTATCATAAGTCCATCAGCACCCGTATGATTTAACACCCATTGTGCTTTTTCATAAGAGTCTATATCACCATTAGCAATAACTGGAATGTTAACAGCATTTTTTATTTCAGCAATAGCATCATAATCAACAGGAGCTTTAAATTTTCCAGCACGTGTTCTTCCATGAACTGCTAAAAAGTCCGCCCCACTATCTTCAACAATTTTTGCAATGTCAATATGGTTTTTCTCTTCAAATCCTAAACGTATTTTAACACTTGTCATAGATTTATTTGAAGTTTCCTTAATTGTTTTAATAATTTCGCCCATAAGAGGAAGATTTAAAAGAAGTGAACTTCCACTCCCATGACCTACAACCTTAGGAACAGGACAGCCACAGTTTAAATCTATAATATCTATTCCCTCTTGCTCATTTAAAACTTCTACAGCTCTTCTTGCCATATCTACTTCAGAAGCAGAAATTTGTACAGAATAAGGATCTTCATTTGCAGACTTTTCTAACATATGGAGTGTTTTTGTAGAACCATGAGCAAGTGCATTGGAACTAAGCATCTCACTTACTGTAAGATCAGCACCAAACTTTTTAACAACACTTCTAAAAGGTAGGTCTGTAAATCCAGCTAAAGGGGCTAATACATAAAGGGGTTTTTCAAAGGAGAGTTTTTTTAGCATAGAGTTATACAAATATCTCTATACTAAAGTTTTTATTACACTCTTTTAAAGCACGGTAAGCCTTAAAGTTTTGATACTCATCTGGTTGTGAGATATCAAGAATTTCATCAACTGCTGTAATCATCTCTAAATCAAATAGTGTGTAAAGATATGCATCAACTGCTTCTTCTTTATCATCACTTAGTGTTTCAAAAAGGCGGATTCTCTGCTCAGGTATCATATTTGATTGAGAGAGATGTGAAGATATTTTAATATACTCTTTCTTTGTAAACTCTAAATTACTCATAAATGTAAGAAGTGTCTCATTCGGAATTTCTAAAGTAAAATCATCTGCGTTCACACGAGAAAGAATATTGTTTAATGCTTCTTTTGTCATAAATGCTTTATATTTTTCTATATTTGCAAGTGATGTAGTTTTTACAAAATCACGATAAACCTCTTTAGCAAGTGTTGCATCGTACTTTGTTGAATTTGAAAGGAGTGATTCTGCTGTTAATTCCCCTGACTTATAACGATTTCTTTCATTTTGAATAACTAAAGGGTTGTCAATTTGTAAATTATATGATTTTAAATCAACAACTTCACCATTTTTAATATCTTCTATAACTTTTAATACCTCACTCATTTTTTGAGTTTTTTCACTGTCAAACTGAAAAGTAATATTTTTATTTGGAAAAATAGTACTATTGTCTAAAAGGCGACCAAGAAGACTATATGGAGGTGTTTTAAAGTGATGCTCTCTATCTTTTTTACCAAGATATGCATCTACAATAAGATCAAGCACTTTATCATAATCTTTTTCATATTTACGAACATTCATACTCCCTAAGAATGAGTAAAAAGACATATGCAATACACTTGCTACATAGAGTAAAAAAGGTGGCACTACTACCCATAAAGCTATAGAAAACGATGGTAAAGGAATACCAAAGAAATCAATACTTGTTGTATCTTGAGAAACATAGAAGTATACATATCCCCCTACTAAAGCCATTAAAATAAATGCGGCTATACTATATCTTTTTATATACATCTTAAATCCTCTACTTAGATTTTTCTACAATTTCTCTACAATCAATACAGTATATTGCATGTGGTTTTACTTTAAGTCTTTGAAATCCTATGTCATCTTCACACATTTCACAAATCCCATACTCACCATTCTCTATTTTAACAAGAGTTATCTCTATCTCTTGTAGCTCTTGTTTCTGTTGTGAAACAATAGCACTCTCGACCATTGAATTGTTGTTTACTGAAGCATGATCACCCTCATCATTTAATTCTAATGAATTAAGTTGATTAAGTTCACTGTTTACACCATCAATGTTCTTCTTTATCTGATCTCTACGACTTTGTAATATCTCTTTAAAATAATCTGATTCGCTTTTTTGCACTTTTTTCCCTTGTTATTTATGATATGGATGATTTGATAATATAGAGAACCCTCTATATATCTGCTCAAGTAAAACTACTTTCGCTATTTTATGACTCATGGTCAACTTTCCTAAACTTATGACAGTGTCACTTCTCTTTAAAAAGTTATCCTCAAAGCCATATGCACCGCCAATAAAAAATTTAACTGACATTTTATCATTTAAAAGCTTACTAAATTCAAAACTATCGATTAATTTTCCATCAGGATGTAAAGTAACACTAAAACAAGCATTTAAATGAGGCTCTAAAACTTTTGTATATATTTTTTGTGCACTCTCTGAAGAGATTGAATGTGCCTTATTTATCTCTTTATTGAAAATTTCAGTATCCTTAAGTGTTGCAAAACGACTTATCATTTTTGTTAACTCTTTGTAGAGTGGATCATAAAGAGTTTTTTCTTTTTTTGCAATACTTACAATTTCTATTTTCATGATAAAAGAGCACTTCCTATAACATTATAAGTAATATGCTCAAAATTATCACTTAATTTTACACCACCGATAGCTGCCACAAGATGTTTCGAGTTTGATGCAATACTGTCAATACTCTCTCCCAAGATAGTATTAATATCTCCCTTTGTTCTTGTTGCTCTATAAGCACCAAGTCCTATGTAATTCAGTGCTAAACTATTTGCTTCGATTACTTCTTCTTTATTATGTGTTGAAATACCCAGTATTTTATCTTCGGTAACCACACTTCTTAAAATTTTAACTGCCTTAGAAATATCTTCATCAATGGCATGTAAATCTTCTTGACCCATATGCACACCATCACAATACTCTATAAGCTCATATGCATCATTAACAACTAAAAAACCATCATAAATTTTTCGAATTCTAATCAGTTGTTTTTTTATAAAGGTAATATCTGCATTTTTGTTACGATACTGTAGTATTTCAGCACTATTCTTCTTCGCTATTTCTACAAACTCTTCAATCGAGACCCCATTAGAATCAAGCATATCCTGATCGCAAAGGGCATAAAGTTTCATTTTTAAACTTTAAATAGTGTAAAGAGATCAGAAAGAGTTTTCTTTAACTCATTACGATTTACTATCATGTCGACAGAACCTTTTTCAAGTAAAAACTCTGCTCTTTGAAAACCATCAGGAAGTGCTGATCCAATAGTCTGTTCAATGACTCTAGCACCAGCAAATCCAATAAGAGCTCCTGGTTCTGCAATAATAATATCACCAAGTGTTGCAAACGATGCAGAAACACCACCCATAGTAGGGTCGGTCAATACAGAAATATATGGAAGATTTTCATTTGCAAGTTTGGCTAAAGCTGCAGATGTTTTACTCATCTGCAACAGTGAAAATGTAGACTCTTGCATTCTTGCACCACCAGAAGCTGAAAAAATAACAAGACCTTCTCTGTTTTCAATGGCACGTTTTACCGCACGAACAATTTTCTCACCCTCTACAGAACCGAGACTTCCACCCATAAATGCAAAATCAAAAATAATAACTTGAGTACTTACACCATTCATTTGACAGCTTCCCGCTACTACTGATGATTTTCTACCAGTTTTAGCAAAGCCCTCTTCTATTCTTTTTTTGTAAGATTTTTTATCAATGAAGTCAAGAGGATCAACAGGTGCTAAAGATGCATCGTGTTCTACAAAAGTACCCTCATCCGCTAAAAGTGCGATACGTTCTTTCACACCAATACGAATATGATAGCCACACTTTGGGCAAACATAATTCTGATTAGCCACCTCTTTATAGTACATAGTCGAATGGCAAGATTTACACTTAATCCAGTGTGAAGATGCTTCCTCTTTTACAGGTTGTTTATTATCAAATGTTTTATTAAATAGGTCAAGTAGGTTCACAAAAAATCCTTCAGTTATATAAATAACATTTATTATAACTAATTTATGCTTATTTTATATTTTTTTTGCTGGATATTTCTAAATTTCACACGGAATATATGAAATAACCACTATCTCTCTTTTAGTAAGAAAAATAGTAATTTATACCGAAATAAAGTGTCTGTAAATCATCATACTCTACTTTTGTAGTTGTACTCTCTTCACTCGCCGTTTCATTAAAGTATTTATATCCAAGTTCAACTGAAAAGTTTTCTGTAATATTATAAAATGTACCCATTTCAACACCATAATGCAAGCCATCTAAGTTTACACTAGCATCTTCATACCAACTATATCCAATAACCGGCCCAGCAAATAATGCTACACCTGAAGTTGCAATAGGAAATGTAAAATCATAAGCAAAATTAAAAGCACTCACTTGTTTTACTACTGTTGTATCATGATTAACAAAAGTATAAGATGCATTAAATCGACCACTTTCATACTTATGACCAAAAGTAAGAGTCATAGCTACACCATCACTACTATCATTCTGTAAAGAAGAAGAAGTTGTTGTAGTTTGAACAGTAGATAATTTACTCACTCCTCCACTCAAACCTATATAATCATTATTCTGAGATGCCATTAAACTAATAGTTAATAAGCTTAGTGTTATTATTTTTTTCAATACTTGTCCTAATTGTTTTATAAGTAGATTTTATCTCTATTGTTCTTATAAGAGACTGAAGTTATCTTATACCTTCCTCTTCTAATCTCTCATATTTTCTACATGCACTGCTATGTCCCATATTACAAGCTTTTGCAAACATCTCTTTTGCTTTATGTTTATCTACAAAAACACCTTTGCCATTCCTGTGCATTTTTGCACCATAATAACAGCCATAACCATGACCTTTTTCACATGTATCATCATAAATAGCACTCGCCAAACTATAGTCACGAACTACGCCTCTTCCTCTATAGTAAGCCGTAGCTAAATTATAACATCCATCTACATCACCAGCATCACAAGCTTTTAAATACATCTTACTAGCATGCTTAAAGTCTCTATGAACACCTCCAACGCCATTTTCAAGTAAAACACCCAAATTTGTACATGCTCTCGCATCTCCTGCTTCGCATACTTTGTTGTAAAGTTTTGCTGCTTTTAATTCATTATAGTGTGTACCTAAGCCGTTTGCATATATCTGTGCTACATTATAACAAGCACTTAAATTACCACTATCACATGACTCTTCCCAAATAACTCTTGCTAACTTATAATCCTTATATTTATATGCTACATAACCATCGTGAACCTTATCTGCAAATAAATTTACACTAAAGAGTAGTGCAACCAAAAGTACTATTTTTTTCATACTATAATCCCCTGTTTTTGTTTTATAGAAGCATTATAATTGATTGTAACTTAAAAGAATGAGTATATGAAAAGAAGTTAAGAAAGAAGAAAAAATGTCTACCCATCAAAGATGGATAGACTTGGTACTATTTAAGGAGAGAGTTTGCTATACTTCTTGCAGCTTCACGACCATCATATGCAGCCGTTACAACAAGATCAGCACCACGAAAGCAGTCACCACCAGCATAAATACCAGCAGTCGTAGTTTCATGAGTCTCTTCGTTTATAATAATCCCACCCCAAGAGTTAGTCTCGATGCCATTTTCTGCTAAAAAAGATGGTACAAGAGGATCAAACCCTAGTGACATTATAACAATATCTGCATTTACACGTGTCTCTGAGCCTTTCACCTCTTCCATACGTTGACGACCATCTTTCCCTTTTGCACCAAGAGTAGTTTTCACATACTCAACTGCAATAGCGGTACCAGACTCATCAAGTACAATCTCTTTTGGAGATGCTAAGAAAGTAAAATCAACACCCTCTTCCATAGCATTTTTATACTCTTTTTTTGATCCTGGCATATTTAACTCATCTCGACGGTAGAGACAAGTAACAGACTTTGCACCTTCACGTTTAGCAGTTCTTAAACAATCCATAGCAGTATCACCACCACCAATCACAACAACATTTTGATCTTTAAAATCAAACTTTTTATCATAACTTGTTTTAAAATTTTTCTTTTGAATGTTTGTTAAGTAATCCATTGCAGCATAAACATTTGAAGCTTGCTCACCCAGGAGACCTGCTGATTTTGCTTTTGTTGCACCAACACCTATAAACATAGCATCATGTTTATTTGCTATCTCTTCAAAAGTTTTATCTTTACCAACTTCACAATTCAGTTCTAGTTTCATACCTGCTTCTAAAAGAAGATCAACACGACGTTCTACTATTTTCTTATCAAGTTTAAAGTTAGGAATACCATATGTTAAAAGTCCACCCGCTTTATCGGCTTTCTCATACATCGTTACACCAATACCTGAACGAAGTAAATATGTAGCCACTGAGAGTCCAGCAGGACCTGAACCAATTACTGCAACTTTCTTATCAGATGTAACACCTGGGAAGTCAGGAGTGAGTCCAGCACGAAAGCCCTCTTCAGTAATGTGAGTCTCAATACTCCCAATAGTAATGGCACCATGACCATCATTAAGAGTACAGTCACCCTCACAGAGTCTGTCATGAGGACAAACACGCCCCATAACCTCTGGAAACGGTGAAGGTTCATTTGAAAGTTTAAATGCAAACTCTAAATCTTTCTCAGCGATTGATTTTAACCACTGTGGAATATAGTTATGGAGTGGACACTTATTTAAACAAAATGGATCACCACACTGTATACATCTATCACTCTGGTTTGCCGCATCATCACGATCAAATACTTCATATATCTCACCAAAATCTTTAGTACGCTCAACGACTAATCTTTTTGTTGGATCAAGTCTTTCTGTTGTTAAATATTCTCTCATAATTAGTCTCCGTTCTCAAGGTTCAATGGTAGTTTTGTTAGATTTTTTGGTTTTACTAACCAAAAATTACGTACTTCAACACGGAAGTTTTCAAGTAACTCTTTTGCTTTAACACTTCCTGTCTCAACTACATAATCTTTAAGAAGACGTTTAAGATAGTGGCGAGCTTCATCACCCTCATCTGTATCAATTCTTACTGCTTCAACAAGCTCATGGTTTACATTTTCAACAAACTTATGCTCTTTATCATATACAAAAGAGACACCACCTGTCATACCTGCACCAAAGTTAATACCAGTCTCACCAAGGATGACAACAACACCACCTGTCATATACTCACAAGCATTATCCCCTGTTCCCTCAACGATCGCAAATGCACCAGAGTTACGAACAGCAAAACGCTCACCTACAGAACCTGAAATGTAAAGTTTTCCACCAGTTGCACCATATAGACAAGTGTTACCACCTGCGGCAAACTCTTCACCCTCGTTTTTAGAAGTGATAATAATTTTACCACCATTCATACCTTTCCCGATGTAGTCATTTGCCACACCATCTAAGTATATAGAAACACCCGGAGCTATAAATGCGCCAAGTGCTTGACCTGCTACACCTGTAAGATTTATTTTAATAGTGTCTGGTTTAAGACCCTCATCACCATAATACTCTGCGATTTCGCCAGAGACTAAAGCACCAAAACTACGATGAACATTTTTAATTTCTCTATGAATTCTAATTGGTTGATCTGGGGACTTAATAGCTACCATTGCCTCTTTGAGTACATCTTTTTCAAAACTATTATCATCAAATGGATGATTAAATTTTTGCTGATGTGTATTCACACCCTCTTCTTGATGCAGTACTGAAGAGAAGTCAAATTTTTGAGCGAACTCATCATCTTTAACTTTTAACAGATCAACACGACCTATCATTTCTTCCATAGTTTTATAACCAAGTTCAGCCATAATAAGACGAATATCTTCCGCTAAAAGTGTAAAGTAGTTAATAACCTGATCTACATGACCCTTAAAGAACTCCTCACGAAGTTTTTCATTTTGAGTTGCGATACCCACAGAACATTTATTTACATGACAAATTCTAAGCATTTTACAACCAACAATTGTAAGAACACCTGTACCAAATGCGAAAGACTCAGCACCCAAAAGTGCAGCTTTTACAACATCAAGACCAGATTTCAGACCACCATCAGTTTGTAGCTCAACAAGACCACGGAGGTTGTTTGCTTTAAGAGCATTATGCGCTTCACTAAGACCAAGTTCCCATGGATTACCAGCAAATTTGAGTGAAGTGAGTGGTGCAGCACCTGTTCCACCATCACCACCAGAAATAATGATTTTATCTGCATATGCCTTTGCAACACCCGCAGCAATAGTACCAACACCAACAGTAGAAACGAGTTTCACCGCTACACGAGCTTTAGGATTTACCTGTTTCATATCAAAGATAAGTTGTGCTAAATCCTCAATAGAGTAAATATCATGGTGAGGAGGAGGTGAAATAAGTGTAACACCAGGAACAGTATGACGAAGTTTACCAATTAATGCAGTAACTTTATGACCTGGAAGTTGTCCACCCTCACCTGGTTTTGCACCCTGTGCAACTTTAATCTGAATCTCTTCAGCCGAGCGTAAATATGCTGGGGTAACACCAAAACGACCCGATGCAACTTGCTTTATTTTTGAGACTCTTTCAGTGCCAAAACGAGCTTTATCTTCTCCACCCTCACCAGAGTTAGACTGCCCACCAATACGGTTCATAGCGATGGCAATAGTCTCATGTGCCTCTGGAGAGATAGAACCAAGACTCATAGCTGCCGATGCAAAGCGTTTAAAGATTTTCTCTTTTGACTCAACTTCAGAAATATCTATAGCTTTTCTATCCGATTTTAATTCAAAGAAGTCACGAATAAACTTTAGACCACGTTTGTTGACAAGATCACGGAGCACATCAAAGTCCTCTTTCTTGCCACTATCTGCCACTTTATGAATAGCATGAATAACAGCAGGACCAAAGTCATGATGCTCTTGACCAGTGTAGAACTTATAGTACCCACCAATGTTAAGTGGGAAAATTTTCTTAAAACCATCATTTTTAAAAGCAGATGTATGAAAATTTTCAATTCGTTCATCAATATCGGCATAAGTAAGACCAGCAATAGCACAATGAGATGTTTCAAAACACTCTTCAACTATTTCACGGCTTAGACCCATAACGTCAAATAGTCCTGAGTTTCTATAAGAAGCAATAGTTGCTATACCCATTTTAGACATAATCTTTAGTAAACCACTATTGAGTGCTGTATGTACTGCTTTATACGACTCATGACATGTAAGTTTAATAGACTTAGATTTTGCCACTTTCGATGCAACTGTTGCGAAAAGCACATTTGGATAGATTGCAGATGCACCATATCCAATAAGAACTGCTGCAGAATGAGAATCAATAACTTCACCAGTTACAGCGATCATAGAAACCAAGTGACGAATTTTTTCTTTAAGAAGTGCAATATTTAAACGCCCTATAGCCATAGCCATAGGAATAACTTTCATATTTTCAGAAAATTCAGCATCATCTAAAATAACTATACGAGTTCCCTCATTTTTTACAGAGTCAATAACTTTAGATACAAGGGAATCAAGAGATGCTTTTAAATCTGTACTATATGCAGTTGAGAATGTAGTATTATGATAAAAAGCTTGGTATCGTGGTGAACTTTTATCGCCAAACGACTTCAGAACTTCTAATTTTTCACCTGTAATAATAGGACTAATAGATTTAAGTCTATGCGCATGAGTAGGAATTTCATCTAAGATATTATGCACTTCACCAAAACCAGTATTTAAACTCATAACAACTTTTTCACGAATTGGGTCAATTGGTGGGTTGGTTACTTGTGCAAACTTCTGTTTAAAGTAGTCTGTAAAGTTACGTTGTTTATCTGAAAATGCTGCTAAGGGAGTATCATCACCCATAGAACCAACAGCTTCTTTACCATCTTTAATCATAGGTTCAATAACTTGCTCAACAATCTCTTGAGTAATATTGAAAAACTTCTGTTTTCTTATAAGTAAATCTTCATCCATCTCTTCACGAGAGTTATACTGCTCTTCGACATGCTCTTGAAGGTAGATCATATGTTCATTTAACCACTTCATATAGGGGTTAGAGCCTTTTAAGTAATCATCAATTTGATTTGATTTAAGAAGCTTACCAAACTTAAGATCAAGACCTAACATCTCTCCAGACTGCAAACGGCCACGCTCTTTTATCTCTTCTTCTGCAATATCTACAACACCATACTCAGAAGCAATTAAAAGATTATCATCATGTGTTACTATATATTTTGAAGGGCGTAAACCATTTCTATCAAGAACACAACCTATATAACGACCATCAGTTACAGAGAATGCCGCTGGACCATCCCATGCTTCAAATACAGTTGAGTGGTACTCATAAAAAGCACGAAGTTCAGGATCCATATGAGGTGCATTTTGCCAAGCTGAAGGTATAACAGCACGAACAGCTTTAAAGAAATCCATACCATTTACGATCAAAAATTCAAAAAAGTTATCTGCAGATGCAGAGTCCGAAGAGTTGAGTTGTAAAATAGGAAGAATTCTAGCAATCTCCTCATCGGTAAATACATCTGACTTAATAGACTCAGATTTAATCTCCACATTTATACGGTTCCCTTCAACCGAGTTAATTTCACCATTATGTGCTACTGCACGGAAAGGTTGTGCTAAACGCCACTCAGGAAGTGTATTTGTGGAGAAACGTTGATGAAAAAGTGAAAAACTAATCTTAAATGCTTCATCATTAAAGTCTTTATAAAACTCTTTAATATGTGTTGGCATAACAAGACCTTTATATGAAAGCACTTTTGAACTCATAGATGCAATATAGAAATCTCTATCTTCTATAATTTTATGCTCTGCTTCTTTACGTGAAAGGTATAAAAGAGCATCAAATCTCTTTGTCGCCATAATAGAGTTAGGAGTAATAAAGAGTTGCATAATGTTTGGAAGTGAAGCAATAGCTTGATCTCCAAGTGCATTAATTTCAATAGGCACTTCACGTCGTAGTACAATTTTAAGATCATTATTAGCACAAATAGCTTCTAAAGTATCTATATGTGCCATATCTTTTGTAAAAACTGAAGCTACTGCAAACTGACTAGAGAGTTCAACACCAGCTTTTTCAGCCTCTTGAACCATAAATTCGGTTGGCATAGAGAGTAAAAGTCCACTTCCATCACCAGTTTTTCCATCTGCTGCAACTGCACCACGGTGCATCATACGCTCTAGTGCTGTAACTGCATCATCAAGAACCTTGTGAGAGGCCTTGTTTTTGATATTGGCAACAAGACCAAAACCACAGTTATCTTTAAATGATCTCAGTAAATCATGATGTTCAACCATTGTAACTCCTAAAATTATTAATTTCTAATAAATTCTTCATAAATTTAAGTTAACTTTAAACTAAGTTAGTCTATTTAAGAGAATAAGTGTCACATTGTATCTAGTAAAGGTTTAAAAAAGCATAATAAAAGTAATATTTTAAATAATTATTTTAAAAGTGTGTATTTGAGGAGCAGTTTTTGCAAGGTTACATCATAAATCTAAACAAAGTTAAAGAAGAAGATTTAATTGTCACTATTCTATCGGATGGAAGCTTAGAAACCCTTTATAGGTTTTATGGTGCTCGTCATGGGACCATCAATATTGGCTTTAAAATAGATTATGAGATAGACCCCTCCTTTAAAAGTACTATTGGACGACTCAAGGATGTGATTCACATTGGCTATCCTTGGATAAATGATTATGCACTTCTACGTTTATGGCAAGACTTTACCAAGTTATTTTTTAAACATCTTAAAGATGCTGAATCATTAGGAAGTTTTTATTTTGAACTTTTAGAAAATGCCTCTTTGCAGTGGAACAAACTGAACCCTAAGCGAGTTGCAGTTGAATCTTATGTAAAACTTTTAGAACATGAGGGACGCCTTCATAAAGAGCTATACTGCTTTTTATGTTCCAAGGAGATTCAAGGAGATGTCTCTCTTTTACGTGCATTCTTACCCACACACTTCAACTGCTCACATACTATGAGTATCAATGCTTCTTCACTTAAAGAGCTTTATAACAAAAAATCATCCCTTTTTTTAACAGATAAAGAGATTGAAAGATTATGGAATATTTTACTTGAGGGACTTTAGTTTATTATACTCTACAATCATCCCATGAAACTGAGCAAATATTTTAAAAAGTTCCTCTTCTTGAAATTTTTCTCGAATACTTTTTTCTAAAAACTCTTTATATTCACTATTTTTATCAAATACAATGTCAAATTTTTTTAGAAATCTTTTTGCATAGGTATCTACAACCATCTCAGGTCTGTAACATCCATAACATAGAATAGCATCTGCACTCTCCTCACCAATCCCTTTTTGTGACAAGAGCCACTCTCTTGAAACCTCTGCTTGAAATTTTTCAAAAGTACCAAACATCTCTAAAATATTTTTTGCTAGAGTTAAAAGTCTTGGAGCTTTTTGATTATAAAATCCACTTGCTTGTATCATCACCTTTAGCTCTTCTATTTCTAGTTTTACAAAAGAGTTTAATGTCAAATGATTTTTTAAATTTTTAAAAGAGAGTGTAACATTATGCCAAGTTGTATTTTGTGCCAAAATTGCACCTATCACTATTTGAAAAGTTCCCGTATTTGGCCACCAAAATTCTGGTGACTCTTTGAGTAACTCTTTTTGAACTAAAAACTTATAAAGTTCAAAACTAGTTTTTTCGTGCGACAAGAGAGGCTACTCGTGTTTTTTCACCACGAAGATTTGTCTCATCTTTCTCTTCATAGTAAATAATATCTAATCCAATAAATGCATGAAGTAGTTCGTTTTTTCGAAGTAAATACTCAGGGTTTGAAGGCTGGTCAAAATCTCCATGTGCCACAATAAAAGTATCAAAAATAATAATTCCATCTTTTTTTAAAGCCTCTTTTATCTGTGGAAAAAATCTTCTATTTAAGTAGTTAATATTAACAATAAGATCGTATTTATTAAATGCTAAATTATAACTATCTAAATCTACTTCTATCTTATTTATAGTTGCCATATCTTTTAACTGAGAGAGAGCATAATCACTTAAATCAACAGCATCCACAAGAAAACCTTTTTGAGCAATAAAGTGTGTATTTCGCCCTATGCCACATGCGATATCTAAAGCCTCACCAACATTTGCCTCTCCAATATACTTCTGTAAAATTGGCTCTATCTCTTTTCTCATAGGCTTTTCAATATGGCGTTTATTCCATCGTTCTTTATCTAATTCCATCTCTATCCTTTTTAATATTATTTAGTATTTAAGATAATCTTTCTTTATAGTTATCATAATTAAACTGTTTAATAAGTTCTACTTTTCCACTTTTACGCTCTATAGCAAGTGAAGGAAGTTTAATACCGTTAAACGTAGTACTTTTAACAAAAGTATAATGAATCTGATCTTCAAAAATTATTTTATCACCCACTTTTAAAGGTGTATCAAAACTATAGTCACCCATAATATCACCAGCCAAGCATGTATTACCACCTAAACGGTAAGTATATTTTTTTTCTCCTGCCTTACCAGAGCCTCTTACATCTGCACGATATGGCATTGCTAAAGTGTCTGGCATATGTGCTTCTGCCGATGTATCTAAAATGGCAATTTTCATACCATTTTCAAAAACATCTAAAACAGTACTCACTAAGTAACCAGACTCCCATCCAACTGCTTCACCAGGTTCTAAATAAACTTCTACATCATATTTTTCTCTAAACTCTTTGATTATCCAAATAAGTTTTTCAATATCATACCCTTTTTTAGTGATATGATGTCCTCCACCAAAATTAATAAACTTTAAATTCTTGAAATATTGGGAAAAATTTTTCTCAAATTTTATTAAAATTGCTTCAAGTGCATCTACATTTTGTTCACACAGTGCATGAAAATTAAGTCCATCAAGTTTTTTAAGAATATTTTCATCAAAATTAGAGAGAGTCGTTCCTAAACGCGAATGGATAACACAAGGATTATATATATCTTTTGGAGAGGAAGAGACTTCAGGATTTATACGTAAACTCACTGCTATATTTGGATTAGTTTGTTTGACTTTTAAAAGAAATCGTTCTAATTGATTTGGAGAATTAAAGATAATATGATCTGAAATATTTGCTATTTCTTCTATTTCATCCTCCTTAAATGCGGGAGAATATGTATGTACTTCAGCTTCACTATTAAACTTGCAAAACTCTTCACGAGCAAGTTTTGCTTCGTAAAGGCCACTTGCCGTACACCCTTTAAGATACTTTGCTACTAGTGAAAATGTAGCAAACATTGCAAAACCTTTTAGTGCTACTATTACTTTTGCACCACTCTTTTCTTGTATAGTGTCCAATATCTGAAGATTTCTTTCTAAAAGTTTCTCTTCACAAATATAGTATGGGGTCATGATCTCTTGCATATTTACTTCTCTCTTCTCTCATAAATTACAAAATATATTCTATCACAAAAATACTTTTTCAAAAAAAATTAAAACAGAGAGCTTAAAGCTCTTGTATCTGCCAAGGAAGTCCTTGCTTGTTTAACTCATCCATAAATATGTTTGGATCAAACTCTTCCATATTATAAACACCCTCTCCTGACCATTTACCCTCCAACATAAGCTTAGCACCTATCATAGCAGGAACACCAGTTGTGTAGCTTACAGCTTGACTCTTTACTTCAGCATAACACTTCTCATGATCACTTACTTGGTAAATATATATCTTTCTTTTTTTACCATCTTTAATACCCTCTGCTACAATTCCAATATTTGTTTTCCCTTTTGTTCTTACCCCTAATGATGCAGGATCGGGAAGAAGTGTCTTTAAAAACTCCATAGGTACTATTTCTTGACCTTGATGCATCACCGGCTTTATACCAAGCATTCCTACATTTTCTAAACATTTCATATGGGTAAGATAACTCTCGCCAAATGTCATAAAAAAACGAATTCGTTTGAGTCCTTTTATATGCTTCACTAAAGATTCCATCTCTTCATGATAGAGTAAATACGAATCTTTTTCACCTACTTCAGGGTAATCCCAAATCATTTTAATCTCCATAGGTTTAGTCTCAATCCACTCCCCTACTCCAGATTCATTTTTCTGCCAGTAACGGCCATTTGCACTTACCTCACGAAGGTTTATTTCAGGATTAAAATTTGTTGCAAATGCATATCCATGATCTCCTGCATTACAATCAAGAATATCTATAGTGTGAATCTCATCAAAGTAATTTTTTTGAGCATAAGCACAAAATACATTTGTAACACCAGGATCAAAACCACTCCCAAGAAGTCCCATAATTCCAGCCTCTTTAAATGCTGTGTCACGCTCCCACTGTAATTTATACTCAAACTTAGCCTCATCAGGATGCTCATAGTTTGCTGTATCGAGATAGGGTGTTTTTGTAGCTATACAAGCATCCATAATTGTTAAATCTTGATATGGAAGTGCAACATTTATAACTATATCTGCGTCTATTTTTTCTATAAGATTTATTAATGCTCTAGTGTCATCAGCATCTACTGTTGTTATCTCTAAATTAGCCTCAGGAAGTTCACTTTTTATCTCTTCACATCGCCCTATAGTTCTACTAGCTAAAACAATCTTTCCAAAAACATTACTATTCATGACACACTTATGTACAACTACACGACCTACACCACCAGCACCAACAATTAAAGTGGTTTTACTTTTTTTACTTTTTATCATTAAAATTTTTCTCCTAAATATAAATATGCACTTCTATCACCCTTTGTGGATGAAGCAAAAGCTAAATAAAATGGTCCCATAAAAGTATCTGCAGCAACATAGAGTGTTCCTGAATACTTAAAATCCACATGAGTATCATTATCCCAAGCATCACCTGCCTCTAGTGAAAACCCTGCATATAAAGGAGCATTCAGTGTGCCAAAAAAACCCCCATTTTTCATCTCA
>Ga0256838_1000300_pt1 | contig 33125 bp, 37 predicted proteins | sample 4571419metaG_FD_185978 | JGI IMG/M metagenome (GOLD analysis project Ga0256838, IMG submission 185978) | Hydrothermal vent microbial communities from Guaymas Basin, Mexico - 4571-419 | ecosystem: Environmental > Aquatic > Marine > Hydrothermal vents | place: Mexico: Guaymas Basin | collected... | reverse complement strand
GGTTTTGTAGTTATTTAATTAACATTTTTGAAAACCTAGTGTTTGCAAATCGGAAAGTTTTGCTTTTGAGAAGTTTATAATTTAAAAGGCGATGAATCAAAAATTTTATATAACTACACCAATATATTATGTAAACGGAGACCCCCACTTAGGGCATGCTTATACTACCATAGCGGCGGATATATTGGCTCGGTATAACCGTCTAAAAGGAAAAAAAGTATTCTTTCTGACCGGGACGGACGAACACGGTCTGAAAATCCAACAGGCGGCGGAAAAATTGGGAATATCTCCCAAGGAGTTGGCCGACCGCAACGCAGAGAAGTTTAAACGCCTATGGGAAATTTTAAATATTTCCTACGATAGGTTTATAAGAACAACCGAACCCCAACACGTGGAAGCGGTAAAACATATCCTTCTAAAGTGTTATGAAAAAGGAGATATCTACAAAGGGTATTACGAAGGCTGGTATTGTGTAGGTTGCGAGGAATTTAAAACCGAAAAGGAGCTCTTGGAGGGACACATTTGCCCCATACATAAAAAACCCTGCGAGTATATAAAGGAAGAAACCTATTACTTTAGGTTATCCAAATACACCGAACCCCTATTGGAGTTCTATGAAAAAAATCCCGACTTTGTTAAACCCCAATACCGTTTCAATGAAGTTAAAGAATTTGTAAAACAAGGTTTAAAAGATATCTCTATAACCCGCCCCCGCAACCGTGTAAAATGGGGAATTCCCGCCCCCTTCGACGAAAACCAAACCGTCTATGTATGGTTTGACGCCCTAACCAACTACCTAAGCGGTGTAGGATATCCCAACCCCGAATATAAAGAGTGGTGGCCGGCCGACCTCCATTTGGTGGGTAAAGACATACTACGCTTTCATGCCGTTTACTGGCCCGCCTTCCTAATGAGTGCCCAAGAGCAGCTTCCCAAACAAATTTTTGCCCACGGTTGGTGGCTGGTGGAAGGTCATAAGATTTCCAAAAGTTTGGGTAATGTAATAGACCCCTTAGAGGCTGTAGAAAAGATAGGGGTCGACCCCTTCAGGTATATCCTATTTAGGGAAACCCCCTTCGGGGAAGATGGAAATTTAACCCGCGAAAGTGTCCTAAACCGTATAAACGGAGAACTGGTCAACGAAATAGGAAATCTCTACTCCCGAGTTATAGCAATGGTTCATAAATACCAAAATGGTGTAATTCACCCCTTTGTAGATACCTCCGAAGATGAATATCAATTTGTAAAAACCGTTATGGATATGCTCAAAGACTACCGCCAGAATATGAACGCCTTAAAATTCCACAAAGCCATAGAAGACGCCCTTAGGCTGGCAGAATTTCTTAACAAATATATCGATAGGGAGAAACCTTGGGAGCTGTACAAAAAAGGCGACAAGCTAAAGTTAAACAGCGTTCTATTTACCTTAGTTAGCGGCTTAAGAATACTGACCCACATGCTATATCCCTTCATGCCCGCCACAATGGAAAAAGCCCTCAAGATGTTGGGGCTAAAAGAATTTACCGACCTTTACCATTTGGAGCCCTACCAAATAGAGTTACCCCACAAGGTGGGAGAAAAAATAAACCTATTTAGGAGAATCACCGAAGAGGATTTATCCTTTATTAGGAAACCTAAAGAGGAAACCAAACCTTCGGAGGTCAAAAAAATGGAACAAAAACCGGAAGGCGTTGAATACATCGACTTCAACGATTTCCAAAAGGTGGTTTTAAAAGTAGGTCAAATCCTAGAGGTGGAAGATATACCGAAAGCAAAAAAACTTTACAAGTTAACGGTGGATTTGGGAGAAGAAAACCCCCGCACCATAGTGGCAGGTATTAAACCTTACTACCGACCCGAGGAGCTTAAAGGTAAAAAGGTTATCGTTGTTGCAAATTTAAAACCCAAGAAACTGATGGGTATAGAGAGCCAAGGCATGCTTTTAGCCGCCAACGATGGAGAAAACTTTTCGCTCCTAACGGTGGAAAAAGATGTAAAAAATGGAACAAGGGTCTCCTAACTATTTTCCTTTTTTATTCCGTTAAGAATTATTTTTGCCACCTTTTGGGAAAAACCTTCTTCTATTCCCTCACCGGTTACCAAATTTCTTAAAGCCTTGGAAAGGAAATAACCTGTTATTAAAAGCCCCACCGTTTTGGCATCAACATCTTCGCGGAAAGTTCCTTCCTTTTTACCTTGCTCTATAATCTCACCGACCTTTTCAAGATAAAAATCCCAATATTCCTTTATAAGGTTTTTAAGACCCACATCGTTCAGACGCGGTATTTCGAAACACAATAGAGGCATCGCCCCGTCGGTTTCTAGGAATTTTACTTCGTAGGCCTCCAGAAGTTTTTTTAATTTTTCCTCCGCCGAGAGGTCGGAATGAACAATGGAACTAAAGGTAGTTTTACACTCTCCTATAAAATCCAATAGGAGTTCTTCGAAAAGATTCCTTAAGCTGGGAAAATATTTGAAAATAGCCGCGTCGGTAACTTCTAACTTGTTCCCCAAAGAACGCGCGGTAAACTCTTTTAAACCTTTTTCCTTTATAAGTTCTATTGCGGCCTTCTTTATTAGCTCTTTCGAAAGTTTCCTCATTGCGTGATGATTTTAATAAACTCCGAAGGGGTTTAGAAAGTTCTTTTTTTTTTCCTTTCGGAGGAAAATATTTATTTTTCTACCACTAACAGGTATTTAAACCAAAGATGGTAAACGCTGGGATATTAAAAACCCAATACCTTTTTTTGGAAATTTGATAGAAAAAAAGAACCGAAGAAGGATTACTCAACAAACTCAACAATAGCCAGCTCGGCACTATCGCCCCTTCTGGGCATGGGCATTTTTACTATTCTTATATAACCACCGTTTCTATTTTCAAATCTGGGGCCGATATCTTCAAAGAGTTTGGCTACGGCCTCTTTGTCGGGCAATAGGCTCAAGGCTTGTCTTCTGTAGTGGAGTTTTTTAACTTCGTCCTGCTCTTGGTGGGCTTTTTTGGCCAGTGTTATCAACCTTTCTATGAAAGGTCTTAAGGCTTTGGCTTTTTGCTCGCCGGTGGTAATTCTTTCTTCAAGTATTAAAGCCCTTGCCAAAGAGCGGAACAAGGCTTTTCTTTGTTCTTTGGTTCTATCAAAATGTTTTTTCTTTACTCTGTGCCTCATTTTTGTCCTCCTTTGGTATTGACGTTCATTCCCAAGGATAGACCCAATTCGGCCAACGCCTTCTTAATTTCGGAAAGGGCCTTCCTTCCGATGTTTTTGGTTTCTTTAAGCTCTTCCTCGGTTAGTTTAACGAGGTCCCCGAGGGTTTGTATTCCAAATTTTTTAAGGGAGTTTAATGCCCTCGCGGAAATGTCCAACTCTTCCACCGAGAGGGTTAGCTTTTCGTCCAGTTCGTTTTTCTCTACCTTTAGGGGGATTTGGGGTATCTCGGTGGAAATTTCTTTCAATATGTCCAAATATTGGGCTAATATTTGTCTTGCTTCTTGAACGGCCACGTCGGGAGATTTTGCCCCGTTGGTCCAAACTTCCAACACTAACCTTTCAAATTTGGAGCTGGTTCCTACTCGGGTAGGTTCGGCGTGGAAAGCTACCTTTTTAACGGGGTTGAAGTCGCAGTCTATAGCTATCCAGCCCACCTCACCGAATTGCTCCATTTCTTCAACGGGAACATAGCCGCGGCCTCTTTCTACACGGATTTCCATTTTTACCTTTGCGTTGGGTTCGGTTAGGGTAAACAGATGCAGGTCGGGGTTTAGTATTTTTACGGTAGGCGGAGCTTTTATATCGGCCGCTTTAACTTCGCCGGGGCCTTCCTTTTCAAGATATAAAAGTTCTACGTCGGTTCCCGGCTCCAATTGAACTATTAAAGATTTTAAATTCAAAATAAGGTCGGTTACGTCTTCCACCGCTCCCGGTAAGGATGTAAATTCGTGATAAATTCCGTCTATTTTCACACCGGTAACGCCCGCCCCTTCAATGGAAGATAGCAATACCCTTCGGAGGGCGTTACCGATGGTAGTTGCATATCCTCTGGGAAGAGGCTCAACAATAAGTTTTCCATATTTGTCGTTGAGCTCTTCCCAATATATTTTTTCCGGCTCAATAAGATTGGTGTAAGGCATAAGAAAAAACCCCCCAAAAGGGTATTAAACTTTGGAGTAGAACTCGATAATGTACTGTAGATTTATAGGTATTTCTAAGTATTCTTGAACATTTTGAGGTAAATCAACAACTTTACCGCGGAAGTTTTGCTTATCCAATTCCAACCAAGGGGGGACGGTTCTGGGGTCTTTTCTTTCAAGGTTTTCTTGTATGTATTGGATATTTCTCGATTTAGGTTTGACTTCTATTATGTCTCCTACGTCCACCCTGTAGGAGGGGATAGTTACCTTTTTACCGTTTACCAATATGTGACCGTGGGAAACCATTTGCCTGGCCTGTCTTCTGGTTTTTGCAAATCCTAGGCGGTAAACCACGTTATCCAATCTTCTTTCCAATAGTTGTAGGAATACTTCACCAGTGTTTTCTTTTGCTTTTGTTGCCTCGTCAAAGTATCTTTTGAATTGTCCTTCTCTGATTCCGCCGTATAGGAACTTTAGCTTTTGTTTTTCCATTAGACGGATTCCGTATTCGGAGATTCTTTTTCTTCTACCGAACTTTCTTCCGTGCTGTCCGGGGGGGAAGTTTCTTTTTCCCAAAATTTTGGCGGCGCTTTCTTTTCCTGAAACTACTACGCCAAATCTTCTATCTATTTTTACCCAAGGCCCTATATATCTACCCATAGGTAATTACCTCCGTTAATAGGTTGTATAAGGTTTTTACACTCTTCTTTTTGCGGGGGGTCTGCAACCGTTGTGAGGTATGGGGGTAACGTCCCTTATTGCGGTAACCCTAACACCGCTGGCAAAAACCGCCCTAATTGCCGATTCCCTTCCCGCACCGGGGCCTTTTACCCAAATTTCAACCTCTTGGAGTCCGTTTTCGTTGATGGCTTTTCTCATCGCCCTTTGGGCGGCCAATTGGGCTGCGTAGGGAGTGGATTTTCTTGTTCCTTTATAGCCCACAGTTCCGCCCGATTCCCATGCTAAAGTGTTTCCTTGCTCGTCGGTTACGGTTACTATAGTGTTGTTAAAGGTGGCCTGTATGTGAACTATTCCTTTTGTTACAGTCCTTTTAACTTTCTTTTTAGCTCCCTTCCTTTTCCTTGCCATTTTTTAAGCCTCCTTAAACACTTTTATGCGTTTATTTTCTTTTCCTTTTCTTTCTGGTTTTAGCGTTGGTTTTGGTTTGCTGACCTCTTACGGGGAGGTTTCTAACGTGTCTCATTCCGCGGTAGCAACCCATATCGATTAGTTTTCTGATGTTTAGAAGCACTTCCCTTCTTAGGTCACCTTCAACTTTGTAGTGTTCGTCGATGTATTTTCTTAGGGCATTGAGCTCCTCGGGGGTTAGTTCGCCAACGCGTTTTTTACAGTCTATGCCGGTATTTTTACAAATTTCTTGGGCGCGATATTTGCCTATGCCGTAGATATAGGTTAAGGCTATTTCCAATCTTTTATGGTTGGGCAAATCTACTCCGGCTATCCTTGCCATCTCTCAAATTACCTCCCTTGTCTTTGTTTATGTTTGGGGTTTTCGCAGATTACGTAAACTCTTCCTTTTCTTCTTACAATTTTGCACTTAGCGCAAATTTTCTTAACGGAAGGTCTTACCTTCATCTTTATCCTCCCTTTGGCAGTAAAAAAAGACCAAGTCTATTTATTATAACATTTATTAACCCTTTTCTTGAAGGGACTAAATCCCCATTGCCAATTCAACCAACTTAAGACCAATCTTTTCCGAATTTCTCGAGCGGGTAATTTGGCGATGCGTTAATATCCAATGGGGCAAAACGTTTTCTTTTCCATCTTAAAAACCCGGCGTAGGCAATCATTGCAGCGTTGTCGGTGGCGTATTTTAGCGATGGAATATACAACTCCACCCCCATCTGTTGGGCTTTTTCTTTAAAAACCTTTCTAATTTCACTGTTTGCGGCCACTCCACCGACCACCACAAGACGGTTTAGTTTTAAATCCCTTAAAGCCTTAAAGGTTTTTTCTGCCAAAATTTCGGCTACCTTTTTTTGGAAAGATGCGGCTATATCCTCCTTAGGGTAAGAAGGATTTTTCCTTATAAAGTTTAATACCGAAGTTTTTAACCCACTGAAGGAAAAGTTGTATTCTCCCTTTACCCTCGGGGTGGGAAATTTAATTGAGGCTTTCCCTTTTTGGGCTAAGCGGTCTATATGGGGCCCTCCGGGATAGGGAAATCCTAACATCCGTGCCACTTTATCGAAGGCCTCTCCCACCGAGTCGTCGAGGGTTTGGCCTACAGTTTGGTATTGGCTAAAACCTTTTACATAGTAAAGCTCTGTGTGTCCCCCTGAGATAACGAGGGCCAAAAAGGGGTATTTAATAGGTTCTTCCTCTTTTGGGTTTTTCTCTACTTTTTCCAAAAAGGCGGAGTAAATATGTCCCTCCAAATGGTGAACGGGAACAAGAGGTTTTTTATAGGCGTGGGCTATGGCTTTGGCGGCGGCTACCCCTACCACCAAAGAGAGTATTAGGCCGGGAGCTACCGTAACAGCAACATAATCTATATCTTTCCAACCTATGTTTGCTTGTTTTAAAGCTTCCTCCAATAATGGGTTTATGTTTTTAACATGTTCCCTCGCCGATAATTCGGGAACAACCCCACCGAAGGGTGCATGAAGTTTAACCTGACTGGAAACTAAATTTGCCAAAATTCCTTTGGAGGAATCAAATATGGCAACCCCCGTTTCGTCGCAGGAGGTTTCTATAGCCAAACCTACCGATGGTTTTTCTCTATTACCCATTAAGAGGAAATTGTTTTTAACGGTCTCCAATAAACAAACATTTGGGAAGGTATAACCTCGTCCTTAAAAAGCTCTTTATATTTTTCCTCCCCGAGGTTGGTTATAAGGCCACAACCTACACCGCAATAGGGGCATTGAAAGGAGTTTTTTCCCATCGGGGGAGTTATTAAAAAATCTTCCCTTCCCACCTGCCCAAACAGGAACGTATCGAGACTATAGCCCGCCTTTTAAAAACCTCTAAAGGCTATGTCAAAAAAGTGTTAATCCAGGGATAGGTTTCCTTCAAATGCTAACAATGGTTTATTTTTTTGTAATTTCATGTCTTTTAAAGTTCTCCAACTTGTCGACGGTGTGGGCTGGGGCGGAACTAAAGAGCAGGTATTTCTAACCACCCGCGAGCTTGCCCTGAAGGGAATAGACATTGGTATAGCTATCGCCTTCCAGTATCAACAAATGGAGGAAAAATTAAAACCTTACCCCGTAAAGATTCATAAATTTGAAGACCACAAAGGGAGCAAAAGCCGTTTCAATCCCCTAAACTGGTGGAGGTTAAAGAGGGTTATAGAAACTTTTGATTACGACATTGTTATAGCCAACTCCCCCCACGCTATGGATATGCTGAGGTTCACCCTTCCCTTTTTAAGGAAAAGAATAAAGATAATTTCCGTCCGAAGGAGCGGAAGAATACCTTCTTTATTCTCCCGTTGGTTTAAATACGGTGTAAGCGACCGCATAGTGGTGGTTTCCAAACCTGTTTTTGAAACCTTAAAGGAACATAACTTTTTCCCTTCAAAGTTGGTTTATATTCCCAGCGGAATAGACCTTAAACGGTTTTTTCCCAATAGGGAAAACCAAAAAGAGTTAAGAAAAAAATTAAATCTACCTTTTGAAGGAAAGATTTTTATTAATGTCGCCAATTGGAACCCAAAAGTAAAAGGTCAACTCCTTTTGTTGGATGCTTTTAAAGAATTTTTAACTAAAAGCGGTTGTCCAAATTGTTTTCTCCTTTTGGTGGGACACGATACGAACTCCGAAGAAGCCAAAAGGGAAATTTCCAAAAGAGGGCTTTCGGGAAAGGTTTTCGGTTTAGGTTTTAGGGAAGATGTGCCCGATTTGCTAAATGCTTCGGATTATTTTGTTCTAAGTTCCTACCTTGAGGGTATCGCGGGGGCCCTTTTGCAGGCTATGGCCACCAAGATGGTGGTTATTTCCACCTCGGCGGGGGGTATATCGGAATATCTCCACAATGAGGTTAACGGTTTTCTTGTCCCTATTGGGGATAAAAATGCTTTAGCCCTTGCTATGGAAAAAGCTTTAAAACTATCCCCACACGAGTATGAAAAAATTGCGACCAACGCGTGGAAAACTGCTCAAAACTTTTCCATAGAAAGGACGGCCGATAAATACATCCAACTTTTTGAGGAACTTATTTCCAACCCTTAAAAGGATTTCATATAACTTTCAAAGAAAGTTTTTTGATTTTTCCGACTTTTGGCCGCTATATTTTTAAAAAACCTTCGGAGGTGGACAAAAATGGTTAGAAAGTTATTACTAACAGCTGTAGGTATAGGTTTTGTAGGCCTTTGGGGGGGATTTGCTTCGGAAAAAGCTCCTATGGGGGAAAAAATAGAACACCCTCAATGGAGCTATAGCGGCCAAACGGGGCCCAAATACTGGGGTTATCTAAGCCCCGAATACATAATGTGCGCCATAGGGAAAAACCAATCTCCCATAGACCTTAATGAAAAATATATGGTCAAAGCCTGCACCCGACCGATTCAGATAAACTACGTGGCCGACGCGGTAAAAGTTCTAAATAACGGCCACACCATAAAGGTTATAACTTTGGGTAAAAGTTATGTGGTAATTGACGGTAGGAAATTCTACCTAAGACAGTTCCACTTCCACGCCCCCAGCGAGCACACTGTAAACGGCGAATATTACCCCTTTGAGGCTCATTTTGTCCATACCGACGATGAAGGAAACATAGCGGTAATAGGAGTCCTATTTAAGTTAGGCAAGACAAATAAAGAACTCCAAAAGATTTGGGATTACATGCCCACCAAAGTAGGGCAGGAAAATTTACTCCTTACAAAGGTAAATCCCTATCTACTCCTACCTAAGAAAAAAGATTACTACCGCTACAACGGTTCGCTTACCACCCCGCCCTGCAGCGAGGGAGTTCGCTGGATTATATTCAAAGAGCCCGTTGAAATTAGTGCCGAACAACTAAACCTATTTAAAGAGGTTATGGGATTCCCCAACAACCGACCTATACAGCCTATAAACGCAAGGAAAATACTCAAATAACTTTCCCTTTTTCTTTCTCCTCAAAATTTAAAAACATGCACAAAAAGCTCCGTATAGGAACCCGAAAAAGTAAGTTGGCTATGTGGCAAACCCGATATGTTGCCAATTTGTTGAAATTCTTTCTTCCCGATGTGGAAATTGAAATAGTCCCTATAACCACCACGGGGGACAAAATATTGGATACCCCTTTGGCCAAAATTGGAGATAAAGGACTCTTCACAAAGGAGATAGAAAAAGCCCTCCTAAACAAGGAAATAGATTTGGCGGTTCATTCTTTGAAGGATTTACCCACAACCCTACCGCAGGGTTTAAAAATAGCCGCCTACACTATGAGGGATTACCCTTTTGATGTATTGGTATCCCGAGAGGGAAAAAAATTAAAAGAACTTCCCAAAGGGGCGGTTGTAGGAACTTCCTCCCTAAGGAGGAAAGCTTTAATAAAAAGACACCGCCCCGATGTGGTTATTAAAGACATAAGGGGAAATGTTGATACCCGCCTTAGAAAATTGGAAAAAGGCCTATACGACGCCATAATCTTGGCCCAAAGCTCCTTAGAAAGGTTGGGTTGGTCAGACCGAATAACGGAAATTTTAGACTACTTTATTCCCGCCGTCGGGCAGGGAATTATGGCGGTTGAAATTCGCCAAGAGGACGATGAACTGGAAGAAATTTTAAGGCAGGCCGTAAACGACCCCGCCTCGGAGGCTGAAGCACGGGCGGAAAGGGAATTTCTGAAAACCTTGGAAGGCGGTTGCCAAGTCCCAATGGGTGCCTTTGCCATAGTGGAATATGATGGAACTCTGAAAATGAAAGGTTTTATATCCGATTTGGAAGGAAAAGAATATATAGAGGAATCCGTTGTAGGACACGCCGAATATCCCGAAACAGCGGGTTTTGAATTAGCTCAAAAAATCTTAAAAAAAGGTGGAGATAAAATTCTTTGTAAGCTTAGAATAGAGTAAACAAAACCTTTATTTATCTTCTTGTTTGAGTTTTTCTATTATCAATGGAAGTTGTTTAACCATCGCCTTAGGGTCTGTGGCCGTTATAAGGTTTCCATCTACTTCAACTTCTTTGCCGGTGTAGATAGCCCCGGCATTTATTAGGTCGTCCTTTATAGCGTAATAGCCCGTGACCTTTTTTCCTTTAACAATTTTTGCCGATATTAACACCCAAGGCCCATGGCATACGGCGGCTACAATTTTGCCCTTTTCATAATGTTTCTTTACAAAATCCAATATTTCAGGATAACGCCTTAGCCTATCGGGGGCATACCCGCCGGGGATATAGATACAATCAAAGGTTTGGTCGGCTATTTCTTTAAAACTTTTATCCGCCTTATGGGGACAACCTTTTTTTCCCTGAAAGGTTCTTTTTTCTACACCTACCGCTACAGTGGTAAAACCTTCTTCTTGGAACCTATAGTAGGGATAGATAAATTCCACATCCTCAACAAGGTCGTCTAAAAAAATAAGAACTTTCTTAGGGTTCATAAAGGAATATTTTTAGAACAAAGAAAGGTTGATATTTGAAGAGAAAAAAAGGGAGAAAAATTATTCCAAAATTTCGAGAACGGCCCTTTTGTTCTGTTTTCTGGCCATAGCGGTTAGAAGAAGTCTTAAGGCTCTTGCAATTCTTCCCTGACGGCCGATTATTTTTCCGAGGTCTTCGGGGGCAACCCTTAGTTCGATTACAACGGTTCTTTCCCCTTCAATTTCCCTAACTTGAACCTGGTCGGGCTTTTCAGCCAAGGTTTTAGCGAAGATTTCTACGATGTCTTTCATTGCGCTCATTCGTCTACCTCCTCCTTTTGTTGGCTAAATCTATTTTTAAGCGGTTTGCTTAGCAGACAATTTTTTGTAAAGTTTATAAATCGCTTTGGCTCTGTCGGTAACTTCCGCACCCAAAGAAACCCACTTGTTATATTTTTCTTCGTCAAACTTTATAATTTCGTGCCGTTTTGGGTCGTAAGTTCCTATGATGTCCAAATATTTACCTTCACGGGGTCTTCTGGAATCCATTACAACAATTCTGTAAACAGGGTGATTTCTTCTTCCGAACCTCGCCAGCCTTATTCTTACCGCCACTTTATTACCTCCTGTCTCTATTCCTTTTCAGAGTTTCAATTTTTCCTTATTATATCACAGGCAAAATAGGAAGCTCTTCTTTTTATAAAGAGAAACGCTCTTTTATTTGTTATAATAGAAACGCCTCTTAACAGTATGCAAAAAAACTATTTTACAATCAAGACGCAGGCTGATTCACCTCAAAAATCTCAATTTAATTTCTGCCCCAAAAAAGTAAAAGGGGGGAGCCTATGGCGGTAAACCATGAAGATTTAGAAAAACTTTTGGAGTTGGGTAAAGAGAAAGGCTACCTAACCTACGATGAAATAAATGAAGTCCTGGGGGAGGATTTTCTAGAATCCGACCAATTCGAGGAAATCTTAGATGTTCTCCAAGAGAACAACATTAAGGTGGTCGATGAAATATCCGAAGAGGTAGAAAAGGAACTTTCGGAAGAGGAACCGGAAAGGGAAGAAATAGTTATATCTTCAACCTCCTATTCGGGTGATGAACAGGAAGACCCCGTAAAGCTCTATTTGAGGGAAATGGGAAAAATCCCTCTCCTAACAAGGGAGCAAGAAGTTTACTATGCTCGGCAAATAGAGTTGGGTAGGAAAACCCTAAGAAGGGGACTATTGAGAACTTCCTTCTTGGTAGACCAAATATTGGACGACTGGGCGGCCGTTTGCAACAAAAAGAAAAAGATAAATGAGGTAATGGACTTAATCGAGCTGGACGAGCTGGATGAGAAAGAAGCCAACAAAAAAATGAAAGAATACGAACGGCTTTTTATGGATTTAGGTCTGGAACTGGCAAAGGCCTACAAAGAGGTTCTGGAAGCCAGAGAAAAATACTACACCTTCCCCAACGAGGAAACCAAAAGAGAATACCTCCTAAAACACGCCCAAATGAACCGAATACTCAAAAAAATGAAAATCAAATATTCCAAATTCGAAAGGGTGGCCGACGAACTTATAAAACTCTATAAACAGTACAGAAAAAAACTAAAAGAGCTGGCCGCAAAAGAAAAAAAACTAAAAAGAATTCACGAAGATATAGATGAACTTCTGGCCAACTATATGGAAGACCCCGTTTTGCAAGAAAAAATAGCCGCCGCAGGCTACTCCCTGCCAAAGTTTGAAACCCTAAGAACCGAATACCTAAAGCTAAAAAGGGAAATTAAACAAATAGAAGACCAAATGGGGGTTCTCCCCGGCGAACTGGAAAAGGTAATGAAAATAATCCAAAAAGGTAGAAAGAGGGTAGTGGACGCCAAACAGGTAATGGTTAAATCCAACCTCCGTTTGGTGGTATCTATAGCAAAGAGATACGTAAACAGGGGCCTACATTTCCTGGACCTTATACAGGAAGGAAATATCGGCCTTATGAAGGCCGTTGATAAATTTGATTACCGTAAAGGGTTTAAATTCTCTACCTACGCTACATGGTGGATTAGACAGGCTATAACCCGTGCTATAGCCGACCAAGCCAGAACAATAAGGATACCTGTTCACATGATAGAAACCATTAACAAAATAATTCGCACCTCCAAGAGAATTTTCCAAGAAGAGGGAAGAAACGCCACTCCCGAAGATATTGCCAAAGAGCTAAATATGCCCGTTGAAAGGGTTAGAAAAATTTTAAGGGCCGCATTGGAACCTATATCTCTTGAAACTCCTATAGGGGACGATGACGATACCCACCTAAAGGACTTTATTGAAGATACATCTGTGCCCAACCCCGAGGAGGTTATAGCAAGAAGAATGCTCCGTCAAAAGATCCTGGAAGTTTTGGATACCCTCTCCCCCAAAGAGAAGGAGGTTATCATTTACCGCTTTGGCTTGAACGACGACGGTATCGAATACACCCTTGAGCAGGTAGGAAAAATGTTTAACGTAACCCGAGAAAGGATAAGACAGATAGAAAACAAAGCAATAAAGAAACTCCGCCACCCTATGAGGGCAAAATATCTTAGGGATTTTCTTGAGAACTTCTAAAGTTTTTCTTTCTTATTCCTCTTTGTAAGAAGCTTTAGATGTTGCGGTTTCCCAAATAACCACTTCCACCACATCAACATCCTTAACGCCCGCTTTTTGTAGCTTTTCCTTTAGATAGCGGTAAATAAATTCGGCCAGCCTTTCGGCGGTGGGAACAAAATCAACCTCAAAGAGCTTTAAACCAAATTCTTTGGCCATTTCCTTAAGAGAGGGATATAAGGGGTCATTTTTATCAATTATGAAGGAGTGGTCTAGCTTATAGTCAATAAGTTCTTTAACCGCACTTTTTAGATGGTAAAAGTCCATTACCATGTCGTTGTCGAGCGTATCGGAACCGAGGGTTATTTCCACCACGTAACTATGGCCGTGGAGATGCCTACATTTGTTTTCCGGCGGGCAGGCATTTCCGCTTAGGCTTGCCCCCCTGCCCTGTGCTAAATTTTGAGTCCACACGCGGTGGCCCGCCTCAAAACGGTAAATTTTGGTTATCTCGTATTTATATTTCCCCATATTTGCTTAACTTTAAAGCTAAGTAATGGTTGAGCACCAAAAAAAGGAACCTTCTCAAAAAAAACTTAAAACGGTGGGCCACAAAAAGGAAAAACTATTTCTGGAAAAACTACATAAAACGTCCCGACTAGGCGGAGCTTTAGCTTTCCTCGGTAAGGAGGGTATTGGTAAAAAACTCCTTGCTTTGGAGTTTTCTAAAGGTTTGTTGTGCCAAAAAGGGGAAGTTTTTGGATGCGATGAATGTTCCGTATGCAGGAAGATAAATAAATTTATAGAGCAACTTAGTTTATCTTCGGATAGAGAGGAACTTCCGGAGGAATTTTTCTATTTTGTCGAAACCCAAGAGGGTAAAAAGAATTTTGCCTTCCTTATAGGTGGGCACCCCGACCTTATAATGGTTGTTCCCGACGGGAGCCAAATAAAGATAGACCAAATAAGACACCTACAGGAGTATTTATCTTTAAAACCTCTCTCCCAACATAGGGTGGTGATAATTGACGACGCCCACCTAATGAACGTGGCCGCCCAAAACGCCCTTTTAAAAACCTTGGAGGAACCCCCTCCCGATACGCTCTTTATTTTGGTAGCTAAAAATGAAGGCCAACTGTTGCCCACAATATTGTCCCGTTGTAGGGTTCTCCAATTTAAACCACTTAAAAAGGAAGAGATAGATGAAATCCTCCTAAGGTTAAAACTTCAAGATATTCCCCAAAGTGTTAAAGAAATTCTATATACCGAAGGAAGTCTTGCTTTTTTAAGCCTTTTAAAGGACGACAAAATAGAAAAATTCCTTGAAAAAGTTAACGATTTCACCAACCTTTCGGTGGAAGAGATTATTAACCTTTCGGAGGAATTTGAGAAGTTGGACAAACCTTTAAAGGAGCTTCTTTTAACCCTTCTCGACAAGCTACTATTAAACAAAACCTTAAAAGGGAAGCTTCCTTTGGAAAACTACGAAAGGGTTTCTTCTTTAGTAGCTGAAACATTAAAAGGAATTAAAAGGGGAATTAAAGCAAAGCTGGCAATGGAAAATATTTTCTTCCTATTGAAGGAATGATTTATTCTTTGTCCTCCGCTTGGAATTTTTGCTCTGCAACAAATTCGGAAACCACTTTTTGGTATTCGTCCAAGGTTTTAATAATCTTTTTAAGGAGTAAGAGATTATCCAAAACCATACCGAGGGTTCTCATCACGAATACACTGGCCGCAAAAAGGGCGTCCCTTTCATTTTCCTCCCCAAAGGTGGACATTATCCAGTATTGGGTTCGGGCGGCCACCGATTTCCACAACTCGGTCAAATCGTTAAAACCGTGCTGTTCGTGGTCTCTTTTAAAATCTTCCTTAACATGTTTGAAGAAGTTATAAAGGTCATCGAAAGTTTTGATTCCAAATTTTTCGGCAAAGGATGTGGGAGAGCCGTCTTTTTTCCTTAAACTGAACTCGAGAAGAATCAAAATCCGCCTTAAGGTCTTTTTGTCTATACCCGACCTTTCGGCTAAAATATCCAGTAAGTTGCCCTTAGTTAGTTCTACTGCCATTTTTTTCCTCCTTGTGGAGCTTTTAAATTTGTTTTAAACCGGAGAAAAGCAAGTCCTATATTATTCGCTTTTATGTCGACGCAAAAAATCCTATTCGTGATTTCCAACAATCCCTTTTCTAAAGATAGAAGAACTATTTTGAAATTAATAAACCACCTGTTGGAATTGGATACAGAAATAGTTGTTTACCTACATGGGAACGGAGTGTGGTGGTTGGGTTTGGAAGATTTTCAAAAGTTAGTCTCCGAAAGGTTCAAAGTTTACTGTTCCCTTCAATCGCTTCAAAAGAGACACCAAAGCCTACCCCAATGGGCCCTGGCAACAGAATCCGACCAATTGGTGGACTTAATAGAAAGTAGCCATAAGGTGTTATTCTTTAACTAAAATAATGGAAGTTGCGATAATCCTTAAATCCGACCCCTTCTCATGGAAGGCTATACAGGCTTACAAAATAGCATCCGCACTATCTAAAAAATTTAAAGTAAACTTCATCTGCATAAGGGAGGGGGTTTATTTCCTAAGCAATTGGGACAGCGTAGCTTTGGGCTACGACGATTTTAAAGCCTACCCTGTCAAGGTAGAAAACATAACTTTCTACGCCGACCGCGACGATTTTACCGTTAGGGGATTGAATACCCAAGATTTATGGATAACCTCAAAAGGTTTCGATTTAAAAATAGTCCCCGAGGAGGATATAGCCAAAATAGTCCACCGCAGCGATGTTGTAGGGGTTTGGTAAGTTTAAAAATTTCTTCCTTTTGGAGGTTATATAAGTTTCCCTCCAAGGAACTAAATTCATAAAAAATACTGTGCAGGGAACAATAGTCTATAATCCCGACGTAGAAGATACGATAATCGGAACACTTTTGTTTAATCCCGAACTAATAGAGGTTGTTCTCGAAGAGGGGGTTAGGGATACCGATTTCTTCGATAGGGTTAACCAAAAAATTTTCGATGCCATAGTTCGGTTGTGGAACGAAAAAGGGGATATCCTTACATTCGACCTAATTTTGGAGTTTCTACGAAGGGAAAAAATTGTTCCCGACCTTATCGAGGAAACAAAACTATTAGAACGCTACGGGGGAAACTATGTAACCGCACGGGAAACATTAGCCGAGTATTGTAAGGTTCTAAAAAAATATACCCTAAAGAGGGAACTGGTAAGAATAGCCGAAGAAATTCTTTCAAAGGACTACAAAGACCCCGAAGAGCTTTTGGACATAATTTTGGATAAGCTCTTCGAGTTATCGGAGAAAAAAGATATAGCTCCCTATGTCTCCCTTTCGGAAATTCTTCCCGAAATAAGGAAACAAATAGAAGAATTTTCCCAATCTAAGACCTTTATAACCGGTATACCCAGCGGATTCCCCCAACTTGACGAAAAAACGGCGGGCTTTCACCCGGGTGAGCTAATAATAGTGGCCGGCCGTCCCGGAATGGGAAAGTCCTCGTTTGGTTTAACCATAGCCAAAAATGTAGCTTTAAACGAAAATCTGCCCGTTGGTTTCTTTTCGTTGGAAATGGCAAAAGACCAGCTTGCCTTAAGGCTCATTTCCTTTGTTTCAAAAATACCCTTAAAAAAACTCCGCTTGGGGCACATAAACGAGGAGGAAAAGGAAATTCTTGATGAGGCTATAAAACTTTTGTCGAAAGCCCCCATATTTATCGACGATTCGGCCAGTTTAACAACCACCGATTTAAGAATAAAGGCCAAAAGAATGAAAAAAGAGCACGATATTCAGCTTTTAATAGTCGACTACCTCCAATTGGTTAGGGGGGTGAGAAAATATTCTTCCCGCCAAGAGGAGGTTGCCGAAGTTTCCCGCAGTTTAAAGTCCCTCGCCAAGGAGTTGGAAATACCGGTTATAGCCCTTGCCCAGCTTTCGAGACAGGTTGAACATCGGAGCGATAAAAGGCCCCAATTGGCCGACCTAAGGGAGAGCGGACAGATAGAGCAGGACGCCGACTTGATACTTTTCCTCCACCGCCCCGACTACTATTACCGCATAAAAGGGAAAGATGTTCCTCCCGAACTAAAAAACAAAGTGGAAATAATAGTGGCAAAGCAAAGGCAAGGGGAAACGGGCGTAGTAGAGGCAATGTTTGTTCCCGAACTGTCTCTTTTTGTTGCCAAAGACCCCCGGGAAGATGCCTTGGATATTGTGGAAGAATACGAAACTACCGAGGGAGAACCGCCCGATTTGCCCGACCTTATGCTTGATGATGACGAAGATTTAGGTCTGTTGTAATTTATAAGGGTATAATGAAACGTTTCCTTGAATGGCAAATTCACGGATTGGTAAACTTTGTAATCGGTTCAGTTTTGCTCCTTAGCGTTTTGCTTTTGCCCGAAGATACTTTCGGTAGGATTCTCCAAATTGTTTTGGGTCTTTTAAGTATAGTTATGCTTGGCCTGAAAACGTGGAAATTCTTCCAGCGCGGACTTTTACATTTCACTATAGAAGAGGCCTATATATTTATTTCGGCTATTGTAATACTAACCCTTATAGCGTGGTCGCCGGCTTATTTCTTCGGGTGGAGTGTAAAAATTGCCTTCGGTATAACCGGGCTTGTTCTAATTATTTTGGCAATTTCGGACTTCTTTAGGCATATTCCCAGAAAAGAAGAAAACAAAGGTTAAATATATTGGCGGAGTTTGTGGTAAATAGGCGAGTGGATAAAAGACCTCGGATTGGGGGTCGGTTTTCCTATTAGGAAACCTTGCACCAAGTCCGCCCCCAACTGATAAACCACCTGTAATTCTTCAGGTTTTTCCACCCCTTCGGCCACCACCAGCATATCGTTGGCGTGGGCTAAGTTTATTAGGTAACGGGTTATATCCCTTTTAACTTTGTTAAGGTGGATATCCCTTATAAAGACCATGTCGATTTTTATAATGTCGGGCATTATTTCAACGAATCTAAATAGAGAGTCTTCACCCGTTCCGATATCGTCGAGGGCTATCATTATGCCCGTTTCTTTCCACTCTTTAACTATCTCCTTAAGTTGTTTTATATCAAAACCTGCATACTCGGTTATTTCTACAACTATTTCCGTCGGGTGGATTTTGTATTTTTCCAATAGATAAAATAACCTATCGGAGGCTTTTCTAACGTCCTTCATAGATTCGGGAAAGAAGTTTAAAAACAACTTTATAGGGGGCGGTATCTCTTTCTTTTTCACCGCTAAGGCCTTTTCCCTACAAGTCCAGTCTATGGTTTCCAATATGGGCTTAGCAAACTTCATTAGGTAGTATATAGGAAACTTTCCCCTACATAGGGCTTCGAAAGCATACAACTCAAAATGTTTTATGTCAAAAATAGGCTGAAACACAGGGTAGAGACTATCCAATATCTCCTTTCTTTGGAATACTACATTTTCTTCTAAAAACTTGTCGAAGGATTTTAAATTCAATAAAGCCCTAACAAGGTTGTCGGGATGACTTAAATATTCCTCCGAAGGTATATAGGTAAGTCTTAGATACTTTAAATAGTGGCCACCCAAATCGGCCAGCTTATCCAAAATTTGACTTTCTTCCCCGTCTTCAACGTCTATGATGTAAGTTCCTCCTCTGTAAGGTTTAACCCAAAAACCGACTTCCCTAAGTTTATCTATAAAACTTTGTTTGTCTATGTTACCGTAATGAATTAGAAGAGGCATAGCGTTTCGTTTCCTCCTTTCGTTGTTATATTTGTATCTTTTTATTTTGTAGAAAAAAATTTCAAGGAAAAATACGTTATAGGTTTACTTTAATTAAAAATTCAATAGTTGAGCTTTTTCAATAATCCATATAACAACCGAAAGGGCAATTTTTAGAATATTCCTTATAGCGAAGCTTGTATTCTTGAAACTCCTTTCTTTGGGAATAGTAATCCTCCCTATGATAGTAGGGATAGTCCCTGACACAGGGCCTATAACCATCATCACACCTTAAATGGTCTTCATAACAGTCCTCGCAAGGGTGATAGTAATCTTCCCTATGGTGGTAATAATGGTCTTCATAATGGTGGTAATAATGTCTTTCATAATGGTGGTGGTGGGCAAATGTTAAAGTCCCTAAAAAGGGAATTATTAATAAAACTTTTTTAAGGAATTTTTCTGTTCTCATAGAGGTTCAAATTATTTTTTTATCCTTTTTGTGTATTTGAGAAAAGTTTCAAAATCCCAACCTCTTTTTAGGGCTTCCAAGATTTCCCTTTCGAGGGGGGAAAGTTTTTCTTCCTTTATTAGGTCGGGACGTTTTTTATAGGTCTGCTCTATGCGTTTAAACAATTTCCATAACTCTATAAGTTGGTGGTTTCCCGATAATAACACTTCGGGGACTTTCATTCCTCTGTATTCCCTCGGACGGGTGTAGACCGGATAGCCCAACCATTTTTGGGAAAAACTGTCCTCTTCCAAACTTTGGGGTTCGGATAAAACACCTTCCAAAAGGCGGGTTGTTCCATCGATGACAACCAGGGCGGGGAGTTCGCCACCACTGAGGACAAAATCTCCCAAGGAAATTTCTTTATCCACTATGGTTTTAACCCTTTCGTCCACCCCTTCGTATCTTCCGCAAATTATGAAAAGGTTTTCTTTGTTTTTTAGTTCCTCCAAAAGGTTTTGATTTATCTTTTCCCCCCAGGGTTCGGTTATTAGAACGTAGGGTTTCCCAAAGTTGGAAACCACATATTCGTAAGCCCTAAAGATGGGTTCGGGTTTTAGAACCATACCGGGAACGCCGCCAAAGGGTTCGTCGTCCACCTGCCGCGGGTTATCGGCAAACTCCCTTAGGTTTAAAGGTTTAACTTCTATCAACCCCCTTTTTATAGCTTTGTTTACTATCCCATAGGAGCAATAACATTCGATAATTTGCGGGAAAATTGTTGCAACAAAAAACCTTATTCGGGGCTTTTTTGAAATTTCCATTGGGACAAAGAAAAAGTTTAAAAATAATTTAACCTTGCAATGGAGTTCAAATATATAGTGGTCTTTATAACTACCCCCGCGGGGAAAGGAGAAGAAATAGCCCAAAAATTGGTTGAAGAAAAATTGGCCGCCTGCGTCAATGTGGTAGACAATGTTTCTTCCCTCTATTGGTGGCAGGGAAATATTGAAAAGGACAAAGAAAACCTTTTGGTGGTAAAAACCAAAGCCGACCTTTTTAAGAAGTTAGTCAAAAAGGTTAAAGAAATCCACCCCTATACGGTTCCCGAAATAATAGCCCTCCCTATAGTGGACGGAAATGAAGATTACCTTTCTTGGATAGATGAGAGTGTTAACCCTTAAAGAGTTTCTTTAATTCCTTTTCCTCCAAAGGGGTTAGGTATTCGTTCAATTTTTCGGGAGGGTTTAAGCTGGCGGCCGTGGAGGGGGCCCTCCGTCCTACGGGTTTTACATTAAAAAGTTTAAAACCTAACTTTAGAAGGTTTTGACGAACCTTTTTAGCCACGGAAAAGCTTACCCAAAAACCCTCGGGCTTAATATTTCTTTTTTCCTCTTTGAAAAATTCCAAGCTCCACAGTTGGGGGTTTTTCTGCGGGGAAAAGGCATCATGAAAGATTGCGTCCGCCTTGATATTCAACCCTTTTATGGTTTTTGTTGCATCTCCCAAAATTAGGTTGAACTCTAAATTTCCTTCCGAAAATTGGAGTTTTTTTTCTTTTAACAACCGATGTTTTAAAAGCTGGTAAATTTCCCCGTAGGGTTGGGGCAAGGAAAGTTTTTCTATAAGGGGGTTAACAATTAAATCCAACCCCCGGTAGGTTATTTTTAGGTTGGGGTTTACCTTTAAAAGTTCGGAAATTGCCACGGCGGCGTTGTAGCCCAATCCGAAACCTACTTCCAAAATAACTATGCTCTTTTGGCTTTTGGCTTTTTCCAAAATTAGGGAGGGATAAACAAACTTTTCCAAACTTTCCCTGACCGCCCCCGCCGTTTTGCTGTGGTAGGTTTCATCAAAAATAGGGTTGTATAAAGTTAAAGAACCATCGGCGGTTTCAATAAATTTAAACCCCCTAAGGTCGATATTTTTAGCTTCCATCAAAGTTTTTATTAAGTTTCAAGCTTCCCCTTTTTGGACTTAATTTCTGATTACCAAAAATAGGGGCTATAAATAGTCGAAAAACCTTACGTTAAACTAATAACGGTTTAAAACCGCACTTGGGTTTTGTAATTAAATTTGTCAACCCAAAAAGGAGGTTTCTTAAATGGTGCAGACCAAAGAGAGGAAAATAAAAAAACTCCTAATAGCCAACCGGGGGGAGGTGGCAACAAGGATAATCCGAGCCTGTAAAGAGTTGGGAATAGAAACTGTAGCAATCTACTCCGAAGCCGACGCCAACTCCCTCCACGTTAAAAAGGCCGACGAAGCCTATCTAATAGCGGGAGACCCCATTAGGGCCTATTTGGACTACCACAAAATAGTAGATATAGCCCGCTACGCGGGTGCGGACGCCATTCACCCCGGTTATGGCTTCTTGGCGGAAAACGCCGACTTTGCCGAGTATGTAATAAAGAAAGGTTTAATCTTTGTAGGCCCCAAACCGGAGCACATTAGGCTTTTCGGTGATAAGGTTCAAGCAAAAAAAACCATGGAAGAGGCCGGCCTGCCCGTCGTTCCCGGGGTGGCCGAACCTATCCACGATGTGGATGAGGCTCGAAAAATAGCTAAGGAAATAGGCTATCCCGTAATTTTAAAAGCGGCCTACGGTGGCGGTGGTAGGGGCGTAAGAGTTTGCTGGAATGAAAAGGAGCTTGTTGAGCAATTCCCCCAAGCTTACAAAGAGGCGGAAACCTTCTTCGGTAAGGGAGACCTATTTATTGAAAAATTCATCGAAGACCCCAAACATATAGAGGTTCAAATAGTTGCCGACAAATACGGAAACGTTATCCACCTCGGCGAAAGGGATTGTTCGATACAAAGAAGACACCAAAAAATCGTTGAAGTGGCACCTTCGCCCAACCTACCTTGGGATGTTAGACAAAAACTATTGGGCCTTTCGGTTAAAGCTATCCAAAAAATAGGCTACGAAAACGTAGGAACTATCGAATATTTGGTGGATAAACACGGAAATTTCTACTTCATAGAAATGAACACCCGCCTACAGGTGGAGCACACCATTACAGAAGAAATTACCGGCGTCGATATTGTAGAGCTGATGATAGAGATAGCCGAAGGAAAACCTCTGCCCTTCCTACAGCACGAAATACTATTCCGCGGTTATGCCATAGAATTCCGTATTAACGCCGAAGACCCCACAAGGAACTTCGCCCCCGCACCGGGAAAAATTACCGCCTACTACTCGCCCGGCGGCCCCGGCGTTAGAATAGACGGTGCGGTATATAAGGGCTACATAATCCCCCCCTATTACGACTCGATGGTGGCCAAACTTATAGTTAGAGGTAGAACTTGGGAAAAGGCGGTTAGAAGGGCCCGCCGTGCGTTGGACGAATTTGTAGTTAGGGGAGTGCCCACCAACATACCCCTTCACAAAGCTATAGCCAACGATGAGGATTTCCTAAAAGGAAACTTCACAACCAAATATTTGGAACAAAAATTACCGCAGTTCAAGCTCACCGAAGAAAAACCCTTGGAAGACAAAGTTCTGGCTATCGCCGCCGCTATTGCAGCCTTCCACCGAATAGGAAGTTAAATATTCCCCAAAAAGGAAAAACAAAAAACTTTCCCAAAGAAGAGATTAATTATTTAGCGTTAATTCCGCCGTTAGGCGGATGCTTTTGTTAGTTTTTCTTCCACTATTTGTTTTATCTTTCCGAAAAACTTCTCGGTGGAGGCAACTATATCCAAAGTCCAAGAATTGGGGTCAAAATTTAACCACTCAACTTTACCCCCGGCCTCCCTAACCAAAAGAGTCCCTGCGGCAACGTCCCAAAGTTTTAGCTCAAATTCGAAAGCTCCGTCGAACTTTCCAGCGGCTACGTAGGCCAAATCCACCGCCGCCGCCCCCGGCCTTCTTAAAGAGGCCACCTCTTTAAAAATTTCCAACATTATTTGGCAGTAAAGGTTTAAATCTCTCTTTGCCCTCGAAGGGAAGCCATAACAGAAAAAACACTGTTTTAGGAGTTCTTTTTTATTGACCTTTAGGGGTTTTCCATTTACAAAACTTCCCCCACCGAGGGACGCATAATAAAGCTCGTCAAAGTAAGGTAAATAAACCGCACCCACCAAAGGTTGGAAATTTTTACTTCGGTCTACCAAAGCCACCGATACCCCGAATATGGGAAACCCCGCAATAAAATTTTTGGTGCCGTCCAAAGGGTCGACAACCCATATAAGCTCGCTATCGCCTTCTATTCCTTGCTCCTCGCCCAGTATGGCAAAGGAAGAAAATTTGCTTTTTAGGTAATCTCTTATCCTTTCTTCGGAGGTTTTGTCCACATAGGTCACAAAGTCTTTTTCCGATTTCTCTTCAATCTCTTTGGTTTTTACTTTAAGAAAATTTTCCTTTATTACCTGCCCGCCTATAAGTGCGGCCTCCTTTGCGGCCAAAAGATATTTTTCCAACATTAGTTATTTCTATTTTTAGCCTCTTTAAGGACAAAGATGAGCTTACAAAAAATCCGCCAGAAAGCCCTTTGCTAAAAAAAATAAACTAAAAAGATTTTTCTAAAACAGCTAAGGGATAGCTATTTACTTCGTAAATTTTATGAAGCCCTTTAAGCGTTAACACATGCTTTAAAGCATGTGTGTTATTGTTAACCGTTAACCCCACGCGTAGCGTGGGTGCTATTGTTAGAGCAAAAAAATTTCTTTAACGAAAAAACAAAAAAATTTTAGGAGAAAGCTAAAACGTAGAATTAGGCCTTAATTAACGCAAGACAAGCGTTCTTTAGCCCCTAGAAGAAAAAAATAAATTTTTAATAAAAATTGCTGCAAAACTTGACATTAATCGAGAAATCCTTTGAAGGATTGAAAAAGGAAAGAATAGAATGCTAAAGGATATTATTCTTCGGTAGAAGTAGTAAATTTATCATAAAAAATTTCAAGCAAGTGAAGATAGTCCTCCATAAACAGCCTGACCCAAAGCCAAACCCCCGTCGGAGGGGGGAACCCTTTGGTGGACTAAAACCCTAAAACCTTCCCTTTGGAGGAGCTGAACGGTTTTTTCCGTTAGCGGTTTATTTTGAAAAACTCCCCCCGTAAGTCCAACCAAATTGGTATTCCAGTCCTTGGAGAGGACAACCTCTTTAACAATTTCCGCCAAGCTGTTTATAAATCTCGAAATTTTTACCTCGGTAGGGGATTTATCCTTTATAAGTTCCTCAAAGAGGGGTTTCCAATTTATCTTTCCTTCCTCCAAAAGGAAGGGATAGAAATCTTCCACCTTGGGGTTATATAAATCCTCCATAATTGCCCCGCTTTGGCCTTCGTAGGAAAGGATTTGTTTAATTCCCAAAAGGGAGGCTACAGCATCAAAAAGTCTTCCCACCGAGGAGGTTAAAGGTGCGTTTATACCCTTTTTTAGTGCTTGAATTAAAAATTTGACCTCCGAAGGTTTAAAACTTTTTAAAACCGTTACCGGGTATTTGGAAAGGTTGTCCCCGTAAAGTTCAAACAATATCGATAGGGCTACCCTACGGGGTTCTTTTACCGCTTTTTCTCCCCCCACCAGTCGGAAGGTTTTAAAACTGAACACCCTTTGGAAGGAATAGTAATCGGTTAGTAAAAACTCCCCGCCCCATACCGTGCCGTCGGTGCCGTAGCCAGTTCCGTCCCATGTTATAGCCAAAATTTTTTGGTCGGGTAAAACTTGGGCGTCGGCCATTAAACTTAGGGCGTGGGCAAAGTGGTGTTGGACTTTTATTAATTTCTTTCCCGTTCGCCGGCTGTATTCTTTAGCCCAGCGGGTGGAGTAATAGCGGGGATGAAGGTCGGCAACCACTACCTCTTCTTCAAAATCGTAAAGCCTTTTAAGGGTTTCTATTGCCTCGGTAAAAAACTCCGTTGCGGGGTAGGTTTCCAAATCGCCTATATGTTGGCTTAAAACCACTTTGTTGTCCCACGCTATAGCTACAACATTTTTTTTGTGCCCCCCAACGGCCAAAACCTTCCGTTTTAGTTTAAAGGGCAAGGTTATAGGCAGGGGGGCAAAGCCTCTCGAACGGCGAATAAAAATCCTTTTTCCGTCGATAACTCTAACCACACTATCGTCAACGCGGTTGGCTATGTCGCGGTTGTGAATTAGGATACAATCGGCCAAATCTTTTAATTTTTCAAAAGCCTCTTGGTTGTCTTTAACTATCGGTTCGTCGCTGATGTTGGCCGAGGTCATTACCAGTGGCCGACCTACCTCCCTTAGGAGAAGATGGTGCAATGGGGTGTAGGGTAAAAATACCCCTATCTTTTTTAGGTGGGGAGCTACTTGGGAACTTAAATGGGTATTTGGTTTTTTCTCCACCAACACTATGGGGGTTTCGGGCGAAAGGATAATACCTTCCTCAAAAGGGGTTATATTTGCGTATTCCTTAAGTTGTTCAATATCTTTAAACATTACCGCAAAGGGTTTTTCACCCCTTTTTTTTCTCTCCCTTAATAGGCTTACCGCTTTGTCGTTGGTAGCATCGCAGGCTAAATGAAATCCTCCCAAACCTTTAATGGCTACTATCTTTCCTTCCTTTAATAGGTCGGCTGTTTTTTTTAAAGCTTCCTCTTTTTGGGCTAAGAATTTACCTTTGTTGGTGTAGAGCTCTATCCACGGCCCGCATACGGGGCAGGCGTTGGGTTGGGCGTGAAATCGGCGGTCGGTGGGGTCGTTATATTCCCGCTCGCAGTCGGGGCACATTTTAAATTTGGCCATTGTTGTGTTTTTTCGGTCGTAGGGAAGGCGTAAGATTATGGAAAATCTAGGCCCGCAGTTGGTGCAATTTATAAAGGGATACCTATAGCGGCGGTTGTTGGGGTCAAAAAGCTCTTTTAGGCATTCGTCGCAGGTGGCTATGTCGGGCAATACAAAAACTTCCTTTTTTCCTCCTTCGGAGCTTTTTTTTATTTCAAAGGTTTTATAACCTTTTGGAGGTAAAACTTCCAATTCCATACCGTAAATGTGGGCCAAAGGTGGTTTTTCCTTTTTTAGGGCTATTAAAAATTTTTCCAAAGCCTCCGATGGGCCCTCTACCTCTATAAGAACCCCTTGGGGGTTATTTAAAACATACCCTTTAAGGTTAAGGTTGGTAGCTATCCTATAGACGAAAGGACGAAAACCCACCCCCTGAACGGAACCAAAAACCTTTATACGGTATCGGGAAAACATATAAAAGCAAATTTAGAGTGGGGACGGCGGGAGTCGAACCCGCGACCTCAGGGTCCGGAGCCCTGCGCTCTATCCTGCTGAGCTACGTCCCCTTTCCCTACTTTAGGAAGAAAAAATTATAAAACCCCCCTTAAAGAGTAAAGCTATCTACAAGCTAACTCAGGTAGGATTTTCTTTTTTAATGGACAAACAATTACAGGAAAAGTTTGAACAAGTTTTGAATCTCTTTTCGGAAGATGAATATGAAATCTTATCTTCGATATTAAAGGCTTTGGCCCACCCTACGAGGTTAAAAATAGTTACCCTCCTCTATTTGGCAAAAAATCATAAGGTTTGCGTTTCCAACATAGTGGATTTATTGGATATACCCCAACCCAACATTTCCCAACATCTTTTTATCCTAAAAAGCGCCGGTATCGTCTCCTGCGAACGGCATAAAAATTTTGTCTGCTACACCCTAAACGAGGGATTGGCCAAAAAGATTATTGAGCTCCTAATAAATGACAAAAGTTGTTTTTCTGCACCTTTGGAGGAAAAAGAAAATAAAAAGGAAAACATTTAAAGGTTGTTTCTTTTTTCTATTTCCTTAAGGAGGTCGTTTATTACCTCCTCAAGGGGTTTTTCCAAAGGAAATTTGCAACCTGCGGCGTATTTGTGCCCACCACCTCCGAACTGCTCGCACACCACCGAAACATCGAAATTTCCTTTACTTCTTAGGGAAACTTTCCAAACCCCCTCTTTGGCCTTTTCTAAGATGAATATGGCCACCTCCACGCCGTCGATACTGCGGGCGTAGTTAACAAAGCTTTCGGTGTCCGCGTATTGGGCCCCCAATTTGTCCAACCAATCTTGGAGGACATACATAACGGCAACCTTCCCTTGGTTTTCCAACCTTATACTGTCGAGGGCTTTGGAAAGGAGTTTTAACCTCCTTAGGGGGTTTCTCTCCCTAATGTTTTCGGCCACATAGTGGGGATTTACACCGTATTTGTCCACCAAGAGGGAGGCCAGTTGAAAAACTTCCCCGTCGGTGTTGGGGTTTATAAAAAATCCTGTGTCGGTGGCCAATCCGGTAAATATGCAGGTGGCTATGGTCTCATCTATAGCGTCGGCGTCCCAGTTGGAGAGGAGATAATAGACAACTTTGGCGGTCGCAGGGGCATTCACCTCAATAAGGTCGCACTCACAGTAAAAATCTCCCCCTTTGTGATGGTCTATTCTCATAAATTGCTTTCCCTTTACGGGGGCCCCTAACCTATCCACCGAAGAGGCGTCAACAACCACCACAAGGTCGAATTCTTCCTCGGTAGGGAGTTGAATATAATCCTCGGCTCCCGGCAGGAAGGCTAGGAAGTAGGGAATAGGGTCTTTGCAACCGAGCTTTACCTTTTTGCCTTTTTTCTTTAGAAAGTGGTAGAGGGCAAGGGCGCTTCCCACAGTATCGCCGTCGGGGTTTTCGTGGGAAGCCAATAGTATTTTTCCATCAAAATTTTTTAAAAACTCAACCGCGGGAACATATTCTTTAACCAACATTATTTTTCAATCGTATAATTCCACTCTACTTTGGCACTCTGTTTTAGCATTGCACTTACCGAGCAGTATTTTTCCATAGAAAGGCGTATGGCCTGCTCTACCGCCTTTTGGGGCAAATCTCCCTTAAAGTGGTAGTGGATTTTTATTTCGGTGAAAACCTTGGGATGGGTTTCCTTTCTCTTTCCTTCCACCTCAACGCGGAAATCTTCCACCTTTAACCTCTTTTTGTTAAGAATGGAAATAACATCCATAGCGGTGCAACCACCCAATGCCATAAGCAGAAGTTCCACCGGTGAGGGAGCCTCTCCATCACCAAAGGGAGGTTTTGCGTCCATTACAATTTTCTTCCCGTCGGAGTTTTCTCCTTCAAACTTCAACTTTTCAAGGTGTTTAACCACAACCTTCATAGGAGGGGTTGCCTGTTTAATTTCTTTCATAGGAAATTATTGAAAATAAAAAACCCAATGTTGCACCGATTAATTTCTACCTACCTTTTTGTGGGTTATCTTCCAAAAGCTCCCGGAACTTGGGGAAGTTTGTTATCCATTCCCCTAATTTGGTTTTTGTATAAATTGGGTTTTCCCTACTATTTAGGGTTTTATTTAATACTTTTCCCTTTGGCGGTTTGGGCTTCTTACAAGACCGCCCTAGAGCTTAACAACCCCGACCCCGACGAGGTGGTTATAGACGAAGTCCTCGGAATGATGACGGTTTATTTTTTTGTTCCTCTTACCCCGCTCAATATGGTTTTGGGTTTTATCCTCTTTAGGTTGATAGATATAACCAAACCTTTCCCTATTAAGGTTTTTGAAAAAATTCCCTACGGGGTGGGTATTATTGTGGACGACATCTTGGCGGGAGTTTATACGGGCTTAATTTTGTTGCTCCTAAACCAGTTTTTAACAAAGTAAAACCAAAAGCGGAAAGTTAAAGTTTTAGCTCTTCCACCAAGGTGTCCAATTTTTCTATCTCTTCCTTTGTTAGGAGTTTGGATGCTACAAAGTCTGCAATGTGTTGAACTTCTAAATTTTTTCCGAATTTAATGGTGCCCTCGTTAAGTTGGAGAACACACCCCGGGCAGGAGGTTAAGATTTTTTCCGCCCCTGTTGCGGCAAAGTCTTCCATTTTTCTTTTTAGGATTTTGTCCGACAGGGTGGGGTTTTTTATCGAAAACATTCCGGCGAAACCGCAACAGCTTTTATTCAACTCGCCCTTTACCAACTTTGCCCCGCGGGTTTTCTCGACCACCCTATCGAATAGGCTTATATCCATCTTCATGGCGGTGTAGGAGTGGCAGGGGTAATGAATGGTAACTTTTTCCTCTTTGGGGGAAGGTATTTCTTCCAACTCTCGGTTTAATATTTCCACAAGCTCCAAAACGGGAAGGTCTAATTTATATTCCTCTTTAAAGGTTCCCCCTCCCGTGGGACATACCACAACAAGGGCCTCTATAGGATATTTTTCCCTTATTCGGTTAAAAACTTTTAAATTTTTCTCCTTAAGTTGTTCAAACATTTCGACAAAACCGCTGTAGTAGTGGGGGCCTCCGCAACAGGTTGTTTGGTCGGGCACTATAACGCGGTAGCCCAATTTCTGGAGCAGTCTTATAACGTTTTTGGCCGTATCGACATAGAAATTTTCATACATACAGCCGGGGAAAAATAGAACCGTAGCCTTTGGCTTTCCTAAGGGGAAAAAGATTTTTCCTCTCAAACTTTGGGCATCCCAACGGGGTTTGGGGAAGAATTTAACGGCCCCCGTGGGGAAAAACATAGGAAGGGTGTTTTTTTTACCCAAAACCAGTTTCGATATTAAACTTCCCGCTTTTAGGAAGAGTTTTTGGATTTTGCTCCCTTGGAAGGTTAAAGATTTCAATCCGATGTATTTAATCCAATCCTTTCCGAGGTTTTTGTTTACTTCTTCCCTTACGTGGACTAAAAGCTCTTTGTATTCCACCCCGTTGGGGCAGATATTTTCACAGTTCCTGCAGAGGGTGCACTCGTCCCAACGCTTTGCCACCTCGGGGGTTAATTGGAGTTTACCCTCAACGAGGCTTTTGGCCAACAAAATCCTACCGCGGGGGGAATAGGCTTCGTCAAATTCTACGTTGTAGGTGGGGCAGACCGTTTTACATAATCCGCACTGAACGCACGCGTTTAGGGTATTTATATCTATTTGAATTGTTTTTTTTACATCCCCTTCGGGGAGGTTTTTATTCTCTTTTTCCATGAAGTTAATAGTCTCTTTTAAGCCCTTTACTTTGTAGAGGGCTGGAACATAAATTTAAAGGCCTGCTTAGCTAGTCATTTATTATCTTCCTATCATGTTTGGCTTCGCCTACAAAAACCGAACCCTATTTAACATTTTTTTGGCAATAGTGGCCTTCTCCTTTATTTTAGGAACCGCCATTATGTGGGGCCCCGGTGGTTTTTCGGGCCTAACGGGTAGTTATCTCATTAAGGTGGGAGATATTACCGTTACCCCCAAGGAGTTCCTAATAGAGCTTTACCAACTGCAGAAGCAATATCCCAACCTTTCCAAGGAGCAGTTAAAAAATATTGCGAAAGAAAAGGTTTTATTGGAATCGGTGCTTGCCTATTTTGCCTACCGCGACGGTTTTTACGTTTCTAAGGAAGAGATAGCCCAATTTATTCGCAATATGTTCCGTTCTAAGGAGGGGCAATTTGACCCCAACCTTTTTAAGGAATATCTAAAAAGGCTAAATATGTCCCCCGCCGAGTTTGAAAGTTATATCCGCCGAATTTTACTTGCATCCAAATACAAAACCGCCGTCTTTTCCGACAGCTATGCCAACGAAGCGGTTGTAAAGGCCTTAATATTGCCCTTCGAACTCCAGCTTAAGGTTTCGGTTTACAAACTTACCCCCCAACTTGTGGAAGACCATATAAAGGTTTCCCCCGAAGAGGTTAAAGACTTTTATTCCCTTTACAAGGAACAATTTGTAAAGGAAATACCTCCAAAGGTCGAGGTTTTTGTTTTACCTACCAAAGAGGAGGTTAAAAAACTTTACTCCGAATGGGAAAAAGGAAAAATAAGCTCCTTCAAACCGTCTTTTATTGTTTCTCAGAACCAACAGGAGGAAGTTAAAGAATACAAAAACCTTGTAAAGGAAGCCTTTCAAAAGAAAACTTTGGTGGTAAAGGAAACTCCCCAAGGTTATGCTGTAGCCGTTTACCTACCCGGGGAAAAAGAAACTTTGCCCCTTCCCGAGGTTTACAAACAGATAGAGAACCAACTAAAGTTGGAAAAAGCTTTAAAACTCCTACCCAAGGAGGCTGAAAAATACGTAAACCTTTTGAAGGAAGGTAAAAAAGTAAACCTACCCAAAGAGGAAAAAACCCTAAGCGGTTTTGAGTTAATGAAACTCTACGGTTTGGATTTAGACGTTATAGAGAAGCTCCTCGGTGGGGAAAGATTTTTAATAGGAAAAACTTCAAATGGTTTGGTAATAATAGAAGTCCAACAGTTGGGAGAAAATACCGAAGACCTTAAAAAGGTGGAAGTTTACTATAAGGCGATAGCACGGCAGGACGACTACCGCACAAAACTCCGGCAAATTATCAATTACTATTGGAAAAAAGGAGAAATCCCCATAAAGTTCAACGACCAACTTTTCAAACAGCTCTAAATATCAAAAATTATTTGAGCTTCATATTTTCCATCTTTTTCTTCCAAATAGAGGCGGTGGTAGGTGGCCGCCTTTATTAGGAGTTTTTTACCGTGCTTCTGCGGGTCGTAGGTTTCTCCCAACAAACGGAGCTTTACATATTCACCCGTCGGTTTTAATTCCAAAACTTCACACCTAAGGGGGACAAATTTTTTTACATCGAACAGATAGAGAACTTTGTTCAATATATCCGCCAAAAGGTAGGGAAAGCCGACACTTTCCACCTCTAGGACTATTTCCTTTAACCCATAGGAGGTTTGTTTAATACTATCTTCCGACGGTAGGGTTAACATCTCATTCATTAATGCCCTAATGGAGTTACAAATGAGTTCTTCCAAACTTTGGCCCCAAACTTTAACCCCCGCATCCGCTGTGATATCGTAAACGGGTTCGTAGAAGTATTTTTCCATCTATAGGAAATGTATTTTCTACTCCTCTATTGAATGACAGGAAATAACGATACTAAATGTTGAACGAAATGAAACATAGGAAGAATACTTTGTAGTGGCAATCCCGCATTAAGCAGGCGTTAGGGAAACTTAGTTGAACGAATATCGAGAGAGGTTCTAAATTGTTTTTGTCGCAATCCCGCGTTAAGCAGGCCTTAGTGAAACTTGGAATGTAGGCCGTGGCTTTGACCCAAATAATCCACTAAAGTCGCAATCCCGCGTTAAGCAGGCCTTAGTGAAACTCTATCCACCGCTTGTTTTATTAATTGTTCTACCTCTTTCGCAAGTCGCAATCCCGCGTTAAGCAGGCCTTAGTGAAACAATAACCCAATCCCAAGTAGCGAAAGCCTCCAACGTTCAAATCACCTATGGAGGTCTCGTAGATGATTAAAAAGCTCCTCCCGCCGAGTTTAGCGAAAGATAAAACCCTAAACACTATAGCGGAAAGCTTAGATACACAACTGCAAAAGGTTTGGGAGGAGCTTGTAAACGTCATAATCTACCCCCGCATAGATGAAATAGACAACGAAGAACTTTTAGACCTTTTAGGCTGGCAATTCCACATAGAGGGCTGGGATTTAGCGAAAACGGTAGAGGAAAAGAGAAAACTCATTAAGTCCGCTATAGAACTCTATAGGTATAAGGGAACACCTTATGCGATTAAGAAGGTTTTAGAAGCTTTAGGTCTGCAGGGAGAGGTTAAAGAGTGGTTTGAATACAATGGCAAACCCTATTACTTTAAGGTTTTTGTTAGCTCTATCCCTTCGGAGGAGCTTTGGCAAAAACTCATAGCTTTAATACACCAATACAAAAACGAAAGGAGTTGGCTTGACGCTATAGGAATCCATAACGAAATCAAGAGCTCTATCTACGTAGGCTCCGCTTTAAAAGAGGGGAAGC
>Ga0256838_1000299_pt1 | contig 33319 bp, 32 predicted proteins | sample 4571419metaG_FD_185978 | JGI IMG/M metagenome (GOLD analysis project Ga0256838, IMG submission 185978) | Hydrothermal vent microbial communities from Guaymas Basin, Mexico - 4571-419 | ecosystem: Environmental > Aquatic > Marine > Hydrothermal vents | place: Mexico: Guaymas Basin | collected... | reverse complement strand
TTTATTTCAACCCCGTTAAAAAATACCTTATCCATTATTTTTTCTTCATAAATTCAACGATTTTGCCGTGAAATCTAGAAAAACATAAATTCAAATCATCTTCGTATATATCTTTTAATTTATCCCAGTCCTCAAGCACCCCTCTCTCGCACCACTCTTTCATCTCATCATAACTCTCAAATTCATACCCCTTTTTCTTCAAAAGCCTTTTAGTATAAGCATCTACTACCATCGTTTCCCTGCCACAGGCATAACAAAGTATAGAATCGGCCGTTTCAAACCCTATTCCTTTTTGATTTAAAAGCCAATCTCTGTCAACGTTTTTTTGAAAATTCTCAAAATCTCCGAAATCCCTTAAAATATTACGACTTAGCATTATCAGCCTTTTTGATTTTTGATTATAAAAGCCCGCCGGTTTTATAAGAACCGCAAGATATTCAGGAGCAAAAGACGCAATATCTTCAAGTGTGTAGCCTTTTAAATTTTCAAGCGCTTTCTCCACATTTTCCCATTTCGTGTTTTGAGTCAATACGGCTCCCAAAACCACTTCAAAACTGCCGTAATTCGGCCACCAGTATTTAGGTTTATCTCTTAAAAGCTCCTTTTTTCTAAGTTCCGTTAAAAGTTCGTACGAATTACTGAACTCCATTTTCCACCTCTAAAGTTTTGATTATTTCCTCTTTTGTTATTTTGAGTTTAAAAGCCCTTTTTGTTTTTCTCCCTTCACTCTCAATTATCAGACACTGCATCACGCTTTTACACTTATCAGGTACATCGAAATGCTGCTTAAGTCCTGTAAGCATCGCAGCAATCGGTCCGTCTTCTTTCATGCCTATGACATTGTCCCCACAACCGGTAAGTCCTATATCCGTCAAATAACAAGTCCCTTCTTCTATTTCCAAATCATCAGTTCCTATATGCGTATGAGTTCCCACTATCGCCCCTACTTTTCCTTTTAGCAGATGAAAAAGAGTTCTTTTCTCAGCCGTAGCCTCCGCATGAAAATCTATGAAAATAAATTTTTCTTTGTCTCTTACAAACTCGACAAGCTCACGAAACGGATTTTTTCCATAAGGCATACTAAAAACACCCATCGCACTTATTACTATAATATTTTCGTCTTCATAGTACCATTTTCCGGGAGCTTCGAAATAATTGAGAGGTCTTAGTATTTTATCTTCGCTCAAAAGTTTCAAAGCGTCTTTTTTCTTATCAAAAGTATGGTTACCCCCAGTAAAAACATCAACACCGGCATTTTTAATTTCGTTATATACTTTTTCAGTTACTCCAAATCCGTGGGCTAGATTTTCATAATTTGCTATAACATAATCGATCTCGTATTTTCTTCTAAGTTCCGGAAGATATCTTTTTATAAGTTTTCTACCGGGTTTGCCTACAATATCACCGATAAATAAAATATTCATCAAATACCTTTTTGATATAATTCTTATATGAAAAAAATAATTTTAGTAATTTTATCAACTATTTTGTTCGCTTCAAACACCGTTGTTTTAAAAAAGAAAGAAAAAGAAACTTTAAAGGCCACAATTCAAGAAAAAATAATTTTAAGAAAATGGCTTATAGATAAAATTAATTCGATTATGCCCGAATATTTACAGGCGGAACCGAAAGAAAATATGCTTAATTTTTCCATGGGATATGACACTCACAACAAAAAAACATTCTCAAAATTAAATTTAAGACTATTTTTTCCTTCAGTTGAAGGAAAATATTCCAAATCCACAATGAAAAAAACAAAAACTTTAAAGATAAAATTACTTCCTATTTTACAAATATATAAAAAACTGCCCTGCTTAACTTTAAAAGGCTCATTAACCGCTATACTCGATACCCTTTCAAAAAACATAAAATTCAACGAATCGATATATTACTATACGTCCCATACCGAATATAAAGAGATAACGACTTTAGCTTTTAACAGATTTATTTCAGTAAATAATCTTACCTTTAAAATCAGAAAAACATACCGCTCTACAGATAAAACAAATATGTTTTACGTAGTCGGATTATATTATTATACGGATTTTTATAAATTCATAAGAATTTACGGATTTGAAATGGGAGGAGAGAGAGAAAAAGATCCTTTTATATACTGGCACAAACTTTTTTTTACATACAGACATATTCTCTTTGACAGAAGATATATGTTTTTGGAATTTACACCATATCTGCTGGTCTCAAAAGAATATAATTTTACTCCCAAATTATTTTTAACATCCTCGTTTAATGTTAAATTTTAGATAAAATTCCAATAAAAAGGCTTTATATGATAAAAGCACTAAGAGGAATGAAAGACATTATTGAAGATAAAAGATTTTTAAAAATATTCGATACCGCAAGAAAAATAGCTGAAAACTACGGATACAGCTATATTGAAACCCCAATTTTAGAAGAAACTTCTCTTTTTAAAAGAAGTGTGGGAGAAAGCAGCGATATAGTAAACAAAGAAATGTATCAGTTCATCGATAAAGGCGGAAACGACGTATGTCTTCGCCCTGAAGGTACGGCCGGGGTTGTCAGAAGTTTTATAGAGCATAAATTCGACCGCCAACAGACACCTAAAAGATTTTGGTATTTCGGACCTATGTTCAGATACGAAAGACCTCAAAAAGGAAGACTTAGAGAATTTCATCAATTCGGAATTGAGAGTTTCGGAGAGCCAAGCGTATATGAAGATATAAACGTAATAGCAATGGCTGCCGATATTTTCGATGCTTTAGGGATTGATTACACTCTAAAAATAAATTCGCTGGGATGTCCTGAATGTATGCCAAAATACAGAGAAAAACTAATAAAATTTTTAAACGCGCATAAAGAAAACTTGTGTGAGGACTGCCAAAGAAGAATAAATCAAAATCCAATAAGAACACTTGATTGTAAAGTGGAAAGCTGTCAGGCAATTTTAAAAGACGCTCCTAAAATTACGGACAATCTGTGTGAAAACTGCCAAAGCGATTTTGAAAAATTAAAAAAAGGCCTTGAAAATTTAGGTATATCTTATGAAGTCGATAAAAATTTAGTAAGAGGACTTGATTATTATACTAAAACTACTTTTGAATTCGTATCAACCGAAATAGGAGCCCAAAGCGCAATCGCAGGTGGCGGAAGATACGACAGACTTGTAGAATTCTTAGGCGGAAAACCTACTCCAGGAGTAGGATTTGCCATCGGAGTTGAGAGAATTCTAGATTTAGTAAAAACTGAAGATGAAAGAAGCGGAATTTATATGGGTGCTATGACCCCTGAAGCTATACCTTTTATTCAGAAAAAAGCAAAAGAACTTAGAAAAAAAGAAAAAGTATTCGTAGAAACAAAACCAAAGAGTTTAAAAGCACACCTAAAAGCAGCCGATAAAGGAAACTTCAAAAAAGCGCTTATAGTAGGTGAAGACGAACTAAAAAAAAGTACATTTTTTGAAAAAGAACTCTAAAGGTTGATAATGAATTACGGAATAGATATCTGGGGAGCTAATAACTTTTTTATTGAAAACGGAAAACTAAAAATAAATTACGGCAATCAGCCCGCCTTAATCGATATAGTAAAAGAGATAGAAGAAAAAGGCTACCAAGGGCCTATCCTTCTTAGATTTCCCCATCTTATAAGAAAACAGATAAATTCTTTATATAACTCTTTTAATAAAGCGATTAAGGAATTTGATTATAAAGGAAAATTCAAAGCCGTATTCCCTCTAAAAGTAAATCAGTTTCCCACCTTTGTAAAACCTCTTATAAAAATAGCAAAAAAATATAATTACGGTCTTGAAGCAGGAAGCAAGGCGGAGCTTATTCTGGCTATGGCCTATAATAACAAAACCGCTCCTATCACCATAAACGGATTTAAAGATAAAGATATGATTCGCCTGGCTTTTATTGCCGGGTTTATGGGTTATGATGTCACGATTACGATTGAAGGGCTTAATGAATTAAATTCAATTATAGAAGTCAGCCGCGAATACGATTCAATGCCTGTAAATATTGGTATTCGCATACGCCTTCACACCAGCGGTGTTGGTATATGGGCCAAATCAGGCGGAATTGAGAGTAAATTCGGACTGAGTTCCACTGAAATTATAGAAGCCGTAGAAACATTAAAAAAAGAAAATATGCTCGATAAGCTTAAAATGATTCATTTTCATATAGGAAGTCAGATAAACGACATATCACCTCTTAAAAAAGCGATAAGAGAATCAGGAAATATTTACGCAGACCTTAGAAACATGGGTGCTACCAATCTGACAGCCATAAATATCGGAGGAGGACTTGCGATTGAATATTCTCAATGGGAAGATAAAAGAGATAAAAACTATTCAATTGAAGAGTTTAGCAACGACGTAGTATATCTTTTAAAAGATATTTCAAACAAAAAAAACGTTCCAATGCCGGATATTTTTACGGAGAGCGGACGCTTTATAGCTTCCCCTTCAACCGTACTGATAGCTCCTGTAATTGAGCTGTTTTCTCAGGAATATACTGAAAAAGCCTTAAAACTTAAAGAAAAAAATCCTGATTTGGTTGAAGAATTATATGATTTGTATAAAAGCATAAATGAAAATAACTACATAGAATATTTTCACGACGCACTTGATCATTTTGAAAGTCTTTTAACACTTTTCGATCTGGGATTTATCGATTTAATAGACAGAAGCAACAGCGAAATCCTTGTAAATCTCATAATAAAAAAAGCAATCACCTACGCCACTCTTAAAGGTTTTAAAAATAAAGATTTAAAATCTATAAACGAAAAAATCCAAGAAAAATATTTAGCAAACTTTTCAATATTCCAAAGTTTGCCGGACTTTTGGGGACTTGGACAGAGATTTCCGGTTATGCCTCTTACGAAACTAAACATAACCCCTAACCGCAGTGCTACAATCTGGGACATTACATGTGATAGCGACGGTGAAATTCCTTTTAGTAAAGACTATCCTATCTATTTACACGATGTGGATTTAGACAAGGAAGATTATTATTTAGGGTTTTTCTTAGTGGGAGCTTATCAGGAAATTCTTGGAATGAAACACAACCTTTTCAGTTACACAAACGAAGCGATAGTAAATTTTGACGCTGAAGGCAACTACGAAATAGAGTTTCTTGAACCTACTCAAAAAATAAGAGAAATTTTAATAGATCTCGATTATGATATCGATGAGGTTGAGAGACTTTTAAAAAACAATGTAGAAAACGCTATTGATGATGAAGATGAAAGAAAAGAAATTTTAGGAGAACTTTTTTTACTCTTAAATGATATGGTATATCTGAAAAACGATTAATCCCTATTCGGGACTATTTCTTCTCTTTTTATCAAATTATCTACTTTTAAAATAGTAATAATCCTGCCGTCGTCCATTCTTCCCACACCTTCAATGATATCATCTTCATTGTTGTAAGTATCAGGCGGCGGTAAAATATTTTTTTTGGGAATTCTCAAAGCTGAAGTCAGTTTATCAATTACAAAAGCAACATCTTCACCTTTTATTTTCATTACTATAAATCTGGTATTTTCATCTATTTCATCACTCGGAACATTGAATTTTTTTCTAAGATCAATAAGAGGCAGCACGTTACCTCTTAGATTAAATACCCCAAGAACATAATCAGGAACAAAAGGCACCTTTGTCCATTCAATCGGTTTAATAATTTCCTGAATGGATAAAATAGGAACGGCAAATTCTTCATCACCCACTACAAATCCTACCAGTTGAACTACTTCTTCACTTTTATTTTCTTCCGGTTCAGTTAGTGCTTTTTGTTGTTGTTTTACAATATCACCAAGTCCCATTGTCTATCCTTATAATTTTAAATTTCTTCTTACAACGTTTTGTAAATACTCCTGAGTATAAGGTTTTGTAATATATTCGTTCATTCCTACTTCCACACCTCTTACTCTATCAGATTTCGTAGCTCTACTAGTTACCGCTATAAGAGGCAGTTTTCTGTATTTATTGTATTTTCTTATTTCTTGAGCAAGTGTATATCCGTCCATTCTCGGCATTTCAATATCTATAAGCATAGCGTCCACGTCGTTTTGTTTTAACATATTCAAAGCTTCAACCCCGTCTTTTGCTTCAATTACCGTAACTCCAAGAGGCTCAAGAGCCTGTCTCATGATTTTTCTGTCCATTGCGCTGTCATCGACTATCATAACAACATAATCTTCCGGCTTTTCTTTTTTCTTTTTAGCTTCTTTTAACGAATCTGTTACAAGTTTTTTATTATGCGTTTGTTTAGCAAGTTTCATAAGACTCGCAACATCCACTATAAGCGTTACACGCCCGTCTCCTCTAATTGTAGCTCCGGCAATTCCCGGAACACCTTTTAAAAATTCACCAAGAGATTTAATAACTATTTCTTCTTGCCCTATAAATCTATCTACAATTAATCCTATTTTACTTGCTCCAAGACCCAAGATCACTACATATAAATATTTTTCAGGTTCTAATATTTTTTCTATTTCAAATACATCCGCCATATTAACAAGAGGTAAAACCTCGTCCCTTAATTTAAGTACGCTTTTTCCTTCGATTGTATAGATATCTTCTTCTACAATTCTTACGGTTTCAATTACGTTTGATAATGGCACCGCAAATAAATCTTCCTGACTTGCCACAAGAAGCGCCTGGATAATTGCAAGAGTCAATGGAATTTTAAGCTTAATAGTCGTTCCCTTATCAGGAATAGAGTCAACCTCTATAATACCGTTTAGCTGCTCGATATTTGTTTTTACCACATCCATACCTACCCCACGGCCTGAAACGTTTGTAACTTTCTCAGCCGTAGAGAAGCCCGGTTTGAATATCAGCATAAAAGCTTCTTTATCACTCATATTTTCAGCTTCTTGAGGAGTGATGATACCTTTTTCAATAGCTTTTTGTTTTAATTTTTCAGGGTCCATACCCCTTCCGTCATCTTTAATTTCAATGACTATCATATTTCCTTCGTTATAAGCCTTAAGCCAGATAGTCCCTTCTTCCGGTTTTCCTTTTTTGATTCTCTCTTCAGGCGGCTCGATTCCATGGTCTACCGCATTTCTAATCATATGTACAAGAGGATCGCCTATTTCTTCGATAATAGATTTATCAAGTTCGGTATCTTCCCCTTCAATTATAAGTCTTACTTTTTTACCGAGTTCACGCGAAAGATCCCTTACCAAACGAGGGAATTTATTAAATACTTTCCCAATAGGAAGCATTCTTGTTTTCATTACGGCAATTTGTAAATCCGTAGTAACTATGGAAATACTCGATACAACCTGATTTAGCTCTTCTAAAAATTTTTCTCCCTCATATCTCTCCTCAACATCATTATAAATTTTAATAAGTCTGTTTTTAGCAAGTACAAGCTCTCCGATTAAATTCATAAGCTGGTCAAGCCTTTTTACATCAACCCTGATAGTCTGTTCTTTTACGCTTGCTATCTGTTTTTTTATATCTTTTTTTGCCTGTTGTAAATTTTTCTTTTCACTTTTAACTGGTTCTTTTTTCTCTTCTTTTACAACAGGTTTATTATCACTTTCTGCCTGAGTATGTTCTTTTTGTTCTTCTTTTTTCTCATTTTCTTCTTCATTTTTTTCATTTTCCGTATCATTTTTATTAACTTCTTCAACAAGTTTATCAAGAATGGCATCCAGTTCTTCAGGAGGAAGATTGTCCAAATCGAGTTCATCTACGTTTTCAATAGATATCTCATCAAGATTTACCGACGATTTGTCTTCTTGTGTCTCTCCCTCATCACTACCGAAAGTACCGTTTACAATCGCATCTAATTTTTTCACAATCGGTTCAATATCAATATCAGGCGATTCATCGTTTTTATAATCTCTGATATATTCTAAAATGGCTTTCATAGCATCAACAGACTCTAAAATTACATCCATGATTTCCGAAGTAATCTTAAGCTCACCTCTTCTTGCTTTATCAAGCACCGCTTCCATATGATGCGTCAAATGGGTTAGCTTGTCAAAATTCAAAAAGCTACCACTTCCCTTAATCGTATGAGCAACGCGGAATATTTTATTTATAAGTTCCAAATCGTCCGGATTGTTTTCCAGTTCAATTAAATCCTGGTCCATTTCTTCAATCATTTCAAAGGCTTCTACTAAAAAGTCGTCTAATAATTCCATTAAATCATCCATGGCCTACCCTTCACTTGTTTGATTGTGATTTTTTAGCACTTCAATAATCTTATTGTAAAACTTATCGGGATTAAATTTGACTAAATATCCCTCAGCACCCACTTCTTTTCCTCTGACATCACTAAAGGCGTCTGAAATAGATGAGCTGAATATTAAAGGCACGTCTTTAAATCTTTTATCTTCATGAATTCTTGCCGCCATATGATATCCGTCCATTTTCGGCATTTCAATATCACTTAAAATCAATTTCAGTTTATTTTTAATATTATCTCCGTATAGAGCATAGAGCTCTTCTAATTTTTGAAGTCCCTCTTCTCCGTTTGTAGCTTCTATTACTTCAAATCCCATTTTTTCAAGAGCTTCTTTTTCTATTCTTCTGGCAGTCGGCGAATCATCCACTAAAAGTACAATACCGCTGAATTTTTCAAGATTTTCTTCATCAATTTCAAGATTACTTTCAAAAAAGCCCATCTCTTCAACTATACTTTCCAAATCAAGTATAAGAAGTATTTCCCCGTTTTCTATTCTGGTAATTCCCGTGATTTTACTTTTATCAAGTTTACCCTGTGAGGCACTAAATGACGCAGGTTCTATATCAGACCAGGAAATACGTCTGATTCGTTTAGCATCATGAACTATAAAACCAATCAAAATATTATTAAATTCAGTAATTATCACTCTTTTTTTAATAGGTGCTTCATCTTCTCTCGGGACTTCTATTCCCATCCATTTAGCCAAATCAACCACAGGTACGACAACACCTCTTAAATCAAAAATCCCTTCGACGAAATCCTCGCTTCCCGGAAGTTCGGTAAGTTCCGGCATTTTTATAATTTCTCTGACTTTAGCCACGTTTATACCATAAATTCCTTCATAAATAGAGCCGTCAGGTTCTTTTTTATATAATCTGAAATCTACAAGTTCCAGCTCATTTGAGCCTACCTTTAATGTTTTGTCCTCTAGTGCCATCTTTTTCCTTTATGTAATTATCTTCGTATACATAGTATGTTTTGTCACATACATAAGCGCCAAGATTAAAATAGGTTTTATCGCCAAAATCAAAAAACTTATTTTGGTGATAATGACCCTCAATGACATTCTTATAATTTATATCGGCAATTTTTGAAAAAACTTTTTCTTTAAAACCGAAAATTTTGTTACATTTAATGTTTTTTTGAAGGATTTTTTTAAAAAGCCAGTTATTTAAGAAGTTTAATGTAAGAAGATTAAGAAGTTTGTTTCCAAGATAGTTTCGAATTAAAAATACATAAAATTTATAAAAAAAGTCCTTATCGGTTAAATCCCCGTGCGTCAAAAATACGGACTTTTTTTTATCTACAAAAGCATCGGCCATTTTAACATTTGGAAAAACAGAAGAAATATTAAAATCATGATTTCCGGGAGTATAATAAACTTCGGTTTTTTGAGAGAGAACATTTATAAGCTCAATCGCTTCAAGATTGTATTTAATTAAATAATCAAAAGGCAAAAGAAGATGAAAAATATCCCCGAGTAAAAAAACCTGAGGCGGAGGGGATTTTACCCATAAGCGCAAAAGATTTAAAAAATCATCGTCTCCTTTTTTATAATGAGCGTCCGCTATGAAAACCGCCCCGTTTTTTAAAATAAAATCTTTTATATTCAAACTATTCCTTACGGAACATACGCAATTTTAGGAAGAGCCAAACTTTCATCAAATCCGAACATCAAATTAGCATTAGCAACAGCCTGAGAAGAGGCTCCCCTTAAAAGATTATCTATTACACTGTTTATAAAGAGCATATCTCCATTTCTGGCAGCAAAAATATCACAAAAATGAGTTCCTGCTACGTTTTTAATTTCTACCGGTTTTTCACTGATTCTTATAAACTCTTCTTTTTGGTAAGCTTTTTTTAATACATCAATAGGATCGATATCTTTTTTCAGTTTGGCATATACACTAACTTGCATCCCTCTTGTAATAGGAAGTAATTGAGGAACGAATGTAACATTTAAACCGGTTTTTTCTTTAATTTCTATACTGTGGCGGTGTTTTACAGGATTATAAGCAAAAAAGTTTTCGTTATCTTTTACAAAATGAGTAGTAGAACTTAGTTTTTTTCCAGCCCCGCTCACTCCGCTTTTTGCGTCGATAAATACGCCGTCTTCGACAAATTCCAAAAACGGATATAAAGCTAAAATACTCGCTGTAGGATAACACCCCGGATTTGCTATTAGAGAGCTTTTTTTTATGTATTCCCTAAAAATTTCAGGAAGACCATACGCACTATTTTCAAGATTCGCAGGGTCTATATGAGGGCAGTAATATTCTTCGTAATTTTTTTGATGAAGTCTGTAATCCGCAGAAAAATCTACTATTTTTATTTTGCCGTAAAGCTCTTTTACCAAAGCCATAGCGGTTTTGTGGGGCACGGCTAAAAAAACCAAATCATGAGAAGCTATTTTTTCTATGTCGGCTTTTTGAATCTCTTTTTCAAAGACACCTTTTAAAGAAGGATAAATATCTTCGATTCTCTCTCCACCTTCACTTCCAAATAAAGAAGTAATTTCAAAATGAGGATGATTTAAAAGTATTTTTATAAGCTCAAGCCCGGTATATCCGCTAGCACCTACAATTGCCGTTTTAATCATTTTCCTGTACTCCCGAATCCGCCGCTTCCGCGCTCGGTGTCGCTTAAATTTTCCACTTCTTCAATCTCGGCCTGAATAACCGGTGCTACGACTGCCTGAGCAATTCTTTCACCACATTTTATCTCAAAAGGCTTATTCCCGAGATTTATCAAAAGGACTTTAATTTCACCCCTATAATCACTGTCAATGGTACCGGGCGAATTTAAAACGGTAATTCCATGTTTAAAGGCAAGACCGCTTCTTGGGCGGATTTGTACTTCATAACCTCTTTCAATCTCAAAAGCAAGTCCTGTGCCTATAAGCTTTCTCTCCCCCGGATTAATGATAGTGTCTTCGATAGAATGCAAATCAAATCCAGCAGCTTCTTTTGTCTGATAAGCAGGAATTTGGGCGTTTTGGTTTAGTTTTTTTATTTTTAGTTTCATTTTCACCCTTAACTAAAACAGATATCTTCAAAACAGATTTTATCTATTTCATATACTTTAGTTCCGCCCGGCAGATTCACTTCAACCTCATCTCCCACTTCTTTTCCTATAAGTGCTTTAGCAAGAGGAGAGTGATATGAGATGAGTCCTTTTTCAGGATTTGCTTCCGGAGCTCCTACGATTGTATATTTTACTTCCTCATCAGTATCCACATCAATAAGATATACGGTTGATCCGAATGAGACTCTATTGTGAGCGTGCTCTTTTGGATCTACCACTACGGCTCTACTTAAAATATCACTAAGCTCAGCTATTCTTCTTTCGATATGAGCCTGTTTTTCTTTTGCCGCATGATATTCCGCATTTTCTTTTAAATCTCCGAGTTCTCTTGCGGCGTCAATCTCTTTTGCCACTTCAGGCCTTGCTACAGTTTTTAGATATTCAAGTTCTTTACTCAGTTTTTCATAACCGTATTTGGTCATTGGTTCTTTTTGCATTTTCTTCCTTTATAGTTTATATTGTTTTTGAAAATTATATCAAGTTTGTGAAGTTATAAGATTAAGAACATTCTTCGCAGACCCGTATCTCAGTATCTCACGAAGTTTTTGAGATTTTTTCTTATATTCTTGAATTTTAGCATTTTTCATCTCTCTTATCAACTTTTCAATATCAAACTTTTGTAAATACTCTTTATGAAATTCTCCAAGCCCCTCTTTTTCAAAAATAATATTCGCAAGACCGACATATTTCAAATCCACAACCGCTCTTGCGATTAAATATTCAATCCACCTGGCTTTATACATCAATACAAAAGGCGTCCCGATTATAGCCGCTTCAAGAGTTGCCGTTCCGCTGCAAATGTAAGCAAAATCGCTTTTCAGGAGTGCTTTTCTTGCGTCATAAACTATTTCAAAACCATCTACATTTCCGTAAATTTCATTTAATTTGTTTTTATATATTTCAGGTACTGCCAAAATAGCTTTTTTATCTATTTTTTTCTTAAGCTCTCTGAATACAGGCATAAGAGATTTTATTTCGCTCTTTCTGCTACCCGGTAAAAAAGCAATATTTCCATATTCTTTATCATCTCTAAATTCCGTAATTTCATCCAAAAGAGGATTTCCCACATATGTCCCATCTTTCCATATTTCTCTCTCAAACGGAAAAATATAAGCTTTTTTATCAACATAGGCATTTACCTCTTTTATTCTTCCTTTTTTCCAAGCCCAGACTTTGGGAAGAATATAATATATTATCTCCTTTTGAGGATGTTTTTCTTTTATCCTTTTGGCAAGTCTAAGATTAAAACTGGGAGCGTCGATTAAAAGCACCTTATCCGCCTCACCCGCCATATCGCTTAACTCTTCAATAGCCTTTTTGGCAAGTTTGATTTTCGGCAGTACATCAAAAAACCCCATAACGTTAAATTCATTTCCGTCAATTACCGGATTTCCGAATCTTTTATCAAATATTCCCGTTATTTCTAATTTTCCTCGCTTTAATATCTCTCCGAGATGTAAATTGGCGCTGGGCTCAAGAGCACTTACAAGTATCTTACTCAAAATCAACCTTTGATTGATGTATTATTTTTTTATTTTTCTTATTTTTTTGAACCGATTTACGTTTTTTTTCTTCAACTTTTCCATCAATTAATTTACCTCCGAAATTCCTCGGCATACACATATCAAACCTCCCTAAATTCTTGAATATCTACATAAAAAATTTTACCTTTGGCTTTTTTGCCGGTAATCGTTTCAATCGCTCTTATATATTCTTTTACCTGTTTTACATATCCTCTCTCGTCTTTTGGTCTTATGGACTTATAATCTATTATAAGATATTCTTCTCCTTCTATAAGCAAATCGATTCTTCCGAGGGAATTTTCAAAAATAAAAGGCACCTCTTTTTTGCCTTTTGGAAGGCGGGATTTTGATTTTAAGTAAAGTTCTTTTACTTTTTCTATATCGCAAAAATCCCCATAATGATTTCTAACCGCTTCAATATCTTCACATTCAAATGCGTAGTGTATGGCGTTTCCCATAAAAATCGCTTCAAAATCATTAGGCTTATATTCTTCTTCTTTTATCGAAAGTTCTTGTTTTCCGTAATTTTTTATTTTTATATTAAGAGGGGTTATTTTATTTTTTTCTATTTCTTCACTTGGTATTATTTCTCCTGTTTTTATTTTTTCAAGTGGAGTTACAAACGCACTGAGACTTTTCCCTTCTTTTGTCCTTTCGCTTCTTTTCAAAATAATAAGAGAATTTTTGGCTCTTGTAAAAGCCACGTATTCGGTATTTTTTTTATCCTCATGTACTAATTTCTCCTCGGTTTGTTTTATTAATTTATAATCAGGATCAAAATTTTCTCTGTTTTTTATTTTGAGTTTTATCTCTTTAAGTTTAACATCTTCATAATAAAAAAGAATGTTTCCTCTGTTTGGAGCCTCTTTTGATAATCTGTCAAGTACGATTACATTATCAAACTCAAGTCCTTTACTTTTATGGATCGTCATAACATTTATTCCCTCAAACTCTTTTAAAGGAAGTTCTTCATCATAATTATCAATATCTTCGACAAAATCAATTAATGTGTCGTATTTTTTTGAATGATACAAAAGCTTTAAACTCGCATCATCGGTTAAATCATATTTTTTCATAATTTCTCTTATCATCAAGATTGGTCTATCTATTTTTATATCGATTTTTTCTCCCCATTTTTTACCTGTAAGTGAGAGAAAATTGAGAAGCTCTATTTTTAAATTCGGATTTGAAAGATATTTCATTAAAGATATTATCGCTTTAGCACTTGGCTGGGAGATTACTTTTGCTTTTTTTGCCGTTAATGTTTTTTTGTTTTTTGATTCCAAAAATTCGGCAACATCTAAAATATCATCGTTTTTATATACCAAAATCGCAATATCTTCGTCTTTTACTCCATTTTCATTTAGAAATTTAATCTTTTCATACATCACCTCAAACGCGTTTTCTTTTGTTATTTCTTCTACTTCTACGTATCCGTCTTTATCGCTTTTTGCTTTTTCATTTAAAGAAAATTTCTCATTTACGAAATTTACGATATTTTTTGCACTTCTATAGTTTGTATCAAGTTTTTCGATTTTTAACCCGAAAGGCTCATATTTATCTTTTACTTTGTCAAACAGCTCTTTTTGACCTCCCCTGAACCGGTAAATAGCCTGTTTGGTATCACCCACGTAAAAAAAGCTTCTAAATTCCCTTCTTCCTATTCCGCTTGCTATCTCATCGATAAGCGGCTCGAAAATCTCCCACTGCGTAATTGAAGTATCCTGAAATTCGTCCATTAAAATATGATTTATTTTGCTATCCAGCCTGAAATATAAAAAATCTTTATTTAATTCTTTCTCTCTTAAAAGTTCATAAACCAGATGTTCGATATCTTTAAAATCCAGAATATTTTCGCTTTTTTTAAACTTCCATTTTTCGTCTTTGTATTTTTCATAAAAATACAAAAGATTTTTAAAAAATTCGTATTCAAGATATCTGTAATACTCTTTAAAGTAATTTTTAAGTTCACTCAAAACTTCTTCAAACCATTCCTGATACAGGCTCTTTTTTTTAAAATAACTGTATTCTTTTAATGAATCTTTATTAAACCAGGTTTGACTTGGTATATCATAAAAATCGATATTTACTGCTTTTTTTGCTCTTGGGGAAGCTTCGGGAGAATCTTCTATATAGTTTTTAAGTCTTTTAAAAGCTTCTTTTGCTTTTGTATCATCGGGATTTAGAACGGGGGTTAGGCGAATATTTTTAAGTTCTTTATCTTTTTCGTAAAGTGTTTCAAAAAGCTCACTAAGCGAATAAAATTTTTCCTCTTTTTTGGCTATATTTATAAGTTTTTGAAATTCATTAGGTGTAAGCCCCAGTAAAAACTTCTTAAAAATATTTATACTCTCACCTCCCATTTCAAAACTGCTTCTAACACCGGCAAAATAAGCAAATTTTCTTAAAATTTTATTTATAAAAGAATCAATCGTCTGAATGTTTATATCATTCGTCAAAAACTTTTTTAAAAGCTCTTTTTTTCTTCTTAAAAGTTCTTTCTCATCAATATTTAATTCATCGCAAATCATTTTTACCACATTCTCATCACTCCCGAGAGTATTTAAAAACTTAACGATTCTCTCTTTCATTTCATTAGCTGCTTTATTCGTAAAAGTTATGGCTACGATATTTACCGGTGAATCATGAGCCAGAAGTGAAATGTATCTGTTGGCAAGTCTGAAAGTTTTCCCGCTTCCCGCACTCGCTTTTACTCCCAAAAGCCTTTTCATAAATCCCTCCCGCATGCGATTTGGTATTCGCAGTATTTACAAATATCATTTCTTTTTTTTACAAATTCTTTATCATCGATTTCAAATATAATATCTTCAGCTTCTTTTACCTTATTTGGCAGTTTTTTTAATACGTTTTTCAAAATATCTTCTTTTATAATCCCTTCTATCATCTTACTTTCATACAAATCCCAAATCACAGTTCTTATATTTTTATCAGGGAATTTCTCTTTTGCCCATAAATAATAAAAAGTCGTCTGAAACTCATATGGATATTTTTCATTTTTTAAAGCGTTTTTTGAAGTTTTATAATCGATTAACACAACCTCATCGTCTTTAATATCTATCCTGTCAACCCGTGCCGCAAGCTCTACACCTTCATAGTAAAATCTTATAGTCTCTTCCGGTAAAATCCTGGCGTTTTTAATATTTTTATAATCCGTTTCACAAAATTTTCTTATTTTATCATCCCACTTCACTAACACTTCAAATAAAAGTTCTTTATCTGAAATTTTTGAAGTAATAGCCCTTATTAGAGCTTCATAATATTCATCTGACGAACTGAATTTATTACTTATTATATCTTTTATAGAGTCGTGAAAAATATTTCCGAAAAACTCCTCCTCATCCTCTTCTTCATTTGTTATTTCCAAAATTTTTGAAAAATAATATTTTTTCGGACATTCAAGCAAAGTTTTCAGGGTAGTCGGAAACAGCGGAAATTTCACCTCGAAATTATCGTCATACTCTGTAATTTCTTTTTTTGATGAGAATTTTATTGCCGTATTTTTATATTTTTCATCCACGTTTTCACCAAGAGGCAGATTTAATTCATATAAAAACCTGCTTGGAGCCTTTTCTTCGTTTTTTACATAACTGATAGCAACTTTTTTTGCGTTTTTTACCAGCTGAAAATAGTAATGTTTTTGTAAATTTTCCTTATCCTGTCTTGTCGGAAGGGATGAAAGTTTTCTTATATAAGTATTCAAAAATAAATCACTCTCACCCACATTCGGAACACTCTCGTCATTAAAATCAAGTAAAATTACTCCGTCAAACTCCATCCCCCTGCTCTCAAGCACCCCCATACATGTAATTTTCCCGCTGTAAACGTCATCAAAACTCTTATTTTTAAATCTCTCAAGCACAAAATATAAAAAATCTTTTTTATTATCAAATATGTCCTTAAACGCTTCAAGCTTATAAAGTTCTTCATCTATTACCTTAAGTTCATCAGAGGAGGAATGAGACCTTATAAATTCTATAAGTTCGCTTTTTTCGAATTCTTCATACACATCTTCACACTTTTTATAAGCTTTCTCATCTCCTAAAAGATATTCATAAATCGCTTTTAGTTTGATATAAATATCGCTATTTGTAAAACTCTCACCCATAGCGAAATTTAAGTTTTCATATTCATCAAACAGCTTTAAAAACTCACTAAAACTTTCATCCGGCAGCACCACCGCTATTTTTTCAGGGTCTATTCCCTCATCAACAAACTGAGCGATTTTGGCAAATACAAAATCAACCTGTGAAATTCTCTCACTGAAATACTCCACACTTACCTGAGGTTTTTTTTCTTCTTTTTTTATTTCTTTTAATTTATTGTTTTTAAAATCATATAAATAGCTTTTCCCTTCTTCAACTCCTATTTTAAATGATTTTTCCAAAAGGTTTTTATTAAAACCGTCCACATCAAAATTTATAAAGATAGGTTTGTCGATTTTTTCCAAAACTTCCAAATCAAAGCGGCTAAGATACCCCTCAAGCTTTATTTCAATCTGTTCCACCCCATCAAGCAGACCATTATTTATCTTAAAATCATCAATTAAAAATTTATCTATATATCCGTTTTCTTCCAAGAGTTTTTTATAATTTTCACGTATTTCTCTTAAAATCATCAGATGTTCTTCGTAATCCAGATAAACATCACTTAAAATTACTTTATCAATATCGACTCTTTCCAAAAAAAGCTCATTAAAAAATGAAAATATAAAATCGCTGTCCTCAAAAAAATTTATAAATTCTTTAGCAATTCCGAGTTTTTCCACATCCACATTTTTTATTGCTTCATATAAATATTTTTTTCTTAAATCCTTATCAATAAACTTTTTGCCATCAACCACGACAATTTTTTCTAAAAATTCACCAAGAGTATAGATTTTATCGAGAAGTTCATTGTTTTTATTTTTTAAAAACTCTCTGACCTGTCTTGAAGTGGTAAAAATTCTGAGTTTCATTAATCCCCTTTAAAATAATATTAAAATTATACTTAACAAAATTTTAAAATTACTGTTAAAATTTCAAAAAAAGGCATAATTTGTTAAAAGAAATCTTAAATCAATCTACCACCGAAGAATTCAAAAGGCTTTATCACGGAAGAGGAGAAAAAACATATGAATTTTTGACTATTGACAGTATCAACGACATACTTTTCGTTCAATTTTATGAAAATATAAATGAAACCGAAATTCTCAGTGAGATTAAAAAATACGCTCCAGATAAATATAAAAATATCATAATAAAAAGACGCTATAATAACGAAACCTTCTCTTTAAAAGGAGAAATTCCGCAAAATGCGACAGCTGTAGAAAACGGCATAAAATTCAAAATAAACTTTTTTAATCAAAACATCGGATATTTCGGGGATATGAAAAATTCAAGAGCTTATATTGAAAAAATTGCCGAAAATAAAAAAGTTTTAAATCTTTTTGCTTATACATGCGGATTTTCTTTATTCGCCAGACGTGGAGGCGCTGAATTTATAGCAAACGTAGATATGAGTAAATCCGCACTCTCAACCGGCATGACCAATCATCAGATAAACTCCTTAGATATAAAAAATATCGCTTTTTGGCCTTATAATATTTTAAAAGCTTTTGCGAAACTAAAAAGAAAAGCACCATACGATATCATCATAATCGACCCTCCGACACACCAAAAAGGCAGTTTCATCGCATCGAAAGATTATATAAAAATTATAAAAAAACTACCTTTACTCTCTCACGAAAACACAACCGTTTTAGCATGTATAAATTCACCGAAATTTACAAAAGAAGAGCTAATAAAAATAACTGAATCAAACACCGCGTTTAAATTCCAAAAACAGATTCCAAACCCAGAAGAATACACCAATTCGACACTGAAAAGTCTGATTTTTTCATAAAAATTGGTATAATTAAAAAAAGAGGTTAAAATGATTAAAAAATTTCTTATATTAAGCTGTTTTGTGTTTCTTTTCGCATCTTCACCCGAAGCGATTATAAAAAAAGATTTCAATGAAAACGTTCTTCCACAAATATTGGAAGATTTAAATAAAAACGGCGAATCGATAATTATTTTACGCGTATATAAGACTCCAAAAAGCATTACTTTAAAAACATATAAGGTTGAGCAGACTTTTGCTAAAAGCGAGCTTTTTGAAAAAAAAGGCGACTACAACCAGGGTTATAAATACTATACAAAATACATACTTAAACCCTCACAAATCAAAGTTACCGATTTTGTAAAAATAATAGGCGCAAAAACCGATGAAGATTTAGACACACTTTTTGCAAACAACGGTAAGAAACTTATTGAAGTGTTAAAAGACCAAAAACAGTTCATTGCAATAAAAGGAATTGAAAAAATCATTAAAAAAGGAAAACTTAACGATTTAAAAGCATTTTTAAAAGGAGTAATTGCGGGCAAAGTTCCGGCAAGCTGTTCTTAATCTTTTATATAAATTCTGATATATCGTTTTTTAATCGTCTTTTTCATTTTTTACCTAAAAATAATGTCAGATCTGTTTTGTGAAATAGTATCACAATATATAATATAAGTGACAGACATAATATATTTAAAAAGAAATAAGGGAAAAACCCTTATCTCATACTGCATGCGCTAGGTGCGCCGTTTACTCCGTAGATCGGTTGAATCATTTCGTTTCCCGCAAGGTCTTGTTCATGAACATAGTCTATGAATTTTAGAAGTTCTTTTGCCGCTTTTGAAAATTGTTTAGCGCTTTCACTATCCGGTCTTGACACTACGATAGGCTCACCCTTATCACCGCCTTCTCTGACAGCAGGTTCGATCGGAACCTTAGCAAGTATTTTCGTATCGTAATCTTTTGCTAACTTTTCAGCCGCACCGCTTCCGAAAATGTCATATTTTTCTCCGCAGTTAGGACAGATAAATCCGCTCATGTTTTCAATAACACCGGCAATAGGAATGTGTAACTGTCTAAACATATCCATACTTCTCTTAGCGTCATCCACAGCTACAGTTTGAGGAGTGGTTACGGCAACACCGGCTGTTACAGGTACTTGTTGTGCCATAGTCATTTGAGCGTCCCCTGTTCCTGGAGGCATATCGATAACTAAAATATCTAAATCTCCCCATTCTACGTCTTCCATAAACTGCTGGAGGGCTTTTGTAAGCATCGCACCTCTCCACATAAGTGCTTTACCTTCAGGTAAAATATTTGCCATAGAGATAAATTTCACTCCGTAATTTTCAAAAGGTTTTACTTTATTTCCCACTACTTCCGGTTTTCTGTCTTGCATTCCAAGCATTCTACTAACATTCGGTCCGTAGATATCCCCATCAAGAATTCCTACCTTTTTTCCTTCTTTTGCTAGTGCCAATGCTAAATTTACGGCAGTTGTTGATTTACCAACTCCTCCTTTTCCACTACTTACCATTACGAAGCTTTTTACGCTTGGCATTTTGTTTACACCGCGAGAAGATGTTTCTCTTGGTTTCTTAGGTCTGATAATCTGAGTAGTAGCTTCTACTCCGATTTCTTTTAGAGCATCAACAGTAGCATCGTTTAATTTTTGAGCGACTTCATCATCAGATGAAGGGATCTGATAAGTAATAATGGCTTTTTTGCCATCTTCACTAACTTCGATATCTTTTACAAACCCAAAATCAACTACTGATTTTTTAAACCCCGGATAAAGTACTTTTTTTAGGGTTTCTTGAATTTTTTCTTTCACTTTTTCTCCTTATAAGAATTTTTTATTATTTATATAACTTTTTTTTATATTTGTCAATAAAATCTAATTTTTTTTATTCATTTTATCAGCAGCTTCTTTTTTAAACTCTTCCCAGTCAAAATCGCTTAAAGCCTCCTGAGTAACTTTATACGAACAGAATTTCGGTCCGCACATCGAACAAAACTCCGCTTCTTTAAACACTTCCTGAGGCAGAGTTTCATCATGGTACTCTTTTGCCCTTTCAGGATCTAAAGCAAGCTCGAACTGTTTTTTCCAATCAAAATGGTATCTAGCATCACTCATCTCATCATCAACTTTTCTAACTCCCGGAATCTTTCTGGCAATATCCGCCGCGTGAGCTGCAATTTTGTATGCCATCATTCCCTCTCTAACATCTTCTTCGTTCGGAAGTCCCAAGTGTTCTTTCGGAGTCACATAACATAGCATACTTACACCATACCACGCAGCCATCGCGGCCCCTATGGCACTTCCTATATGGTCATATCCGGCACCGATATCAAGTACAAGAGGTCCTAGTACGTAAAAAGGCGCTTCGTGGCAGTAAATCTGCTCTAATTTTACATTTCTTTCAATTTCGTTAATAGGAACGTGCCCGGGTCCTTCAATCATCACCTGAACGTCTTTTTCCCAAGCTCTCTCTGTAAGCTCACCTAAAACTTTAAGCTCTTCAAGCTGAGCTTTGTCGCTTGCGTCATATAAACACCCCGGTCTTAAAGAATCTCCTAAGGACAAAGAAACGTCATATTTTCTACAAATATCCAAAATATCATCAAAAATAGTATAAAAAGGATTTTCTTTATGATGTTTTAACATCCAAGAAGCGGTAAGACTTCCACCACGCGATACTATACCCATTTTTCTTTTAGCGATTTCAGGCATATGTCTTAATAATAATCCTGCATGAATCGTAAAATAACTGACTCCCTGTTTCGCCTGTTTTTCAAGCACTCTTAAAATATCGTCATATGTCAGTTTTTCAACATCTTCAATCTCATCCATAATCTGATACATAGGAACCGTTCCGATAGGTACCGGGCTGGCTTTTATAATCGCTTCTCTTATCTCATCCATATTTCTTGCTCCGGCCGAGAGGTCCATAACAGTATCGGCTCCGTATTTTACGGCCGTTTGTAGTTTTCTTACTTCTTCTTCTATATCGCTTGCAAGGGCACTTGCCCCGATATTTGCGTTTACTTTAGTTTTAGTTACCCTTCCTATTGCCATAGGTGCTAAATGAACGTGATTAATATTTGCCGGAATAATCAGTCTTCCTCTTGCCACTTCATTTCTTACGAATTCAGGCTCTAAATTTTCTTTTTTGGCTATATATTCCATCTCTTCTGTTATAATGCCTTTTTTAGCGTAATACATTTGAGTTCTTACGCTGTCGTTTTGACGTTTTTTAATCCATTCTCTTCTCATAAATTTCCTTTTAAGATAACTTTTATCGGAATTTAACCAAAAAAGCTTAAAGTTGGCTTAAATCGCTTTATTATTAAGCTTAATTTATTGCCGTCCTCTGCGCCATATCCTAAAAAATCGAAACTTTTTACTTTTTCATCCACACAAGAATTTACATATTGTAACATTTTTTGTGTATAATTTCGTAACATTTTTACAAAAGGAAACACTTTGGATGTGACTTTAATAGTACTTAGTGCCGGAAATTCCACCAGATTCGGCTATGAAGTAAAAAAACAGTGGATTAGAATCGGAAATAAGCCTTTATGGCAGTTTGTCGCCGATAAAATAAACGAGTTTTTTGATTTTAAAAAGACTATAATTACGGCAAATCCAAAAGAAGTAAGATTATACGAAAAATCAAGCGATTATACAATAATACCCGGCGATAAAGAAAGACAGCTCAGTTTAAAAAACGCTCTTGAATACGTTAATACCGAATATGTGATGGTTACAGACGTAGCAAGAGCATGCGTTCCAAAAGAAGTGGTTTTAAATCTTTTAAATAACCCGGCAGACTGCACCGTACCTTTCTTAAAGCCCGTAGATACAATCGTTTATGAAAATAAAACAATTGACAGAGAGAAAGTAAAACTTATTCAAACCCCACAGCTTAGCCGCACTGAAATTTTAAAAAAAGCCCTAAACACCGATAAACTTTTTACCGATGAAAGAGCTGCTATTGAAGCTTTGGGAGGTGAAATTAAATATATTCCAGGCTCAAAACTTTCAAAAAAAATCACCTATTTTGAAGATTTGGACCTTCCGTGTCTAACACCTCCTAAAAAAGTTTTTTTAACAGGAAACGGCTATGACACACATGCTTTTGAAAAAAATAAAAAAATGATATTAGGAGGAGTGGAAATAGATTCAGATTATGGATTAAAAGCCCACAGTGACGGAGATGTGGTAATTCACAGTCTGATTGACGCACTTTTAGGAGCTGCCGGGTTTGGAGATATCGGAGAATTTTTCCCGGATACCGATGAAAAATATAAAAACGCATCAAGTGTCAAACTGCTTGAAGAAATCATTTCTACGCTTAATAGCACCGGATATGAAATCATAAACGCCGATATTTCCATAATAGCAGAAAAACCGAAACTAAAAAAATATAAAACTAAAATCCAAAGAAACCTCAGCAATATTTTAAAAGCACCTGTAAACGTAAAAGCTACCACAAACGAAAAAATGGGATTTATAGGAAGAGGTGAAGGTATTGCCGTAATCTCAAACGCAAATCTAACATACAAGGACTGGCATGAACATTATAATAGTAGAAAATGAACTCTACTTGGCACAAAGCATTCAAAACAACCTTAGCGAAAAATTAAAAGCAAACTGCGAAATTTACGGTTCATATAACGAGGTTATGGATAAAGACGCCGATGTTTTTATTGTTAACACCAATCTTCAGGGAAATATCGATAATTTTATTAGAGAAAAAAAAGATAAAATCATTATTCTTTTGGTTCCATACGTAACTTATTCAAATGTTACCCACCCTATCAATATAGGAGCGGACGATTATTTACAAAAACCTTTCACTATTGAAGAACTTATTAGAAAAATAAAACATTATCAAGAATATTATAAACTCAAAGATAAAGTAAAAAAACTGGAAGCTTTTATCGACTTTATTTTAAAAGATATAGAACTAAAACTACCTAAGTATAATTTTCCTGTTTTTATAAAATCAACTCCTTCTAAAACAGTTGAAAAATTTATATATGAAGTAGCTAAAGAACAACATGCCCTTATAGAAATAATAGATTTAACTAAATTCGACAAAAAAAAATTTAAAGACCAAAACAAAATATATTTTTGTCTGAACTACGAAAAAGTTGAAGATGAAAATATACTGACCTATATCTCAAAATATAAATCAATCATACTTCTTCCTAAGAATTACGATAAAATTGACAAATTTTTAGAAATAGAAGCTAATGCCAAAAACTTTTTTGACGAAGAAATATTAAGTATAGAGGAATATATAAAATTCATTATAAAAACCCATCAGCATAAATTTCCTGATACGGAACTTAGTAAAAAACTTGGAATAAGCAGAAAAAGTTTATGGGAAAAAAGGAAAAAATATGGAATCTTTAAACAAAAATAAAATCTTTATAGATAAAGAAGCATGGATTACTCTTGCTATGGTCCAAGCCGGTCTTTTGAAACCTTTTGATAAATTAATGAATTCAAAAGAGGCCAAAACAGCCGATAAAGAAAAAAAATATAAAGATCAATCCGTTCCGTTTTCTTTTATTTTAGCCCCTGCAGGTAAAAAAAACGAAGAAATTTTAAAATCAAATCCGAAAAAAATCGATCTTTTTTGTGAAGATAAAAAAGTCGGCGAAGTAAATGTAGAAGAAATTTACGAAATAGACCCGATTGAGAGGGTAAAAAATATTTACGGAACCACCGACGCCCAAAATTATCCTCAAGTTGCAAAAACGCTTAAAAGACTTGGAAAATACGCAATTGCCGGTGACTTTTGGGTAGAAGATACCGGAATAAAAAAAAGAGTGGACTTTGTAAGAGAAAAAACAAAAAACCTAACTTCAATAATAGGTATGACCATGCACGCAAAACCTATTCACAGAGTGCATGAAAGAATAATGAGAATGGCAATTGAAAAACACGATCTTTTAATAGTGTTTCTAATAAAAAATATTCAAGAAGAAGAAGTTCCATACAAATTAAGATACGATGCTTTAAATGAAGTAATCACCAATTATTTTCCAAAAGATAAAATTTTAGTGGTTCCGCTTCTTAATACTTATATTTTCTCAGGAGTTAATGAAGCTATTCTTGATGCAATGATTGCTAAAAATTTCGGGTGTAATAAATTTATAATGGGACAAACCCATAAAGGGCTCGGGATTCATTATGAAGCCAATCATATAAAAAGTATTTTTGACAGTATGAATTTAGATATTGAAGTGGATACGATAAACGAATATGTATATTGTGAAAAATGTAAAACGATTGTAAGCGTAAATTCATGCCCTCACGGAAGTCATCATCATATAAGTTATCATAGCGATTCTATTTTTGAGTTGATTAAAACAGGACTGATTCCTCCGACTATTTTGATGAGAAAAGAAATAAGCGCAAAATATTTGGCTCATCTTTTCCCTAACAGATTCAAAAACTTACAAAAACTTTATTATGATATATCTCCGAATAAGGGACTTATAGAAGAAAGCTCGGATGAAGATTTTTATATCGCTTTAATGAAACTTTATCAAACAAGTTCTCTTACATAAAGGAAAAAAAATGGCACCTTTTAAAGATAGATTCGATGCAGGAATTAAACTCAGTGAAGTTATAGATATTCCAAAAAACAGTGTAGTTTTTGCGATACCAAGAGGCGGAGTTCCAATCGGATACGCAATATCGCTCAGTAAAAGAATTCCTTTTGATATTGTCGTAGTTAGAAAACTCCCTATTCCTTTTAACCCTGAAGCCGGTTTCGGAAGCATAACCATTGACGGCAAAGTTATATTAAATCCTAATTTTGAATATCTTTTTTCCCAAATTCCTATAGATACGATAGCAAGGGAAGTTTTGGAAGAAGTAAAAAGAAGAGACTTTTTATACAGAAAAAACGCCCCTTATAAATCTTTAGAAGGGAAAACGGCAATAGTGGTGGATGACGGCTTTGCAAGCGGTTACACGGCTATTGCAGCTTATGAATTTTTAAAAAAATTAAATCCGGATAAAATAATTGCCATGGCTCCAGTTTGTCCTACCGATACCAGAAAATTACTTGAAAGATACTTCGACGAAGTATATTGTCTTATAGAAAATGATAAAAAACCTTTTGCGGTGGCAAGCTTTTATGAAGATTTTCATGATTTGAGAGATGAAGAAGTTTTAGCAATTATTAATGATTTAAAAGAAAAAAATTTATTATGGAGTGAATATGAAGAAAATTAATTGGTTTTTCTTAACCGGATTTTACAGCGGGCTTTTACCAAAAGCTCCAGGCACATGGGGCAGTTTAGTAGGAGTTGTTATTGCTTTTTTGGTAATTAAATTTTTCCCAAACCCAAATCAGACAATATTGATGTTAGCGCTTTTATTTTTTGTCATGGGCTATAAGATGGTAGAAGAATATGAAAAAAACGGCGGTATACACGACGACAAAAGAATCGTAATAGATGAAATAGCAGGTGTATTAATCACAATAGGAATACTGGGTAATTTAAAACAAGATACGATTATAAAACTTCTTTTCGCGTTTTTGGCATTTAGAATTTTAGATATTTGGAAGCCTTCAATTATCGGAAGAATTGACAAAAAATTAAAAGGGGGCTTGGGAGTAATGGGTGATGACGCTTTAGCCGGAATTTTCGGTGGAATATTGGCGGGAATTTTTTATATAGTGTATTTAAAAATTAAATATTTTCTTGGAATGTAATGAATAAAAAAGCCTTTGATACCATCTCAGCCGCTATGCTCGGCATCGGTACGATGGTTGGAATAGGTATTTTCATTGTAATAGGTCTTGCGGGAAGTATTGCCGGTAATCTGGTATGGTTATCTTTTATTATAGGAGGAATAATAGCACTTCTTAGCGGATATTCTTTAGCCAAACTTGCTATACGTTTTCCAAGCCGTGGAGGAATAATTGAATATCTTGTCCAAGAATACGGAGAAAATTATTTTTCAGGTGCACTTAGTGTTATGTTTTATTTCGCACAGCTTATTACACTCGCAGCCGTTGCTAAAAGTTTCGGAGAATACGGCGCAAGGCTTTTCGGGTATGATTCGATTTTTATGATTAATACTTTTGCAATAGGTATAATTTTGTTTTTTACCGTCATCAACCTTTTGGGTGCTACATTCGTGGCAAAAAGCGAAAATATAATCGTAGCGATTAAACTTATAGGATTAAGCATTTTTACTCTTGCAGCTCTTTTTAACATACATGTAGATTATTTGTCACCTGAAAAATCTCCTACGTTAATAAATGCTATATTTGCTGTCGGACTGACATTTTTTGCTTATCAGGGATACAGCGTAATCACAAATGCTATAGAAGATATGGAAAACCCTAAAAAAACCGTTTTAAAAGCAATGATCTTAGCAATAAGTGTCGTAACAGTTTTATATGTTGCGGTTAGTATAGCCGTATTGGGAAATTTATCTCTTGATGAAGTAATTAAAACAAAAGATTATGCTTTAGCAGAAGCTGCAAAACCTATATTCGGAGAATACGGCTTCAAAATTATGGCGATTTTGGCATTGATTTCGGCTACAAGCGCCATAAACGCAACATTATACGCAGCAACGGAAATAAGCTATACACTTGCTAAAAAAGGTGATTTGCCTGAAATTTACGAATATAACATATTCAATTCTTATGAGGGTCTTTTAATTTCAGCGGCTCTGATTATTCCTATGATATTATTTTTTAATTTAAGTGAAATTACAACGGTAGCGGCATTAAGTGTGTTGATTATACAGGCTTTAGTCCATTATAAACATATAAAATTAACTCATAAAACTGGGGCGAATAAAATTTTAATCATCTTAGCGTTTATGTTGATGTCATTGGTAGTTACGGCAAGTTTATATTATAATCTCAAAAATCAAACTGCTACTATTTATTATTTAATCGGAGCGTTTATAATCGCCTTTTTCATAGAATTTGTTTTGAGAAAATTATTTAACAGAACCGTTAAAAAACAGACAAAAGAAATATATGACGGATTTTTTTAAAAACAGAGGCAAAAAAATCTTTTAATAAATTTTTACGGGAGAGCGAAAACTCCGCCCGGACATTGTTTTACCCCTATCATAGGTTCTGCGTTATCCAATAATTCTTTCAGACCCAATTTCGTAGGATCTCCTTTTAAATTCAGTCTTATTTCAGTTATATATACATTACCGTTTTTTCTTTCACAAATAACTTGAAATTTTCTTCTGTTTCTGTCTCCAAAAGCACTGCCGAATACAAATCTTAATCTCTGTAATGTTACATATTGCCCCATATGCATTCTTACGAAAGTTAAAAAATGAGACTCATTAAATTGTTGAGTTAATTTTATCGCGGTTAAAAAATATGTCTCCGCATCCGTCCCAAAACACGTCCCGTGCTTCTTCCATTCATGTTTTGCCAGATAATCGGCTGCGGGCATATACTTTTTAAGTACTTTCCAAAGAAGCGGTGAGAGATGGAATTTATAATTGATATGACAGTATTTTTTCTTCTTCGGCCACAATCCATGCAATACGAAATGAGACAATGAATAATCCCCGGGTTTTCTCATAAGACATGCTTTATCTTTAGGATGAACTTTACAATAGCTGTTTTCCCAGCTTAATGCTAAAATATTTTCTTTAGATACGGCAAATACCAAACTGCTTAAAATCATTAATAATGCTAAAAACTTTTTCATAAAATCTCCTTAATTTTATTAATTTTTTCAATATTGTCTCTGATAAAATATTTAATACCTCTTTCGCCAAATCCTCTATCAACGACATAAATATTCCATTTTTTTAATAAATACTCGATTTCTCTTGTTTTATTATAATCAACTTCAAAAGTATACTCAAACACAGGAGCATAATCAATAAGTTCGGCATTTTCTATTGCTGCGTTCGCAGCGTCGCTGTAAGCTTTTACAAGTCCTCCGACGCCCAAAAGAATTCCTCCGAAGTACCTGATTGTTACTATACCTACATTTATTAAATTATGCCCTTGAAGAACTTTAAGGGTAGGCCTCCCGCTGCTGCCTCTGGGTTCCCCGTCGTCACTTGAACCTTCTACAATTTGATTATGCTCGTTTAAATATCTAAATGCCGTCACGAAATGATTAGCTTTCGGATGTCTTTTTTTTAGGTCATTAAGAGTCTTTTCAAAGGAAGAAAAAGGAAGCAAAAATGAATGAAACTTTGATTTTTTTACTTCTATAGTAGCCGCATAAGGCTTTTTTACCGTTTTCATTAATCAAAAAGTTTATTTATACTTTCATTATATACGATTCTTCTAATAACTTCCGCAAAAAGTTTTCCTGTTGGTAATACTTTTATTTTTTTACATTCTTTATTAAATGGAATCGTATCGGAAATAATAAGTTCTTCCAAAACCGAATTTTTTATTCTTTCTATCGCAGGTCCGCTTAATACTCCGTGAGTCGCAAAAGCTCTTACGCTCGCAGCCCCTTTTTCTTTTAAAGCTGCCGCCGCTTTTACCATCGTACCGGCAGTATCCACCATGTCATCAATTAAAATAACGTCTTTTCCTTTTACATCTCCGATTATATTCATAACCTCACTTACATTTGCTTTTTCTCTTCTTTTATCTACAATTACCATATCTAAGCCAAGTTTTGAAGCAAAATATCTAGCTCTGGCAACTCCTCCGATATCAGGTGAAGCTATAATAGGTTGTTTTAATCTTTTTTCTTTAAAATAATCAAAAAACAGAATACTTCCATATAAATTATCAACCGGAATATCAAAAAACCCCTGAATTTGTCCGGCATGTAAATCAAGCGTAACAACTCTGTCTATTCCTGCTTTTTCCATCATATTAGCAACTAATTTTGCCGTAATTGGAACTCTTGGAGCCGCTTTTCTGTCCTGTCTTGCATAACCGAAATAAGGCACTACAGCAGTAATACTTTTCGCACTGGCTCTTCTCATGGCATCAGTAATTATTAAAAGTTCCATTAAATTATCATTTGCCGGAGCACAAGTCGGCTGAATTATAAAACAATCCACTCCCCTTACACTTTCACCGATTTGTACGTTGATCTCACCGTCACTGAATCTATTTACTGTTAATTTGCTAAGCGGTCTGTCAAGATAATGAGAAATATCCTGAGCTACTTTCGGATTCGCTGTTCCGCTGAATAATTTGTATTTCATATTTGCTCCTTTAATTTATTGATGAAATATTACCAAAATTTGACAAAAGTTAAATCTATTTTTTTGCACCTCTAATCCAACCTCCTCCTAAGAGTTTTTCACCTTCATAAAACACACACGCCTGACCTTTTGCAACACCGATTACCGGTTCTTTAAATTTCACCACTGCTTTACTTTTCGTTTCCATTTTAACCAATGCCGGTATTTTTGGAGCTCGATATCTGACTTTTGCTTCACATTCAAATATTTTATCATCGATAAATAAATTCACTCCTTTTAAAAAGACTTTCGTTTTTTCCAAATCTTTCTTATCTCCTACAATTAACGTATTTGTTTTAGCATCTATTCCTATTACATAATGAGGTTTATGAGCCTTAAAAAGATGAAATCCTTTTCTCTGACCGATAGTATAAAAGGCATATCCTTTATGAACTCCTATTTTTTGACCTTTTGTATTTACAACTTTTCCTTTTTTTTCCGGATTAAAATGAAATTTCAAAACATCAATATAACTGTTGTCGATAAAACAAATATCCTGAGACTCTTTTTGAGTGGCAAATTCTTCAAGGCCAATTTTTTTTGCTATCTCTTTTATCTCCTCTTTAGTATATTCACCCAGCGGAAACAAAACTTTAGGTAAAACTTCTTTTTTTATCCCGAATAAAAAATAACTCTGGTCTTTCGTTTTATCTTTTGCTTCATATAAAAATTTTCCGTCATTTCTCACATAATGCCCGGTGGCAGCTTTATCACATCCATATTTTTCTAAAAAATTCATAAAAATACCGAATTTAATTTGTATGTTACACATAGCACAAGGATTTGGAGTGGAACCTTCTTCATAACTTTTTACAAAATATTCATAAACTTCTTTTCTAAACTCTTCTTCCACATCTTCCGCGTAATATTCAAATCCGATAAGTTTTGATAACTTTTCAATTTTTTCTAAATTTTCTTTGTGATTGACGCCGCTGTGCATTTTCATATAAAGCCCGATCACCTCATATCCCTGCTGTTTTAAAAGATAAGTGGTAACGGCACTGTCCACTCCACCGCTGATTCCTACTAAAACCTTCACTTCAAAAACTCCTTCATAAAAAAAGTATGACATTCTATATTCTCAAAAGCGCTTTCAAGTCTTTGAAAAAGTTTCGGTTCCTCCTCTTCCATTTCTTTTAACCAGTTTTTAATTTTTGCTCTGGCATATGGAGTTTTAACACCCTCGGCATCTTTTAAAGCCAGGCAACTGTCTTCTCCGGCAATAATAGGAAAATTATTCTTCTCAGCCATATATTCAATCCATTTTTCTCTGACCTTAATCATCGGTCTTATTACCTCAACCCCGGTATTAGCAGTGTATTTAGGAGGCATTGATTTCATCATACCGTTATAAAACATACTCATAAAAAACGTCTCCACAGCATCATCAAAATGATGTCCGAGCGCTAGTTTATTAAAGCCAAGTTCTTTAGCCCTAGTATAAAGAGCACCCCTTCTCATTCTTGCACAAAAACCACACGGACTGCTTCCCGGACGTTTTTTTTCATTCATAATTTCTAAAATAGGAGTTTCATAAATTTCATATTCAATATCAAACATTTCACACCAGTTCTTTAAAGGAGAATAGTCAATACCCGTACCGGCATCTACCGTAATCGCTTTTAGCTCAAAAGAAAAAGGAGCAATCAGTTGCATTCGTTTTAAGACATGCAAGAGTACAAAACTATCCTTTCCGCCGCTAAAAGCGACCAAAACCTTATCTCCAGGCTTAATAAGTTCATATTCACCCTGAACTCTGCCTGTAAATTTCGTTACTTTTTTAGAAAAAAAGATATCTTTAATTGGATTTAATTTTTTCACCATTTATATAAATAACTCCGTTTTGAACTTTTAATATCAATTCGACCGTACCTTTTTCTTTTTTGGCTAAAGCAAAAGCAAATGCGCTTTGAGGAATCACATTCATTAAAAGAGTCGAAATTTGAGGTGTTGTTTTTAAATCGACAAAAATTTCCAAATCACTCAAATCATTTTTATTTAATTTATCAAAAAGCATAGGATCCGGAAGAATCTTAAGTTTTGAATTCAAATCAAAAAATCCGAGCTTTTGTTTCATAGCTTCGATATCTTTAATTTTAAGATCAAGTTTTAAATCCATTCCTTTTGAAACTAATTCTTTTATAAGCTGCTCTCTTTGAAATCTGTCATTTGTATTTTGAAGTTTTTTGACGATTTTTCCGTCAATATTATCGGCAAAAAAGTTTAACTTAAAATTTTTTATTATAATATTATTTACAAAATTAAGCGTATCAAACTGAAGATTTGAAATACTTTTTATTTTATTTCCAAGATAAGTAATCGAATCTGTTTTTACGTTAAGAAGAGTTACTTTTTGATTATTTAGAGTGGCATAAAAATTAAACTTCATATCGTTTTTTAATGTATTTTCTTTTTCTTCAAATTTGTGAGTAAACTGCTTTATCTCTAAAATTATGCCTTTTACGTCTTTATATACAAGACTTTTTGCTTTTAAGATATTTTTATAAGGATAATCATATACACCTTCAATACCTGTTAATTTCATTTCATTAAGTCCAGCTAATAAGTCAGTATCAAAAAGTCTATATTTGTAAGTTTTGAAATTCGGGGTTACCACAAAAAATCTTATTTTGTCTTTAATAATTTGATTTATCTGCTCTTCAAAAGCCTTATCAATAGATTCAACCTTTAAAATCTTACCTAAAAATTTTACATCGGTTACAGGTAAATTTTTGAATTTAGATTCAACTTCCAAAACGATATCTTTTATATATCCGCTATTATCAATCTTTTCCCCGGGAACAACCACCTTAAAAACTCTGTCTGTTGTCAAATAGGAGCTTTTGTTTTCGATTTCTTTTATTACATATCCCTGCTTTTGTAAATTTTCAAGCATTTTGTTAAATTTAGAATTCATTAATTTATCAAAAACAAAAGGGGTAGCTAAAACCATTACCACAAAAGTTACTATAAATACGATTATTTTATTTTTCATCCAATTCCTTTAACATTTTTATTAAAAATTCGGCACTTACTTTGCTCGATTCTTCCAAAAATTCATCAAAATCCACTCCGGCACCCTCTTCCGCCGTGTCGCTTATGGCTCTTAGCATAAAAAACGGTACACTTAAAGTCCACGCAACACATCCGACAGCACCGCCTTCCATTTCTATAGCAATTGCATTAAAAGTTTTTTTTATCCATTCTTTACGCTCTTTTGAATGGACAAACTGATCTCCTGAAGCTATTATACCTTCTTTTAGTCTAACATTCATTTTATCGGCCACTCTTTTTGCTATAAGATTCAAATTTTTATCACACTCAAAATAAACTTTTGATTCCGGAATATATCCAGGTTCGTAACCAAATACGGTTAAATCTACGTCATGCTGACATGTTTTATC
>Ga0256838_1000297_pt1 | contig 33375 bp, 21 predicted proteins | sample 4571419metaG_FD_185978 | JGI IMG/M metagenome (GOLD analysis project Ga0256838, IMG submission 185978) | Hydrothermal vent microbial communities from Guaymas Basin, Mexico - 4571-419 | ecosystem: Environmental > Aquatic > Marine > Hydrothermal vents | place: Mexico: Guaymas Basin | collected... | reverse complement strand
CATGTTCACCTCCTTTAAACTTTTTTTGTTTAAAAAATAATTTGGAAAAACTTATAACTATTAATTCCTTATATGACCTAACAGGTCAAGACTCAGAAGAAAAAACAATTTAAGGAGAGAATTATGAATAAAGCAGAATTAAAAGAGTTGAGAGAAATAAAAGAGAGCTTACTAGAAGACAAATTCTTAACTTCTAAAAAGATGAAAAAACTCTTTAAATTAGAAGAAAAATTAATTTATTTAAACCTTACTCAAAATACGTTTATTAAAATTTTATTATTCTCAAAAGCGGAGAATCAAAAATATACCGTAGAATCAAAGTTTAGAAACCTAATAGAATTAATAGCTAAAGCTAGTGATATACTAACTGTGACTAACTATATTCTAACTAGTGAAGATAAATATCTAAATCTATCATGTAGTTCTATTTCGGCAGGTGATAAAAGTAATATAGAACTTTTAGCATTACCTAGAATTAAAAGAAAACTTCTAGAGGATGTAGACGAAAATAATATCTTTTACATTCTGTTAAACGTAGTTATGTTAAGGTTAAGCTACGATAGCGTATTAAAAGAGCTAGAGAAAAATAAAGATATAATATGTGGAAGTTATAAAGACTATTTATCGTTATCTAGTCTGTTAATAATTATAGTGGAAGAATTAAATAAAGTATGTGAGTTTTTGCTCGAAATTGAAAGCAATTACAATTTACTTTTAGATGTTTAATTAAACATAATTCAAGGAGGTAAGTTATGCAAAAATTAAATAGATCAACATTTAAAGAAGAAATAAGTTCTACAGAAAATGGCATATTAGCACTTGCGTGGAGAAAAATATTAGCTAAAACTAAGGATATAAAACTTCTCGCTAGTAAAATTAATAAATATATTAAAGAAACAGAATCCAATAAAAGAAGAAAAGAAAAGTCAACTATCATTAATGAAGCTTTATCGGGAGAGATGACGTGGAAGAGTTTCGTATTTCTTCTAACTAGAATTTTAGAATATGATAAAATTATATTTAAAGTATCTCTAATAAAAGAAAACAAAATATTAGTTGTCGGGGAGGTAGTAATAGAAAATAGATTAAACGAGGATATAAACGTAACCAACGAAGAGTTAAATAAACTTAAAGATTTGATAAAAGACATATTAACAAAACTTAACCTAGACAAAACAAAATTAAAACAACTAGTAGAAAGATATAATAGTAAATATATGGAATATAAAGATAAACTATTTAAGGAGATTGATGATATGGAAGGTGTAAGTGAAGAGGAGAAAAGTCAACTTAAGTCCTATGTTAATAAATTCTTTAACAGTAAAAAGAACTACTTCATGACTAATTTGAAAAAAGAAGTAGAAAAACTATATGAAGAGAAGAAGATAAATATAAAAGAGAAAAACAGATTAAACATACTAATAAGTAACACTGTTAACCTAAAAGATAAATTAAGATATAAATCTGTATTATTAAGCAACATCTTTAACGATAACAAAAACATTACATGGAAAGTATTTATATTCTTAGTAAAAAATATATTAGAAGCTGATGGGTTGGTTATAAGTGTGGAGCTTCATAAAGGTAAAACAGTAAAAACAGTTGAAACGTCTATAATCTTTGACTAACATTTGATTAACAAATAAGGAGATTAGATGCTGAGTATGATAAAAAACATGTTAAAAACTTTATTAAAAGTTTTAAAAGATAGTAAGTGCGATTATTCAGAAGTATTAAAGGAAGAACTGTTATTTAGTAAAATAGTAGAAACGTCGTTATATAAAGTTTTAAAGTACAGACAAAAAGAAGTAGATAGGTTTTTTACCAGACTCTTAACAGAAATAAGTAATAGATACTTATCTTATTATATAACCAAATATTTAGAAAATTGGAAAACTAGTTTGACTGTAGAACCTGTTTTTAACTATTTAGAATTAGGATATGAATTTAAAACCGATCTAAGAACTTTGTTATCGGTTATAGATTCGGGTCTTTCTGTAGACGATGTTGCTTGTTTAATAACGAGAACAGTTGAAGTACTAACTTATAAAAATATTAACAACCAAGAAGTTTTAATAAATGTCTTTAAACAAAACAGTGAGCTTAGATATGCTGTTTATACATATTTATTAAAGAAACTTTATTTAAAAGGAAATATAAGAGCAGCGGTTAAAGAGACTTAGCCGCTGCTACTATTTTATCCAACACTGAAAGCTTCGCCGGGTGAGAAATAGTTGTCTGTTTTTTAGCTTTGGTTGTTAATTCCAATAGTTTAATAGCATCCATATCAGAACTTTTATCTCTTGTTTGGTAAAGTTGTTTTTCATAAAACGTATCTAATAGAAAATTAGAAGTGTTTATTTTCTCACTGTCATTTCTTTTATCTATAAGAGACATTTTTAAATCACTTGTTTTTTTATTTCTTTTTTCCTCATAGGCTTCTTTAATTAATCTCCCCATAGCCTTGCTTGTTACTATTTTACAAGCTGTATTTAGGTCAAACTTTTTTTTCATAGCTGATTTAACTAACGTTTTAGCAAGTTTTTTATCCTCTAATTTTATCGCTAGGTAATCTTCTGTCGTAGTAGCTGCAGTTAACACAACAGTATCTTTGACATAGTTAAGAAGTTCTCTAGTAACTTCTGAAGGTTTAACAGGACAGCCTATAATATCCGATAAAATGTCCGAAAATAAATTATTGTAGAAATTTTTTACATCTTTATTCCTGGCTACTGCAGATGTATGGTTGCATAGTTTTTTATTAAGGTATTTGACTATAGTTGTTTTTTTAAGAGTCGTTCTATAATGTTTATACCTATCAGCCACAGCATCATACACTTTACCTTCCAACTTACCATCTTTAACAGATCTATAAGCATCTCTAACATACGGGCAAGCTGATTTAAATTCTTCCGACTTAAGAAACTCTCTAGTCTTTTTATAAGCATTATACATATTAAAATCACTGTTAGTTTTACCTTCGCTTCTACTACTTTTTTTCATAGCTTCTAACATATCGTAATCAGTAGGAGATTTTGAATAACTTTTTTTAGTAACAAAAGAAGTTTTTCTAGCTACTTCACTACCTGTTGTAGTTAAAGCTGTAGATTGAGTTTTATTTTTACCTATTAAAGAATTAGTTTTGTCAACTTCGTTATTTATAAATCCTAAATAATCTAATAATTCTAACGCCATCGCCTATCCTTTATAATATAATTTGGTATTTATAATTCACGAAATAAAAGATAGTTAACTGTATAGGGGTAAAATTACCCCTATACAGGTCAATAATTTTTAACATCGTGATTAACGGCTTTATTAACCCCTATGACTGATATATAGTTGTTTTTATTAGGATTTTTTTTAATAGTTTCTAAAAGTTCTTTATTTATATTAACTAGCTCTTTAAGTAGATTAACCATATCCACACTAGATTTATAAGTCTTGTTTAAAATCTCATTTCTAACTTCACTATTTTTAACCAATACATTTATAGTTTTACCAAAGTTGTCGAAACCTTCTCCGTAAACTTTATTAGAAACTTTTATTATATTTTCTGTAAAGTTTTTATCTTTTATTAAGTCAGACAATGATGATTTCTCTTGTTGTTTGTTAGAAGTTTTTTGTCTAGCTTTATTAACTTTAGTTTTAGCTAGCGTTTTAACAGTATCTTCAGTCGTTTCGTCGTTAGGTTTTGAGTTAACTCTTAGAAGATTTTCTTTAAGTCTAGCTCTGTCTACTTCTAGCAATGTAGCTACGATACGTTTAGCTCTGTCTCCTACTTGGTGATACCATTTACTCTTTATAAGTTCTTTAGCAGCTTCTGTATAGTTATCTTCTTTAATATAGTTAAGAGCCTTCTTAAATTTTAATAAACCGTCAACACCTAAATTAAAGGCCATGTTCACCAATTCTCTTTGGACTGGTTCTGGTTTAGAAGATAACCATGGTAGTCTTTTATAAAGATTTTTAGTAATGTTATTAAGGTCATACGCTAAAATAGAATATGCTTCCTCAGGTGTTATTAAATCTTTATCTTTACCTATAATCTTACTTAAAGGAACACCTCCAACTCTAGGGTCTAGCAAATGTCCCACACCTATAGTCCAGTAACCTAGTTTATCTTTATACTTAATAAGTCTCACACCCTCATCTCTTATAAGCTCGGATATAAGGGATTTTTTATCAAAACCTCCTACAGGTTTTATTTTATCTAGTATAGATTTTTTTATATCTAAATTAGATTTTATATTAAGATTATTTTCAGAGGTATTTATGGATTTTAATATCTCTTCAGCAGTTTTTCTTTCTGTTAAATAAATATCGTTGGGATTAAAATAACCATTCTTAACAGCAGCTCTATAGCTCTTATAATCGTACACCTTCTGTATATTTTCTTTATCTTTTAAATCGTTCAAAGTTTCATACTTTTCGTCTAAAACTTTATCAGCCGTCTCTTCGTCTAGATATTTAAAAACATCTATGCCGATATAATATTCAGAAATAGCAGTTGGCAAGCTCTGACCTTCCAGTATAACACGTTCTGCTATAAAGCCGGCATCCATAAGTAGCATAGCTTCTCCTACTACAGGAGCACCTCTTAAACTTATTTTAGCTAGAACTTTAGCAGCTATTTTAGGTGGTAATTTAGTTTTGGCTATATGTTTAATTTTACTTAAGAAAGACTTAATTTTACCTACTATACGTTTAGCGTAATTTTTTATTTTTTCTAATAAAGAAGGATTGTTTCTTACTTTTTCAGCTACTTCTTCTGGTAAATCGCCTACTTTAACTTTACTGCGAGTTTTACTTATAACTGTAGTTTTCCTATTAGTAGTTGTTAATATATTTCTTATTTTACTTCCTAATGTTGTTATACCTACTGTTAAAGATTTAGATAAAGATTTTATACTATCGACTACACTACTTAAAACGCTAGTAAGCTTATCTATATTTTTAAAAGGATACTTAACTACATCTATTATTTTAGAAGACAGTGTGCTTATACCGGCAACTATACTTTTAGTAAACTTATTTTTAAAGAAAAAATCTCCTATTTTACCTATTACATTAAATATACCTTTAGAGATATTCCATACACCTCTAACAGGTCCTGTTAGTAGTTTTATACCATCTAATATTTTACTAGCTAACCATTTAATAGGCTTAACAATAAGCGTTGCTATAGTTCCGATTCCAGCTAATTTAACTAAAGACAATAATGAGTTATCGCTATCTTTATCTTCATCTTTATCCTCTTTTTTACTACTGTTAACTTCTGTTTTTTGTTTATCTTTTTTACCATAAAGTTTTTCACTACGTTCTTTCCAGTTACCGTCACGTTCACCATCACCGTCTTTGTCAAAAACAGAACTCACTTTTGGTTTAGTTTCGTTTATAGAAGTTTTTACTAATTGTTTAAGATATTCTTTAGCTTCTTCCATGTACTTAGTTAACGGTGATTCTGTAACTATATCTTTAATAATCTCAGTTGTTTCGTTTAAGTCGTATTCTCCTAACTTATTACCTATTTTGCTAAGTTTATTTTTATGTTTATCTTTTATTCTTACTAAAAGGTCTTCATCTTTTTCTTTTTTACTAATGTATAAACTATAAACAGCTTTAGTGTATTCTACTAACGCTGTTATAACATCTGTTATTTCTTTTCTAATATTAACTATTTCTTCTTCATTATCACTATTCAGAAGTAACTTATAGAGTCCTTTTAACTTTTTGAGATAATCTAAAATAGTATTTTTAACGTTGTTTTTATATCTGCCTGTATAATCGTTAAGTATATATGTTACTTTTTCAATTCCTCCATCTTTAGAAGCTATAGCTTCTAAATCTTTAGTAAACATCTCTATAATATTTTTGTCTTCTAAAGCATATATAAAACGTTTAAAATTACCTGCTAATTTATCAACAACTCCGTCTAAGCCTAGAAATTTAGCACCTAGCCTAAAAGCATGTTTAGAAGTTCTATAAGTTAGTTTACCTAGAAATGTATAAGTAGTTCTAGCTCCTTTAGATAAACCGAGTGTTGTTCTAATGTATGTATTACCAGCCATTTTGAGAACTTCTGGTAACGTGATGAAAGGTGGTTTAGTTTTTTCTAAAAACTCTAACCATTTTTCTTTTTCTTCGTCTGTTTCTAAAGCTTCTAATACTTGTTCAGAAGTTAAAAGACCTTTTTCCCAAGCTTTAAATAGTCTCCTATCCTTAATAGGTGGTTTTATCTTAGCTAATAGTCTGTGGTATTTTCTATTAACACCTCCGAATAAAAATTGTTTTAGAAACTTACCAGTTAATTTAGTAAAATCACCTATACCTCCAAATAACTCGGTGTAGAAAGTTTTAAGAAATTTAGCTTGTGTAACCATAGTGTCTTTAAAAGTTTTACCTGTGAAACGTAACAACGTCCAAATTGTAGGTAGTCTAAAATTACCATATTCGTCTATAAATAATTCTTTAGCATTAGTTATCACTTTACTAAATTCATCACTCCCTGCTCTTAAACCTGCGAAGAACGAACGTTTAACTCTACCTACACTTTTTTCTAGAAAAGTTGTGACCGGATTATCTATTATATTAGCTAAGGGTTTAGGTAAAGTTTTAACAAGGTAGCCTTTAAATTTTGTATATCCAGAAGCTACTCCTTCAGTAGCTTCATTAGTTATATCTATAACTGTATCTAATATACTTGTTTGTCCTTCTTCTATAATAGCGATATGAAGTTTTTGTAACTCTTCTATAGCGTTAGGTTCTTTTACAAATTCTTCCCATAATTTACCTGTAGGGTCTATAGTAAAGAAAACTAATTTGTAAGTATTATAAGCTTCTGCATAACTTTTAGGAAAAGGAAGTTTGACTAAAGCTATCTTTAATATTTTTTCTAAACCATCTTTATCTTCTAATATCTTTTTAAGCCTTTTACTTGTTTCTATTAGATTAGTAGATTTATCTTTAACTTTTGTAATAACAGATTTTAGATTATTAAATATTTTCTTAACATCCGATGTATTTATGTCGGTAACTTTCCTGTAAAGATTAGTGGTTTTATTAGACAAATTGTCTGTAATTTCTGAAAAATTAATTCCGAATAGTTTAAAACTATTATAATCTCTAATATCTGTAAAAACGTTATTATTTCCGAGGTTAAACTTATCTAGGACTTCCTGGTTATAAAATCTTGCTCTAGACAAATCTACTTTATGAGGATTAAATAAAGTTTCTATATTAGGCTTAAATTTATTAGCTAACTCGGATACGTTTTCGTATATTTCATTAACTTCTTCTTTAACTTTTTTAACAGGTTCGGTATCTTTTATTTCTTCTATTTTTTCACTAATACTTTTATATAAATCACTATTCTCTATACTTTCTGCGATTTCATTAACTTTGCTTTCTACTGTTTCTTTGGTTTCTTTTAGAAACTCATTATTTTCTATTAAATCATCGATAGTTTCTGTTACTAGATTAACAGTAGTATTAGTTAAGTCTTCTACATCTTTTTTAATAGTTTCAGTTATATTATCGCTCTCTTTTAGTTCTCTTATTTTCTCTTCGGCAACTTTAAAAGTATTGTTTACAAAAGTTTCTACATCTAGCTTTATTCTCTCAGTGTTTAAATTTAAATTAATGTTATTAAGATTACTCTCCACATAAGTTCTAAAATCGGAAATTGAATTTTCAACCGCGCTTCTGAAATTTGTTATAGAGTTATTTACATTTTCCGATAATATATTAAGGTTATTGAAAGGTAAATTTAAACTAGATATACTCTGAGCTTTATCTAGCAATGTTTCTATAAATAATTCTAGCGCTGTGTTGCTATCCTCTACACGTTTCGAAAACGTATCTAAATAGCTGTCTAATTTATTAAATTTTATTTCGTAATTATCCGTTAGTAATAAATTTTTATCTTTTTCAGGTTCGTCACAATTTAAACAAATCCTATCTCTTATACTATTCAATAATTCTACTATTCTACTGTTAAAGACTTCTAACTTATCTGTAACAACATTTTTAATAACTTTAGAAAGACTAAGAAAGAATGTTTTGTCTTTAAACTTAACTATAGCACTACTTACAAAACCGTTATGAGTTACCGGTTTGTTGTTTTTATTAGTAATTACAATATTGGTGTCTAATTTATCGTTAACAAACTCTACTTTTAAAGGTTTTTTGTTAATATATTTATTTCTAAAATCTAAAATTTTATCATCGTTTTTAAAGCTAAAATTGTTTACAAGTTCATTTTTTAATCTCTTTATTTCGTCTGTTTCTTTTAATAAAGGTAAGTTATATTCTGCTCTTACCTTATTAATCTCTTCTAGCTCTTTTAGTTTAAGTTCTAATGCTACTTCTTTTCTAAGTTTCGACTTTTCAGTCGGGATATTATCGATATCTATGTTATGTTCTAATTTATATTTGGTTTTAATATAGTTTTTAGCTTTTTTCTTAGCTTTTTCCAATTTATTTTTAAACTCGTTATATTTATCCCCTAATAATTCTCTTAATTCAAAATCTTCTAAATTCGGTTCGGTACTTGATTCACTTGTAGATAGTTTCTTTATAGCGCTCCTACCCTGTTTTACGTATAACTGTTTTAAAAAATTGGTATCTATGTGCGTTGCGTTATCTTTATTAACTATACTAAATTCTCTAGCTACATCTATAGCGCCTATTTTTTCAAGTTCTAATACATCTTTCTGGAACGTAACTGTAGAAGACGTTAGCGTACTTCTTAACATACCAGTTAAAGACTTTAATTTATCTATTTCATCGTCGGATAATTGTGATGTGGCTAGCTTTCTGAGTCTTACTTCCACTTTTTTACTAAGTTCTTTATCTGGTATATATGTATGTAAACCTTCTTCATACATGAAGAAAGGTGAAGGAGATTTACCATCCATTAAGTAATTAGCTAATGCATCTGTTAAAATTCTCATTTCTTTATCGGTAGGTGTGTACCCTAGAAGCGTTTTAAATATACTTTTATTGTAAAGGCGTTTATAAAACTGTGTAGGTTCTTCTCTAACTTTTTTACCAAAAGCTCTCTTAATTTCATAATGCGTTACGAATCTATTTCTATTAAAATCGAAATATACTAGATCTCTTTCATCTACCCTACGACTACCTTTTCTAATAGCTGTAACTTCTTGCAAAATTCTGCTAAGTAACCCAGGTATAACTTTTTCTACTGTAAGTTTAAATTTGTTATCTAGAGTTGTAGTTTTATTTAGATTTTCTGTTCTAACTATGTTTAGATTATTTATGCCAAATTCTTCTTCTCCTAATCCTTTAATAAAATTAGCTGTTCCTTCTAGTAATTTACCTCTTACTTTGTTAAAATAGCTAATAAACTTATTAGTATTCCTATCTTCATCTTCGGGATTCTCTTTTTTATATTTTTCTATAGCGTCTGCTATTCTTTTAACAGCTTTAGCAGGATCATCTTCTAATTTTCTTATGTCGCCTATGTATTTTCTAAGTTTCGAATCTTCGCTAGCTTTACTAATTAAATACTTGATAAGTTTTTCACTACCTGACTCTATAGCAGTAGATAAACCAAATTCTAGCAACATTTGTTCTTTAGAATAACCAAACTCCTCACCCATTGATATTATATCTTTTATAGATGATATAGTATCTGTTATTTGCTCGTTAGCAGATAAGAAATCATATACTTTATCTTTAATCAACCCGGTTATACGCTCGCCGATGTTTTTTACTAAAGAATTAGATTTAAATAACCCCATACCTCCTTCGACTAACGTTGTCATAATGCTCTGTTTTAAAAAATCACCCATTGAAGCTTTAGCAAAATCTGGTAAAGACGTATTATGCACAATAGCTTCAAATTTTTTATCAAATACTTCAAAACTTTTTTTAGTTACTATAAAAAGTTTAGATAGTAGCAATGTCTGTTTAATTTGTAGTTCTAAACTTCTTCTATAATACGGTAACTCAACAGCTGTTTTAAAATTGAGTAACTTCTCTAGATTAGTTACACCTATAGCAAGTAATTCATTAGTTTGTTTAGATATTAAAACGGATTCACGTTGTTGGATAGAGGCTGATAAATTTTCTAAACTAAATTTACTAAATAATTCAGCAACCTCCGATTTTATCTTTTCATCTTCGCTAGGTTCTTTGTTAACACTAGAACCAGTTACATCTTCTGGGCTATAAATCCATTCTTTTAATCTGTTTAAAGGTTCTGAAATAAAGTCCGGAGCTATGGATCCTAACGCACCTATAGTACCCGCAACAGTTTTTCTAACTCCAGTAGTGAATTCTTCTAAATTACTTATAGTTTCTTCTACGGCGCTTTCGCTAGTGTCTATTATAGAGCTTACATCACTTGGCAAGGCTCCCTTTAAACCTGATAATATATTTCTACTTATTTTGTTAACGTTTAAAAGTTCTTGTTCTACTACATTAGAAACACTTGCTTTAATTATACTTATAGGTTCGCCAGAATTAACATTTTCTGTCGTATCTATGTCTAAAGTAAGACTATCGCCTTCTTCTAAAATTTTATCTATTTCGTCAAAATTTAAATCTTTATCAAATTCCTCCATTTTAACCTCCTTAACCTTTGTTTACCTTTAAATCAGGTTCGTTCAACCCATATCCTATGATTTTTTCAAAAGTAAATAAAATAATTAAAGGATAAAAAATGTTTGAGTCTTTAGAATTGCTTAGAAAAATAGTAGAAGAAAAAGAAAAGTTAAAGAAAGTAAAAAATACTTACGTAAGCTTAGAAGATGCATCAGAGTTAAATAACAGCCAAATAGACGAAAACATAAAAGTAGAACCAATAGATCAACGGGAAGCCACTGTACCCAAACCATATAAAAGTTTTTGGGATCCTAATGAATTTGTACCGGTTAATTTAAATATACTAAAGGTTGACCCGGAAATAAACGAACTTATAGAAAAAGGAATTATAAAAGAAGTTAAAAGTAGGGAAATTTATAAACAAAATAGTAATGAGTTCGACCCAGAAGGCTTATTTTCGATAGAAATATTCGGAGACCCCGGTACTAGAGAAAGGATGGAAAGATTCGGTTATATAAATCTTAATTTAGATATTTTACATCCTAGAGCATATAAAGAACTAATAAACTTAAATACGTTATATAAAAGAGTATTAGAAGGTAAAGCTTATGTAATTTTTGACGAGAAAACTAAAGATTTTGTAGAAGTTACCAAAGTTGAAGGTGAGACAGGATATGAGGTTTTTTATAAATACTGGGATAAACTAGATTTTAAATTAACAGAAAGCCTTAAAAGGAAATTTAAAATAGATTTCCTTAAAAAATACAAACTTAAAGATTTAAAAGTAGATAAGTTTTTAGTCATGCCTGCTGGATTAAGAGATATTATTATAACTGAAACTGGTAAAGAAATGATGAATGAGATAAATAACTATTACATAGCGTTACTAAATGCAGCTAAAGGTGCACAAGCGTTTAAGAAAGACGGCTTCAGTAATGAATTCATAAACACGGTTAGAGTAAGATTACAAAGGATTGTACAGGAGATTTATGAATATATAAAAAACATGCTAGAGGGTAAATCTAAATTTCTTTTAGGTAAATATGCTAAAAGAAATTTATTATACGGAACAAGAAATGTTATTACGGCAGATCCCACAACTATAACTGATTTAGACGATCCATTAAATCCTACAATGTTAAGTACTAAAATCGGTGTATTTCAGTTTAGTAAAGCAGTGTTGCCTATAACTATTTACCAGCTAAGAACTAAATTTTTAGACAATAAAATAACACCTGAGTCGATTATTATTTCAGCTATTAATCCCAAAACTCTAAAATTAGAAAACATAGAAATAAGTGAAAAATTTAGAAACATGTTAGTTACAGATAGAGGTCTAGAAGATCTTATTAACAAAACACAGTACGACGATTTTAAAAATAGCCCATTAGTAGTTTTAGACAATAAACACAGGGAATATTATCTTTTTATGGTTGTTGATAAAGGCGATACTATAGAGGTAGTAGACGACCCAAGTATTGTCCCTAAGGAAGATAAAAAGTATTTAAGACCTCTAACACATGGTGAAGTGTTATTTTTAGCACTATTCGACGTAGCGCATAACTACCCTATTTACATTACAAGATATCCTGTTACAGGTTTTGGTTCTACAGATCCGGCTATACCATATCTTAAATCAACCGTAGAATCAAGAAGAGCAAAAGTAAAACTTCCATATAGTAATAAGTACAAACTAACCAACGAATATCCTATAATAGGAAAAAAATGGTATAACTCATTATCGGTTCCAGTTATTTATATTAAACCACTGGGGGGTGACTTCGATGGAGATAAAGTAAGTGCTAACGCTGTATGGAAAAAAGAATCAGTTAACGAAACTAAGAAATTACTTAACAGTGTGACATTTTTTATTAAACCTGAAGGCGATTTAGCCTTTAGCGCAGCTAATGAGACTAACGAGTATTTTCTTAAAGAATTTACAGAATAAAAAATATTAAAAGGAGTATCAATGCTTAACCTAATGGACTTTAATAAATTCTATTTCAAATACGGAATAAGAAAACTTGTTGACTTCTTAATTCCTAAAATCATAGACGCAGGCACGGTAATTTTTCCTTATTATACCACGTTAGCACACTATAGGCCTCTGGAAAATGACGAACCTTTAAACAAGTCTAACTACCCTACCAAAAAAGACCCATTATTACGTTTTATTACAAATACAGAACTTTATAACCAGTTAAAGTATATCAATCCTACGTTTAAGGAGTATAAAGAATTACGCATACCTGAGCTTAAAGTAATAAGAGAATTAAAAAAACAGTTTACAGATTTTCCTATAATAACAAGTCACGAGTTAGAGAGACTTTTAAGAAATACTCCTGAGAAACTTAAATTAGATAAATTACAACTTGTTTTTAACCTCATTAACAGAAATTACAAATATAAAGATAGACCTGTCGATACATTTTATAAATTTTACAATAGCTTTAAAACAGTGTTTGAAAAGATATTAGAAGTAGATAACATGTACAATAGTAAAAATAATCTTTATTATTTCCTACTAGTAGAAACGCCAGATATTCTACCACCTAAAGATAAGCTTTTATCATCTATTTACGATGGTTTAATACCAACCGTTAACGATTTAAAGCACTATTTTTTCAACTACGAGCTACTAACCATGCGGGAACTACTTAGGATACTAGATTATAGCTTAGCTAAAGAAGAGTCGGTTATTAAAAGTATACTAAGAGAAAAGGATCCCGGCGACCTACTAAATAGAATAATATTAAGTTTAAGAAATAAAGATAAAATAATGTTTTTATCATTAGGAGTATTGTTAAGCTATTCATCAAGTTACGATTTCCTATTTAACAGAGTTAAAATACCTGATAATAAACTTATGATTTATACATTTCTTTTATACCACAAAATACTTAAGTTCCCATCTTTTACCGCTGATGAGATAGATAAAAACAAACATCTAGATGTCTTAGGTAAGAAGATAGGACTAAACGATTTGGAAAAGAAAATAGAGTCCGTCGAAAGGAACTTAGAACAAAAACTTATAAAAAAAATTAAAGAAAATAATCCCAATACGGTAAAAAATCTAAAGGGTGATAAAACAAGCATAAACCCTGTTAAAAACGCTTTACCTACTAAACCCGAAAAAACCATAATACTTTCAGAAGATGACTTATCAGATGTCGATAAAATTATGAGCCAGACCGAAAAGATGATTTCAGACAACGATTTAACAGAACTATCTGAAGATATTAAAATAACTTATAGCAGGTATAATAAAGTAGGAAATTACAAGGAAGTAATGAACTATAAACCCACTCTTGTAGAAGAAGTTAATAATATTTTAGAGGAGTTGTTAGAAAACGATGTTATAGATAAAAAAAGATATAAAAAGTTAAAAGAGATGTTTAATAACTTTTTAGAAAAACCTAGCCCTTTCGGAGATGGTAAAAAAATAAAAGACTTATTAGTTATAGAAGATGATGAAGTAAATATAGAAAAAGACGATGTTAAATTACCTAAAACGAAAGTCCTTATAAATAACGATGAACCTACCAAAACAGTAGATACTATGCACGAAAAATATATCCAAAAAGTAATGAAAAAAGACTTTATAAGAACTATAGTCTCTTTAGCAAGAGCAGGGCTTATACCTAAGAAAATTACTACCGAAAGCAAAAAGACTATATTAGAAGAGAGTACTGAGTGGGATGTAGAAGTAAGCGATTTGGGTAGAAGAACGTTTAATATAAGATTTAAAACACCTGACATTTATAGTAATGGATTATTTAGGATGTCTACTCACACATACCGTATGAGAATGCAGATAACAGACTATCCTATTAAGAAGATAGACCCTAAAACAGTAGCTTTAAGTAGCGCTTACGGGAAAGCTTTTGTTAAAAAAGCTCCATATACTAAAAATGATAGAGGTTATAGTATATATAGAGAACTGAATAAACTAGTTAACACAGGATTTATTAAAAACTTAGTAGCCGGCTCTTTAAAACTTTTTGATATCGTTTTACCGGTAGACTATACCAACATAGCAAGATACGTTAAGTCCTATAAAACAAAAACAGGTTACTATTTCAGTTTCAATTTTCTCTTTAGAGAAGAATTATTAGAATATCTTAAACTAAAAAATATTGATTTAAACAAAATAGAACAAGTTACTAGAGACGATAAAGGGAACGAACATAGAAAATATGTATTATTAGGAAGTTATAAAGATAAAGAACCCGTATTAATGGATATGAACAACATAGTATATGTTTATAAAAATGGAAGATATATAGACGTTGGTGACATATTAGAATTAAGCGGAGTAGATAAAACCAAAATAAAAAATGAGTATAGTCTAGTAACTATACTTAATAAATTAGTACCAGTAGCATATTTATTAGCTTACTATATGGGATTAGAAAACATGTTGAAAAATTTAGATGTAAAATATGAAATACTAGAAGGTAAAAAAAATATAAAAGAACCTAACGCAGTTGTAGTCAAATTTAAGTTTAATACTTTGGTTATATATCCAGAGAATGCTTTACAACGGATGATAGTAGAAGGGTTTAGAGATTATGAGAAACACATTAAAAATTTAGATATATCTGTTCTCTATAATAGGAATAGTTTTAACGCTCTATTTAACGAAGTAGGTTTGAATTTAGCAGTAGTCACAGATATACAAGTGTTAGAAAATCTATTCGTAGACCCTGTTACAGAAGACGTATTAAAAAGAGATGGTTTACCTACCACTTTTGTAGGCTTGTTAATAAAAGCTTCCGAAATGCTTGTAACAGATTATTATATACATCCTACAGATTTTGAACATGGGTATAGACTTAGAAACTTTGAAAGGATACCACAATTCTTATACCAGATTATAGTGGATAATATTCGTAAGAAAAAAAGTGAAGAGTTTTTTGGTAGAAGTAGACTAACCATAGATAGATACCAGTTATGGAGAGAGATAAATACAGATAATACGAGTATTTTAGTGGATGACTTAAATCCTATAGTGGAAATGAAGCAAAATGAAGACGTTACATTCTTAGGTAAAGGTGGTAGAGCTAAAGAGAGTATGAGTAAAGTTACTAGAATGTTCCACAAATCTATGCTAGGTGTTATATCGGAAGCCGCTAAAGATAACGGAGACGTTGGTATTTCGGCTTACTTAACTAACAGTCCACTTATTAAAAACCTAAGAGGAGTTAAAGATAGGGATATAAAATTTAAGGACATGAAGTGGTCTAATATAGTTTCAACTAGTGCACTTATAGCTCCTTTTATCGCTTACGACGACCCTAAAAGGGTAACATATAACAACATTATGAACTCGCATATAGTTCCTATTAAAAAACCAAAAGTTTATCCTATAAGAACTGGATATGAATCCATCATACCTTTTAGAACGAGTAAAGGATTTGTAGGTATAGCTGAGGGCGAAGGCACTGTTAAAGATGTTAGACCTAATGAGATAGTAGTAGAATATAGAGATAAGACACTAGGTAAAAAGTCTTATAAATTTTATAACTGGACTAGTAAAGAAGAAGCTAACACAACTTATCTACACGTCCTAGTACCTAATGTTAAAAAAGGTGACAAGGTATCTGAAGGTGATTGTTTATATTACGATAAAGGATATTTCGAACCAGACCTATTCGACCCTAAAAAAGTTATATACAGGGCAGGAACTGTAGCTAATGTAGCATTTAACGAAATACAAGAAACTTGGGAAGACGCAGGTATGATAAGTAAAAAACTAGCCGATGAAACAACTATGGATTATGTAAAAGTAAGAGATGTTATTATAAACGCATCCGATAACGTCTACAAAGTAGTTAAACCAGGACAAGAGGTAAAAGGAACTACACCTTTATTTATCCTAACAACTGGTATAGAAGATTTCGGAGACGAGATAGATGAAAAAACTTTAGAACTACTAACAACATACTTAAGCAGTTCTCCTAAAGCTAAATATGAAGGCGTAATTATCAAGATACAAGTTTTTTACAATTGCGATAAAAAAGATTTATCACCAACTCTTAGAAAATTAGTTAACGAAACTAAAAATTTTAACTATATAAAAGAAACAGGCGAAACATATGACAGTAAGGTAGATAGTTCATACTCTGTAAGAGGTAAGCCGTTAGAGGAAGGAAAAGTACATATTAAGTTTTATATTAAGATAAACGCCGATATGGGTACAGGTGATAAAGGAGTATTCGCTAACCAGCTTAAAACAACTATTACCACGGTATATGATTACCCTATAGTAAACGAAAGCGGTGAAAATATAGATGCGTTATTCAGTTACAAGGGCGTTAGTGCTAGGATAGTATCTAGTACCGATTTAATGGGAACTAGCGCTAAGATATTAGAATTGATAGGTAAAAAAGCTGTAGAACTTTATAAAGGAAAATAATCCTTATACGGGATACATACACGTATCCCGTATAAGTAAATTTATCTCTATTTTATTTTAACCATATATATTAAATATGGTGTAGAGCGGTTTTATTAAGCGCCAGTTGATGAAAAAACAAAAAAACATAAAAGGAGTAAGCATGAAAGAAATAAGCATGAATAAAGAAAAAAATTTAAAATTTAAAACTTCCGAGCTAGTATTACAGTTATTGGAAAAGTGGTTTTTAGTAGGCAAAGGGAGAAGTAATATTATAAAACTTCTAGAAGACGACAAAGACCTATACCATAAACTAAAAAAAATAGTTTCATTACTAGACGAAAGAGAACCGTTTAGACATAAAAGAGAATTGTTACAGAATATCTATAGGATAAATGGGGTTATCTTTTTGGGTTTGATTATATCGGGTGTTCTTATAGAAAAAGGACTTCATGAAAAGAGAGGCTACCCATTCTTAATTAACACAGATGATGGTGAAAATCTATCCTATAAAATTATAGATTTAGAATCATTTATAAATTCAGTTTTAACGTTAGTAGGCGATATAGAGCCACTAGACGAAATAGAAACTAGTCTAGAAATATTAGTTATAAACCCTATAGATGAATATAAAAGCTTTAAAAGTAGCTCTTTTATAATAAACGGAGGGTGTGTTAATACTATTGAAAATAGACTAAACAGTGGGTTTACTATAGGTGCAGATATAGATAAATTCTATAAAAAGAATTTTCCATTTATCTTAACCGAAATGTTTACTAGAAAAGAATTTCGTAGTCTAATAAAACTAATCCTTAAAACTATAACTTTTACATTAACAAGAAGAGATAAACTAAAACTATTTAACGATCTAGTTATAAACAAATTTTTAGAATTAGGTAAAGGTGTTGATTTAGTAGGCATAAATTTAACTTTAATAGACGAATATAACAATAACATCTATTTGCACCATTTTGACATCGCAATACCGGGACCTTTACCTGAGTCGGTAGCTAAAGACAATTGTGAATTAGTTAAAAAAGAGTTATTTACTTTATTTACAAATTTTACAGAAGTCTACATCTAATAATCTAAAAAGGAGGAGAAAAAATGAAAAAATTAATAAACATAATTCTAATCTTTATGTTTCTAGTATCGCTCGTGGCGATACCTTTAGCTTATAGTTACATTATACACAAAAGTCAGAAAGAGATCAATACTTTTATAGACTTCGTAAACGAGAAAACTGAAGACTTAAATTTTACTTTAGAAAAAAATAATGAAACTAGTTATAACAATTATAACAATACCCAACATGATATAGAAAAAGATTACTTAGCTAGTTTAAAAGATAAAGCTTTAGAAGAAGTAGAAGATATTAGCGCATATAGACCTATACCTAATAATCTAAGAAGTTACTACAGGGACTTAGAAAACATCATGGAGAACCCAGAGAAAAGGAACTTGATTATTAAACTTTACAGAAGATGTAAACTAGACGGGTTTGAGTATAGCTGCGTAGCTATAGCATGGAAAGAAAGTCGTTTTATGGAATATGTAGTTAATTATACTCACGACTACGGGCTTATGGGGATTAATATAAACTATTTAGTAAAAGAGCTAAGACAGGAAGGTATTAGAATAGGTAAGTACAGTAAACTGCGATTAATAACTAGATTAATTATGGATATAGATTATAACATAGATAAGGCTATAACTAATCTACATTATTGGAAGAGAGTTAGGAAGGGTGATTGGTTAAAGATATGGGCTAGTTACAACGGTGGTTGGAAGATGAACTTTAAGTATGCTAGAGACATTAAAAAGCGTATCAGTGCTTTTAAATTATATTTATATAAGCACCCTCTATTAGCAGAGTTGTTAAATAGCAGTGAAAGAATTAGGCTAGCTGAAAACAGATAAGGGTATAGTCGTTACCCTTATCTGTATATTAAGTTAGTTTTCTTTTCTTTTCTTTTTCACTTATACATTACATAGATACAAAAAATAAAAAATAACCCCAGAGGGAGGGCTGCCTCCCCTCACGGACACCCGTTGCTAGTTGGGTGTCCGTTTAGAGCCCTTAAGAGAGGGTAGTAGGGGGAGGAGAGGGTGTAGTAAAAAGTGTCCTCCCTCTGGGATAAAAAAGGGTGAAAAATGAGAATGAGAAGAAATAAAGTAATAAAAAGATTTAAAGATTTTGATCTGGAGTCTTATCATGTTAAGACTCCAGAAACTCTAGTTGTCGGCATGACAACTAGAGTCGAGTTGATAGATGATCTCTATAGAGAAGCTCTATCGCTTCTCTATAGAAAAGCAAAAGCACTAGACAAAACCCTTTACTGGGAAGAAGCTGAGGCTTTACTCAGCTTCTTCCCAGATAACGTCGTCGAAGAGATATGTAAATATCTCTTCGACGATGGGTACTCAGGACTCGATGTATCTAGTTTATCAGAGTCCTGGGTGGACGACATGCTAGAGGATATAAGGGAGATTATATTAAGAGAAGCTAGAAAAAAAGGGAGGTATAGAAAAGCTAAAGAGCTAGGCGTTGCTAGACCAGACCTAGCTAAATATTACAATATAGACCCTAGAGCATTTCTAGAGGTTGACAAATTGATGAATAAAAAAGGTCTAGATCCGAAAGAGTCTTATGACTCTTTCGGATTATGGGGACTATGCCCTGACAATATAACCAGGGCTTGGTTCGGAAACGGCGCTAGACCAGGGGGAAAATTTACCCTCTGGGTAAATAGCGCCACCAGCCATTTCAAAAAATATGGGAGGGCTGATGAGTTCTGCCCTCCTTTTCCTAGACGCGAAGAAAGTACCTCAGTTTATATGTGTCGTTTAAGAGTAGCAGAAACGGCACATGACTGGGGAATTGATTTAAATCTTTTCCCAAGGAATGGGGACTTGCGCCCTAAAGAAATTATAAGGTTAGGGCATATGACCAAGCCTAGTATTTATTATGCCCTAACCAATTGTCTAGACGAAGAGAGAAATGAAATAATGTGGGAGAAACTTAGCCAATGGTTAAGACTAGATAAAAGAGAGAAAGCTAAGTTTCTTCCGTTTAAACTAGCATGGTCGATGCTTTTCAAAAGAAAAACCCCGGAAGGGTTAGGGAACAAAGATCCTAACCCTGGATACCTAGACAGAGTCGGGGTGAAATCTTTTAGAAAACTTATGAAAATCGTCCGCGAGGAATCTGCGGACGAATCTTCTTTAGCGGCCAACACAAAGGCCGCTTACCACCTCTCTATAGTTTTTAGAGATATAGGGACAATAGAGAGGTGGATAAAATTACTATCTAGACAAAACACAACGAATATTACTGCTGTTACCATCCACGACGCATTCGTGGATGGTAACAAGTTTGTTAATCTAGACTTTAAAAAAGAATGGATAAATTTCCTCCTCAAATTCCCAGAAGCTAGAAAATTGATAGGATACTTTAAGGGGTTTGAGGAGGAATATAAAAGATCCGCTAGGAAAATAGCGGAACTAGAAGAGTTTGCAACTTTAAGAGAGTATGGAAATATCAGACTCCCAGAAGTTGCAAAAATAGCAGCAGAACTAGACTTAGACGAGGAAGAATTCCGCGATTATGAAAAATTCTTCCTCAAAAATAGAAAGAAAAGCTACACGATGTTACCTCACGTCGTGGTAAAACTAGAGGACTATACGTTTAGAAAGCTAGACGACCACGACGTGAGGGGCCCATTCTTGGGTCTCTACACAGATTGCTGTCAGCATTTACACAACGCTGGTAGCAGCTGTGCGAAAGCCGGGTGGAGAGACCCAGAATCGGGCTTCTACATTATTGAAAAAGGAGGGGAGATAATAGCCCAGTCATGGGCTTGGAGAGGCAGAGACGGAGAGCTCTGCTTCGACAGCATAGAGGGTCTGGGCGGCGTTAACGTTGAGAAAATAGCCGCCCTATATAAAGAAGCCGCTAGACAATTATTAGGAATACTCGGTATCACCAGAGTAACAGTAGGTGATACCGAGTATGGCTTAACGCCAGAAGTTAGAAAAATTCTAGACGGGCGTCCGTGTACTCCAGCTAAAATGATTAAAAAAGTTAAGTACACGGACGCAGAAGAACAATGGCTTCTGGCGTCCAACGACTAGACAACCCTCTAGACAACCTCCCCTCCTTTTTTCTTTTTTATTTTGTCTTAACGCTTGTGTTATTCTCAACACTTTGATAAAAATTAAATTTAACTATCTCTGGATATCTATACGTGCAATTAAAACACTGCTTAATAGTAACTGATTCAATCTTTGCATTCTTAATAAGTTCTAATAATGTTTTAGGGAATATCTTACTATTAACGCATTCTACTTCTGTTAAAAGTTTAGAGTCTTTAATACCTGTGTAATCGTACCTCATGCCACAAACGAATGTACCAAAATCTGTATGAAATAACAAAGGTTTATGGATTTCATACGTATAGTTAATTTTACCATATACGGTATTGTTTCTCATAACTGTTAAGTTTTTATCATTGTTAACTATAATATTATCTTCAACATGCGTAGAAATGTTACTAGTATGCGATTTATGGCCATAGTTACTAATATAATAATCACGAAAAATTGACGACGCGAAAATTAAAATAAAAAGAAAAATTAAAGTACCTCCAAGTATGAAAAACCATTTAAGTATTTTACTCATTCTATCCATTGTGCACCTCCTAAAATAGAAATTAAACTAATTATTTTTATTTACTCGTTTGTGTCTAATAAACCACTTATACACCATTCTAGAAATTCTCTTTTAAATTTTAACTCACTTTCATACTTCGCTATTTTATTTTCAACTAGAGAAATTTCTTTACTTATGTCGACCATTTCTAGTTTTACTTTATTCATTTTTCTTCTAATTTTGTTTAGTTTACTTCTCAGCTTTTTACAACATTTACAATCATTTTTCTTTCCACAGTTTAGCAACTTATAAGTTACCTTAACATGTATAAAGGTTCCTCTATATCTTCTATATTCTAGTTCTTTCTTTAGCATAACTTCTTTAAGACTAACCAAAACGTCCTCTAATCTCTTAATAAGATCCTCTAGTTCTTTAATAGAAGCTTTGCAATAATTTCCTTTGTTTTCATTTTTAACTTTCCTCAATTCTGTAAAAATAAGTTCTATACTTCGCATAATGATCTCCTTAACCGTTTTTTTTATTTACAGCAACTAAACACACATATTGTTCAATTACTGTTCAACTATAATTTTGCTTAGAAAAAAATTGTTATCTAACTTTAACCCACGTATAGAACCTTTAGAGACTATAAAACATTAAGCAACTATTTAAGCATTTACACGACATAAATTAACCTCGGTTAAAAAAAGAAAGAAAAGAAGAAAGAAAAAGAAAAAAAGGAAAAAGAGAAGAGAAAAAAAGAGAAAAAACAAAGAAAAGATTTTCCCTCCCCCCCTAGGTCCCCTCCCTCTCTCTCCTAAAACCTCTCTCTCCCTCCCCCCTACCCCCCTCGGCTGGTCCTGCGTCCCAGCCTCGCCGCTCGCAAGCGGTGAGAGGCTTCTTGGGAGCTCGCGGCCACCCTTTTTCAAAAGAAAAAAAAAAGAGAAAAAAAGAGAAGAGAAAAAGGAAAAAAAGAAAAAGAAAGAAGAAAAGAAAGAAAAAAATATAAAAAAGTAAATAAAGAGTATAAAAATAAAAAAAATTAGAAGATACTCTTTATTTACTTTTGATTAGAGTTTTTATAAGGTAAAATTCTAAATGTTTATAACTCCTTTTTAAAAACCGTTTATTAGCTAAAATCTTTTAAAAGATTTTAGCATAAAGGTTAAATAACTTTTAATAAACATTTAGAATACTTTAATTTTTAATTTAAATTAAAGTTTTTACTTAGGTTATTTTAACGATAGAAGTAGTTAGTTGTTTACTGAGAACAGAAGAGTAACAGAGTAGAACTCTTAGTTACTCTTCTGTTCCTACAAAACAAGCTAACTACTTCTATCTTACTATAGAGTTTTACACTCTATAGTAGATAAAAATAACCTAAGTTTAAGTTAAGGTTATGTAATCGATTAAGTAAAAAGTTAACATAGGGTTTATCCCCCTTGTTATGTTCGGACCCTTCAAAGGTTCAGGTTGGGTTGAGGATTAGTTAAACCATTTGAGAAGGAGGAAAAAGATGTATCTGTGGAGGTTTTTAAGAGTTGTAGTTTTTGTAGTTGTTTTGTTAGCTTTTTATCTAGGTAATGAGTTAGAGGCTAAAAGTATAGATAGCCATGTTAGGTTAGTAGGGAGGTGTGTTATAAGTGAAGATTTTGGTAAATACGTAACTGACTTTAGGAAAGGGTTAGTTTGCAAGAGAGCCTTAGGGTTTATGGAGTATGTAGATGTTTACCAAGTTAACAAAGTAATGGTTGATGTTATGGTTAAAGATAAATTCCCTGATATTATAATAGGACCTATGGGCCTATACCTAGATAATAAAAACTATAAAGCTATGAGTTCTCTCATATGCGTTGTAACTAAAGGGTACGAGGTTAAATACTTTGTCGTATATGTTAGAAGTAAACTAGTTAACAGTATACCTGTTAAGAGTGTTAGGAAAGCATTAGCGCCAGTATGCGTTAACTTACGTGATATTAAATAGTTAAGACTTTGATAAATTTGATAAAGGAGTATACATGACTGGATTAGGATTTAGATTAAAAGAGAAGAAAAATAATGTATCTGAGGTAAGGGGTTTACTTAACGATACTGAAAATAGGAAGTTAATAGACACGCAGATAAAATTAGCTCACGAAGCTACAAGATATGTAAAAGAACGACTTGGTATGGGCAGAGGTGAATCGTTTTTTTATCTTACTGAAGATTTAGGGTTGAGTATATTAGGAGATTTTTATAGTAGGTTATACCACGCAACTAGTCTTACTAACCCTAATGCTGAGTTAAAAGGTAAAATAGTACCTAAGTTGGATAGTTTTATAAGTTATATTAAAGATAATGTTAAAGATGTATTCGGAGAAGTGTACTTACCGGATATTAACGAAGATAATTTATTCGAGCCTTACTATAACGAGATAAAACATTATTACGATATTAAAAATAATGAGTATATTAAATTACTTATTAGTTTTAAAGATAGGCAGAGAGCTAATAAAAATGAGGATAAATTATCGGTAGAGGATATAGTTAATATAGCTACTTATGATATAAACGAGTTTACATACTTGTTTAAAGATAGTGAATATGTTACTTTAGATGGTGTAAAAGGGCTATTTAAGACTATTAACTATAAGGATATTTTAGATGTTTATAAACTACTCTATAGTAAGAAGCCATCGATTATGGACATACTTTCTAGCGTGGAATTAAATAGAGTTTTAGAGAGTGTCGATTTAGAAAACAATCTAGAACTTAATAAAATTATGGATGAGTTGGTTACAAACGTTGTTGATACTAATTTTGAAATAGATTTTGATTTAGAATTAAATGTTCTCTTAGATAGTTTTTATAAGAGTTTTTTAAAAGAACCTGATAGCCCTTATAGAAAATGGTTAAAAGAGTTAGTAGATATATTTAAAACAAGCAAAAGTCTTTCACATTTGTTAGCGTTAACTAAATCTAATGTAAAAGATAGACACTATCTTCTGGACTTATTAGGATATGTTATACTTTATCTTTACAAAAATTATCTCAATAACGAAGATGAAGTATTAGGAAAAACGATTTTAACGTATTTGATGGTGTTTGTAGAAGAGTTTAGAAGGTTAGAACTTAATTTAAATCTTGGTAGAGTAATTTCAAGTATAGAAGTTTCAGAAGTAAATGGTAGAGAGAGATTATTGGGCTTTATACATAAAGATGTTTATAACCAAATCATAAATAACGACACACCGTATACGATTAAACAATTAAGAGGGTTAATAATTAGGCTTATATTAAAAGCTTTGAATTCAGATGTTAAACGAGTCAAATACTTATTTAAAGACCTTAATACATTTTTAAATAAATTAGAAATGGAAGGTTTATTACCTTTAACTACAGACACTAGTTATAACTATATTAAGTATTTTAAAGCAAATGCTAAAATATTTGATTCACTAGTAGATGAAATAAACACAGTGTTTAATTTAACGGATATTAATCAAGAAGCTAGAAAACTTAGACTATATTATTATTATACGTTAGAAGAGTTTTACGGTAGAGAAATTATGTCTGAGTTACGGGAGGATATAGAGAGGTATTTAAATACGTTAAGTCTTAATGAACTAATAGACCCTGAGAATGTTTTTATCCACTTACTTAGTTATTTTATTTATAGAGAAACTAACCTTAAACATTTCGTTAACTTTATGGAAGAAGCTAAGAAATCTTCCTACGTAGATGACGTACCTGAACTATATGCATTATACGCTATATTTAAATTATACTTACTTTACCTTGTATCGCAGACTAGAATTATTTAATATTCGTATTATTAGACATCGCCATACAGGAGCTAAAATGCTCCTGTTTGGTAAAGACTCTTTGATTTTGTGATTTTTGTATTTAATTCGGAAGGAGCTTTTATGGAAAAGATAGATGTAACTAAACTTAAAAAAAATGAAAAACTTATTAGAAGTTATATATCTAAGAAAGATGGCAAATGGTATACTAAAGAACAACTACATATATTGTTTCCTAAAAAATATATAGATAAAGGTTTAACTATTTTAGATAACGTATCCTTAGTGTTTGGAGTAATTATGATAATGGACAATAAGTATAACTATGGTAAAATGTTATTACCTAACAGATTAGAAGTTATACCTAACGAAATTGATGAAGTGGAGGTAGAAGGTGAAAGATGGGTTAAGTTAACCATAGAGAAAGGAGAACCTTTTTTAGTTAAGGATAAAGTTGTTAAAAATACAGACTTTGTATTTAACGCTTACGATTTATTCCTTATGCAAGGTAAGGTCCCTTTTTTTGTTACGTATGAGGATATTTTAACTATTTTTACTAACCTCCCTAAATACACAGGTGGTAAAGTAGGTAAAGATCCTTTAATATTTGAGATACTTATAGCTATTATTACTAGGCACTTTAAAGAATTAACTAAAGAGTATAGAGAGGTAATTAAGACAGAAAAAGATGTAAATAAAATACCTTTTAAAGTTGTAGGACTTAAAAATCCGTATCTATCGTTTAGGTCTACGTATGGTAAGTTACTAGGAAGTTATTTCGAAGACGCTATGCTAGGAGCGCTATTATTCCCAGAAGATGAAGTAACAGATAGCGAATACGCGCTAAGAAAGTAATTTTTTATTTTAAATTTTTTTTCTCTACATATATTAAATAAGGAGAGTTAATCTCTCCACTCTTACAACATTAAATTAAAAATAAGGAGCGAGCATGATCAGAATTAAAGGCGTGAGCAATTTGGAAGAGTTGAAAGCTAAAATAGTTAAAAATGATGATAGTAGTGACAACAATAACAGTGAAGTAACTGTTAATAACAATAATAATGACACTATGACTAGAGGGAATAATGAAAAATTTCCACTTATAACAGGAGTGGAGAGAAAACCTAACGGAAGGGTTATTAGACTATACAGAAACCCTAATAACTTAGTTACAGTTGCGTTCTATCCAAATAGGAACGGAGATACTAGACATCCACTTATAGGAGAGATTGTTAAATTTGTAACAACTGATAGACTTAAATTTATTCCAGTTCTAGTAAAAAATCAAAATCATTTATTTACACATACTAGTAAGTATATGGCAGGTTTTGTATTAAAAACGGATGAAAAGAAAACTATAGTAGAAGTTATGCCTAGCATGCTATCAGATTTTCTATTCTGTTGTCCGAAGAAGTTTAACGAGGATATTTATGTAGAAAAGCTAAAAGACCTAGAAAGCTTAATTTTAGCAGATACTAGTGTTTATAATTATGTTAAAACTCTTAGATATAACAAAGACTATAAATTTAGTAACGTTATTTTAAGAGTTAAATTTAAAGAAGCTAGTGACTTAATTAAACCTGTTATTCAATTACTAGACGCATTTATGTTTAAAGCTAGAGCTAATAGATATTATTTAAACAAAGTTAGAGAAGGTAAAACGCGCCCGGTGGTACCTGCTGAATACATTTATCTAGGAAGCGATAATGGTTATGAACTGACATCTGAAAATAACACAGGTATGCCTTTTGAAGGTGAAATTCCACTAGACGAAGGAGAAGAAATTCCACAAGAAGTTCTAGAACAATTGAAACAATTGAACGAAAGCAGTAACGATAATATTGATAAAACTCTAGAAAGTTCAGATACTGCCGAGTCTTCTAGAGGCTAGAGAGGATAAATAAATATCAACATCCTTACCCAGGGTATGATTTATACCCTGGGTAGTTAATTATTGTTTTGTTGTTTTAATATTTCACATACTAAAAAATAAATACTAAAGGAGAAATCATGAGAGAAAATAATAATTTTTTTACACCAGTAACAAGTGATAAATGTGAAGTTTGTGTTAAAAAAACAGGTACAGGATGTTGCGATACATATCCGTTCTTCACAGAAGATGAATTGGGTAGATTGATGTTTGAAACTGATGTTTTAAAACAGAATCATAACTTAACCTTAAGTAGGGTTATGGATGGATATTACATTTTAGTTCCTAATAACGATCCTGATATTAATAAGGGTTATGTAGATTTAACTAAACCTAAGAAATGTCCATTTTTAAAGAATAATAAATGTGTTATTTATGATTATAGACCTAGTACTTGCAAAGATTTTGGAACTAGTTATCCTTGTCCTATGTTTTCTCTATCTAAAGAAGAGTTAAACGCTAAATCTAACGAAGAAGTGAAAGCTATCTATGAAGATAACAGTAAACTGCTGAAACCTTTATGGGTTTCAACAGCTTTAAAAGATAAAGTCAATGCTAATAACAAACTGAAAATCGTAATGTTTACTAAATTTTTACCTAAAATTTATCCCTATAATAGAAAACTAATGAAATGCATAAGAGATGATTTGTTGTTGTATCTAATTGTTAATAATATAAATAATATTGTAGAGGAACAGTCTGATAATGATTTTTTTAGTTATAAGAAAAGTTACAAGTTAGTTATCAACACTAACGGAAGAATAAGTTCTGTTCTTTTATACGTCGTAAAAGCTAAAAATGAAAATCTTGTTAGCTTAGAAAAAGCTTACAATTACCTAGAAAGAAAATTTATACTGAAAGATAGTTTATACATAAATAATGTGTTAGTACCTAAATTACAGGGTATTATAAAGGGGTTAAGTGTTCCTGAATTAAATATTTCAGCTGAGGAATATAACCTTTATTTATCCTATTTAATACTAGAAAAATATAAATACGATTTTAACAATAAGTGTTATAAAGAACTTCCTGTTACGGAAGATGATTTATTCGCAACTAAGAAGTATATCCTTAGAAGATTGACAGGTGGAAAAGATATTAAAGTATGGGAAGCGTTCGATGTTGACGTTTATAGAAAACTGCATGAATTTATAGAAAAACTTTACAGAAAAGTAAATGAGTTAAGGGTATATTAATCGTCACATAAGGTAGGTAAAACCTACCTTATGTGGCTGATCAAAACTTTCTTTTTTTGTTGTAAACGGTATGACGTTAAAACCTGTGTTATATGATTAATTATTAATATAGTAAACATTATGATAATTATGTATAGAAAAGGAGGGTAATGTGTATGGTATACTTAATAAGAAAATACCAGCTATTGCTAAACAGTTAAAAATAGAAAAAACGCCTATAAAAGAAGATGCGGGTTATAGAGTATTGTTAGGAGCTTTTAATACATATAACATAAAAGGAGAATTTTATAGATTAGACGACCCTGACAGATTACTTAACGATAAAACACTTTTAGCGGATAGATATAAAAATGGTCTATTAAAGAGCGAATGGGATCATCCAGATGTTAGTGGATTACCTCCTGAAGCTGCTAGGGAGAGATATCTTTATATAGATCCTAACAGAACTTGTAACCAAATAACTAAAGTAGAATTTTTTACTACTAATATTAAGGAGGAAGGTTGGGATTTACCTATTATATTGGTAATAGGATGGGTAGTACCTATCCCTGTTTTTGGAGATAAATTGGAGCAACTGTTAAAAGATCCTAACATCAATGTAGCTTATTCGGTTAGGGTTATTAATCTAAAACCTAAACTTATTAACGGGATAAAAGTAAAAGATGTTTTAGACGTTATAACATGGGATTACGTGAGTGAACCTGGTATATACACTTCTACTCAGTGGATGGCTGGGGGGCTAAAACCTAGGTCTAGCGAAGTATCTTCAGAAGGCTTATGTATAGATGGAAGATGTCCTATAACTAGAAGTAAATCATCTGTATCTACTGAGTCTGTTTTAAATACGGACGATAGTAACGAAACTATTAAAAAATATAAAGAAATAATAGATAGAGAACTTAGAAAAAGAGGCTCTGCATTTTCTGAATGGGTTATCTGAATAAATTATTAGACACTACTAAATAGAAAGGAGTACTTCATGCTTATTAGAGCTTATAAAGACGGTTGTAATATTTTTGTAACGGTTAATAAGAATGAACAAGAGAATAAGTGGTATATAGAAAATGTTAACATACATCCTGCCAATACTAAAGACAATACATTAGATAGAAATTTAGATTTTAATGGCTTAATTCTAGAAATAACTGTAAATAAATTAAAGGAACTATTAGTAAAAAATGAAGTTTCGGTAGAGTTTAAAGAAAACGATATTATAGATAAAGCTCTTGAAAAAACTGTATGTTTTAACGATAAGTAATTTAAGTGTTATTAGAAGTGTAATAGTAAAACCGTTAGGGATGTCGACATCCCTAACGGTGTATCTCTAATATTTTTTGGTTAAAGATTACTTAAGTGTGGTAAAAACTCTAAAATAGTTTTTACTAAAAAATAACGTAAGGAGTGAGTATGGCTATAGAAGTAAATCTTATAGAAGACACTAACCCGGACCAGCTAACAGGTTATTTATTAACAGGGGGCGTCAGTTACGACGCTTTACAAATAGTTAAAAATAGTTTCAGTAACTTTATTTCAAACGTAGGCGATATGTCTAGTCAATTTCTTAATATAGTTAAAGATAGATTTAATAACCTGACTGATTTGAATGTCATTAAGACTATTAATGAGAAAGTCTCTAATGTAGTCAATATGGTTGTCAACACTATAGATGATGTTAAAATTATTAAAGGTGTAGTTAACGTAAATGAAAGTAATTACAGGTATATAGACGAACAAATGAAGAAGTTTATAACTGTTAACCCTAAATTTCTAGAACTTTATTCTAGAAACGAAATGTCTTTATATGGAGGTATGTATGTGGATTATATACTAACTGATGAAGACTTAAGGATATTAAATAAAGAGTATAGGCAAGTAGTAGAAGGAGTAATAAACTTACATCAAAGGGACGGTGAAAAATACACTCTTGTAGATTGCTATAAAGACTATATACCTCTTTCAATAAGTGAGAAGTTAAGGATACTAGAGTCATGGGAGACTATAGAGAAAAACATTTATGAACTAGACATGACAGATATAGAAGACGAGGTACTTAATGAAATTCAAGAGCGACAAAGCTACTAGGTAAAATAGAAAGTAAGTAGATGGGTGATAATATCACCCATCTACTATTTTTTTATTTAGTTCGTATTAAATAAATTTAAATTTTTTCAATTTTTTTATTATTCTCATTTCAGACAACATAGCGTCTATATTAAGATTTTTTATTATAGTCGTGTCTAAACGTTTCTGTAACTGTTTTATTTTATTATAGTATTTTAAAGCTATAAGGGTATTATCAGTATTATTAAGCAACGATATATAGTGTTCGATTTGTCTTCTTAATTCATATTGTACTTTAATATAGTTCTTATCTAAATCACTGTTAACACTTAATTCCAAATCTGTTATATCGTTAAGAACATAATTAACGTTCCAGCCGTAAAGTTGTTTATTATTAGCGTATTGTAAAAACCACCAACCTAATAACCAAGCTATAACTAAATCGTCGTGACCGCCTTCTTCGTGGTCTACCCTACCGTTTCTGATGGTTAGACTGTTCAATTGTTCTATCAGATCTACGTCATAAACTTTATTTCCGGAGTATTTAACAGATGCTTTTAACACATTTCCGTATAAAAAGCTTCTACTAGTTTTACCGCTTCCGGATGTAGCGTAACCAAACTGTCTTTTAAATTTAGTTATGATATCTAACCCTATCCAGTCTTTTCTAACTATTTTCTCCATAAAGGGATTTTTATCTATTTCATCCACAACCCAGTTGAAAATTCTGTTAAATGGATTTAAACCTTCATTAACCATGAATTTAAACATGTTATCTAAGATAGCTACGCCGCTACTTTTGCGCTCAGGTATTAGAACAGCTTTGGGATACTTTATAAGTAAATCTACTAGAAAGTCTGCAAAAAGAGATAAGTTAGTTTCGTTGTACTTACCCACACCAACTACACTACCATCGCTTGCTCTCCTTATAACTAGACCTATATCATCATTTTTATCCCCTAAAGCGTCACTAGTATCTAAACCTATAACTAGTTGCTCTTTAGTTAAACTTTTTAGTTCGTGTTTATCTACGTAGTAATTAATAACATAACCATTTTTTTCAACCTCTGTTACTTTATCAAATTTCTTAGACTCTTGTATTATTTCTAAGAATTTTTTGTCTATAGGAGAATTTGAAGAACCAGATATCCACATGTTAAAAAAGTCAGATTTAGCGTTTTCTCCGGTATTAATAGATTCTTCCATCCTTTTTTTAGCCCATTTATCGTCATAACCTAACTGTCTGTAGTTAAATTCAGCTACTACTATTTTCCATCTTCTTTTATTTTTATCTAAGAGATCTTCTAACTCTTCTCTATTTTTTAAATCGTAAAATGTCTCGCTAAATTTTATTCCATCCTTATATATTTCATAAGCAAATCTACCCTCTCTAGTATTGAGTTTACCAGGAGTTGTAGTAAATGCTGTATAGTAAGGAGAACCCATTTGAGCTGCTATTTCTCTAGCAGCTGTAGAAGCTGTTAAAAGAACAGGTAGTGTTATATCTATATTTCTAACATAACCGAACTCGTCTATATGTACGATAGGTGTAGTCATACCTCTACCTAAGTTATCTGCTGCTTTTTTATCCATTTGACCGACGTAGAAGTTTATACTATTACCAAGTTTTCTAAATGTTATCCTCTCACTATTTTTAACGTCCTTTTTGCTTAACATTATCATATATTCAGGAAGTGCTTCTACATACAATTTTACGTCTTGACTTGTTCTTACTCTAAGAGTATCATCTTTGGTAAGATGTGAAATATTAGTTCTTGTAGCTCCTGTATTGCCAAAGTATGACTCTAAATTAACTGTACCGGCTGTTTTACCTGTTTGTCTAGGTCTTATAGCGTAAACGGTAATATGGTTAAAAGCTAACCAATAATAAGCTAATATCCCACGATCAAGCTTAAACATAAGATCCACAGCACCTGCAGGTGCCGGGATTCTACTTACTTCTCTAAAATAGTACCAAGGATTTAATTTAGACTCTATAGCTATTAAATCTTTAGTTTCATCGTCTAAGTCTGGATCATGTGGGTCGACGTCTTTTAATTTAGGGTTTAGTATAGACAAAAAAAATGCATGATTTTTTATACCCATTTTCTTTAATATCCCGGCTGTTCTTAGCCAGGTTTTATTTTTAGTTTGTATATGTACGTCTGCTAAAGGATACTTGAACCAATCTTCCATAAAAAGTATCATAGTTATTCCTTTTTATCTATCTCCAAACTTAACAGAAATACATATATAACAAACCCTAAACTTAATGTAACTAACATCCATTCAGTTTTTTTTCTTAAACAAGCTTTAGCGTATTCCCTTAGTTTTTTCTTAGTGTTTACTACTAATGGGTCTGATACTTTACTACCTCTCCAATATTCTCTCAGTTGTATAACTGCTGTAGGGACTTTAGTCTTATCTCTAAAGTTTATTCCTTTTCTTTGTAAATATTTATAACTAGCTACTAATATATCTTCTAAGATTTTATATCTCTCTTCAGGTTTTATAAAATTATCATCAGTCATGCATTTTAGAAATTTAACTAAGTTATGTTCTTCTAATTTATTAAAAAGATTTACTACTATATCTACTATTACAGGGTTTATGAAATTGTTAGAATTATTACTTATTTGTTTAATAAACTCTGTATATTTTTCTAAACTTTCTGTTAAATTTCTTATTTGTTCTAAGTTTTCTTCGCCTCCTACGAAAGTGGATTTTTCCTGTTTGATTTGTAATTTATTATCTACTACTTTTTTATGGACAGCGTAAATTTCTACTAG
>Ga0256838_1000296_pt1 | contig 33395 bp, 54 predicted proteins | sample 4571419metaG_FD_185978 | JGI IMG/M metagenome (GOLD analysis project Ga0256838, IMG submission 185978) | Hydrothermal vent microbial communities from Guaymas Basin, Mexico - 4571-419 | ecosystem: Environmental > Aquatic > Marine > Hydrothermal vents | place: Mexico: Guaymas Basin | collected... | reverse complement strand
ACAGGCTGTAAATTTTGAGCATTAGTATAATTTGATGAAAGATAGTATTTTACACCTGCTATCAAGGCAGGTTTTATAATTTCTTCTATATTAGAACCAACAAGTGATACATCAGGAATAATTGAACCTATTGCATAGGCTTTGATTGGTTCTTTACTAAATGTTCCCCTGTATTCATATATTAATTCATTTATATAATCAAATAAATCAAAGATACTAACTCCATCATTATTAACAACATCGGTTATATCAATTAGTCGATTATTTTCTGGAGCATTTTCTGTAGTTTTTTCAACCTTAATTTCTATGCTGTCTTTTTTATTTAAAGCCTCAAGCAAATCATCAAGTGTTGGTTCTACCATATCTAAAGATACTAATTCTGTTCTTTCTTTTAAATTAAATTCATAGATAGATTTAAAATCATACATTGTTAAACCATCAAGAATTTCAAAACCAATAACAGTTTTAAAGATTCTTGTTTTGAACGCTATCTCTTTTATAACATCGTTTAATATTGTAGTTAAGTCTGCTTCCTCTATTCCATAGTCTCTCACATAGACTTTGTATTTATTTACGTCTATTGCCACTTTTAGCCTTTGTCGGTTTTGTGAATTATATCATAAAAAAAATATTTAAAACAAATAGGGGTTTGTAAAGCTCTCATCAACAATTCCTTCATTATCCGAATAGTTTATTGGTTCTGCATAAATCATATCTATGAGTGTTAATTGAGCTAACGAATCTATTAAATCATCATGTTTAGCTAGTATAGAATCATTTGTAATCAAGCTCATTTCATGTTTCAGTTCATCAACAAACTCTTTCATATGTGTCTTTGGTAACCATAATCTGCCCATCTCTACAACAGGTTGAAGAGCTTTGAATACTGCTAACTTTGCTTTGGTTCTGTTTACCATTTGAAGATTGAAGAATTTACCTCTTTTGACCATCTCGTTTTGAATAAATGTTTTCATAGATAATTGAAAAGCAACTTTTTCAAGAACCACTGCGTATGGATTCCATCTTGCAACTAAAGTAAATATCCTGTCTATTGTTTCGTCAGGTTTAATTCTTCCAAAGAATCCATCTACCAAGAACCAGTTGTTGTTCTCATCTATTCCTACAACACTGATAGCAGTATAGTCTGCATAAGATTTTTCAGATACTGCTAAATCAACAGATATATAGTAAGTTAGAGAACCAAGTTTATCTTTTAAATCATCGATTTTGTAGTAGTTAATATTCTCCATATTAAACAATAAATCGTCTTTAGGGGTAACCTGAAGCATATATTCTTGATAGAAAGAGGTTTCTTTACCTTGATCTTTTAAATCTTCATAAATCTCCCTGACATACTTAGGCGTAAATCTGTCAGACCAAGAAGTTATAAGTTTATTCCAATCTTCTGGTGGAAAATCCTCTGCAACAGGTAAAACTATAGTCTTCCAGCTTTTACTTCTTACTAAATCAAGCAACAAAGAATCTTCATGTATTGGAGTTCCAATAAAAATAAACTCATACTTGTTGGGATTTATAGCAGGTCTTACTACGTTATTAAACCAGTTTTTCAGCTTGGTTCTTGATTCTTTAGTAGAATGCTTCTCATCATTTTCAATATCGTCAAGAATTACAATATTAGGACGCTTATTAGCTATATTAGTTCCTCTTAAACTCTGTCCAGAGCCACGTCCTTTGAGATAGAACATTTTTTGAAGTTCTTTATGCCAGATATAAATAGTAGGGTCATCTCCTAATCTCTTCTTTCTAATCTCAAGAACCTTATTTAATTCACTTTGTTCAATAAGAGCCAATAAGGTCTCAAAAGTAGATTCTACCATTGCTACACTGTCCTGAATAACAAGAATATAATCAAACTCTCCAAAATTTGGTTTTTTCCCAAGATAGAGCCAACGAAGTATATTGTATTTAGTAAGAGCAGATTTTCCTAAACCCCTGTGACACATGATTACTTTATGTTTATCCTTTGACAGAAGATGGTCTACCAATTGAAAATGTGCTTCAGCACTTCTATTTTCTTCTTTAAAAAAAGAATTGAACCATACAAAAAACTTTAATGTTTCTTTATGCTTTGGTATGTATGGTTCATCATATCTTTTTCTTTCTATTATCATTATTTCTCCTAATCTGTCTTACTCTCCCTCGTTGGTTCTTTTGCAATTATGTATTTTTATGATGCAACACCTTCAAACTCAGGGAATTCTTTTGTAAGTTCATCTATATTGATACTATCAACATTCTTAACATTTATTCTATCCTGTAATTCATACATTTTAATATCCATCTGTTTTATCCATTTCTGAATAGCAACAGCTTCATCATAAAAAGGATTCTTTTCAAGAATGCCTTTTGTTGCCCATATAGCTACATCACCTCTATCATCATAGTCATATTCTTTTAATATTTTTCTTACTTTTTGTGAAGCAATGTCTTCAATCTGTCTTCTTTTTTCTTTTACTTCGTATTCTTTAATCTTTTCTAAAATTAATTTCTCATCAGGCATATCTCTCTCATCTAACCATTTAAACTCTCCATCAATTATCACAAATTTAGGTTTATCTATTAGTTCAGCTAAAGCATCTGCTAAATATTTGCTTTTAATCATTTTATACCTCCTATGATTTTTAATGCAATATATGGATGGGTATCATTTCCTCTGACGTCTAAAGTCAATGTTCCATCATCATTCAGCCAAGCTATAAACTCTGTCCAATAACCATAATGACCTATTTTTAATTTTCCACCGCCCTGATTGTCACCCATATGCGTTACAGGTGAGCTATAACCAGTTGGAGCTTTTATAGGATATCCTTTATTACCCCAAGTATTAACTGCACTAGCACCTTTTCCTATGGTAACATTGAAGTGGTCATCCAAGTCTCCATTTGCACTCATATAAATACTACCAAAGACTGCTCTGTATTCTCCAGCTTCTAATCCTAAATCTACTTTAACTGTAACATTACTTCCTGCTTGTAAGGTTTTATAGATATTTAAAGGCTCAATAGATGCAATATTGTCTATTTTTTCATCCACCTCGTCTTTAGTGTAAACATTGCTAATATCTGCTTTAACACTTAATTTTTCATCTACTTTATCTCTTGTATAAACATCGTCAATATCTGCTTTAGTGATTAATTTCTTGTTAATATAGCTTTCACTACAAATATCGTCAAACTCAATTTTTGGAGTTCCGTCTTCAAGATAGATTCCCTTACTGTTTATTTGTATTCCCATTTTATTCTCCTATTAGATATAGATTAGCATTCTTGCCAAGTGTTATTGTATCAATTTCTACAGGATTTATTAAAGCCATATTAGTATTATCTGGTACTGTAACAGAACCGACCTTCGTAGGATTAGCAAATCCTATATTATATTCTACATTGCTAATATCATCTGGTTCATCTTCATCAATTGCATTAGTTACCACAGTAATTGTAGCAATTCCTTTTGAAATACATCTTGCCCATAAATTATTCTTTCCCCAAGTATACTCATAAGTTTGATATGGATAAACATACATACCATGAGTGTTTTCATTAGGAGTAATTCCTTTTAGAACATGAGTCACCTCGACAACGCTCTTCTCATTATTTTGAACAATGCATATCTCACCATTAAAAGTTATCTGAACCCAATCCTTTCCAACTGAATATCTTTTTGTTGCCATATTATTCCTTTAATTCAAAGTGTCCAACATCATATCCAGAACCAATGTTAAAAGTCAATCCCCAAGTAATAGGAACATCTAACAACCTTGAAGCTCTCAAGATGGCTCTTCCTACTTCTAACCACATCCATCCGTTTTCTTTTGTGTAATCAAACACACCTTTTTTATTTTCCTTATCCCAAATATAGATATCAACCGCATGACCATATCCATCTTCTTGGATCTGATGTTTCGATTTTCTCTTGTATCCATCAAGTTCACTTAATCCTTTCCTGTATTTCTTATTCTGCTCTTCAGCAGTTCTAACACCAGAAGCAATACCAAAATCAACTTTGCTCATCTCTAATGCTTTATTTAGAACCAACGTGAGAGAGGGATGAACACCGTTAAGTCTTTTAAGGGAAGTTTCACTAAACTTAAATTCCATTGTTTCTCCTTATTATTTACAATCATCTTTTATTATGTATACAGAAATACAAACACCGATAACTATACTTAATGAACTGTAATACACAAAAAAAAATATCTCATTCACTTTTTCTTATCTCTATTGTAGTATTCTTCTATAGCTTCCATCATTGCTTCAGATTTTAATTTTTCAGCAATCATCAATTCCATTAAATATACACCTCTGGTTCCTATGTGTCCAAAAGCAGATGCTATTCCAGCACCTAATATCATATTTTCTGTCCATCCATAAACAAGAAGAAACACAGTAACACCTATTGAAACAGAACCAACGACATCAATCAGCAAGACAGTAAGTTTTCTTTTAATAGAAAAAGAAGATAAGTCGCGTCTAACGTAAGAACCAATACCTGAAAGCAATATAGAGAAGCCGACAATTATATAATCAAGAAGCCCTAATTGATTAATGTTCTTCATTTGCTCACCTTTAATCATCTTTTTGCCCTTTGGATGCAGTCATTTCTATAACTTTAGAAGCATCCAATCCTTGAAGCCTGTTTGCTATTTTATCAAGTTTGTCTTCAATTTGAACAACACTAATATCATTATTCTGAATATTTACGTTTATCTCCATTTCTTTAGCATTATCAGGCTTTCTTGTTTCCTGTAAAAACGTCTTCATATACTCTATCCTATCCCTGTCCTTGGTTCTCTCATCAAATATCTTTTTAAGAGACAGATCCAACACCTTCATCCTGTCAAGAGCATATGTAACATATAAAGAAGTATGCAAAGTAGAAACAATATACTTGTAGAGTTTTGAGTTCTCAAGCCTTTTAGCTTTCAATTCAATTGTGGTTCTGCCTAATTCATCTCCAATTTTTTTCTCTTCAGAACCAAGAGGAGCATCAGTATCTGTTACAACACACCTCTCTGGAAAAGCACACTTAAATGCTTCATACCTTGAAGCTCCTTCATTAAATCTCTTCCTGATATAAACAATAGTTTTTGCTATCCTGCTTAAATCATTAACCCCAGTATCTTCACTAATGCTGACTATCTCACTTGGCTCTAAATAATCATCTTCATTAAACTGCTTCAGAACCAACGAAGCATTCTCAAGTCTTTCCTTAATATCCATTCCATCATCCTTTTTTTTGTATTCCGTTTGAAAAATTATACTATAATTCTATTGAGAGGTTTTTCCACCTTTTTCCTCTCAAAGACTTTTTCATTCTCTCTCCTTGATTTTCAATCAGAACCAACGACACACAATAAGCACTCCTTCTTGGTTCTGGTTTGGTTCTAAAAAATATTATAAAAATTTAGGGAGTAGTGATTTTTATTGAATCAAATTTTATTACAAAAATTAAAAGAGGTTTAACCACACTCCTCACCACAAAAAGTCCAACCCCACCCCCTTTCTTCATAATAAGAATTCTTTTTTTTATCTTCTTATTTTATGAGATTTTTATCTCTAAATCACTCTAAAAGGATGTCCAATGTGGTTAGAACCAATCATCAGTGCAGTTATGTCAAACATCGTATTTATGGTACTTTTCGTTATTGTTTTAGGTGTTTATGGAATCATTGAGTTGTTTAAGGTTGTAGCAGTAGGTAAATCAGATGCTAAAGTTGCAGATATCACAAAACTAATCCAAGATGTTAAAAGGAGTACAAAATGAACATTCAAGAATTCAGAAAAGCAAAAAGAGAAGCACAACTATGGATTAAAGAAGGTAAAGATCCTTTTTCAGCCTGCTTATTAGCACTAAATGCTAGATGGCATAAAACGGATAAACGTGTATATATCGACGTAACTAAAGAATTTTTCGAATTACTCAGAGAATTCGACGATAACAACAAAAGCTCAACTCTTTGAGCTTTTTCTTTTTTTTTTATCTTTTATCCTTTTCATATCCTTAATACAGAACCAACATACAGAACCGACTATATCAACAAGAGGAGAGTACGATGGACAGAATAGAGAGTATCATCAACAGGGCTAAACAGAGAGCAGATGACTGGTTTGAAGTATTCAGTTGGAGCTACCACAGAGACGTTGTCTTCGTAAAGGATGGAGTATTTCACTGGTTAAGAATAGACCTTAACAATCATACGCATGAATGGTTAGAACCAACCAAAGAAGACATAGAAACATTCAAAGACAATGATGAAAACTTTAAAGAATGGATTAAACAATACATTTAATCTACTTCTTGGTTCTTTTTTATGAATACTTTTATAGTCTTTATAGATAAGAACCAACAGAGCATGGTTCAAACAAAATCAAAAACAAAAAGGAGAAACAATGAAAAGATTAGAACTAATCAACAAACTACTTGAAGAAGGTTTAAGCTATAGAGCTATCGCAGAACAGACAGGTGTAAGTGAAGAAATCATCAGACAAATAGATGAAGCAGAGGAATTTACAGGAGTAGAACCAATAGAAATGTATGGGGAACATGTTAACACAACAACAGAAGAAACAATCAAAAGATTATATGATGTAGTTTCAATTGAGAAAGAATGGGATATCTTACATCCTTCAATCAAAGAAAAAGCATTATATGTTTTAGGCACTGATGTTTATCTTGATTCTGATAAGATAGAGCCAAAGGCAAGTGAAAACGGTTTTATATACTTCAGAATCGGAAGACATACAATCAGAGGTTACAACTTGAACATAGCTATCAGAAATAAGTTTACAGAAGTTCAATTAACTAAAATTAAATTGATAGCAGAAGAACCAAGTTTTGAAATTTGGCTATACAAATCTATTTCAAACAAAGAATATCTTGTATGGATAGACAAAAGAACTAAACAAGTGAATAAAATCTATACAAAAAAAGGGGGATTAAATAAACTACAGGAAGAATTAAAAAGTATTGAATATAAAGCTCTTAAAGAAGAACTTGAATATGTACATAATATTGAAAAAGAACCAACTTGTGTAGAAGAGGAAGAAATATATAAAGAACCTGAAACTTTCGTTGAAAGAACAGCAGAATTAAAAGAGCTATTAAATGAAATTCTAAGGTTAAGAACCAGCGGTAGGACTATATCAGCAGAAGAATTTGAACTATTAAGAGAGATCCAAAGCGAAATAGAAATCCTTATAGGATAATCTCTCTTGGTTCTTTTTTTGAAAAAAAAATAAAAGGAGTAAAAATGAAAGCTGTAGAGAAGTACTATATAATTAATCACAAAAATCAAAGAGTATTTATTGAAAAAAATCAAAGAAAACTATTTAAGCAACTTGGGTATAAAATCTTTATGTTGAGATTTATCTAAATCTCAACAGTAAAGATACCAAAAATATCACTACACAAACCCAATAGAAAAACGCTGTTGAATTTTATGCAGTTTGTAGTATGTTTATGTCAAACAAAAGAGTTTTTTAAACAGAACCAACGAGGAAGGTTAATATGGATAAATTTGAAAGAATACTATTAAAATCAGTTGTGGTTTTAATTTTGTTAATATTGGTTGTAAATTTAGTTAAAGGAGTATAAAATGAAAACTCTTAAATTCCTGTTAGCAAAAACAATATTTGATTTATATTTGTTTAAAAAACCTGTAAGAAATTATACAGAGCTTGATTGGTTCTTGAATCGATGGTGTGTAAATATCTTCAATGAATATGAAAACTATGTAGTAAAAGGAGTATAGATGAAAAGTAAGTTTATTTTACTAATGGATGATTATATTGTAGGTATCTTTGATACATTAAACGAAGCAAAAAGAGAGAAACAAGAAATACTAAAAGTTTTTATTAAGAACCACTGTAAAGACTGCAGAAGAATTAAACTAACAATAAGGCAAAAGGTTTTTAAATGATTGGTTGTGTTTTAGCTTTCACAATACAAGCATATAACATTGATTTGAATAAAGTTGAGAAAATTAAGATATATCGTTGTGAAAGGAAGGGTGGTTCTGAATTTGTTAAAACAGAACCAAGAGGTAGGCAATGTGGTTTTCAGGTGATTAACGGTAAACAATATTAGTGGTGTTTTGTAGAAAAATAAAAGGAGTGATAATGTGCAATACAGAAAATTTAAAAAAATTTATAGAAGACAACTGGGAATGTGATTTTGATTTAGAAGTTGAATGCACTAAAATGCCAACAAAGATAGCCATATTTAGCGTAGATCATCATCAAAACTATTGGACATATAATCCTCATAAATGGCATTTCGGAGGATATAGATTGTTTGTGTTTCCAAATTTAAAGTGGTATCCAGAATACAAAAGAATGGTAGAGAGATTCAAAAAATACGGAATAGAAGAGTACTCAGTTGTAGATTTGGAAACTGCTAAAAAGATTATAGACCTGATGTTTGGCTCTAAAAGAATAAAATATGCAGAGATTAAAGAAGTACTTGATGAGGTTGAAGTAGAGTGAAAGAAATGTGCTAAATATGAATGTACCAGAAATATAATATATAATATAAGGGACATTCGGTACATTTCTCAAACCCCCGAAAATTCGGGCTTCCGAATGTCCCAACTTTCTTGGGACATTCATTCTTTCGGGACATTCAAAACCCCCATAAAATCGGCATTTCGAATGTACCAACTATTTTCGGTACATTCGGTACATGTCCCATTTAACTGCTAAACTACCTTTATGTCATAGTTTGACAAATTCATAGAATTTATATATAATAACAATATGATATCTTAAAGCAAAAAGGATTGAAAATGTATAAAAAGAAAAACAAGAAAAAAATGGTCGCTGTAATGATGACAGATGAATTAAAAGTAATGCTTGAAAAAATAGCTTATGAAAACGGTTTGCCTTCAAGAAGCTCTACAATAGATTTTCTTGCTAAATACTACTTAAGGAAAAGAAATGAAAACAGCAGTAACTAATATCTTTTCTACAATAAATAAAGAGTTTTTAACAGAACCAACAGAAGCTGTAAGAATAAATAATCTGCCATGCTACGTTGGTTCTATTACATGGATTCATGGTTTATCAGGTACAGGAAAAAGCTATCAAACAGCAGAGCTTGTTGGTTCTGATATAAATGAAAATAATTTAGTAATCTATTTTGATGGAGAAGCAGGAAACGGAAAAATATTTAAGGAATTTGTAGAAAATAAAGGAATCATTTATGCTAAAAGCACAAATGTTTCTTTAAGTGATATTTTAACAAGTTTAATCAAAATCAGAGAAAGATTTTTAGAAAAAAATGTTATTTTTATAATAGACTCTTTTTCATCAATATTTAGATTTACTGAAATAAACAACTCTGAAAAGTTTGTTTCAAAAATGTATGAGTTCTCATCATTTGTAGAAAAACATAGTCTATCCTGCATAATAATAGACCATTCTACAAGAACCAATGAAATGCTTTCAGATAAAAAATTTAAACTTGAGGGCAATGAAGAAGGAAAAAAGAGAATAGCTAATGTTGTATTAAGATATGAACCAACAGACTATAAAAAACCACAGCATGGCGACTCTTTTATTGTTGAAAAATCAAGAGATGTTACTTTGCATATAGGTGAAAAAATAACTGTCTCATCAAAAATTGCTATATTGAACCAAATAAGAGATTACATTGTAGAAATTAATAAAAAAACATATAACTTTAATCTACAAAAAATCAAAAAATCTGATTTAACGAGAAATTTATTAAAACATAAACAAGAGTACAAAGAATATATCTATGAGCTGTTTGATGTTATTTCAGATGGAAGACCAGAGATTTTAAAACTCAAACAATAATTCCCTCTCTTGGTTCTATTTATGAAAATTCACTAAAAGGACAACAAATGGAATTTACAATTCATCTTACATTAGGAAGTATTTTGATTTTTTTAGGTTTATTAGCTATACCAATTTTTTGTTTAATTTTTAAAGATTGTAAAGAAAATGGATGGGGACCTCCACTGCCTATTACAACATTGTTTTTTACGTTAATAACATGGGCTGTATTGATAATCATATATATAATATTTCACTAAAAGGAGAGAAAATGAAAAAAGAATTTATCTGTATGTGTGAATCTGTTATAGATACTCAAAAGAAAATCAGACAATGGGTTAGTCAAGGATATGAAGTGGAAATAGTTATTCAAAATGTGATAAAAACAGATATAGATTACAAAGACTATGATGTAATTACTTCATTATGGAGATGGAAAAAGGATGAAAAATGAAAAGCAGATACTATTTTTCTGTTCACACAGAAGATTTTGATGAAGCCATAGAAAAAGCAAAAGAAGAAAGGGATGTAATTATCCCTGAATTAATCAAAAGAAATCAAAACTCATTTATTCTTGAATTAACAGTGCCTGTAAGGTATCACGAAAGAATAGATGAATATGAAGACAAAACAATTGGTGAATATAAAATAGGAATTGATGAGTTGTTTGATGATATGACTGACTGCATTGAGTGGTTCTCTTCTTGGGTTGAAGAATTGCAGGAAGAAATAGAAAATTGTAAAAGGAGTAAACAATGACAATAACACTAACACAAAAAGAACTGTTGGTTCTAATTAATGATTATTTAAAATCGGAACCAAGGGTTGACAGAATTTCAGTAGAAGTAGAAACTAAAACAGGTTTAAAAGATGTTATATCATTTAATGATGATAGATGGTTTGTTGGTTCTTTTATTAGAGAAGAAATAAAAAATGAAGAAAGGAGCTAAGTTGAAACTAAATATAATGAAACCTAAGGACCTGATATCTAAAAACCTTAAGGCACTTTTGTTTGGAAAATCTGGAATCGGTAAAACATATCTTGCCGGTTCTGTAAAAAATGCTTTATTTCTTGATCTTGAAAAAGGCAGTGCTTCAGTAAAAAACAAAGATATTGATATTGTGCCTATCAATGATGCTGGAGAATTCAGAAAAGTATTAGAATATCTCAAAGAAGATACAAAATATAAAACTATTGTTATTGATTCATTAACAAGATATGGAGAAATGCTATTTGTTGCATTGTCTAAAATGTATCCAGATAAAAAAGACTCTATGAAACTCTGGGGAGATTTTGATACAGTTTCAAGACAAAGACTCGAAGATATTTTACAATTAAACAAAAATATTATCATCACTTGTCTTGAGGAAGACATAGCTGACGGTGGTTCTCTTAAAAAATTTCCTATGTATAAAGCCAACAAATTCAAAATGATGCTTCCCAGCTATTTTGATTTTGTAGGTCATTTGATTGTAGATAATGAAGGGCATAGGATTCTTATTTCAGAACCAACAGAAGACAGTATAGGAAAAAACAGATTAAAAGATTTCGGTATTCCTAATATAATTAAGGACACAGATGAATTGTATGATATGCAAAAAATTATAAATAAAATAAAAGGAGAATAAATGAGCATTAAACTAAGAGCTAATTTGGATTACTTATTAGAAGATAAAGATTTACATTTTGGAATGACAAATGAAAAAAAATTAGCAATAAAAACAAAATGTGGGCAGGAATTGGTTGTTTTTAATGATTTAGTTTTTGATAAGAAAGAACCAACAAAAAATGAAATTGATTTTGTTAAAGAGATTCTCAAAGAACAAATTGATAAAATCAATAAAAAAATTAAAAGATTAAAAGAACTTGAACAGAATGAGCCAGAAAAAATAACTATTTTTAAAAATTGGAGAAACAATGATACTTATGAAATAAATGATGGCGATATAAAATTTTTCTTTAATATAAGAACAAGAAAAGTCTTTAATATTAAAATTGAAGCAGATAGCATAAAAGCAGTTGAAGAAAAATTAAAACAAATAGATTCTTTAATACAAAAAGCCGAAAAACGTATAAAATGGCAAGAAGAAAAAGATAATCTCATAAAAGAACTAAATCAAAATTGCAATATCTAATAAGGAGGTGAAAAATTGAGCTAGACATAAATAAAATTCCTTATGAACACAAACAATATTTAAAAAAGCAATTCAATCGCTTAAACAGAGAACCAACCAAAACAAGAACAAGTTGTTTTTATCCTCTAAAAGAAAACAATACTTGGTTCTATTATGTGTTCGGTTGGTTAAAGAACAAATGGGTAGTTAGAGTTTTTGACAATGATGAAGAAGCCATAAAGGCTTGGATGGAACTTGAAGAATATCAAGAAAAACTAAATAAATAAAAGGAGTAAATATGAGCTGGCTAGATCAAGTAAATATAACAGAATTGGAAGAACAGGAAAAAGAACAAGAAAACTTTGGAGAATTCAAATTACCAGAACCAGGTGTGTATAAAGTTACAATAGAACAAATTTTTGTTGATAAAACACAAGGTGGAACTACATTTTTTGGACTTGTTGGTTCTCATGGTGAATTTCCTAATGATATTGAAATTAACCTTACAGGCTGGGATGTTCAAAGAATGATTAAAAACAAAGATGGACAGACTAAAAATTCAAAAGGTGGATATTATACAGGATTAATGCTTCTGGATAAAATTGCCAAATGTGCAGATAAAAGAGTAAATGAATTAATTCCTCAAAAAGGATATGTAGAAATTTTTGGTCAGCAAAAAGAAGTCGGAATATTTAAAGAATTAATTGGCAAAAAAGTTGCTATAGGCATAAGACACAGAAAATATGAAAAACAAGATGGTTCTGAAGGAATATCTTTACAACTTGTTGATGTATGTTGTGTAGAGAACCAAGAGTGCAAAGAAAAACTTGCTAAAAGAATTGAAAAACGCCCAATTATTGAGGAAAAATCAAACAACCAGTCAAACAACAATCAAACAAATACTGATGATATTCAATTCTAATTCCACAAAAGGAGGATGTAATGTTTACTGGTGATGAAGGACCTTAAAAAAATAATTCTAATTTAACAATCAGAACCACCACTTGGTTCTGATGATTAAGTTAGAAAGAAAGGGTAACATATGATTAATCAAATCATCAATTATATAAATTCACAAGGAAGATTTGTATCTCAAAGAGAACTTATTGAGAATGCTTTCTGGTTTACTTTTTCATCTGTGCTTGGTTCTGTGCAACCAAAAGTTGAATACAAATACAAACTCTACAACATCAACTATTTTGGAATAACAATAGCCCCGTCATCAGCAGGAAAGAGTTTTGTTTATGAACAATGCAAAAAACTATTTGGTGGAGACTTGAATTTTAAATATAAAGCTCTAATAACAAAAGGATATGAGCTAAATACCAATAATCCTACAGATGATGAAATTACAATAGACGGCTTCCAAACAAACATTAAAAACTATATTCCTAACTTTGAAAACACAATAGAAGGAACTAAAGAGGGATTATATTTAAGAGCTTTAGCTTTATCTAAAAGTTTCTTTGGTTCTTTAAATTTGATTCACGAAGAAATAATGGATGTTATTAGGGATAGTAATCTCAACGTAATGAAAGAGCTTTACGATGGAAGATTTATAGGTAAAGTGATTAAATCTTCTATAAATGATAACATCTATGGAATAGTTTCAAATATGCTCATATTCGGTTCATCTACTTCTCTTAAAAGAGATCAAAAGGTATATGAATATTTTGCTAAAGCACTTGGTTCTGGGATATACAGAAGAAGTTTTATTTATTATCAAGAACCAACGGATATTCAATTAAGAACTGATACAGAGTATTATGAACAGCCTGATTTATCTTTTATAAGAAAATATATAAACAAATATATCAAAGAAATAGTTGATTCAGGAAATTATCCTGAGTTATATTTTACAGTAGATGCAGAAGAATATCTTGAACTTATCAATCATGAACTTGTAGAATTTGCCAATAAGTACAAAGAAGATGAAAGATTTAGTGCAGAAGTTGGTTCTTTTGATAAATTGTTAAAATTAAGTGCTTTACATGCTTTACTTAATCGTAGAAAGCAAATCTCTTACGATGACGTAGAATATGCTTATAATTTCTATAAACGCGTAAGAAGTACTAATTTAGAACTTTTTAATGTAGAACCACAGCATAGAAGAATATACAGAGTAATTAAAAAATTAGGAAAAGCCACAAAATCAGAAATACTTGAAAGCGATATATTCAATAGGATGACATTTAATGAAGACATAAAATTAGTAGAAGAATATGCTTACAGAAAAAATGAGGTATTACAGGTGCGTGGTTCTAAAATAAAAACATTTTCAATAGAACCAATGCCTATAATTGATTTGAATAAAATCATTGTATCTATTCCTAAAGTTGATAAAAAAGAAAAAACTACTGATTATATCAGTATGGAAGTGCCATTTTTTGGAGAGAACCAATCTGTAGAAAGATTAGTTAAGTCAGATAAGGTGTCGAACTTCTGTCTAGTCCATTTTGAGAATGGAAAGAGAAAATCAGATAAAACTATTGAAGGGCAAAACTGTATAGGAATAGATGTTGATAACGGTATTACGTTACAAGAAACCATTGAAAAACTAAAAGATTATGTGTATCTAATCTATACAACTAAATCACATCAAAAAGATAAAGGTGGTTTAGTTTGTGATAGATTTAGGATACTTTTACCAACAAAAACTAAATTCTTTGTAGATAACGAAAGACATAAAGAACTAATAACTAATGTTTGTGAAGCATTAAGCGTTGGTTCTTATGATGTATCTACAAGAAATCAGGACAGGTTGTGGTTTACAAATCCTGAATGCCAAATATTTAAGAACCAACAAGGTGAATTATTTGACGTTATTCCTTATTTACCTGATACGGAAGTGAGAGAAATAATTGAAAGACAAATAGAGAAATTTGATGAAAAAGATTATGACACAGATGAAGTTAATCGTAGAATAGGCGGAATGATTAAATGGTTCATTAATAACACATATGAAGGAAACAGATCAAACAATCTGTTCAGACTCGGTTCTTTTATAGGAGATTTAACTGGTTCATTTGAAAGAATAGAAGAAGAGCTTTATAAAGCTAACTCTATGCTTTCAGAACCAATCAGTGAAAAGGAATTAAGAAAAACTGTATTAGCAAGTTTAAAAAGAAAATATAATTAAAGGAGATAAGATGGCTTATTTTGATGAAATTGAATTAAAAGAAGGAGGTTGGTTTATATTAAGTCCAGATTGTGGGGATTATACTAGTGAATTTGGCTTATATAGAAATGACGAGGAAATTAAAAATAAAGCACTAAAACAAATCAAGATATATACAAGACTCCTAGCTCTAAGGGATCAGGAATGTCCTGATAGTAGAGGATATGTTTTTCAATATAAAAAACAAAACTGGTATGTATATAAACAAAACTGTGGTTCTGATAATGAAAGATATGAAGTTCATTGTTCAGAATTTGATTGTTTGCCTTGTTGTATATATTTTAAAACAGAAGAAGATGCTCAAAAAATTTGCAATATTTTAAATTCAGGTAGATTTAATTTAGAAGGAGAATGAAATGACAAGAAAAGAAGCATCTATGCATTAAATTTGAAAGGAAAACAAATGAGAAAAACTAAATTTGAAGAAATTATTGAAACAATCAATAAAGCAAATGATGAAGGCAAACTAAATGTATTTTTAGCTATTTGGGGAATTACCGAAATAAAAAATTTTTATGAAAATAGAACTTGTAAAAATTGCAAATATCTTATAAAAACCAAAAGAGGATTATTGTGTAGTAATCCAACAAACTATGACTACATTATCACAGACGAAAACTTCGGCTGCAATAGATTTGAAAGGAAAGAAAGTGAACAAAATAATCAAGAAAATAATTGAAAAAACTCAATATCAGGGAAACAATGAGCCAAATACAAAGCAAATTAGTGCTTCCCAGTTTGGAGATGAATTATTACAAATATGGTTAAGGTATAAATATGGAGTTATGCCCAATGAAAAATTTACTCAATCAACTATCGGTTCATTGGTTCATATAGGAATCCAGGAACTGATTAAAAACGAACCAGAAATTGAGGTTGAAAAAGATGTTTTGGTTAAATTTCCTAATGGATGGACACTAAGTGGTTCTATTGACATTGTAGATAACAAAGAAAAAGTGCTTTATGATATTAAGGTTACAAAACAATATACAATATCTCAATTAAGAAAAGAACCAAAACATCATTATATCTGGCAATTAAGCGTTTATAGATATTTAATGAAAGAACTCACTGGTTCTGATTATGATATTAAGCTATTTGCAGTGCTAAAAGACGGTTCTGATTTTAACATTAAAGACGGACATGCTACGCCACATTATGAAATTATTGATTTAGAACCGATCAGCTACAAAGAAATTGAAAAAAGGTTTAATGAATTAGTTGAACAATTAGAAAATTATGAGCAAGTTGGTTCTTACCCTGAACAATGTAAAGATTTATGGATAAGAAAACTCAAAAATGGAAATACAATCAAAATGAACTGTGAAGTTTATTGTTCATATAAGGATGTTTGCCCTTATTACAAACAGAACCAACGAAGAGATAAGATTAAATTTTAGAAAGGAAAAAAATGTCAGCAAAACTAATTTACATAACACCACTATGGTTAATAGCAAACGGAATTCGTTACAGTCATAACAATCATCATTTAAGTGATACTGACCCTATTAGAGACTTTCATGGGTTGCCTTTAACAGAAGATGTAGATTTTGATGATATAGGGATAAAAGATTTTGATTTAATTAAAAGAGTTGGCTTTAAAATGAAGCACGAAAGCGTTTTGGAACATTCGTTGATTGTTTTTGAAATAGAAGCCAGTAGAGCTTTATTGCAAGAATTGTCAAGACATAGAATAGGTATAAGCCCAACAATAAAATCAACAAGATACACTCTTAAAGAATTAAAAAAAGAAAAATCTTTTACAATATATGATTATGTTGATAAAGACTTTTATAAATATGATGAAGTTATTAGGGCTTCAAAGTATGTTATTTTTACTAATGATGTTTATACAGACTTACAAATAATAGAATCTTTAGAAAAGGTAAGGTTTCTTATTAATTTACATAAATCCAATGATATTGCTAAATATGCACTTCCTGAAGCATTTAAGTTTAAAGGGCAGTATTCATTGAATTTAAGGGCATTAGTTCATCTTTTGGAACTAAGAACCAACAAGGATGTATTACCAGAGTTTCAACAACTATGTGTAGATATAATTGATGCTTTACCAGATGATTATAAAGAATTGGTTCTAACTAATGAAAAAATTAAAACTAACTATGAAAGAATTAAAAATGATTGTGAGAGTAATTAAAACAAAAGAAAGAGCTAAATTAATCTTTAACTCTACTAAAGATGTCTGGTATGAAACATTAGAGAACCAACAAGAGCAAGTTTATCTTTTAACCTTTGGAGCTTCTGGTGGTTCTGTGTTATATGTTTACGAAACAAGTAAGCCTTTTGAAATCGATGAAATTGTTGAAGGAGATTTAAGATGAAAATTAAAACAATATTTGGAATTGATACAAATGGTAATGATATATTTGTAGTGCAAAAAGCAAATATGTTTAAGATTATAAAAGAAGAACCAACAGCTTCAGAATGGAGTGATATATGTGTTGATTTTAACTTATCTCATCAAGAAGAGGTAAAATTGAAAGAAGCATTCTACGAATGGAAAAATTGGTATAAAAAGGTTAAATAATGACTTATGAAGAACTATATGGAGTTGATTTAGAGGAATACTGTAAATATCACGATACAGAGCCAAATGGATTGGTTCTTAAAACACAAAGAGATATTGAGCTTTTGAAAAAGAATCTCCATAAACATACTTATGAAACAGAAACAACTAATTGGGAACTGGTAGGACAGATACATAAACTCTTAATAAAAAAAGAAGAGCATCTAAAGAGGCTAAAGAAATGGATAAAAGAAAAAGAACAATAACACAAACTTTCAAACTTAATGAGATAAAAGGACTTACTTATGATGAAAGAACCAACGATTGTTCATTTGTTTATAATAACCGTCTTGTATCTGGCAAGTTGGTTCTGTTTAAAAAAGAAAAAGGTGAAATCCTTATATCAAAGAAAATATGATGAATAATTTAAAAGTCAAAACAATATTGACTACAGCTAATGTTCTTTTATCAATTTGGATTAAAATAGATGCAATAAGAAAAAGGAGAAAAAATGAAAGATTGTCAAAACAAATCAATAAAAAACTCTAATGTTCAAGATAGTATTGATGGAATTATTAAATTTCAAAAAGATAGGTTGTTAGATAAACAACCATTTAATTTTGAAACAGAAGTATTACATATACTTGAAGAACTTGTTGAGATGCTTGGATATGAAAGCCTGTATGCAAGAGATAAAGCTAAAACAATATATCAGCACTTTAGAAATTATGAACCAGTTGAAGAAGAAAAACTTGTTGATGCTTTTGCAGATATTATAGTTTTCTCTGTTGGTTCTATTATGAAACTTGGATATGATCCAAGATGTGTGCTTAATGAAGTGTCTAAGGAAATAAACAGCAGAGTTGGTTCTATTATTGACGGAAAATTCGTAAAAGACAAATCCCCAGAAGCAAAAGCTAAATGGTACAGGGCGGATTATTTATGCTGTTTTAATAAAGATTAAACAAAATTGTGGTATAATGTCCCTACACAAAAATGTAAAGGACATAAAATGAAAAAAGTTTTATTATTCGGTAGATATGAACTATATGAAGATGGGAGAATTTACGCTAGACCACATCGTAATGGAAATAGAGGAGGTGGACATAATGGAAAATGGCTTAAACCAAGTATAGGAAAACATGGATATAAGATAGTTACTCTTAAAACGGGAAATAGAAAATATAAACAACTTTTGTTACATAGATTATTAGCAGAAGCATTCATACCTAATCCTGAAAATAAATGTTGTGTAAACCATAAAGATGGTAATAAGTTAAACAATTCATTAGATAACTTAGAATGGGTTACATATAGTGAGAACAACCAACACGCATATGATAATGGATTATCAAAAAAACTATATGGAAAAGAACATAGTAGAAGTAAAAAAGTAGCACAAAAAACAAAAGATGGGAAAATAATAAAAATATGGGATTGTGCAATGGATGCTCAAAGAATTGGAGGTTTTTATGCTTCACACATAAATGCTGTAGCAAACAAAAAAAGAAAAACACATAAAGGATATGTTTGGGAGTTTATATAAATAAAAAAACAAAGGATAGATATGTTTAAAGATGAAATAAAAAAAGAAGCCTTAAAACAATTAAAAAAGGCTTCTCAAAATGATTTTCAAATTGCTGTTAATGACGGAAATGATGTTATTTTGATTTACGAGAACCAAGAATTCAGATATATCTATGAAGGAAAAAGAACCCTTGTTAAATGGCTAATAGGAAAAGCTACTCACTTTTACATAAGTGGTGGTTCTGTATTTAGTCAATTGTATTTGTTTATTAAAAACTGTGTTGAACAGAAACTTGACTATAAAGCAGAATTAAACAAAATGAAAGCCATAAAGGATTTATGATGAAAGTTATTGCTGTAATTTTAGACAGATACAAAATCTATGAAGACGGAGTAATTTACGACAGTGCAGAAGCTGAAGATATACCACAGTTTGTTTTTGAAATAAGAAATATTTTATTAAACAATTTAAACAAGTAAAAAGGATTTATAATGAAAGTTTTAGAGGAGAGAAAAAAAATTTATGGAGATTTTAAAGATATAGCTGAAATAAGCCAAAAAATAAAAAATTTTTACTATATTGAAAATGCTCATGAATCTGATCCAGTAATTGATGAAGGCTTTGATATGATAGCTCATAAACTGGCAAGAATAATCAACGGTGGCTCTAAATACATAGAGAATTGGATAGATTTGGCAGGATATGCCAAACTAATAGCAGATTATCTTGAGAGCCATCCTGAAGCAATCAATTCTAAAGTCATTTATCTTGAAAAAGATCCAAATAATGAATGGAGAGAAAAAAGATGACAAAAAAACAGCTTAAAGAAAGAGCATTGTTATTGTTTGCGTTATCTTTTCTTATGGAAGGATTGAACCAAGCTGGGCTTATCAATGAAAAAACAAAAGACCTTGAGGTTGATATGCTTAAGGTTGAAGATGGCAATGATATGTTGGTTCTGAATTTATACAAAAAATTAAAAAGATTAAGACTGTCATATGCAAACGAAAAAGTTTCAAAGTTTATGTTTAAAAGAATTGAAAGCATACCTGACGAATTATCTCAAGAATGTCAGCCTATTCTGATGGGATTAATAGGTGTTTATTTTTATCAAAAATTCAAAAGAACCAATGAGATTGATTTAGGAATTAATCCTAAAAAAATAGAAAATATCTTTAAAGATTTAATTGATGTTCATAATTTTAAAATAACTCCTTGCACAATAAATAGGAGCATAAAAATAATAGAAGCCATTTATCCTGATGAAAAAGGATTGATTGAATTCTACAGACTGACAAATAGATTTCCATTCAATATTAAAACAAAGGAATAGAAATGAATATTGCAAAAGAACTATATGGTCTATATCAAGGATTTAATGTTCTTGATAATTATGTTTACAACAAATTAAGAGATAATGATCTTACAGGTGATGTTTGCTATCATATCATTATTGCTAACTCTTCTATATATTTTCATACTTTTTTTGAAAATGTGCAAGAATTAGATGAGGGTATAATGATAAATTATGTTGATAAGTATCACATTTCAGATGATGTAGTTTTTCATTTTTCAGAAGAACTCGTAAATCATCATTCTGATATAGTAAAAAAAATAAAACAAATTTTCACTATTCAAAAGGAGAACAAATGAAAGTAAATAAAGTTTATATTACAAAAAATGATAATAAAACGTATACGTTTAAAATGAAAAAAGGTTTAGTTGTTGATTTAATTTTAACGGATGAAGATATATTTATTCTTATAGGGCAATTTCCAGATTTTAATTATAAGATTGTCTTTAATTGCAAAAAAGAAGAAATCAGAAAAGTTAAGTTTTTTATATCTCCACAAAGCAAGGATTTATTATGAGAGAACCAACAGTGCAGGAAGTGATAGAAGCAGTTAAAGAATGGAAACTTGAACTTGGTTCTGAAGATAGACTTTCTATCAAGCTCAAATATCTTGAAATGCTTGTAAATGAAATAGGACAGCTTAAGATATTGGTATCAACATATAAAAAAATGTTTAATTCTGAAAAGAAAGAAAGAGAAGACCTTCTAGGCAAACTGTTAGAATCAGAAAAGAACTGGTTTGAAAGCAAACTGGATATTAGAGGGTAAAGATGATTTTTGGCGGAATTGACCCAGGAAAATCAGGAGCGTTGGTTCTGTTAACAATCCCAGAACCAACAATTGTTAAGTTTGATAAAGAAAGTTACATAAACTGTTTAAAAGCATATTCTATTGCAGACATTGTCATAGGAGTTGAATACGTGCATTCTATGAAAGGAAACGGTGTTCGCAGTATGTTTACATTCGGAGAGAATTTTGGATGGGTACAGGGCGTTCTAGATACGTTAGAATTGAAATATAAATTAATACATCCTCAAGAATGGAAAAAACATTTTGGGTTGATTGGTTCTGATAAAAAACAATCATGTATTAAAGCTCTTGAGTTAGAACCAACACTTCGGTGCAGAGGAAAAAGAGGTGGATTACAAGATGGAATATGTGATGCTTATTTAATAGCAAAATATTTAAAGGATAAATATGAAAAAAAATATAATTGAAATTGAATTTAGCGATTTTATGATTTTAATTATTTTTTTAATATTGCTATCATCAATAATATTCTTTTTTATAGGAATGACATTCGGATATTCCGGAGAATATGAAAAGGGATATCTTATTGGATACAAGCAATGCATAAAGGATTTCAACGTAACAAAGGCATATAATGAAACTAAGGGGTTATCAAAAAAAGGTAATTGAAAGAACCAAGGAGTTTGTTGGTTCTGATGAGAATGAATTAGTTATTGAGCTTTGGGGAGGATTAGGAAAAACATTCCTTATTCCTCACATTGCTAAAGAGCTTGTTGGTTCTGGATATCAAGTGTTTATTATTAGCGATATCTCTCAGCTTATTAATCAGCTGAGAGAACATTTTAAAAATTCATCGTTAAACGTGTCTATCTTAAACGATAATGAACGAACTGATAAAAATAGTCCTATCATACTATCAACAGACCAAACGCTTTATAACAGGCTTAAAAACAATAAATTAGAACCAACTGGTAAAATAGCACTGATAGCAGATGAGTATCATAAGAGAATTGAGGGTGACAGGTTTAAACTGATTCTTAATAAATTAGAACCAACGAAGAAGATAGGTTTAACTGCTACTCCTTTTGATTTCAATGGAATTGAAATGTTTAACAATACATTTTGCCTATATCTCAAAGGGAAGCTGAAGAGAAAGGATACTTATCACATGTTAAGTATTACATTCCAAGAATAGTTACAACAATGGATTTTGAAAAGATTGATAAAGGTGTAGCAGATTATAGTGCAGAGGATATTAGAGAACTGTACTCTGATAAGCAGTTTAAAGAATGGTTTGTTAAGTTTGCTGAATCGTTGGTTCTGAATAAAAGACAAACATTGGTTTTCACTTCCAATATTGCTATGGCAGAGGAATACTGTTCTTTGATTAAGAAGATAGAACCAACAGCAGAGGTGGTTCACTCTAAACAAGATAAAGACAAGAACCAACAGGTGATTGATGATTTCAAGAAAGGAAAGATTAAAACATTAGTTTCAGTGACTTCTTTAACAATCGGATTCGATTCACCGAATGTAGATACTATCATTAACCTTAGACCAACTAAATCGTATCCTTTGTTTCATCAGATAGTAATGAGGTCACAAAGAATATATCCTGGTAAAGAATTTACAGAGTTTTATGATATCACAGACTGTCTGATTAGGATGGGAATACCTGAAGATTTTGTTCCGTTTAAGGATAAAAGAGAATTTAAAAAACACAAACTTCAGCAGACTATGGTTGAACAGTTAATCAACAGAACCAACGAAGAGGTTGTAGAGATAACAAGAGAAAAGATTGAAGAATTTGAGCTTTATCTTGAAGAACTTGAAAAGAATTCATTACACTTGTTAAGTGTAGATGAGTTGAGAGATTTATTCAATGCTACATACAATGTGAGGCTGTTGGTTCTGATAGCAAATGAATATCATAGAAGAAAATATGGTTGGATGTTAAGAACCAAGACGATAGAGTGGATTATCAAGAATATGGAAGATGTGTTAGAAAAATTATCTGTGTATAACAAAGAAGCATCTACTATCAAGGCTTACAAGACAAGAATAAGGAATATACTGAACAATGGAAAGAAACTGGCAAGTATGGGATATTTTCCTGATTTCTGGTACAAAGAGACTGTAAACAAATATGGATTTGTAGAGAGTTGGTAATAGAACCAACAACACAGTATTTGTATGCGTTGGTTCTGAATCGAAAAATAAGTTTATATAAAACATTCAAATAAGATGTTTTAGAGATACATATATATTAGGTAATTTTCTTTCCATCCTTATATATTTAGTATCACAGAGATACTAAATAGGGTTCTTTTATAGTATCTTTGTGATACTAAGAGTTAAAAAGTTGGTATCTTTCTGATACCAAGATTTAATCTTGGTATCAATTTGATACTCTACTATTTGGTATCAATTTGATACCGTACTATTTAGTATCTTTCTGATACTCTACTATTTGGTATCTTTCTGATACCATCGAGACGTTTTTGTCTTGACAGCGTGATAATTTTTTATGTATAATGTTGAAACAAAAAAAAATAAAAGGGATTGATATGAGAAAAAGGTATTCCTTTAGATTTGGAAATGATTTTGAAGAGTTATTAAATAAAGCTAAAAAAAGGTTATATGAAGAAAACAAACATCTATTTGGTTCATTGAATGATATAACAAAAACGAAGACTATAGAGTTTATAGTAAGAATGTATGCCAATAAAAAGATTTAGCCATGAGATTAAAGTATCCAAAATTAAAAGACACAAGAATAATTGATGGTAGATATGCTATTGGACTAATTGATCAAATTTTTGATATGAATTATGACTTACTTATTATGGATCCAATAGAAGAAAGAATATATAGATATATATTAAGAAAAACTTTAAACAGAGAGCCAAGATACAGAGAAGTGTTTATAAGACCAGAAGATTTTGAAGAAAAATTAAAAATTCCAAATATAACAAGAAAAAGAAAAATAAAATCTTTAAAAGAAAAAGGTTTCTTAACCTATAAAAAATATCCATTTAAAAAAAATAAATTTGCGACACTGTATAAAATTTGGATACCAGAAGAAATTGAACGGCGTATTGAGTTTAGCGAAGTAGAGAGAGAACCATTAAAATTAGAGAAGCATATTAAAGATGTAGATGCTTCTGAAGTATGGTTCTAAATAGAATTTTACTCTCTTTTTCGTTAAAAATCAATACCATCTTTACAAAAAAAAAGGATAAAAAATGAGAACAGTAAAACCATTACCTAAATCATTGGTTGAAGGTGCTAACATTAAAGTCTTTGATCTTAAAAAAGACAATGGAGAACCAACAAGATTTGCTATTGTTGAATTTGAAAAAGATGATGTTAGTCTTGATTTTATAACATTAAATTGTAGAAGTGATTTAGAGATTGAATCTCAATGTGCAACAAGATATCAGGATGAACTTGATAAAAAAGAAAGACAAAAATTTGGGTTATAAGGACTAGAAATGAAATATACAAAAGAGAATTATGAATATCTTTTGTCTTTAATTGATGAATTCAATCTTTATTCTTACAAAGCATTGGCTCTAAAATATAACGAACTGACTGGTTCAAAAGAATCTGAAGAAACATTAAGAGGAATGATGAACCATTTTGGGTTCTCTATGAGAAAATACAGAATCAATAAGGTTCTTGAATTGAGAAAAATAGGATTAACGAACCAACAGATAGCAGATATAGTAGGGCTTAATAAAGAAGCTGTATCAAGGATAGGATGCATGTTTGGTTCTAAAAAAATCAAAAGAAGAAAACCTGGTTTCTGGAAAGAATCAAAATTCAGAAGAAAACTAATTGAAGAAATTGAGAAGAACAACTATAACCTTAACAAGACTGGAAGAAGACTTGGAATAAAATTTTCTGAGCTTGTGAAGATATTGAAATACCACGATTTATATGATATGTGGAAAAGTAAGGCTCAATCAAGGGATGGTTCTAAAACAAGAAAATGTATTGAATATTATAAACAATATCCTTATGCAAGTCCTTATAAGATATGCGAACTTGTAGGATGTGATTATAAAGTAGCTTGGAAAGCTAAAAAAAGATTTGAAAAAGATTCACAAAGGATTTAAAAATGTTTGAAGCAATATTAACCTTTATATTACTGTCTTGGCTCTTTGTAGAGCTTATTAAATATTGGATAAGAACCAAATGTGCAGATGATAAAAAAGAACCAGAAGACAGGTGGTTCTTTTAGTGTTTAAACGTTAAAGGATTAACGTCCACAGGAAACAATAATCTCCATAAAGAGTGTCCGTATAAACTGAATTCATCGCTCATTCCATACTGATAAGGTAATGAATAAGGATTTAATGAGTTCATATAGTAATACGTATCTTTACCTAACTTCGCAAAATTTTTATCCTTATACCATTCGTCTGTTTTATTCTGTCCGTTTAAAGCATAAGAACCATAAATAGAGGCATAGAATAGAGCATTAACCATCATAAATCTCTTCCTGTGTTGGTTCATGGCCGAATAAATAATTTTAGGATAGTTCATTACCCATTTGGTATAAGGACTGATAAAATCGAAGTATCCAATGATTTGAGGCAGGTTGGTTCCGTAGTTAGGGAAACACATAATAGTTTTTTGTAGAGCCAATTCTTTACTTAAACCATTCTCAAGTCCATCATAGAATAATGCTAATTTTGGATAAAGTTCTGTTTTGTCAAATATTGAACCAAGTTTGTTTCCTACTTTTGAATCAGGTAATGCCCACCAGTTTTTAATAAACTGATATGCTTTTTCATCTTTCATAAGAGGTCTTATTGTTTTTGTAAACTCATTTTCCTGATAAGACTTAACAAGATAAGTGTCTTCTCTTATTGTGGAATAAATACCGTTTTCTATAGCATAATGGATTTTATTATTTTCAAGCTGTTTCTTTATTTGTTTGGCTTTTTCAAACTCTCCTTTTAAGTAATAGTCTGAATATTTGTCAAGAAGGTTTTTGTATTCTTCAATATCTTTTCTAATATTGTCAATGTGTTCATATATTTTTCTTGGTTCATTGGCATTTGTAACATACAGCAAATAAGAGCTTACAGCACTGTTTATGTATGAAGCAAGGTTATATGTCAGAACTACTCCTCTTAAGGCTTTTAAAGCACCTACAAGAGGTCTTATAACATTTGCATTAATAAAGTATGATAATTGTTTATCTCTTAATTTAAGAGAAGCTAAATTAATCCCTCTTGTTCCTTTAAACTGATGTTCAAATCTTCTTTGAACATAATATCTTCCATAGTCTTTAAGTTTTATCTCTACATATTTTTCCTGCTCTGTTGGTTCTAATTTTTCATAATCCTCTTTGGTTAAAAAGACTTTTTCTTTTAAAAGAATTTGTAGTTCTTGTGACCTTGCTTTTTTAGCAATTCTTGAATATTCTCTTAAATAAGCATTTCTTGTGAATTGTCTGCTGAAAGATAAATCAATCATATTATTGTGGTTACCGAATAATTTAAACCTTGCTAATTCTTCAGGGTCAAGCATATATTGGATTTTATATATGCCCTTTTTGCCTTGAACAGGTTTTACCCTCATATTCTTTGTTAAATTGATGTATGTCTTATATTTTCCTTTCCCAATGTAGTATCTATATGTCTTTTTGCCGTTAATATATACTGTTTCTCTTTTAAAAGAACCAAGTACAGGTGCTTCATATATTCCAGTTACGTTTCCTTTAGGACTGAATTCTGCAACTATGCTTTCTTGAGAACCAATTACTGCTCTTGGGTCGTCAACTGCAACAATATACATATATGATGTTTTCCCTTTTAAGTCTTTGTTTGCAATAGTTCTAAGGATAGTATATTGTTTTCCTTTTGGTTTTTTAGTCATTATCCATATTTTTCTGTCATATCTCATAAAAGACATCTCAGGATTAGCATTAAATTGTTGATTATAAAGCCCGTAGTCTTTAGAAATCTTTTCTTGAGTGTTCCAGTATTCAGCAAACTTTTTAACCGTCTCTGGCTTTTTAATGAGTAAATTCTCTATTGTTTTATTAAATGAACTTGTGTTGTTTTTAATGTAATTAGTAAATTTTCTTTTAGCTATCTCAACATCTATTATTTCATTTAAGACATCTTTGTATCCTGAAGCAAAAAGTTCTCTGGCTTTTATAATGTTTTCTTCAGAACCAACGTCCTTGTAGACGATTGATTTGATTTTATTCATTATTACTTCAGAGTTAGCAATATTCTTTTTAGCTTTTATATTTTTAAAATCTACAATATCTCTTATCCCTTTATTAATAATATCTCTTATTTTTAATAGAGCTTCATCAGATAGATATATATCTGATTTTTTGAATTCATTGTATATGTCTGAAGCTACTTTCCTTGCTATGCCCTCTGTTGGTTCTATCTTTTTAAGAAAATCTTTTAGAGAGTCTGCCTCATTAAGATATTTTGTAAGTTTGTGCAATCCGTTTACAAATGCTCTTCCAAGATGATAATCAAGCTCTTTTGCTTTTTCTATTGAATTGTCTGACTCTTTTAAAATCTCAGATTTGATTTTATCTTGAATTGATTGAGTTTTTTTAGTTAGTTCTGACTCATATCCCTTTGTTATTGAAGCTATCTGTTCAACAACTTCTTTTTGCCTGTCTATCTTAAATGATTCGAGCAACGTTAATTCATCAAGCATATTTGAGATATTTTGAAATAATTCATTTGACATAGCTCTATCTAAAAGCAAGTCAGTCTTTAAGTATGCTTCAAATTTTTTGTTTTTAATGCCTTGATAAGCAAGTTTAATATGTCCGTTTATGTTTATAACTTTCTCAAGATTTCTTTGAAGGTTGTCTATTAAGAATAGAGCTTCTTTGTATGGTTCTGCTTCATTATCTGCTATTTTCTTTGATGATTCATCAAGCAAGTCATATAGGTCTTGTTTTTCTTTTATTGTTTCTTTTAGTTTTGTTTTTAGTTTTGATAGCAAATCAATAGGATTTGATTTTATATTTAGGTTTTCTCTTATAGCTTTGTTGTTTTTGATTATTTCATTACCGAATAGTTTTTCAAATATGTAAGATATTTTTTCCTCATTATCAAGCGTTTTAAATCTTTCGGAGTTAAGCATACTATATAGTTCCTCAACGTATTTTTTTGTCTTTGCATTTTTCATTAAAGAACCAACGATAGGTTTTAATTCTTTTGAGATTAAATCTATTCTTTCAAGTTTGTAGATATCAGGATAATGTTTCATATCTTTTGTAACTATGTGCAATAGTTCGTGAGTTATTGTCTCTACGTATTTTGTTGGTTCTTTTATATTTCCGTTCTCATCAAAGAATTTTGTTGAGATAATTATTTCACTTTCTGTTGCTTTACCATTCTCGCTTATCTCTCTTACTTTAAAATCTACAAATCTGTGTGGGTTGGTTCCAAAATTTGTTTCTTTTGTTAATTTCGTGTCAGAACCAACGGAGATTTTAGTAGTGATTCTTTCTTCTAAATCATTGATGTTTTTTATGTCAAAGTCTTTTTTTATTTGCTTGAGTTCTTCTGTTGGTTCTTCAAACTTGATAGTTTTTTCCAACTTATATAATTCAGAAGATATCCTTTCTATTTCTTCATTAATTTTATTTAATCCTTTTTCATCAAGAGTAAATCTAAAATCTTGTTTATTTTTTATTTCTTCAGTGCCTTCTAAATGATTTATTAACTGTTCTCTTTCTTTAGTTAGTTTATTATACTCGTCTTTAAGAACCTTAATTCGTCTTTTTACTTCTTCATTATATCTTTGTTTATCAGTATTAAGCAATTCTTTTACTTTGTTAAAGTCTTTTTTTAATCTTCTAATAAAGAAAAGTTCAGGATATTCTTTTATCAGTTCTTTTAATGTTTGTTTCTCAACGGTTGGTTCTGAGCCGTATAGAATATCATCTAATAATTCTTTTTCAGCATTGAGTTCTTCTAATTTTTCTTTGTTTGATTTTGCTGTTTTTATATCCTCTTCAAAATCAGAACCAACGAGCTCTTCTTTTGATTTGTTTTTATCTGTATATTTTTCAAGTTCTTTAATTCTATAATCAATAGAATCCAATCTCTCTTTTAGAAGGTTTTTAAATAACTGATATCGTTCTTTTCCATTCTTTGTATTTTTTTCTTTATAGATTTTCTCAATATCAAAGTTTTTATGTTTTTCTGTTAAGTTGTTTTTATATTTTTTTAAGTAATTTTCTACAAGATGTTTCTCATATCCATCTTTTGCTTCTTGTAATGTTTTAGTTTTTAGACTTTTTCTTATATTATTTAATTCTTTTTGTGTTATTCTGTCTAAAAGATGTCTAATAAGTAAAAGATTCTCTCTTCTTTTTATGAGAATATGCCCCATCTCCATTCTTGTTGCTCTTGGGATACTTAACCATTTTTTTTCGTGCTTATCAAAAATTTTTCTGATATTATCCATATTATATTTTTCCAGCAGTTTATCTACTCTTTCTTTAAGGAAATCTATTTCTTCAATTTTTTCATTTATGTTTTTTCTTTTATATTTTTTGTAATTTGGTTTTGAGTTGAATATTTTATTGATCACATTAGTATTAAACAGTTCATCAAGTTCTTTGATTCCTGTTTTTATTTTTTCTTTATACAAACTTCCATATAACATATCATTAATTGTTGTGAACACTTCATCAGATTCTCTATGAGAATATGTTTCCGTATCTCTTCCGTTTTCTATGATTAATTCGTCTTTTTCAGAACCAATTAATTCTTTTCTTAAATCAAATCTTTTAGATGTTTGTTTAGCTTTAAACTCTTTTGTGTTTTGTTTTGAAGCATATTGTTTTTTAATGTCAGAGAATAGTTCAGGTTTTAATGATATGTCTAAATTAAACCTGTTACCTTTGTAGTTATACTCAAACTCTTTTGTTTTAGAACCTTTTTTTGATTCCTCAAGATGAATGTTCATAAATTCTTCTGGGTTGGTTCTTAATTTCTCTTGTATATGAGAAACCAATTCATCGTAAGAATCAAAACCTGTATCTTCTTTAAATTTATCAGGGTCAGTTTCATATAGTGTTCTAAATGAAGACAGTTCTTCGTTTAATTTGTTGTCGATAGCCCTATTAATAAATTCTTCAGATGTTGGTGGTCTTCCTGATCTTGAGGTGTTGGTTCTGTCAAGTCTTGAGAAAATATTATTTTTAGCTTCATCCTTAATTACGTCAATATCTTCTTTTATGTGAGAAGAACCAGTACCGTATGTAGATTCAGCTTCATAGTTTTCTGTTGGTTCTGACTGCTTTTTAGGTGAAAAGTCACTGTTTATCATATCGTCTAATAAATCATCATAAGTATAATCTTTAAACTCATTATGGTCTTTTATTGCTTCGATAGTGTTTTCAAATTCACCTTTTGAGTTAATATTATATTTCTCTCTGAATAGTTTTTTTACGTTATTAGGGAGATTGCCATACACAACTGTTGGTTCTGTTTCAGATATTTTAGTATCAACAATGTTTTTAAAGTTTTCGTTGTTTTGAATAGCATCTATATATTCTTTTTGTGCATCATCGATAATCCAGTCAAGGTCTTCACTTTTTTTGGCATTTTCTGGTGTTGGCTCTGTTTTTTCAAAATCTTCATCTTTAAGTGTTGTCGGTTTAACTAGTCTTTCAGAACCAAGTTTCTTGATAAATATTCTTTTGTTTTTAATGTTAGAATCTTTTATATTTATGTATATATTATCATCGTCAAAGTATCCTTTAATATCTCCTAATTTGTTTGTTGATTTGCCAAATAGTAATTGGTTCTGTGAGTTTCCAGTAAGTCTGAATTTTAATTTATCACCTTGTTTTTCAAGAATCAACAGAGGATATTTAGCAGATATATCTTTTAATGATTCTCTTGTCAATGGTTCATTGGAAACTACTTTTCCATTGGCATCTTTTAATATAAAACCATTATCTGACTTTTCAGCTATGTATCCATTTTTTTCTTTTATATATCTGAATAATAAAACAGGAGCTTTAATGTTATACTCTTGAGGAATAGATATTTTTGCATAATCACCCTCTTTGGAAATATCTTTTAAAACATTTTTTATTTTAACATTATTTTTAATATTTATTCCGGTTGTGATTAATCCATCTATTAGTGCACCAAAAGCTAAATTCCAGCCAAATATCTCAGCCATTTCTTTTCTTGTAGGAATATGAATATTTCCTTTTTTATCCATTGTTGATTCTAATCCAGTTTGGTTTAAAGTAATTGGAAGAGCCGCACCTGCTTGAGAAGATGCAGAAGTAACCAATGTTTCTTTAAGGGATTTTCTTTCAAACAGATTTGTTACAACTTTTTTTGTTGCAAAATTTTTTAAAGCTCTATCTCCGAATTTTTCAAAAGCCTTACTTGCTACAAGTTTTGCAAGAGAAGCACCTTTTAATGGGAAATATAATGTACTAGCTACATTTATAGCTCCAGTAATTCCATTATCTTCTAATTTTCTTGTTACAGGATTAAACGATGATTGTTCTAACGCTCTTTTGAGGGCAGTATCATCTCCAGTAATAGCATAATGTAAAGATAATGCAGGAAGCGTAATAGCTTCGTCAACACCTTGTTTTATTTCATGGGTAATGGAACCATAACCTTCGATGTTTGCATTGTGTTTTTCAACCTGTTCTGCTACTTGTTCTCCATAAGTGTGTTCTAAATTTGTTCCTTCCTGTTTAAGGGAATTAAATAAACCTATCATTTCATTTATATCCATTAGCTATCCTTTTATTCGTTAGTCCATTTGTTTATTCCATTTAGATATTTTTTATTAAATATTTCTGCTGATTCCAACTTAGAATCTTTAATTACATCTTTAAGTTTTGGAAGAAAAACGTCTGTAACAAAAACATCGATAATATCTTCTCCTTTTACTTTTATTGTTACAGGTTTTCCGTAAACTAATACAGGTAGTTCATAATCTTTATTTAATTCAATATCTTCGGTTGAAAGTATTTGTTTTATTTTCTTCATCGTTGGATCTGTGTTTATATTTTCTTTGTATGATTTTATTTTTCCAAGATCACCAAGAGTCATCCTTTCTTCAATTGGATTAGGTGCTCGTTGGTACTTTGTTAAATATGCTCCTCGTTGGTACTCTGTTAAATGTACTTTAGGTTTATATTCTGGTAAATCTATTTTATTTACAATTATTTTGGCTAACGAATCAGGAATATCATACCATGCAATTTGCCATTTTCTTTTTAATGAATCATAAAAATTGTTATCACTAAATGCCTTTGCTCTTTCTAATGCTAAAGCTATATTATAATCTCTATATCCATTTCCATATACTTCTTCATGACCATCTTTGGAGATTTTTTTATATTTTTCTTTGGATAATTCTTTAATTGTTTGATATAAAGCTGTTCTCATTGATGAATAAGTTACTGGAGTTCCATCTACATCATAAGAATTCCATCCAATCCAGTGGAATCCATCTTCAAATGCTTTTGAAACCCATCCTTGATCATTAAGCATTCTATATATATGTTCAATGTTTTCATTTGTATAGTTTGAAAGAATATATGTTGATTTTACAGGAAGTCCTAATCTGCTTGAAACTTCATCTAATACTTTCGGATTGTTAAATTGATTAGCTATCTTTAATCCGAATTTATATTTATCAATGTCGCTTATTCCCGGATAGTTTCCTATTTTATCTGCAAGGTCAATGTATGCAGTAGCAATAAAAGTTTTTCTTGCTTTATCATCTTTAATATGTTTTGCAAGACTGTTGATTGTATTTTGTGTTTTTGGAAGAACGTTTGCTATTCCACCTGTATCAAAATTTAGATTATCTGATAAATTTTTGTATAGGTGAATTAAGAATGTTTGCTGTGTTGATTCTGGCATGTCTTTTAATACTTTTTTAAGATTGCCTTCTATTACTTTTCCACTGTTGTCTACAAGAGTAATTGGTTCTCCATTTTTTGTTACATATGCAGAGTTATTATATGTTTCTATATCTGGTATTTGTTGATTAAATACTGATGGAACGTTTGTAACATTTAAATTAATTGTTTTGTAACCGTTTGTGTTGCTACCTGTATTAGAACCAACAGGGTG
>Ga0256838_1000295_pt1 | contig 33461 bp, 31 predicted proteins | sample 4571419metaG_FD_185978 | JGI IMG/M metagenome (GOLD analysis project Ga0256838, IMG submission 185978) | Hydrothermal vent microbial communities from Guaymas Basin, Mexico - 4571-419 | ecosystem: Environmental > Aquatic > Marine > Hydrothermal vents | place: Mexico: Guaymas Basin | collected... | reverse complement strand
TGTGATGTAAGTCTCTCATCTGTTGAAGCTATGCTGAAATTTAATACACTTTGTGCCATACTTTTACTCCTTGGCAAAAGCTTCACCTAATGGGTGAAAGTGTTTAGTGTTTTTCTATTTCGTTATTTGGGATCTAAGGTCTAGTAAAGTTTATAAAGATACTTACGCTAAAATGGGCTTGAATAAATAGTTGCTTTGAACACCACGCTCCAGTTAGTCTACAAAAGGAATTTTTAAATATGAATGAATTATGGCAAGAAATATGCTTTACTTTAAAAGATATACCATCATCATGTAGTGAAGAATTATATGAACAAAAAATTATCCAAATAATTGAAAAATTAGGGTGGAGCAGATATAAAAAAGAAATTATTATAAGAAAAAGTTATCAATTGGGAAGTACTGGAACAATAATACCTGATATTATCGTAAAATCATTGGATAAAGATGAGTCTTTAGTTATTGAAATAAAAAGACCATCTGTAAATATTGAGAATGAATCACATAAAATGCAACTTTTTTCGTATATGAGACAACTTAAACTAGAATATGGATTATTGATAGGCAATAAAATACAAATTTATTATGATGGAAAATTAAAAACTGGAGAAAATCCAGTTTTACTTAAAAATATAGAAATATCAGATAACAATGAAGACAATTTATTGTTAATAAATTTATTTCAGAAACAATCATTTTCTTATCAAAATCTAAATATATTTGCTACAAAAGAATTAGAAAAGATTACTTCTAAAAAGTATCAAAAAGAACTTCATAATATGTTAGTTTCAAACGAATATAAAGAACAGATAAAACAATTTATCATTAATGATTTAGAACAAAGATGGGATAAAGAAATCATAAAAAATATACTAGAACAACTATCCATTTCAATTCAAGAAAAAGATAATAATTTAAATATTAAAATTGACAACATGGAAAAAGATACCGAAAATAATGTAAAAATTGGAGAATTTGTTAGAAATAATTTAGATAAAATAAAATTATTTTGTGAATCAAATCATGATGAATTAACTAATTTATTATCATCAGAGTATACCCACAGAACTTTTGGTATTGCAACTTATCCATTTATGAAAGAAGTTGAGGAAAATGCACCCAAACAAGATAGATATTGGAAAAAGTCAAAACTTAAAATAAATAATAAATATTATGTTGTTACAAGCGAGTGGATTGAAGGACATAGGCAACAATTTAATAACTATTTAAATAGTATAGACTAACAAATCTTAAGAGAGGAACAGGGAGTATTAGGCTACAAATAAACCTGTTTCCTATGAGCAATCTTAGAAATAAGCATCAAACCCTCTTCTTCATAAAACACCACCCTATAGTCTCCTATACGCAATCTATAAGCTCCGTCGAAAGGAGTTTTTAGTTTTTTTATCTTAGTTTTTATGGGGTCTGAGGCATAGGCTTCTATGCCGTCTAAGATTTTAGATGCTTCGTGTTTGTTAAGCTTTTGAAGTTGCTTTACAGCTTTGGGGTCATACTCTATTTTATAGTCCAAGACTTGCCCTTACGTCATTATGAGAAACTGTCTCTAACATACCCATTTTGTAATCTTGAACCGTTTTGGTTACGGCATTGACATCAAAGTAGTCTTGTAGTGCTTCACGTACTACTTGTGCCTTTTTTTTACCTGTTTCAGCAGATAGACTAGCCAACTCATCTATGAGGTTGTCTTCTAGAGTAATGGTCATTTTTTTAGTCATGTTAGTCACCTTTTATATTTACCATACTTTACCATAGTATTATTAAATAAAAATAAATATTGCCTATAAAATAATCAATCCAAACACCAAAAAAGCCTATAATTAAACTATAATAGCCACACTATAGACAGAAGGAACCCCATGAATTTTATCAAAAAAGTAAAAACCTTTCTAGGTACTGACATTAAAACTGACAAATACGCCTTAGTTGATGACCCTATTTTTGGGAAGATAGCTAAGGCTAAAGCACCTGATAAATGGGTGCGTTCTACTTGTGGGTATTGTGGAGTGGGGTGTGGGATGTATATTGGGGTAAAAGATGGTGAACCTGTTTACTCTAAAGGTGACCCCCTTCATCCTGTTAACATGGGGACACTCTGTCCTAAAGGTTTAAGTGAGCACCAAATGGTACGTGCAGACAACCGTGTAAGCTCTCCTTTCATAAGAAAAAATGGAGAACTCTCCCCTGCTTCATGGGAGGAGTCATTTACTAAAGTAAGTGATGAGTTTAAGCGTATTCAAGCCACACATGGCAAAGGGGCAGTTGCGGTTATCTCTACTGGGCAACTGCTTACTGAAGAGTTTTACGCTTTAGGTAAGTTTACACAACTAGGACTTGAGACCAACAACTACGATGGAAACACTACTCTATGTATGGCTTCAGCTGTTATGGGGTACAAGCAGACTTTTGGTTCAGATGGACCAACGGGGTGTTATGAGGACTTTTCTATGGCTGATGTTATTTTACTTATTGGGGCAAATATCGCCGATAATCATCCTATTTTAAAACTGCACATCGCAAAAAACAAAAAAATTACGGGTAAAAAACCTACCCTTATAGTCGTTGATCCTCGTAAGTCTAAAACCTCACAAATGGCAGATATATTTGTACCCTTAGCTCCTCGTTCTGACTTGGCACTACTTAATGGACTTTGTTACATTATTATGGAGCAAGGTTGGGAAGATGAAAAGTTTATCCATACTCGTACTAACGGCTATAAAGAGTTCAAGAAACACATTTTAGCAAACTACCCTCCACAAGAAGTAGCCAACATCACAGGGCTAGAAGTAAAAGAGCTTTACAACCTAGCCAAAATCTACGCAACAGCAGGTAAAGCGATGTCTGCATGGACAATGGGTGTAAACCAAAGCTCTATTGGTACAGATACTGTCTCTGCCATCTGTAACCTAGCCCTCATTACAGGTAACCTTGGAAAAGATGGTTCTGCTCCTATGTCTATAACTGGGCAGTGTAATGCTATGGGTACGAGAGAGTTTTGGTTTACCTCTTCTATTCCAGGTTACAGAAACTTTGCAAGTCAAAGCGATAGAGAATCTTTTGCTAACATCATAAATATACCTACAGAGCTTATCCCTACTGCTAGAGGGTATGCTTACCCTCAGATTATAGAGGCTATTAACCGTGGAGAGATAAAGGCTTTATGGATTGTAGCAACTAACCCTCTTGTAAGTTACCCAGACCAAAATGCACTTAGAGAAGCTCTTAAAAAACTAGACTTACTTGTAGTACAAGATGCCTTTATGTCAGATACTGCTCAAATAGCCGATGTGGTATTTGCAGCAGCGGTATGGAGTGAAAAAGAGGGGTGCTACACCAACTCAGAGCGTCGTTGTAACTACGCTAAAAAAGCTGTTAAACCTCTAGGTAACAGTAAGGGTGACCTTGACATCGTTTTAGAGTTTTCCAAATACTTTGAGGGAAAGCATGAACTTCTCTTTAAAAACTTGAAGTGTTCAAAAGATGTATTTGAAGAGATAAAACGTGTCAGTAAAGGACAGCTTTGTGACTACAGTGGCATGGATTATGAACTCATAGAAGAGTTAGGTGGCATACAGTGGCCATGTAATGAAAAAGCACCCAAAGGAACAAAACGTCTCTACAGTGAAGAGATGCCCTGCTCTACACCAAATGATAAAGCCAATCTACTACCCGTAGAGTGGATACCTCTAAGTGAGATGGCTTGTGAGGGTCTGCCGCTTATTTTAAATACGGGTAGAACTGTAGAGCAGTTTCATACCAGAACAAAAACAGGAACCATAGGGATACTCGACAACCTAGCACCTGAAGCGTGGATAGACCTCAATACTGCTGATGCACTAAAACTCAAAGTAAAAAGTGGGGATCGTATCGCAATTTCAGGTAACCGTGGTCGTGTTGAAGATGTTATCGTTAAAGTATCTCAAACTGTGCGTGAAGGCAATATATTTGTACCTTTTCACTTTAATAAGCAACTGATAAACAACATAACTATCCCAGAATTTGACCCTAAGTCATTTGAGCCTAACTACAAGCAGTGTGCTGTTCAGCTTCACTCTGACGCCGTACCTGAGGGGATAAAATACCCAGAAGTTGAAGTGGCTGGTTTTCTTGAAGGTGTTAAGGTCTATGAAGAGGAGATTTTTGTAAAGTCAAAAGAGACGAGTACAGTAGCATAAATTATGTATAGTTTAATCTATTTAAAACAATCATAACGTATAATACAAGTATGAATACATTACCTACATTTTTTACCCTTATCATCGGCACAGAGATTCTTAACCGTAGAAGAACAGATAAGCATTTTGACTTTGTTACTCAAGCTTTAGCAGAGAAAGGTCATAAACTTTCTGGTTCTTTTATCATAGAAGATGACCCTGCTCTTATCGTACAGACTATTAAGTTTATAGCATCACAGCCTAATCCTATTTTATTTAGTTTTGGAGGAATTGGTTCTACTCCTGATGACTATACTCGTCAGTGTGCATCTATTGCATTGAGAGATGGTAATCTTCCTGTACATGAAGAGGCAAAGAAGATTATAGAAGAGAAACTTGGAGATGATGCATACCCTCACCCTATTCGTATGGCTGAACTTCCTAAAGGCTCAAAACTTCTTCCTAACTCTGTTAACAAAATGCCTGCTTTCTCTTTAGATGAGCGTTACTTTTTTATGCCAGGGTTTCCTGAGATGAGTCATCCTATGGTAAAAGTGATTTTACAAAAGCTTTTACCTAAAAAACAGATTTTCTATCGTCATACACTTACTGCTTTATGTAAAGAGAATGTATTTATAGAAGTGATGGAGCAGATGCCAAAAAAGGTAGAGTTCTCCTCTTTACCTAAACTCTATTCAGATGGGTGGAGGGTTTCTATCTCTGTAGCTTCACTAGATGAATCACTGGCTTTAGAAGCGTTTCAAATGTACATAAAAGTCATTGAAAAAGAGAAAATAGTTTATAGCTTACATGATGAGGATAATGTATAAATATGGGCTACATAGAGACACTTAAACACCCCGTAATAGGACGACTTTCACTCATACAACTTATCTCCTATTTTGGTACGTGGTTCTCTCAAGTTGCCATATTTTCAATGATAGTATCATTTGGTGCAGATGCCATTACAATAGCTATCACTGCTTCGATGGCGATGCTACCTGCTGTTGTTTTAGCTCCGATGATTGGTATCCTCATAGACCGTATTCATTTTAAAAAGTTAATGTTAGTACTTTTAGCTATTGAAATCTCTATGACGTTAAGCTTTATATTTATCGATTCACTAGAGTATATTTGGGCATTGATGATACTTATTTTTATACGCTCTTCTGCTGCATCTTTACTTTTTTCTGCTGAGATGGCACTTTTTCCTAAGATTTTAAAAGGTGAAATGCTTAAAAATACCAATGAAATACACTCTATTATATGGTCTTTCTCTTATGCTGCTGGTATGGCTGTTGGAGGGGTGATTACATACTATGTAGGCTTTGATACTGCTTTTATGATAGATGCTTTTTTATATACTATAGCTATAGCTTTGCTACTAAACCTACAACTTACACTCAAACCCATAGAGCAGATACACTCTAATTGGATAATGTTTAAAGATGGATTTAACTACTTACGTAAAAGAAAAAAGTTACTACACCTTATTTTACTTCATGCAGCCATTGGACTTACAAGTTTTGACACGCTCATCACTCTACTAGCAGATATGCAGTACAAAACACTCATAGCAATTCCTCTTGCTATTGGGTTAATGAATGCTACAAGAGCATTGGGCTTAATGGTAGGACCTTTTGTTATAGGTAACATCATCTCTAAAGCCAATATGCACTATTTCTTTCTACTTCAAGGGTTAGCTATCATCTTTTGGGCAAAGATGGAGTACAGTTTTTATCTTGCACTTATCTCACTTTTTGTTACAGGTTTTTTTATTACAACCTTATGGTCATACACATATCTACTCATTCAAAAAGAGACAGATGAGAAGTACTTGGGAAGAGTTATCTCCTATAATGATATGTTTTTTATGCTCTCTAATGTTACTACAGCAATGTTTATAGGAAATGCTACAGAGATGGGTCTCTCTTTAGAGAACATTACTATCTGCTTAGGTACAGGCTTTATCTTTATCTCATTTTATTATCTATGGTTTAAAAACAGATACCTATACAGTTAAAATCCTACTTCTCTTTTTCTATTGTCTATGTAAGTACCTACACCTTCAACTATACCTTGAACGATTTTGTCTTGATACCCAGACATGAAAAGCCTTTCACGCTCTTTAGAGTTTGTTAAGTACCCTACTTCAACCAAAATAGAAGGTCTACTAGCTCCTACAAGAATGTAAAATGGTCCTGGTTTTACTCCACCATCTTTTACATAAGAGTATCTACTTTGAAGATTTCTTACCATACCATTTTGTACATCAATAGCCAATTTATGAGACTGTATAATCTTAGGTCCAGTAAGTACTGAATCGATAATGACATCTTTACTTAACTGATCTGTCCCTTTTAGAACTGATGCATTTTCTCTTTTAGCAATACGCTGTGATCTTGCATCTCTTGTCTTTTGCAAGAAATAGGTTTCTATCCCTTCTGCAACCTCAAAACGACTCTTATTTGCTATAGCATTCGCATGAATTGAGATAAAAAGTTTTGCATCTCTTCTATCTGCAATTCTTGTACGTTGACCCAATTTTAAGAAAGTATCATCACCTCTTGTTAAGTGTACTCTATAACCTTTTCTCTTCAAGGCTTTGTAAAGTTTTTTTGCAATTTTAAGGACTAAAGTCTTCTCTTGTTTATCACCAAAACATGCACCAGAGTCATGTCCACCATGTCCAGCATCTATAACTATTAGATCATTTGATCTATCTGCACCACCACCAACACATCCGACTAGAAGAAGTGCCATTAATATTGTTATTAATATTTTCATTTTTATCCTTAAAAATCAATCTCATTTTTTCTATTACTTAAATAGCTATCAACACCATCAGCAATACCTTTAGCTATTAACTCTTGATATAAAGGCGTTGATAACCTTTTACGCTCTTTAGGGTGAGAAATATAACCAACTTCAACTAAAATAGAAGGACGGCTTGCTCCAACCAATACCCAAAAAGGTGCATGCCTTACCCCACCATCTCTTACTCCACGGTAACGCCTACGTAGGTTTTTTATAATACCCCCTTGAACATCGATTGCCAACTTGTTTGATTGAACAATCTTAGGTCCAGAGAGTACAGAATCAAGAATAACATTTTTACTCAATCTGCTTGTACCTTTAAGTACCGATCTGTTTTCTCTAGCTGCAATACGTTGAGATTTTGCATCTCTTGTTTTTTGTAGAAAAAATGTCTCTACTCCGTGTATTTTATTGCGTCTACTCTTCTTCCCCACTGCATTAGCATGAATAGATATAAAGAGTGTTGCATTTTTCTTATCTGCAATTTTTGTACGCTGATGCAGTTTTAAGAAACGGTCAGTCCGTCGTGTCATATAGACAGAGTAACCACTCTTCTTTAATCTTTTTCCTAACTTCATTGCAATACTTAGCACAATATCTTTCTCTTTTTTTCCACCACCAACTGCACCTGAATCATGACCGCCATGTCCAGCATCTATGACTATAACTTCATTTTTATGTGAATATTTTTTTACAACTTTAGAGGTATGCTTTTTATACCGTTTAGCAGGTAAAGATTTATACTTCATAGGTGGTAAAGGAATATGGTACTTATTTTTAGAAAGTATGGGTTTATATGCACTACAATAGTAGGATTTAGAATTATTAATGACTACCCTTACGACCTTTGGTTTATACTGTGCAATTTTTATATTTTTAAGATGTTTAGCAAAATTTTTACTAGCTACAATGGTATTTTTAAAATCAAATACTTCTCTATGAGGATTAGACAAAGTAAAATGTTTTACCTCATTTTTGGAAATTGTATTTGTAAATTTTAACCGTAATTCACCTTTACTTACTTTTACATCTCTTAGTTTGTTAAGAGATGAAAAAAGGAGAGTAGAGGCTAAAATAAAAAGGAGAAACCCCCGTAGAAAACTCACACTAAGACTCTTCACCATGCATTAATTTATTCATTAACGATTTCACAGTAATAATCTCATTAAGACGGTAACCATTAGAACCTGTAAAGAAAAGACCTGACTCTTTTATACCATCATACGCATCTGAGAGTCTATCTGCAATACAGTACCCTACTTCTTTAGCCTCTACACCACGCTTACATGGTGCAACACAGTTAGAGATACAAGAGATTTTAGGAGCAGTTTTTTCCTCTATCATCGTTTGAAGATTTGTTTTTACTCCACGTGCAGGGTATCCAACAGGAGATTTAAGAAGTTTAATATCTTCTTCTTTAGCATTTAATATTACCTCTTTAAAGTTCTCATGTGCATCACACTCAACAGTACCAATAAAACGTGTACCCATCTGTACGGCAGTAGCACCAAGCTCCATCATTTTAACTATATCATCATGATCCCAAATACCACCTGCTGCGATAACTGGAATATCACCCCAGTTTTTTGCCTCTTCTATAACAGGAGGTAAAATCACCTCTAGTTGATTTTCAGGTAAGAAACAATCTTCATATTTAAAGCCTTGATGTCCACCACTCAAAGGTCCTTCAACGATAACAGCGTCTGGCAATCGGTTATGTGTCTTCTTCCAACGACGGCATAAAATACGCAGTGCCTTAGCAGTAGATACAATAGGTACAAGTGCAACATCTTGATACTCTTTGGTAGCTTCTGGCATAGTCAATGGTAACCCTGCACCTGTAATAATCATATCTGCACCTGCTTCACAAGCATCTTTAGCGATACGATCATAATCAACTGAAGCGTAGAGTACATTACAAGCTAAAGGTTTGTTTCCACACAGTTCTCTTGCATTTTTAAAAATAGCATGTAGAGCCTTTGCTGAATAAAAGTTATCGGCTTCAGATGGTCTATTATCTTTTAAAAGTTTATCTGAATATTCACGGTTATGATAGACACCTGTTCCTACTGAACTAATCACACCTAGTCCACCCTCTAAACTTACATTACCAGCTAACTGATCCCAAGAGATACCTACACCCATACCACCTTGCACGATAGGTTTTTCTATTGTGTGTTTTCCTATTTTAAAAGACTTAAATTCCATTATATTACCTTTACTTTTGCAAATCTTTTTTTACCTACTTGCAGAATATATTCGCCCACTTCAAGATTGAGTTTTTCATCATTAATTTTCTGTTGATCTATACTCACTGCATTTTGTTTAATATCACGTCTTGCTTGAGAAGTAGATGGTTCTAGTCCAGCATCTAAAAGTGCTTGACAGATCCAAATCCCATCAGACATTTCAAACTCTTTCATCTCAGTAGGTAATTTTTTTGTTTTAAATACAGAGTTGAACTCTTCCCTAGCAAGTGTAGCCAACTCTTTATTATAAAACCTAGCAGTTATCTCTAAAGCTAAATTTTCTTTAGCAGTTTTAGGGTGAACTGTACGAGTTGAAACATCCTCTTTAAGTTGTGCTATTTCATCGAGTGATTTTGTACTCAAAAGCTCATAATAACGCCACATGAGTTCATCTGAAATAGAGAGTATTTTTCCATAAATATCTTTAGGTGCTTCTGTTACACCAATGTAGTTACCCAAAGATTTACTCATCTTCTGTACACCATCTAAACCCTCTAAAATAGGCATCATCAATACAGCTTGTTGTTTTTTAATATTATAAGCTTTTTGTAACTGTCTTCCCATAAGTAGGTTAAACTTTTGGTCTGTTCCACCTATCTCTATATCACTCTTAAGATATACACTGTCATACCCTTGTAAAAGTGGGTACATAAATTCACTCACTGCAATAGGTGTATTTGATGCATATCTTTTAGAAAAGTCATCACGCTCTAACATACGTGCTACTGTTAAATTTGATGCTAATTGAAGCATTCCTGCTGCTCCTAATGCCTCTAACCAGTCATTATTGTAAACAATATCTGTTTTACTCTCATCTAATATTTTAAATGCTTGTTCAGTGTAACTTGCAATATTTTTTATAATATCCTCTTTAGTCAGTACCTTTCTTGTAGCACTTTTACCTGTAGGGTCACCTATCATTGCAGTAAAATCTCCTATGAGAAATTGTACACGTCCACCAAATTTTTGGAAGGTAGCTAGTTTTTGTAGAAGAACAGTATGTCCAAGGTGCAAATCAGGTGCAGTAGGATCAAAACCTGCTTTTACTGTATAGGTAGTAGCATCTTTATAATATTTAAGTAACAACTTTTCAATAGCTTCTTTATCAATAACTTCAGCAGTTCCTCTACTTATCTCTTCTAATGCCTTTTTTATCATCTATTTTATCCTTAACATCTTATTTATTATACGCATCATCTAAACTAATAATCTCTACTAATTTAAATTTATTTGAGAGTCTCTCTGAGAGTACACTCTTTTTTGAGACATTGCTCTCTACTTCTATTTGACAATACTCTGCACTGTCTGAACTTTGAATACCTAATTCTATACTTACAACATTTAAATTTACTTCTGTAAGTTTGGTCAACAAATCAGCAAGTACACCTTTTTGATTTTGTAAACTTATAATCAGCCTATAACGTGAAAGTTTAGATGTACTCCAGCTTACATAAACCATTGGCTCTTCATCCAATATTTTAGCATACGCTTTTTTACACAATTTATGATGAATAATAGCTTTACCCTCTTTATAGAAAGCGACTATTTCATCTCCAACTTTTGGATGACAACAGTAATCAAATTCTACACCCTCTAAAGGTTTATTTATAAAAAACTTGAAATGTTCTATCTCTTTAATGCTAGGTTTTTTATACCCTCTTTTCAGTAATTCCCAAAAACGTACCTCTTTAGTACCTGTATACTCTGCTATTTTATGAATAGTCTCTTTATAGTAATCATGCTGAATAGGTAGTTTATAAATAGTCTCATTTAACTCTACTTTTTTAACTAATGATTTCATCAGTTTACTTTTTTGATTAAAAAGCGTTGATAAGATATTATAGGCACTCTGAGTATCTGACTCTTTTATTCTTGCTTTACAGTGGTTTCTTATTCCATCTTGTGCTTTAGAAGTTTTTACAGTATCTAACCATGAACAGTGAAGATGTTGCTCTTCATCTTTTAAAATTTTCACAATATCTCCATTTTTTAACACAGTTAAAAGTGAAGAAGTTGACTTTTGCTTATTGACTAAAGCTCCAGTTGCACTCACCCCTACTTGAGAGTGAATAGCATATGCAAAATCTAGTGCTATAGAGCCTTTAGGTAATGTAAAACAGTCACCCTTAGGAGAGAATACTGTAATATCTTCAGAAAAAAGATCACTCTTAGCCAATTCATAAAACTCTTCTATGGACTCTTTTTGATAATTTAAACTCTCTAACCACTCTAAGTTTACACTATTTCCACCATCTTTATAGATCCAATGTGCTGCTACTCCATACTCTGCAAGTCTATGCATGTTTTTTGTACGAATCTGAGCTTCTACTATACCCTCTTCATTAAAAAGTGTTGTGTGTATAGTCTCATACCCATTCTCTTTAGGAACGGCAATATAGTCTTTAAAACGAGAAATTAAAGGGGTAAAATTTAAATGCATTAACCCTAAAACTCTATAGCAATCTATAGGTTCAGTTAAAATGATACGTACAGCTAAAAGGTCTAACACCTCGTCAATACTAATACCTTTACGGTGCATTTTAATGTAAATAGAGTAGTAGTGTTTCACTCGTCCTAAAATTTCAAACTCAGACTCTTTAAATCCATCTTTATACATAGTATCTGTTACTTTTTGGATAAACGCATTTAGTTTAAACTGCAAATTTTGAGAGTTAGATTTCATATAAACATCAATTTTATTATAATCATCAGGATAGATATAATAAAAACTTAAATCTTCTAAATGATTTTTTAAACGTGAGATACCAAGTCTATGTGCTATAGGGGCATAAACAACTAAAGTCTCTTCTGCAATACGTTTCTGCTTTGAAGCGGGAAGTGCATCTAATGTTAGCATATTGTGTAGTCTATCACAAAGTTTTATCACTAAAACGCGAATATCTTTAATAGAAGCTATGAGCATCTTACGAAAAGTAAAAGCAGAGTTTATAAGTCTTTCATTAGAGGCTGAAGATATAAGCTTTTCATCTCTCATCTCAACAATTTTTGTAAGTCCCTCAACCATATGTGCAACATCATCACCAAATAACTCTTTCAACTCCTCTATAATATATGAGGTATCTTCTACTACATCATGAAGCAAGGCAGCTTGTACCATAGTTTCATCGCTAGAAAATGCAGCTGTAATGGCGGCAACAAGTATAGGGTGGATAATATAAGGTTCACCACTTTTACGTAGTTGCCCCTCATGTGCTGTAAGTGCTAGCTCTAAAGCTTTTACTGTAGCAGGAAGTGGAGAGGGAATCTCTTCCCAAAGAAGGGCTTTTGCCTCTTCTATCGTATGAATATCTTTAGCTTTATAAATAAAAGCATCCAAAATAGTTTAACTCTCTAAACTTACGATTATTTTACCTTCAGCAATCTCCTGAAGTGCAATGTCAGCATATTTCATATCTAATGTATCTATATCTAGTAGTGGTTCACTACCATTACCAATAGCTTTAGCTCTTTTACCTACTGCATTTGCAAGAAGATATTTATCAAAATCTACTTTTCCTAGTGCTATAGCTGTGAGTTCTTCTGTTTTCATCTTATTTCCTTTTCCTAATAAATTATTATTTTATTCTACTTAACAATAGAGCATAAACTCATATCGCCTTTAACTATTGCTAGTAAATTGCCCTTTTCAAACATATTACATACAATGATAGGTAGCTTATTCTCTTTAGCCAATGCTATAGAAGTGTCATCCATCACTTTAATATGATCTGTTAATGCTTGATCATACGTCAAGTTATCTAACTTAACAGCATCATCAAACTTGTTTGGATCTTTATCATAAACACCATCAACTTTTGTTGCTTTAATAAGAAGTTCACACTCTATCTCTGAAGCTCTAAGTGTTGCTGCTGTATCTGTAGTGAAGTAAGGATTACCTGTACCACCAGCAAAGACAACAACTCTACCTTTATCTAGGTGTCTTCTTGCACGACGTACAATAAAAGATTCACCTATCTCTTGCATATCTATAGCAGATTGAAGTCTTGCATCTAATCCAATATGTTCTAATGCTTCTTGAATAGCTATACCATTAATGACAGTTGCTAACATTCCCATATAGTCACCACTTGTACGCTTGATAATACCATCTGCTGCGGCACTCACACCACGAATAATATTACCACCACCTACAACAACACCAATTTCTATACCTGCATCTACAAGTTCTTTAATCTCACCTGCAATAAAGTTAAGAATTTTTGTATCAATCCCATACCCATTTTCACCAGCCAAAGCTTCACCAGAAAATTTTACTAATACTCTTTTTACCACAAAAAGCCTTTTTAACTATTTTTGCGATTATATCTAAAAGTGGGTTAGGAGGTGGTTAAACTAAATGCGTATCAACTTTAAAGGGTTAATATGCTTAGAGTTTTTGGTTGCTTGAAACATCAGTTTGCTAGATACCTTACCTATAACATAGCCTTTTTTTATTTTACGTCCTGTTTTAATATTTGGAGCAATTTTAGAAAGACCTGCATATACAGTGTGTATCTTACCACTATGGGCAATAACCACAACCTTACCTAACATACTACTTTTTCCAGAAAATACTACTTTTCCATTTAGTACATTTTTCACTTTAGCATTAGGTGATGCTGCTTTTAAAGTTATAGATTCATTAAATATCTTAATCTTATAGATAGGATCTACATATGTTCCAAACTTTTTAATAATCCTAGCACCTGAGATAGGCGAAATAGTTTTACTACCTTTATAAGCATAAACTTTTGACTTTTGATAAGATGAATTTACCTTTCTTACCTTTGCGGCCTCTTGATGTGTTTTAGTTTTAATGCGTGCTACCTCTTCTTCTGCTTTTAATGCAGCTAAAATTGCAACTTTTTTTGCTTCACTAGTTTTGGCAGCTTTTAAAGCAAGTTTTGCTTCTGTACTTTTGATTTCAGCTAAAGCTTTTGCTTTACGCATACGTCTTTTATTGGCTTTTGCCATACTCATTGCTTCTTTTCTAGCAGCTGCTCGTTTACGTGCATCTTCCACCTCTTTAGAGTGTAAGATATTCAGTGTAGCCAAAGTAGAACGGAGTGAATTTTGTTTATCCTCTATTTTTACCAATTTAACATTGTATTTTTCTTCATCTACAGAGAGTTTGACTAAAAGTTTCTTCTTTGCTAACTTTTTAGCTGTTAATGCATCTCTTTTTTTTGTAATTTTTTTAAGTCTAATTTGTGTTTTATTTCGTAATGCTAACTGCTTCTTTTTACGACTATTCAATGATGAGATTTCACTCTTTAAAGACTCTAATACTTTAGCATTATAGGCTTTATAGGCATTATAAACCTCTTGAGTAATAATAGACTTATGTGTAGGAGCGTGAGCTTGTTTCATAGCAAAAACAATAGAGAACTGTTCAGAGAGTATCTTAATAAATGCTTTTCTTTTTTCAATAAGGTCATTACTTATTTGAATAAAATTATTTTGTGATTTATCTAATTCAACTTTTAAATTTTCATACAACGCTTGATTTTCAATCTGATCTTTAGTCAATGATTTTATTTTATCTTCTATTTTACTAATATCATTCTCTGCGTATTTAATATCTTTGGCAATTTTACTTAATCTTCTATTTGCTTTTTTCTTTTCTGAAAGTGTTGAGGAGAGTGTTTTTTTAGAATTAGCAATCTTTGTTGTTGTTGATCCTGCATTTAACAAACCTATGATAATAAAACAATAAAAGATTATATACTTCACTCTGAAACTCCCTTACTACTAAATACTACACTATATACTGCAATAATAACGATTAAAAGTGCAGAACCAAGTAATATTCCCATATCTGTAATCCTAAAAAGTTCTTCTTTATTATGTACGATAATATCGATACCACTATGTACTGACCATATAAATTTCACATAGAAAAAAAGTGCCGAAATAAAAATAGTAGCGATAACAGCATCTATAATCGCTACTTTGAAAAGTACACCAGATCGCAACATAAGTGGTGCACCAAATATTTCCATTACTTGCATTCTCTCCCTATGTGCATATTTCCAAATTTCCATCTGTTTAATAATAAGAAATAGACTTACAACTGCCATAAAAATAATAAATATTTTTAGCGTAAATTTAATAAAAGAGAAGAGTTTAAAAGCAGAACTGTGACTACTTCCAAAAGTCTCTACGCTTTTAACTTTTTCATGTTCTTCTAAATCTTTTTTGATGTTTTCAATGCTTGTAGTACGTAAATAAGCATCTAAGCCTACATTGTAGAAATAAGGTAAAGCTTCTAGTATCTCTTTACTATTTTTTTCATTTATACCCGTTGCTATTTCAGAAACTATAGTCTCTCTTTCTATCTGTTCACTACTACTTACATGGTTGTTAAGAGTTTGAAATTCTATAAGTTCCATAGGTTCTTTTGTCACTACCAACATAGAGTAGCCCTCTTTTAAGCCTTTTTCATAAGAGTCTGTTGTTCTATCAAATACCAGAAAGAATTCAATACCTAAAAGTATAGCCATAAGTGGTAAGATAAACATAAGATGATTTTTAATGAACTTCATAAACACCCTTATTTTCTAAAATAAAATGACGATACGGAAGAGAGAATATAGAAGGAATTTTATGCGTTACAACTAAAACTGTAGTTTCAAGTTGTTGACATGCATTTTCCATCAAGTCCCAAATAACATTTGAAGAGTAGTCATCGAGGTTACCAGTAGGCTCATCTGCTAAAATAACTACAGGATTTTTTGCTAAAGCTCTTGCTACGCCTACACGTTGTTGCTCCCCACCACTCAATTCTAACGGATATTTCTCTGCATGCTCTGCAAGTTTTACATGCTTTAAAAGTCTATGTGCTTGAGTATTTTGAACATCTACAGAGTACCCTGCTATCATTAGGGGTAATACTACATTTTTAGCTACAGTCCATTCATTGACTAGTTTATAGTCTTGGAACATAATCCCCATATGTGTTCTTAACTCTTGAAGTTTACTCTGTCCTGTAGTAGCAAGGTCTAAGCCTCCTACTATAAGGTTACCCTCTTTTGGTTTTATCTGTCCATAAAGAGATTTGAGGAGTGTTGATTTACCAGAACCACTTGGTCCTGTAATAAAAACAAACTCCCCTTTTTTAATACTAAAACTTGCATCTTTGATAATCTCTTTTTCACCATTATCATATGCAAGAGTAAGATGTGTAGCTGTAATGACATTAGACATTGAAATACTCCATTATTTTTTCGTGTGCCTTCAAGTTAACACCTGTTTTTACAGGTGGAGAGACAAAGTACCTACACCCTTGTTCTTCAACTAAAATATACTTATGCTCTGGTCTATCAAAACTTCCAAAAGCACATTTAACTAGAAGTTTGTTTGCACCTATTTTATACATACGTTCAAAATGAATGAAATATCCCTCATGTACAATCGCTTGTTTTGGTAATCTATCTTCAAGGCCCTTTCTATATTTTACAATATTAAAATTAAAATCTATATCTATTTTTTTAGTTTCAGAGTTTTCTTTACATTTTACATACACATCATAAATATCTTTCTCCTGTTTTAACCATCTTGCTTCATATTTACTTGTCACCTCTAAGGCTTCATTTTTGCGTACTTCAACTTCAACTTTAGGTACACTAAAAAATGTCTCTAAGGCATACCAGAAGTATTTATTGCTATCAGTACGAAGTTCTAAACGCCCACCTACTCCAAGAACACGCATAGACTCAGCTACAAAACTTTTACAGATAACTCGTCTTTGTGGTTTTTTATCCCAAGGTACAGGAAAGTGAACAAAAATTTGTTCACAAATATTTGAAGGTAGCATCTCTAAAAAAAGTCTTGCATCATAATTGACTACCCAAATATTATCTAACTCTTGTAACTCTATCTGCTTTAATACTTGCTGTGCAGATGGTGTATGTATCTCTAAACCGATAAAGAGTGTATCTAGGTGTTTTTTTGCTTGGTGAAGTAGATGCCTACCTGAACCAAAACCAACCTCAACAGAGACTTTATCTTTAGGATAAGTAATTGTTTCAAAATCTTCTATTTTTTTAAGATACTTTGATGAAAGCATAGCTTTAGTATTAGAAATAGCAATATTTGAACTCAAGACTTCAAAATCTAACTCATTAGCGACTTTATCTAATGCCTCTTTTAAGATATTCACTTTTAAAGGTCTTGTTACTTTGTCGTATTTAAAAAGTATCTCTTTTGTGTTGGGTTTAATTTGAAGTAAAAACTCTTCTCCCTCATGCTCTACCCCTAGTACGATATCATCACTGCTTAATGATCTTGCACAGAATGTAACAATCTTGCTTGAGGTTAATCTCTCTTCAAGTAATGAAGTGTCAAAAGGGGTAACTTTTAAATGTGGCATAATTTCTTCTTTATATATAATTTTAATTTAAAGTACAATAGTAGTGACTGCACTTGCTTTAGATTTAATATCATCATAACTTTTTGCAATAACACGATACGCATAACTGTTATCTTTCCGTACAAAGGTATCAACATACTCAACTGTTAATTCACCTTCGACCTGAGCAACATAACTCCATGCTTTACCATTTACAGATCTCTCTATTATATAGGCATTAATTCTTTGACTAGGGTGAGGACTCCACAAAAGCTTCACTGCAGCAGGTGCAACACTATAGGCTTTTACAAAAGATACCGAATCAAATGTCTCTTTTGTTGTCACATCTAAAGTCCTACTCTGTTCTGACTCATTACCTAAAGCAAAAGTTGTAAAACAGTATTGGTATTGTGTATCTGGTTTAGTATGGGTATCAACAAAGTGTGTTGCATAAGGATTTCCTATTGAACCTATTTTCTTCATAACCTGTTCTAAAGATGTTTTTCTATAGACATTAATACCCCTAGTACGCTTATCTTTAATCAAATTCCATTCAAAACCTACAGAAGTCATATGAGGAACTACATTTATGTTTTCAATAGTATTAAGTGTAGAGTCTGTCTCATACACAAGTAAACTTTTTATGTTACCTGCACAACCACTAAAAATGAGTAAAAAGAGTACCGAGAGTTTTAGGGTTGATTTTTTCATCTATTTCACCTTTATCAAAATATTTAGAAAGATATGCGTTCATATCATTAAAAAGTGGAGCGGTAAACTCCATTCTTTTACCTGTAACAGGGTGCATTAAGTAGAGAAGGTACGCATGAAGAAAAACACGTGGTATTTTCTCTCTTTTAGTTTTAAATCCATAAACATCATCACCAAGAATATGTCGTCCTAAGGTATTGAGATGTACTCGTATCTGATGGGTTCTTCCTGTAAAAAGTTTCGCAGCTATCAACTCTACATCATGCCTACTTTGTGTTAGTTTAACAAAAGCTGTTTTAGCACTCTTTCCATCAGGAACAACAGACATCATTAGTCTATTTTTAGGGTTACGCCCTATGGGTTTGTTAACAGCTATCTCCTCTTTTAGGGGACAGTCTATCAGTGCTAGGTAGTAACGACCCATGCTTTTGTCTTGTAACTGTTCACTAAGCTTCTCATGGGTTTTGTTATCTTTAGCAACAACCAATGCACCTGTTGTCTCTTTATCTATACGATGTACAATACCATGACGCTCCTCTCCACTTATAGTAGAGAGTGAAATACCTTTATGTATCAGCCAATCTACAAGTGTTGGCTCTTTTACAGAGGGTGCTGGATGTACTACTAAGCCTGATGGTTTATTGATAACCAAAAGATACTCATCTTCATAAAGTATATCTACATCAAAATCTATAGGTGCTACAACCCTTTTATCTGCCTTTTTTATCGTGTATTCAACCCTGTCACCGACTGCAACTTTAAAACTTGTCTTTGTAATAGTTTTACTATTTATATGAACCAAACCATCTTTTACAAGTTTCTCAACTTGATTACGACTAACGTCTAACTCTTGTGCCAATACTTTGTCTATACGACCTACTGTAGTTGATATAAATCTATTCATAATTTTCTAATTCTTTTTTATAATTTCGTGATTATAGCGTATAAATATAATGATTTAAATACTCACTAAAAATTCCAATCATCTATTTTTTCCTTACCCTTAACATTTGTACTTGTTGTCCCTACTAAAAGTTTTAAAATTTTTAGTTCTATCTCTAAACTTTTATCATTTAAACGCTTCATCTCTTTAGAGTATGCTATTTGAAAATACGATAGTATTTTTTTATATCCATCACTTACATGTAGTTTACAAGATTTTCTCTCCCAACTCTTTACAGAACCATACATTGGTCTTAGAGGTGGATATATCATACATCGTTTTCTAAGTTCTATTTTAGGTTGCATCATATAGTTCACTTTATCATGACACCCTGCTCTTGTATCTAGTATCCAGTTTTTCATAAGTGTGACATAGTTTGCAAGGAGTATAGCTTTTGCAATACCATTGTTATCATAGCTATTCTCTTTTATATCTGAAAAGTTTACTTTTTGTCTGTTATAAAATGTTTTACCCTTAGTATCTTTATAACTTACACTTAGCTCTATATCTTCTTCTCTTCCTACTTTTTTAAGACGTAAGAGAATCACTCCACCTTTAGAGTGTTTACCATCCGTTGCACTTGGGAAAAGTGTATTTGCATACATGATACTCCCCGTTGCAAGTTTTGCTTGAGGTGAACCATAGACAGCATCTATCTTATACCCTTTACTCTTTACTTTTAACTCCAAGTCATACACCAATGGAGTCACCATATAGTCAAACTCTTTATCCATGCGTTGTTTAAACTCTCTGCTTGAGTGTACAGAGTAGTAGTTTGCTCCTCTAGTCTTACTCACATACTCTACAAGATTCACATTAAAATCTACACCCACACCTATGAAAGTAGTATGTATTCCTTTTTTACTAGCATCTTTGGCTAAACCAAAAAGTTTATCTTTTTTAAGTTCACCTCTGTTAGGCATAGCATCAGTGATAAAAATAAGTCTATTCTCATAACCATCTTTTTTTACATTCTCAAAGTACTCTAACCCAGCTTTATACCCTGCACTCCAGTTAGTACCACCTTGCTCTCTTAATGCTAAAATATGTTTCTTGATGGCTGACATATCTGTATATTGCACTTCTCTTAAGGTTTTTACCTTATAGGCACTATTGTCAAATAGTACTACACCAAAACTATCATGAGGTTTTAAATGATTCATCATCGCAACAATAGACTCATTGGCTATTTGCATTTTACTTTTAGCTTCAAATTCTGACTCTCTATGATGCTTTTTATCATAATAGTATTGGTTAAATCTTGACCCCATAGAACCAGAAATATCTAACACTACAACAAGATTAAGTTTTTTACGTTTGAACTCTTTCTCTTCTATACCTGAATTTAATCCAACATTTAAATAGTAATACTTTTCATCTGTATAAATATCTTTAGTTACTGCTTTTGTGTAAGAGGGACAAAAAAGTTCTTTACACTCTCCAGTTAAGCCCGTATCAAAATAGTGTTGATAATAAGTTCCCTCATAAGTAATAGCATCTATCTTAGGTAGATAACCTTGTCGTATATTCTCTTCAAAATTATCAGTATCCTTTGCACCACCTACAGCAAAGCCTATCTTTTTACTTTTCAGCATTCTTGAAGAAGCCATTAGAGGAGAAGGAGAAGCTATCATAGGAGAGATACCTTTTGGTATGTGATTGTTATATTGCAAAGAGGTCTGTTTTACTTTTAACTCTACTTTTTTAGTAGCATTATTATCCCAATCATCTATCTTTGTTTTATCTGCAAAAAGAGTTAAAGGAAGAAGTAAAAGAAGAGGAAGGAGCACTATCTGTTTTAAGCTAAAGTGTTTCATGTCAAATCCTTATTATTAAAGTCATTGACATAGTATAATGTAAAAATGTGTAAAAGTTGTGTTATTCCTAAAAAATGATAATATCGTAACTACTCTTTGTCACTAATGCTTTACTAACATGAACTGAACCATTACGGTTTGCACGGCTTAACTCATCACGAAGTTGGTCTATCTCATTTTTCATTGCATCTATTTGAGCTTTAAGTTCTAAAATTATATCAACCCCAGCAAGGTTTACACCCATCTGTCTAGTCAAACGTAAGATGAGCTTCATTCTATCTATATCTCTTTGAGAATATAGTCTCATACGCCCTTGTGTACGAGAAGGCTCAACAAGCCCTTCTCTCTCATACTGTCTTAGAGTTTGTGGATGTATCTCTAGCATATTGGCAACTACTGATATAAGATAAACAGGTTCATCATAACTATGCATCACTACTCCTTTTTAAAGTTTTGCTTCTAGCATAGCTTTAAGCTCTTTATCTAAAGTATCTATATCAGGAAGTACCACATTTGCAACTAAATAGAGATCTCCTCTCATAGCTGTTTTTCTATCTGGAACACCTTTTCCTTTAAGTCTAAACTTTTGACCATTTTTTGTATTTTTAGGAACTTTAAGTGATACCTCTTTCTCTGGGGTATCTATAGCTATTTTACCTCCAAATAGTGCTTCTTTAAGTGGTACTTCAAAAGTTTTATAAAGATTGTCACCTTTTCTTTCATACTCATCTGATGCAGAGACTTCTACTTGTAAAAGCAAATCACCCACTTGTCCATGAAACTCTCTTCCTTTACCACGTACACGCATAGTCTCACCACTTTTAATACCTGCTGGTATTTTGATATCAAAGCTTTTTCCGTTGGCTGATACTTTGTGTTTCCCACCTATTACAGAAACCATAAAAGGCACTGTTATACGCACTTGCTCATCAAGGTCTGGACCACCAAATCCTCCAAAACCACCTTGAGCTCCACCAAAGCCTCCACCACCGCCTCCACCGAACATTTGACGTAAAATCTCATCAAGATCAACACCTTGACCTTGTCCACGTGCAAAGTCATGAAAGTTTTGTCCACCAAACATTTGGTCACCATGTTGGTCATATTGTTGCTTCTTCTCTTTATCACTTAAAACTTCATAAGCAGCATTAATCTCTTTAAACTTATCTACAGCACTCTCATCTTTATTAATATCTGGATGGTATTTTCTTGCAAGTTTTCTGTAGGCTTTTTTTATCTCTTCCGCACTGGCACTTTCACTTACCCCAAGTGTTTCATATAAACTTTTTGACATGACTATTTCCTAAAATTATGATTTTCTTAAACTTGGAATTATTATATCAAAAAAGTTTAGTCAATGTCAATCAAGTTTAGGTAACTAAGCAACATAATTATTGTTAGCAATATCCATAATTAAGTTTAATTTTGTTAAAATGCCCGACCGATAGTCAGTCAATAAAGGATATAAATGGCAATAATAGTTGACAAAGAAAAAAAAAGAAACGATATAGCCTGTGCTTGTAAGGATATTCTTCTTGAACACGGAATTAAAAACCTAACCATTTCTCACATAGCAAAAACAGCTAACATAGGTAAAGGAACGGTCTATGAGTATTTTAAAAACAAAGAAGAGATAGTTTTTGAAATCATGACTACATTTATTGCAGAACATGAGAAAAAACTTGCTGAAATAGTCTCTGAAAATATTGATATTAAAGAGAAACTCTTTCATTTTCTTTATCTAGGATTTCAAGATGAACATAGTAGAAAACAGTTAGCTCTGTATAGGGAATTTATGGCAATTTCAATGACAAGCGGAACCCATAAGATGATAGATTTCAATATACAATGTAGAAAAAGATTTGCAGATATACTGGGGCAAATACTGAAAGAAGGCATTAAAAAAGGTGAACTTCCTTTAGAAATAGAGGATTTAATAAGTGCAATTCTTGCCTTTGAATTGGGCTTAATTGTTGAAGTGCATACAGCATCACTTAATCCAAAAGATGAGATTACTCATTTTTTAAATGCAATGTTTAGATTAATAAAAATAAAGGAAAATAAATGAAAATACTGGTAATTCTGCTTTTACCTCTGTTTGTTTTTGCCCAAAGTCACGGGTTAAAGATATTTATAAACTCTGCGAGTAAAACCAATGGTTTAATAAAAGCAAAAGAGATCAATATAAAAGCTAAGAGAGAGCAGATTGAAGCAGCTAAAAGTGCTTACTGGCCTACTGTAGATGTCGGTGCAGATTATTCTACATTATCACCAAACTATCTAGTAAGTCCTGGTCAAGTAGGGAATACCTATGCTTCTGTAAGGCTGGATCTTTATGATGGTGGTAGAAAAGATGCACTTTTGCGTGCTAAAGACTTTGAACATAAAGCTTCTCTTTTTGAAAAGTCTGCTTTTGAAAAAAGTATCACGCTGGAGATAGTACGTCACTATTACGGAATACAAACACTCAAAGCGACTATCTATGCTTTACAGGAACGCTCTAAAGAACTCAAAGCACAGATTAACCGTGTTAAAAAGTTTAAAGGTGCAGGTCTTGCCACAGTAGAAGATATTGACAAACTTACAGCAGTATATGAAAATAACAATTTCACACTTGAAAATGCCAAGCTTTTACTTGAAACAAGTGAAGAAAATCTAAAACTTATTTCTGGACTCTCTGCAAAACATTTGAAAAGAAACTATTTTAAAGAGCCTAGACATATAGACTTTGAAGTATTTGAAAATATTAAAATGCTTCAAGCCAATGCCTCTGCTATAGGAGAAAATGCCAATGCTATTGATGCTGGGTATCTTCCTCAGGTCAATCTATCTGACACGTATCATAAGTCACATTTTGATGATTTAGTGACCGTACCAGGTATGAGTGGAGACGGATTTTCGATTGATCATCAAAATAAATTGATGGTATCTGTAAATATGAGACTTTTTGATAACGGAAAGATGTCTAAAGAGAGTGAAGCTGTAAAGTATCAAAAACTCTCACTACTTTCTCAAATAGAGCATGCAAAAAAAGAACAGAGAATGAATTTTAGACTGGCGGGTAGAAGTTTAAAAACTACTAGAACCAAACTTAAAAGTTCAAAATCTGCACTCAAAGCAGCACTAAGTACTTACTCTGTTATACGTCAAAAATTTGAAGTGGGTCTTGTCGATAATATTGCCTTTTTAGATGCTTTAGCTCAAAAGACTTTGGCTGAAGCACGTTACAAAGAAACGGTTTATGATTATGAGGTTAGAAAATCTATTTATTACTATTATGCAGGAAAAGATCCTAAGGAGTTCATACGATGAGAAATACAAAACTTATAAAAAGTGCTATTTTAATAGCTATGTTTTCAGCAGCAACAACTGTTTTTGCAGGTGGATCACCTGCAGGCACTCATAAGATGCCAACACCAAAGGCAGATATATATGTAGTACCCAAACCTACAGTTTTGCCCATAACACTTAAGTATCCGGCAACCATAGAAGCTTACAGTGAAGTTCAAGTTATTGCACGAGCTTTAGGGACTTTAGAAAAAAAATATTTTACTGAGGGGCAAAAAGTAAATAAAGGTGATCTTTTATATTCAATAGAAGATGATGTATATAAGGCACAAGTTGAAGCTTCTCAAGCATCTTTACAGATGGCTGAAGCAAACTTAGATAATGCAACTATAAACTGGAAAAGAATTAAAAAATTATTTTCAGAAAAAGCAATATCTCAAGAAAAAAGAGATAATGTGCTCTCTGCTTATAAACAAAGCTTAGCAAGTGTTGCTTTGGCAGAGGCACAGTTGAAACAAGCAAAGATAAATATTAAATATACAAAAGTAAAAGCACCTATTAGTGGAATTACTGGATTAAAACAGGTTAATATAGGTGATTTAGTGTCTAGTAATCCCCCAAGCAAACTTGTACAGATAACTCAAAACGATAAGGTATATGTAGAATTTTCTGTACCTATGAGTGATTATAAAAAGATTAAAAATCATATCTGGAGCATAAAAGACAATGCACCTGTAAAAGTAACACTTGAGGTTGAGGGTAAAGTTCTAAAACAAGAGGGTGTTGTTGATTTTATAGATGTAAATACAAACAACCAAACAGCCATAGTAAAAATGAGAGCTATTTTTGACAATAAAGATGGCTATTTGATGCCAGGTCAATTTGTAAGGGTATCTACAAATAATATTATCCAAAAAAACATTATCACAATACCACAAAAAGCGGTACTTCAAAATCCTTTAGGAACTATTGTTTTCATAGAAGATCATGGTCGCGTAGATGTTCGTCCAGTAGTTGTAGGCAATGTAAGTGGAGATAAGTTTGTAGTTGCAGGTGGACCTTTGAGAAGTGGTGATAGGGTGATAATAAACAACTTCTTTAGACTTAAACCAGGTGGTAAAGTGGTTATAGATAAAACAATAAATGCTACAGAAGTACAAGGAAATTAGATGTTTTCTAAATTTTTTATAAACAGACCTATCTTTGCTACGGTTATCTCTATTTTGATAATAATAGCAGGGTTAGTTTCTATTAAACTACTTCCTATCAAAGAGTATCCAGCCGTTGTTCCTCCTCAGATTATGGTTCAAGCGGTATATCCAGGAGCTGATGGAAAAACTTTAGCAAAAACTGTTTCTACTACACTTGAAGAGTCTATAAATGGTGTTACAGATATGACATATATGACTTCAACCTCTTCTCCTAGTGGTGTTATGATGCTAAGTGTATTTTTTGAGATAGGAACAGATGTAAATCAAGCAAAAGTAGATGTAAACAACCGTGTACAACTTGCTATGAGTAAACTCCCTGCCGAAGTGCAAAGACAAGGGATAAAAGTACAAGAGAGATCTCCTGATATTTTAAAAGTTATCGCTTTCACCTCCAAAGATCAAGTTCATGACACACTTTTTATCTCTAACTATTTAAAAGTTAATGTTATGGATGATCTTAAAAGGATTAAAGGTGTTGGTGAAGCTATGATTTTTGGAGAAAAAAATTATAGTATAAGAGTTTGGATAGATCCACAAAAATTATCTTTCTTTCATCTAGCATCTACTGATATTGTTGGTGCAATAAGATCTCAAAACAACCAGTATGCAGCAGGTAGTATAGGTGCTGAACCCATAAAACAGGTGCAACCATTTACTTATAATGTTACAACAAATGGAAGATTTAAAACAATAAAAGAGTTTAACAATATTATTATCCGTTCAAATCTAGATGGTAGTACTTTAAGACTTAAAGATATAGCAAAAGTAGAGTTAGGTTCAGATGCCTATAATACAAATGCTCAATATAGTAGAGAACCTATGATGCCTCTTGCTATTTTCTTATCTCCAGGGGCAAATGCTTTAGATGTATCAAAAGCAGTAGATAATACTCTTGAAAGATTATCTAAAAAGTTTCCACAAGATCTAGAGTATGCATCCCCTTATGATGCTACCTTATTTGTAAATGAATCTATCAAAGAGGTTATTACAACTCTTTTAGAAGCGATTGGTTTTGTTATTATTCTAATATATCTATTTTTAGGTAATATGAGAGCAACTATTATCCCTGTTTTAGCCATTCCAGTTTCAGTTATTGGTACTTTTGCAGGTCTTTATGCTGCTGGTTTTTCTATAAATCTTCTAACACTTTTTGGTCTTATTTTAGCTATTGGACTTGTAGTTGATGATGCTATTATCGTTATAGAAAATGTTGAGAGGATTTTAAGAACTAAAAACCACGGCAGTGTAAAAGAAGCAACTATTGAAGCTATGAGTGAGCTTACAACTCCTATTATAGCTATTGTATTGGTTTTATCTGCTGTATTTATCCCTGCTGCACTCAGTGGTGGATTTAGTGGTGTGATGTATAAACAGTTTGCTATGACTATTGTTATTGCAGTTGTTATCTCTGGTATTGTAGCACTTACACTTACTCCTGCTCTATGTGCAATATTTTTAAAACAACACGAAGAGGAGCCTATTTGGCCTATAAGAAAGTTTAATCAATTTTTTGATTGGATTACAAAAGGTTTTATAGGGGTTACACGAGCAACTATAAAAGGGTGGTTTTTTGCACTTATAGTATTTGCTGGGTTGATGTATGCAACTTATGCAATTATGGCAAAAACACCAACTGGACTTGTACCTGCTGAAGATAAGGGTGTACTTATGGTACTTACTTACATGATGCCATCAACCTCTTTAGCTGAATCATCAAAAATCACAGATGATATAGAAAAAGAGCTTTTAGCAAATCCAAATATTATCTCAACTGGTGCTATTACAGGTATAGATCTTATCACATTTGCATATAAAACAGATGCGGCTATTATGTTTGCAAAACTAAAACCTTGGGAAGATAGAAAAGCACCAAATCAAAGCTCACAAGCCTTAGCAGGTCAACTTATGGGTCAGTTTATGACTACAAACAAAGATGCTTTTGTTATTCCTGTAAACCCACCACCGATTATGGGTATGAGTGCTACGGGTGGGTTTGAATTATGGGTTCAAGATAGAACAGGTGGAGATATTCATCTTTTAGATAAGTATGTAAAAGAGATAGTTGAAAAAGCTGGGAAAGACCCACGACTTATGATGACTAGAACAACTCTTAATACAAATGTACCACAGTACAATCTATCTATAGATAGAGAAAAAGCAAAAGCTATGGGCGTACCTATTGCATCTATATTTGCAACGCTTCAATCTACATTTGGTCAAGGTTACGCAAATGATTTCAACCTTTACAGTAGAACATTTCATGTAAATGTACAATCAGAGTCAAAATTTAGAGCTACAGCTGAGGATTATAGAGATGTATTTGTTCGCTCAACTAATGGAAATCTTATTCCAGTAAGTGAACTAATTCATATTAAAAGAGTGGTAGATGCTAGTGTTGTTCAAAGATTTAATATGTTTACAGCAGCACAAATCACAGGAAATCCAGCACCTGGATTTGCTTCAAGTGATGCGATGGATGCTATAAAAGAGATAAGTGCTTCAGTTTTACCAAAAGGATACACAACAGCTTGGGCTGGAACATCATATCAAGAGGATAAATTAGCTAAAGAGGGAAATTATACCTCTATCTATGCTGCACTTTTTGTATTTTTAATTCTTGCTGCATTGTATGAGAGTTGGAGCATCCCAATGGCAGTAATCTTATCGATTCCTTTTGCTATCTTTGGAGCTGCATTAGCAGTATCCTTAAGACATTTAGAAGCTGATATATATTTTCAAGTAGGTATGATTACTCTGATTGGATTAAGTGCAAAAAATGCGATACTTATTGTAGAGTTTGCTATGGCTAAACTAGAAGAGGGAATGCCTCTATTTGAAGCAACAATGGAAGCAGCAAAACTAAGATTTCGTCCTATTGTTATGACATCTTTAGCTTTTATAGTTGGTACTTTACCACTTGCTATAAGCACTGGTGCAGGAAGTTCAAGTAGGCATATCATAGGTACTACAGTTGTAGGAGGAATGATAAGTGCTACAGTTATAGGTGTACTTTTTATACCAATGTTCTTTTATCTTGTCGTTGCTGTTAAGCAGAAGTTTTCTAAAACTAAAGGATAATGCTTTGGTTCTTTATTTGATCTTTTTTAGATGCACGTTATAAAGAAACGGTTTATGATTATGAGGTTAGAAAATCTATTTATTACTATTATGCAGGAAAAGATCCTAAGGAGTTCATACGATGATGAGAATTAGAAAAATAATTTTGAGTTTGATGTTATTGGCTGTAAGTATACAGGCAAAAGATATTTATGCAACATTTACAGTAGAAGCAAAAAAAAGTGCAAATTTGGCTTTTACAACTTCTGGTACAGTAAATAAGGTTGTGGTTGAAGTCTCCTCTTTGGTTAAAAAGGGAGATCTTCTTGCTGAGTTGCAAAATGATGATCTTAAGGCAGCACTTAATATAGCAACTACGGCTTTAAAGTATGCCAAAAAAGATTATGAGAGACAAGTAAAAGTAAAAAAACTTGTAGATGCTTCAAAATTTGACAGCTATCTCTTTAAATATGAAAGTGCAAAAGCACAAGTCATATACCAACAGGCACTACTGGACAAAACTATACTAAAAGCACCTTTTGATGGTGTTATTTATGATAAGAAACTTGAAGTAGGAGATGTCGTATCTGGTGCTATGATCCGTACAGTTTTTAAGGTGCAAAGCATGCATGAAAGAAAACTAGTTTTGGAATTTGATCAAAAATACTGGAAAGATATAAAAATTGGGCAATTGTTTAACTACGGCATTGATGGTGACAGCAAAAAGTATAGTGGGAAAATTTCTAAAATATACCCTTTTGCAGACTCTGGAAACAGAAAGATGCGTGCAGAAGTAAAAACAGAAGATTTTGTCCCAGGACTTTTTGGTGATGGTACTATCACAACAACAGACACAACAACCGATAAGTAGGTAGCGTATGTATAAATTAGCTATAAACAGACCTATCACAACCTTGATGTATGTTATCACACTTATAATATTTGGATTGATGAGTTTTAAGTCTATGCCTTCTGCACTTTTTCCAAATATAGATTTTCCTATGGTTACGGTACAGACTGTCTATCCTGGAGCAGAAGCAAGTACGATTGAATCGCAAGTAACAGACAAAGTAGAAGAAGCAATTTCACGAATTGGTGGAATCGATAGTATTACTTCCACAAGTTCAGAGGGCATCTCTGTTGTGATGGTCAAGTTCTTTTTAGAGCGTGATATTAATGAAGCAACTAATGATGTAAGAGATAAGGTAGCTGCTGTCATACTACCACGAGATGCTAAAACACCACTGGTTTCTAAGCTAGATATCGGTGGTGCTTCGGTTATCAATGTATTTTTAACTGCTAAAAATGACAGTATCAAAAACCTAATGCTTTTTGCCGATGAAAAAGTGAAACCAAAACTGCAAAAGATAAATGGTGTAGGTGCCATCAAAATCATAGGGTACAAAGACAGAGAGATCAAGATTTTCCCAAATCCTTACCTGCTCAATAAATTTGGAATTACTGTTACAGAACTCAACCAGATTGTAGCACGTGAAAATGTAAAAATAGGCGGTGGTAAACTCGTATCATCAACCAAAGAGTTTACACTAAAAACCAAAGCAGATGCTTTGACTGTAGAGGAACTAGAAAATATCACAATCAAAGACAATATCAAGCTCAAAGATATTGCTACTGTAAAAGACAGTATGAGTGATGCCAAGAGTTATGCCTCTTATAACGGTGTTGAAGGTGTGATGCTTGAAGTGCAAAAGATTTCAGGAACCAATACTATCGATATTGTTCAAAAAGTAAAAGATTCTCTACCTGAGCTTGAAAAATTAGCAGGAGATAGATTTGAAGTAAAAACTATGAATGACACTTCTCCTTTTATCATAAATTCGTTAGAACATGTAAAGTTTGATCTTATTTACGGAGCATTCTTGGCTATTATTATTATCTTTTTCTTTTTACGAAATATAACCATTACTTTAGTATCTGCTTTGTCTATTCCTGTCTCTATCTTTGGTACGTTTGCCTTGATGGATTATATGGGATTTGAACTCAACAAGATGACTTTGATAGGGCTTACTTTGTCTATAGGGATTATTATTGATGATGCCATTGTTGTTATTGAAAATATCTATAAAAAACTAGAAGCTGGTATGGGTAAATTTGAAGCAGCTGTAGAGGGAACTAAAGAGATGGCATTTACAATATTGGCAATTGCTATGATGCTTTTAGCAGTGTTTGTTCCTGTTTCATTCATGTCTGGAATTGTAGGAAAGTTCTTTGAGAGCTTTGCTATGACTGTAGGATTTGCTGTTATTATTTCCTATACCGTGGCACTTAGTTTTATTCCTTCATTGAGTGCAAGAGTTTTGCATAAAGGAGAGAGTAAATTTTACGATCTTACTGAACCAATATTTAAAGGTTTAGAAAAGATGTATGATGTTACTTTAAAACTGGTACTTAGATTTAAGATCATCACTCTGATTTTAGTTTTTGCCGTCTTCTTTGGTTCACTCTCACTCTTTCCAAAAATCGGTATGGATTTTATACCTAAAGAGGATAAAGCAGAATTTGAAATATTTTTAAAAGCAGATGCCTCTGTTTCACTCGAAGAGATGATAAAAAAGTCAAAAGTTGTAGAAGATATGGTGAGAAAAAATGAAAATGTACTGTACACTATTTTAAACGTCGGTTACAACACTGCTGGAGAGAAACACAAATCTAAGATTTATGTAAAACTGAGTGACAGAAAAGATAGAACACTCAATCAAGAGGAGATCATTCAAAACTTTCGGGGGGAGTTGGAGCCCTTTAAAAAAGATATGTTTATTACAGCAGCAGCTATCCCTGCCATCAAGGGTACAGGGGTATCTGTACCTTTTCAAATTGTTTTAAAAGCTGACTCATTTAAAGATTTGAAAGTGGCTGCAAAAAATTTGACAGATTATTTGAAAAAGAAAAAAGGATTTGTGGATGTTGATACAAACCTTGATGATGGTAAACCTCAGATAGATATCAATATCTTAAGAACCAACGCCAACAGATTGGGTATTTCAGCTTCGCAAATTGCCAATGCTATTTCAACAGCATTTTCAAGTGATCTGGAGATATCCTACTTTGAAGAGAAGGGTAAACAGTACAATATCACACTGAGGTTTCCAGATAATGATAGAGTTTCTATTGAGGATATCAAAAAGATACAGCTAAAAGCGGCAAATGGTCAGTTAGTCTATCTTGACGGTTTGGTAGAGTTTTCAAACTCTACTGCACTGGCTGCGATAAACCACTTTGACAGACAGAGACAAGTGATGATTTATGCCGATCTCTTTGGTCTTGATCTGGGTGGTGCTGTAGGATATACGCGAGATGGGATTGATGAACTTCTACCCGAAGGTGTTGCTTATAGATTCACAGGATTTGCTGAAGAGATGGAAAAAACAGGTAAAGCATTTGGAGCAGCACTTGGGCTTTCCGTCATCCTCATGTTCATTATTTTAGCCATTTTATATGAGTCACTTATTCAGCCGATTATCATTATGATGGCATTGCCATTAAGTATTATTGGGGTAATGTTGGCTCTGTATCTTAGCGAATTACAATTTTCTCTCTTTGTTATGATTGGCTTTATGCTTCTGATGGGAATGGTAGGGAAAAATGCCGTTCTGTTGGTAGATTTTGCCAATGGTGCGATGGAGAGAGGAAAAAGTGCCGATGAAGCTTTGCTAGAAGCTGGTGAAAAAAGACTTAGACCCATTCTTATGACAACAGTGGCTATGATATTTGCTATGTTGCCACTGGCTTTTGGAACAGGGCTTGGAAGCGAGACAAATGCACCGATGGCAATTGCAATCATCGGAGGGCTTTTGTCTTCTATGGTCTTGACACTACTTGTGGTTCCTGTAATGTACAGATTTATCAACCCTATAGATAGATGGTTGCGTAAAAGATATGAGGGGAAAATAGAAGAGTGAAAAATATAGAATTTACTAAAGAGCAAAAAGAGCATATGGTCTATAAAATAAAACACTATTTTAATAGAGAACTTGGAGAAGAGATAGGACAGTTTGATGCGGAATTCCTTTTGGAATTTTTCGGAAAAGAGATTGGTCCCTACTTTTACAACCATGGATTACAAGATGCTCAAGTAGCGATAGAGTCTCAAATGGATACATTGAAAGAGGTACTTTATACTATGGAAGAGCCAATTTTATGATTTAAACAAAGGAGAAAAAGATGCAACACTGGTTATTTTTGATAGGAGCTATAGTTTTAGAAGTGGCAGGAACAACAGCCATGAAGATGTCGGATGGATTTACCAAGACAATACCCTCTGTAGCAATGTTTGTTTTTTACATATTGTCACTTGTGGCATTAACTTATGCATTGAAAAAGTTTGATATGAGTATGGCGTATGCCATCTGGGCAGGAGTAGGTACAGCATTTATCACAATAGTTGGAATCTACTTTTTCAAAGAGCCTATATCGGTGGTAAAAATTGGAAGTATCGCACTTATTATTATAGGTGTGGTTGGGTTGCATTTAAGTGGTGAAACAGCTTAATGAAACATAAAAAAAAGATTTTACTTCTCTTTATGATTGGTTTAATCTCTTTTTTTTCTGAGATGATTTTTCCTACTCTTGCAGGTATATTCATCTTGCTTATTATTCTGATTTTGGTGATAGAAGTGGTTTTAGATGTATATATCATTATTGCAATCATCTTCCAAAATGATAATAAGAAAAAGAAAATATAACACGAGAGGAAACAAAATGTTAAAAGGTTTAAAAAATTATATTGCAATGATATTAGTTGCTGTGTTAGTTGGAGTTTCTGGATATTTTATATATATCAAGATAAATGGTAAAAAGTTACCAGAGGGTTTAATAGCTAGTAGTG
>Ga0256838_1000294_pt1 | contig 33507 bp, 30 predicted proteins | sample 4571419metaG_FD_185978 | JGI IMG/M metagenome (GOLD analysis project Ga0256838, IMG submission 185978) | Hydrothermal vent microbial communities from Guaymas Basin, Mexico - 4571-419 | ecosystem: Environmental > Aquatic > Marine > Hydrothermal vents | place: Mexico: Guaymas Basin | collected... | reverse complement strand
CTTATTTTGTATGTGTGCCATCGCAAAAAGGCTCATTAGCACTTTTTTTACATGAACATAAATAATACTCTTTACTCTCTTTTACACTAAATGCTGTAGGTGTAAAATCTGTCCCTTTATGTGAGCCATCACATAAAACACCATCCTTACTTTTACCACATGTGCAGTAGTGATACTCTTTTCCTGCTTCTAAATTCATTTGTACTGGTTGTGACATAATATAATCCTTTAATTACTAACTAGTAGTATATATTTAAAAAAAAGCTACTGTGCTTTGTGTAACTTTCTTAATAAGCTAAATAAAATTTCCATCTCATCATCATCTAAAACCTCAAAATAACTTTGTAGATTTTTGGCATGCTGTGGAAACAACTGCTCGATAATATCTTTTCCCTTTTTGGTTATAGAGAGTATCGAAGACCTTTTATCTTTTGAATCAGGAACTGAATTAACTAAACCATCTCTTTTTAGGTTTCTTACAACAACAGTAATATTACCAGGTGTTCCCATCGTAAGTTTGGTTATAGCACCAATACTCAAATCACCCCTATGGTATAAAACTTCTAAAACTTGAAACTGGTTCATGGTTAAATCACATGATTGAATATAAAGTGACTCTTTAGCTCTTATTTTATTAAAAGAGCGAAAAAGCTGTATCCAAGTTGTCATAGCTTTATCAGCACGAGAGCCATAACTTTTAAGTCTGTTTATTTTCATATCATTCATTCCTTGATAATATATTACTACTAATTAGTAATAATGTCAAGATATTTATCTAAATTCATCTTTTGAATTATTTTTTGTTTCAAATTTTCCCAACTAAGAAAATTGACTTAATCGTATTAGCACTTAGTAATGAAAACCTAACAGACAGCTACACTTATACCTTTTATGATACGCTATCAGACCACAACGGAGCATCAAGTAATAACTTAGGTGTTAAAGGAAAAAAACTGTTACACAATGGAGTATAGTGAGGTGGGATAAGGATTATACAATAGATAGAGATACTTTTTTAATAACAGAATATCCTCATAAAATCTTACCTATAGTAACTTTTGGGTATAATTCGCGAAAAATACAGAGGACATGCTTCTCTTTTAGGATACTTTAATGCAAAAAATTAAAAATATTGCCGTTATCGCTCACGTTGATCATGGTAAAACAACACTAGTAGATCAACTTCTTCAACAAAGTGGAACCTATGCAGCACACCAAGAGGTGCAAGAGAGAGCCATGGACTCTAATGATATTGAAAAAGAAAGAGGAATTACGATTCTTTCTAAAAATACAGCGATTAGGTATGGCGACCACAAGATTAATATTATTGACACTCCTGGTCACGCCGATTTTGGTGGAGAAGTGGAACGTGTTCTTAAGATGGTTGATGGTGTACTTTTACTTGTCGATGCACAAGAAGGTGTAATGCCTCAAACTAAATTCGTTCTTAAAAAAGCGATTGGTTTTGGTCTTATTCCTGTGGTTGTTATCAACAAGATTGATAAAGATGGTTCAGACCCAGATAGAGTTATGGACGAAGTATTTGACCTTTTGGTTGCACTTGATGCCAATGAAGAACAACTTGAATTTCCTGTACTCTATGCTGCTGCTCGTGATGGCTATGCAAAATGGGAAATGGAAGATGAAAACAAAGATATGACACCACTTTTTGATGCTATTATCGAAAAAGTACCTTATCCAGTAGGTTCACCAGATGCTGATACACAAGCACAAGTATTTACACTTGATTCTGATAACTTTGTAGGACGTATTGGTATTACACGTATCTTTAATGGTAAAGTAAAAAAAGGTGATGAGTACCTTCTTGTTAAAGCAGACGGAAGTAAATCAAAATCACGTATCTCTAAACTTATTGGGTTTAAAGGTCTTGAAAGAATTGATATTACAGAAGCTGAAGCTGGTGACATCGTGGCGATTGCAGGATTTAATGATATTGATGTAGGGGATTCTGTTTGTGACCCTCAAAATCCTGTAGCACTTGACCCTATGCATGTAGAAGAGCCTACACTCTCTATTATCTTGTCTGTAAACAATGGTCCTTTGGCTGGTCAAGAAGGGAAGCATGTTACCTCAAACAAGATTTCTGAGAGACTTGAAAAAGAGATGGAGACAAACATCGCAATGCGTATGGAGCCTATGGGAGATGCGTCTTTCAAAGTATCTGGTCGTGGTGAGCTTCAAATCGGTATTTTGGCAGAAAATATGAGACGTGAGGGCTTTGAATTTATGTTGGCACGTCCAGAAGTTGTAACCAAAGAAGAAAATGGTGTAAAGATGGAACCATTTGAGCATTTGGTTGTCGATGTGCCTGAGCAGTTTCAAGGGGTAGCTATCGAAAAACTAGGAAAAAGAAAAGCAAACATGACTTCTCTTGTACCTATGCCTGATGGGACTATCAGACTAGAGTTTGAAATCCCTGCACGTGGACTTATCGGATTTAGAAATGAGTTTTTGACAGATACAAAAGGTGAGGGTATCATGAACCACTCTTACTTAGAATATAGACCGTATTCAGGTACAGTAGAGAGTAGAACACCAGGGGCATTGGTGTCTATGGATAATGGTGAAGCCGTAGCCTTCTCTATCTTTAACCTTCAATCACGTGGTGTAATGTTTATCAGCCCACAAGAAAAAGTATATGCTGGTATGGTTATCGGTGAGTCTGCACGTCCTGGAGATTTGGATGTCAATCCACTCAAAGGTAAAGCACTTACAAACATGAGAACATCAGGTACAGATGAAGCAGTGAAGCTAGTTACACCTAGACAAATCACACTAGAATCTGCGATGGAATGGATTGAAGACGATGAGCTTATCGAGATTACACCTATCTCTGTAAGAATCCGTAAAAAATCTCTTGATGCAAACATAAGAAAACGTCAAGCAAGAGACAAAAAAAACTCTAAATAATACGTACTAAAATATTTGTTATACTTCTTTCCCAAAGATTTTTTGGGAGAGACTTTCTTTTTTATCTTCTTCTTTTTTAACCTCTTCTTTTTATTTTTCATATTAATATGATATACTATTTGTATACTAGTAAAAGGAAAATATATGAAATTACACAAACTAATACTTACTTCAAGTGTCGCATTATTGATGCTAACAGGATGTTATAATCAGCCAGGTCTTGTAGAAGATGGAAGTTATAACCGTACCAAAACAGGTGCAGGTACAGGGGCATTGGCTGGGGCTATGATAGGATATAACACAGGAAGTCATGACGCAAAAAGTGCCATTATCGGTGGTCTTTTAGGTGCTGCTATTGGTGGTGCTGTAGGATATAGTATGGATGAACAAGCCAATGCTATGGCACGTGCCTTAGGTACAGGAGTCAACAATGACCCATTAGCTGCACTTGACCCTAATAATACTATTATCGTCTCAAAACACGCTACGTATGTTAAGATTATGTTTAGAGACCGTATGATGTTTGCTAGTGATTCGGCACGACTTCAATCTTCTGCTAAATACAAAGTAAAAAAGGTAGGACAACTTCTTGCTAATTATCCTCAAACTGTGGTGGGTATCGCAGGATTCACAGACAATACAGGAGGCTATGACCATAACCAAAGACTGTCACAAAGACGTGCTGATACTGTGGCAACGCTACTTAGTATGAATGGAAGACCTTATACAAAAGGATGTGCGTACGACAAGGCGATTGTCCCCAATAATTCAGCTAGAAATAGAGCACTCAACAGACGTGTAGAAGTCTATCTTTATGCAGACAGAGGCAATCTAGCTGACCCTTGTCGTTAATTATTTCAATGAGCTAAGCTGACGCTTGGCTTGTTCGGTATGAATATTTCCAGAGAGAAACTGGTCTTCAATCCTATTGACAGTAGAAAGCAGTTTTGTTTTGAGTGCTTCTCCTCTAATTCTATCTTCTATAAAACTTTTCATTTCAGAGAAATTTGGAAAAAGGGCTAAAAATTCATGTTTTAGACTAGACTCTTGCCATGCGTTGATTTGTGTATATGTATCAGCCCCTGTGAGGTCTAATATATTTTGACCAATACTATCAGAAGCATGATATTCATCAAATTGATGCTTCGTATTGTATTCATCATTCTTTAATCTATCGTCCTCATCTTGAATACCTCCTACAAAATTCGTAAGAAAATAAATACCACCTATCCCAATTGCTACATACGTTAATAAACTCTTATCCATGATTAACCCCTTATTATGTATAATATTTTAGTAATTATACACTACCTTAGCCAAAAAATTCTAGCTAAAGGGAATGTGAAATAATATTCTAAGTATAATAACGAAAAAAATTTCAAAAAAAATCAAAGAAGATACATAAAAATGGAATCATTAAACACAGATAGGATGGTTGTGATAAAATGCAACTTGATACAAAAAGTGACTAAAGGAGACTGTTAGCTATGCATTAATCATTGATTTGCCAAGTGTTCACTTGAATAGTCTATAATACTCTTACGGAAGAGATAATCTTTCAGAAAAACGATAGTAAGAGTTTATTTATTTCCTTGTCCGAAACTGTAAGTATCCTTGTTTCTCTTATATCGTCTCCTTAGAAGCGACATATTCATATTTCCTTGTAATCTATATGATTTTTTGTTGCTCGCTTCTTTTACCCTTATTTTTTAGCAATATAAAAGTTTTGAAAAATAATTAACAATTATTGTAAATATGTATTTTGGGGAAAAATGAGATGGTGCTCGATACAAGATTTGAACTTGTGACCACCTCCATGTCATGGAGGCACTCTACCGCTGAGTTAATCGAGCAATGAATTGGAAATAAAATTATATCTAAGAATACTTAAATATTTATATTATCTATATTAAAAGTTATTTTTAACTTCTTGTGATAAAATTAGAATAATAATACTTTATTAAGGAGAGTGCTATGGCTGTACATAACGGTAATTATAATAAAGAGAAGAAATATGCACTTTCTCACTTTTTATTGGTACTAGTGATGACAATAACTGTTTTTATCATCCTCTCTTTCCAATCACAAAATTTCAATCCTGATCATTTGAAATTAAAAATATTATTTATGGGTTTTTTAATCTATTCTTTTTTTCATTATATTCTTATCATTCGCTTTCCCAATACAACGGTCGTTTTACGTCGTCTTGTACTTATTATTTTTGATTTAGCAGTACTTACTGCGATGATATTTTACTTAGGGAATCATGGTATTTATCTCTTTTCTTTTTATCTTCTTATTGTGATGGACGTTGGGGTTAGCTTTGGATTTGTCTATTTTTATTTTTCTGTGATACTCACTTTGTCTTCTTGGGCAGTGCTTTTACTCTATTCTCCGTATTGGCTAGAGCATTATAGTATCGTGGGTACGTTTGCTATTTCTACTTTTTTGATTCCTTTTGTATATTTAAAACAAATGAGAAAAATGCACCAGCAACAAGACAGCCTAAATGAGACACTCCTCACTACAAGCCATGATGCTAACTATGATGCCCTTACAGGATTAGCCAATCGTAAACTTTATGATAAATATATGAAAAATCTTTTAAAAGAGAGGGAATTTTTTGCATTACTCTTTATTGATTTAAACAAATTTAAAGTTATTAATGACACCTATGGGCATGATGTAGGGGATGAAGTACTGATTGAAGTGGCTAGACGCTTGACTGCTAGTATTGATGAAGACGATATGTTAGCAAGGCTAGGGGGTGATGAATTTGTGATTATCACCAAAAGAAAAAAAGTATTTTTACCCAAATTTATCGAAAAGCTAGAGCAGACAACTATCGGTAGGCACCAAATAGACAATGTGTCTGTACTTATCGAACTAAGCATAGGTATTAGTCTTTTCCCTGATGATAGTAAAACAGAAATATTCTTACGTAAATATGCTGATGAAGCCATGTATATTGCCAAAAAAGCAGAAGGAAAATACCATATCTTTTATGAAGATATAAAAGAAAGTCTCTAAAAGTAAATATTGGTTATAATGGTAGCATTTTTAACGCTGACAGAGTACGTTGCGTAACTATAAAGGGCTAATTTGAACGAAAATTTGATAGGTTACATTGATGACCAAGGTAATATAATAGACACACAAAGTGCTGGAGAGAATCCAACATTCACAGCCATAGAGTATGATAACTCCGAAGCATCGTTAGAGATGCTTCGTCACTCTACGGCACACCTTATGGCACAAGCCATTACAGAACTCTATCCTAATTCACAGTTTTTTGTGGGTCCTGTGATAGAAGAGGGTTTTTATTATGATTTTAGAATAGATGAGCAGATAGGTGAAAATGACCTTAAATCTATCGAAAAAAAGATGAAAGAACTCATCAAGAAAAAATACAAAATTGAAAAATATGAGATAAGTAAAGCAGAAGCATTGGTCAAGTTTGCCAATGATGACTTGAAGCTAAAAGTGATGGAACGTATCACAGATGATACCCTTAGTATCTATAAACAAGGTGAGTTTGAAGACCTTTGTCGTGGTCCTCATGTACCTGCTTTACGTTTTTTACATAACTTTAAGCTCACTCGTGTGGCTGGGGCATATCTAGGTGGAGACGAAAAGGCTGAAATGCTCACACGTATTTATGGTATCGCTTTTGCTGATAAAGCGTCTCTCAAAGCACACCTTAGTATGCTAGAAGAAGCCAAAAAACGTGACCATCGTAAGATTGGTACTGAGATGGAACTCTTTATGTTCAACGAAGAAGCAGGAGCAGGACTTCCTTTTTGGATGCCAAAAGGTGCAAAACTTCGTTATAAACTAGAGAGTATCTTGCATAAAGCACACCTTAGACGTGGGTATGAACCTGTACGTGGACCAGAGATTTTGAAAGCTGATATGTGGAGAACTTCTGGACATTATGCCTGTTATGGCGACAATATGTACCTCACAACGATTGATGAGCAAGAATATGGTATCAAGCCTATGAACTGTTTGGGGCATATCTTGGTCTTTAAACAAGCACAAAAATCGTACCGTGACTTACCTTTGCGTTATTATGAGTATGGTGTGGTACATCGTCATGAAAAATCAGGTGTATTACATGGACTTTTACGTGTGCGTGAATTTACACAAGATGATGCACATATCTTTTGTGAGCCAGAGCAGATTGCTTCGGAGGTTTTAGAGGTTGTGGAGTTTGTTGATTCTGTGATGAAACTTTTTGGCTTTGAGTACACGATGGAAATCGCAACCAAACCAGAAAAAGCTATCGGAGAAGATGCTGTATGGGAACTAGCGACACAAGGGCTAAGAGATGCCCTAGATGGTAACAGTCTTCCTTATACGATAGATGAAGGTGGAGGGGCATTTTATGGCCCTAAGATAGACATCAAAATCACAGATGCCATCGGACGTAAATGGCAATGTGGTACGATTCAAGTCGATTTCAATCTTCCTGAACGTTTTGATGTAGAGTATGTAGCAGAAGACAATACACGTAAAAAACCAGTGATGATACATCGTGCTATTTTGGGTTCTTTTGAGCGTTTTATCGGTATATTGACAGAGCATTATGCAGGAGAATTTCCTTTCTTCTTAGCCCCTGTGCAAGTGATATTTATCCCTATTTCGCAAAGTCATGTAGCGTATGCAAATGCCCTTAAAAAAGAATTACGATATAACGACATCGATGCAGAAGTCTATGATAAAAATGATTCCTTGAACAAACGTGTACGTAACGCAGAGAAACAACGTGTCCCTTATGTGGTAATTATCGGGGATGAAGAGGTGACAAATAAAACAGTTGCTATTAGAGATAGACGAAATAAAGAGCAGTATAATCTTACACAAGATGAATTTATGGTAAAATTGGGTAAACAACTTCAAGAAGGCAAAATTTGAGCAGACAAAACGATAGAAATAATAGAGGTAGAAAAAAAGCAGATGATACCATCATGAATGATGCTATCAGAATCAGAGAGCTTAGAGTTCTTGGCGATGATGGTGAGCAATTTGGTATCATCTCTCGTGATGAAGCAATGGATATTGCAAATGAAAAAGGTTTAGACCTTGTACTCATGTCACCAGATGCCAAACCTCCTGTAGCCAAAATCATGGACTATGGTAAACATAAATATGAGCTAGAAAAAAAGAAAAAAGAAGCACGTAAAAATCAAAAAAAGATTGAAGTCAAAGAAGTTAAGTTTTCTTGTAAGATTGCTGAAAATGACATCAATTATAAAGTCAAACATGCACGTGAATTTTTAGAAAAAGGCAAACATGTAAAACTACGTGTATTTTTAAGAGGACGTGAAATGGCAAACCCTGAATGGGGTGTAGATGTACTCAATCGTGTATGGCCTATGCTAGAAGACGTGGGTAACCTTGAAAGTCGTGCGAGTCAAGAGGGTCGTTATATCAATATGTATGTAACACCACTCAAAAAGTAAACGCTTTATAGAGCGTTTACTATAAAGTAGAGGAATTTACTTAAAATGACCACCCAATCCCTATCTCAACACGGTCATCGTCTGTACCTCTTTTGTCTCTTATGACATAATCGGCTTTAAGGACAACATTGTCAATAGGGTTATAATTAAGACCTACAGTTGTCATGATAATATCGTCTTTTGTATCATCTGTGGTATAGGCTTCGTATTGTACAAAAGGTGTCCATTTATCTATGGCATAAGAGGCATTGATATAATATCCACTTCCTTTTTTACTAATGTCTTGTGCCACACCTTCGCTGTCAAAGTTATTGCCATCTACTTCATTGATGGCATATAAACCATGAATATCAAAACCATTCATTTTCATTCCTGCATGAATTTCTGCGATACTTGTAGAAACATCTACGCCTGATGACCCTTGACTTGCATCTCCTGCATACAAAGACGCACCTATATAGATAATATTGGCTTGGTAATCAATACGCCCTACAAATCCAAAATCTTCGGCTTTAGATTTTTGCCCATTTTGACGCATTCCTCTGATACTTGACTCTCCATCACTAGCATCAAGCCCTGCGATAATCCCTGCTTGGTAAGAGATGTTTTCTATTTTACCATGAAGCATCACCCCATTTTCATGCCATGTTGAGGGAATAATATATTTTTCAGTTTCAGGACGAGAAACCGTATTAAATGCTGTTGGTTCATGGTAAAGATTGACCATACCTACAGGGACAATAAAGTGACCCACTTTTGTTGAAAGAGATTCATTTACCTTAAAATCAATATAGGCTTGTTCTATGATACCATATCCACCAGTACTTTCTCTTCCTCCATGTTCCCACTCTATCTCTGAAACCAATTTGATGTTTTCTGTAAATTGGTAACCTACATAAAGAATAAATCTATAAATATCTAATTTATCTTTACCATCTTTATCAAGGTAATTTGTATAATCCATTTTACCATATCCACCAAAAGAGACTTTGTCTAAGGCTGTATTTTGTACTTCAGGTATCTCATCTACAAGAGGAGTGAGTGTTTCTATATTCCCTGCTGATTGTGCCAATGCTGTAAGTGCGACCAAGCTTAATAGTGTGTGTTTCATTTTTGTTCCTTTATTTAATAATAATTATCATTATATTTTGTAGACAGAAGAATAGCAGAATAAACTTAATTTTAGATAATAATGAAAGTAATTATCATTTACTTTATTTTAAGCTAAAAAAAGTATACTTCTTAAAAATATCAAAGGTTTTACGCATGAAAGCTTTCTTTATAGGCATCTTATTAAGCTCAACCATCCTTTATAGCCAATCAGCACCCTCCTTAAAAAAACTCTTTAAAGAGGCTTTTGGTCAAGAAGTGAGCATAGGACAAAAACAAATACACTTAACAGCGTCAGAAAAGAAAGCCCTAGAAAAAGAGGCAAAAACCAAAATAGATTCCTCAAATATACGCTTTTATGTGATACAAAAAGGCAAAAATATAGAAGGTTATGGCGTACTACTCATTCAACGCATACGCACCAAAAAGGCCGTGATACTTTACCTTATTGACAAAGAGATAAAGCTCAAAAACATTGAAATACTCGCTTTTCATGAACCCTCAGAATACAAACCTTATCCCAAATGGAAAGAGGCTTTCGTAGGCAAAGGCATAGAAGACAAACTCAAAACAGGCTATGCTATCCCCAATATTTCAGGAGCAACCCTCTCGGCAAGAGCCATTACCAATGCCTCACGCATTGCTTTAAGTATTGTGCGTAAAGAGCGTTAAGTATCGCCATGAAATTTCTCATTAAAAAAGAGTTAGAATATACAACACTGCTCAAACATTTGATAGTCGCTCTAAGTATGGCTTTGTCTTTATATCTACTATTGGACATCGTCTTACACGGATTTTTCCTAGGCACAGATACAATCTCCATTGCCCACACACTCTATGGTAACGAAGCAGAATATACCGAGCCTATCCCCCTAGACAGCCTTTTATTACAGATACATATCGACCTTTTCATGAGCCTTGTCTCTTTCATGCTCATCTCTTCTATCTATATTCGTTATTTTAGCCACAGAACCTATACCAAAATACTCGTACATCTGCTCTTTGTCACAGGTCTTCTAGCCCCACTCTCTATTCTTATCGCCTATTTTACTAGTCCTATACTCATCTATATATGGCTAGGTTCTTTTCTTTTGTCACATATAGTCGCTATCTTTATGTCACTCAAGACCATCAAAAAGCTCTTAACACTATGAAATACCTTGCTCTTTACAAACTCCCCATCAGATATATGCTAGTCTATACGCTTCTCATACTCTTTTCAGGCATTTGGATTTTCCTCCTCTCTCATGAGCTAAATGTTCCTCTCAAAATCAGCCTACAAAGCTTTATAGAAATAGCCACCCCTCATCTTTTTGCTATAGGGACACTTATTTTTATTGTTACCCATTTTCTACTCTTTAGCAGTAAAATCAAACATAAAACTTCACGCATTCTTTCGCTTATGCTCTTTGTGATGGCACTTTTGAATATTTTGGTATATTTACCTAGTGTGTTGGGCTTTGAGGTATTTGGGTGGGTGAAAGGGGTGTTTATGTTTGGGTTTGTGGCTCTGTTTCTAGGAGTAACTGTTTTCTAGGATGGTCTCTATAAATTGAAGTATTTCAAATCTATAAACTTTTCCAAATTCCCATGACGCACTTTCCCTTTAGTCTCAACCACGACAAATCCAATCTCCGAATGCTTTTTTAAAAATGCGTAGGCTTCTTCTTTGGGCATCACCGATATGGCTGTGGCATAGGCATCTATTTTACTATTGTCAGCGATAGTAAAAAGAGAAACAGAGACAAAATCTTTGCCTTGTGAGGCTGTTTTTGGGTTGAGTAAATGGTGGTTTTTTGGGTTTTGGATATATCGGCGATACGTACCTGAAGTGGAGATAGAGAGGTTTGGGACTTTACTTTCAATAGAGGCAAAGGGTTGTTCAGAATACGGCGATTGTAAGCCAATTTTACAAATATCCAAACAACGCATATCTCCTGAAAGAGCGATGATTCCTTTTGTGGTATTGTGTTCTTGGAGGAGTAAGGCTACTTTATCTACAGTATAGCCTTTGCCCATTCCTCCTAAGTCTAGGGTAATATTTCTTTCTGTAGTAATCTCTGTTGGGCTATACATAATACCCTTGATATTCAATACAATAGAATCTACTTCTTTGGGCAAAGGAATCCTCTCCTTTTCTTCTCCAAAATGATACAGATTTTTAGACAAAGAGCCAATAGTAATATCAAAGTAGCCTTGGGTCTCTTTATAATACTGTTGTGATACTGTGAGTGCTTCCACAAGAGAAGGATGAGACATCACTGTATGCCTGTGATTAAGTCCATATACCAAAGCATTTTTATCGTAGCTAGAGAGGACGGTTTCTAAGGATTGTATCAAAGAAAAGGCTTTGCTAAATAGGGCTTCTTTATGTGAAGGAAGAGTCAAAGACACCAGCGTCCCCATCTGTATTTGGGTACGGGTTTGCATCTCTTGGGCAAAAATAAACATAGGAAGAATAAAAAATAAGTATAAAGTTTTCATTTATGTATCATAGTGTATTAAATATCTAATCTTGATAAAGATATAATAAATAAACGAGATTAAAATATAGTCAAAGTATATCATTCCTAAAGTATGAGGATTCTCAAAAGAAATAAGGGTACTGGAACAAAATAATATAGGGTAAAATAAAATGAAGAAATTATTTAAAAAAGTTAAAACTAATGATTATTTTATCTATGGTTTTATTACACAATCAAACAATTATTTAATAGATACATGGAGTGGATATTCAATTAATAATATGGATATAGTAGCTGAATATTCTAATGAGTATATACTAAGCTATGATAATGTAGAATATCTTTCATATATTACATTACTTTCACTATTTTTTAATCCAACTAAAAATAATCATATTATATATATAAATTATTTTGAGGAAGTTAAAGATGAATATGCTATCAATAGTAATTTTATACTAGACAGAATATATGAAATTATTGAAGAAAAAATTCCTTTATATAAAGGAATCTTTGAAAAAAAAGATAATTTATATATGAAAGAAATTTTGAAGATTAAAAACTTATTTTCATATAACATTACTAGTGTTAATGGTGATTCAAGTCAAGGATTTACTTTTATCGTTACAGATAAGATAGCTCCACGAAAGGATTTAGTAGAGTTACTAAATAAAGAAAAAGATATTAATATGGTTCTAAATTATATTTCTTATATGGTTGTTTTTAAGGTAGGTCATGATGGAGGAGATATTAATGGTTTTAATATTTATTCTAAAAATGATATTGAAGAAGATATTTTAAAAATAGAAAAAACTTTTTTATCTCGTGTAAATAATTTCAATAGTAAACTAGAAAATATATCTGATGAATTAGAATTTGTTAATGCTTTAGGAAAATTTATCGGTAATGATGAAAATGATAAATTAGTATGGTAATAATTTTTATAAAATACTAAACTATCTCATAATGTAACTTCAATCCTGCTCCTGTCATTACGAAGCCTGAGATAGTAATCTTGCCTTCATGTACCATGGTGTGATGGGTTTTGCATAAAGGGATGAGGTTGTATTTGTGGTTTTTGTGGAAGTGGGTGATGTTTCCTTCTTTATCGGCATCTTTTTGGGCTGAGATATGGTGGACTTCTTCTACGGTTTTATCACATAAGGTACATTTACTTAGGTAGAGGGTTTTATTGTATTTACTGCTTTTTTGTTGGCGTAGTTTTGTCATATCTGAGCCACCGTGGTTGAGGTTTTCACGGATGGTTTGTGCCATGGTTAGAAATGCTTTATCCATGTGTAGTGATTTGGCAAATTCTAAGCCGTAGAGACTGTCTCCTCTTCCTAGCTGTAAGACACGGTTGTAGATAAGTGTGTCGTTATCGTCATCATACTTGATACCTAGATGCAAAAAGATAAGATGTTTGAGGTTTTGTAGTTGGGGAATGTTTTCTAGTTGGTGTAAATGTGTGGCAAAGATAAAGGTGCTTTTGAGTGAGATGAGTCGTAAAATAGCACTCGATACGATGGCTAGAGCTGACTCTGTTTCTGTACCTTGGCTTATCTCATCGCCCAAGACCAAGGAGCGTTCATTTGCACGATTGAAGATATTTTTGAGTTCCATCATCTCTACGGCGAATGTGGATAAGCCTTTATAGAGATTGTCTTGTGAGAGGATACGTGTAAACAGTTTGTCATACAGACCAAAACGAAGTTCTACAGCAGGGACAAAAAACCCTGCTTGAGCTAAGATAACACTTATCCCTATACTCTTCATAAGCGATGATTTACCAGAAGAGTTGATACCGTAGAGGAGTATGCCTAATACATCTTCTCCTTCACTGGCATTGAGTGTGATATGGTTGTGCTTGGTTGCGTTGTTGCTCCCTAAAAAGACATCATTGGGGACATAGATACCTCGTGCGTCATTGGATTCGATGATAGGATGACGTAATCCTATCGCTTCATAAAAGATACCTTCTTCTAAGATAGGACGAGAAAAATTCATGCTTTTGGCACACTTGGCATTGGAAATAGCCACATCAATCGATGCGATAAAGTCTATAATCTTGTCAAGCAAGAGAGAGAATCGATGCTCTAATACATCAAGGCTTTCAATGTAGCGTTGTTTGACCATAGAGATAAGTTTGATTTGAGTGCTTTCATAATGACGTGTAATCTCTTCAAACAATGGGGCATGTATCTTGACACTATTTTTGAGATATTTATAGTGAAAATCCTTAAAAAAATGATGTTGTGTATCAATCGTTACAAAAGAGTCTTTGAGTTGATTTTCAATGAGGGTAAATCTATTTTTACTGAGGTTTAGATAATATCCCTCACTCTCTAAGTAGGCAACGCTTGTGTACTTGTGGCTAGTTGATGGAGCTTTATCTTTGTCAAAAAGAGACTCGACATGGGTGGCTACGGTTTGCATTTTATCGGTTTCTTTGTTTTGCTTACTGAGTAGCGTATCGATAGTAGGATAGACCCCATTTTTAAAAAGATTGGCACTAATTTGGTCTATACGAAATTTCGCACATAAGTCCAAATCAAAGGTATCTTCTATCATCTGTGACATTTCTAAGCTCTCGTCATACAAGGCACTGTCTATCTCTATCCCATGGCTTTTGGCATCTTTGAGCAGATTGAGTACAGCATCGAGTGACATCATAATATAGCTAAGTTCCACAGGATGAAGTTTGCGTAGTTTGATACGTCTAGTGATACGTTCTAGGTCATAGATTTGTTTGAGATGTGTCTCATAAGAAGCGATATTTGGCATCAGTAGTTCACTCAAATCATAGCGTTTTTCTAGTAAAGTTTTGTCACAAATAGGATTGAGAAGACGCTCTTTGAGGAGGCGTTTCCCAAAGGCTGTAGAGGTTTTGTCCATAAGAGAAAGGAGGGTCTTATCTGATGGGTCACGAGAGATGATAGAGAGTTGCTCCATGGCATTATTGCCTATGTACATATAGCGATTGTTCCCCAAAAATTGAGGTTTATTCATCTTCTCTATGATACTCTCATCGTGTTCTATGACAAAGTCAATGAGTACAGCTAGAGATTCGGTGGTATAAGGATGACGCTCCAAATCTAAAAATTCAATAGCAGAAAGAAAAGAATTAATCATAAAAATACGAGAAAATAGTTCATTTTGAAAGTGGATTTTAAAGCGTTTTGTATTGATGGAATAGTGTAGATTTTCTAGTTCTAAATAATGAATAATCCACTCTTTATCAATCTCTTTGGCATTAAATGTCAAGATAACCTCAGAGGTATTATAGGTCTGTAGTAGGTTAAATACTTCATCAAGGGCATAGGTCTTGTCATCACGTGTGGAGTGTATTTCATTGCATAGTGTCTTCCCTGTCGAGACATCTATGGCACTGTATCCTACAGAAAAGATACCAGCATTTTCATCTATCATTAATGAGGCGATATTATTTTCAGTCGTTTCATGAAGATACTCAAAATTTGTCCCAGCAGAGATAATATTGGAGACATAGCGTTTGATATGGGGCATTTCTCCTTTTTGTTTGACAAGGACAATGGTATATTTTTTACTTTCTATGAGCCTAGAGAGGTAACGATCTAAAGAGATAGCAGGAAACCCTGCCAATAGAGGATTGGAAAGAGAGTTTTCAAGTATCGCTTTGCTTTTGCGAGTGAGTTGAATATTGAGAAGTTCAGCTACCTCTTTGGCTTTGCCAATTTTCATCTCATCATTATTGACTTCATAGACTTCAAAAAATGTACCTATCTCTATAAAAACAAGGGCATCTTTCCCATATTTTTCTTCAAAATAGCGTTGTAAATCAAAATATACTTCGGTGAGAAGTTTCTTTTTTTGAGAAAGTATTTCTGTAACTTTATCCACGCAATAGACCCTTATATTTAGTAGGTAGATTTTAGCATAATATGGGTTAAAGGCTTTGATGGGAAGTCCCACCAAAGAGAGGGTAGAGTAATTTACTTAAAAGTTATACATTACACCAACAAATACAGCATCACCACGAGGACCTTCTATATCAGAACCTTCGTATTCAGCCATTAATGTATAGTGGTCATTCATTGCATATTCAATACCTACAGCATAAGCAAATCCATCAGAATCTTTGTCAATATGAAATTCTTCAATCTCTTCTGTTTCAGATTCATATCCACCTTTTACAAAGACACCAAAAGTATCTGTTACATGCATTGTATAGACTAAGTGTATCGCATGTGTAGTATATGTTGCATCCCCCTCATGTGGGTGAAGACCATGGTCATCTGTTTCGGTTACAGTATTTGTAGCATGAGAAAAGTCATATTCTACAGCAAAACCATTTCCTATTCTATATCCTAAATCAATACCAAATCCATAGCCTGGGTCTCCATCTAAAGTATCATGACCATGTGCAACAGTATCCCCTAAGATACTAAGACCTTTTACGATGATATAAAAATCACTTCCATGTGCATCATGTGATACTTCTTCTGTGTGTGCTACTTCTATCACTTCTGATGTCTCAATTGGAGCGATAGCTCCTCCTGCAAATAGTTGTGTACTCAAACCAAATATTGCTAATACTGTCAGTATTTTATTGTTCATTGTTATTCCTTTTGTTTTCTGATACAAAATGGTAACATTTCAAAGTGACTTTTTAGTGACTTTATCTTAAAAATTCTTGCTTACTTTCATCCCCACAACTCTAGGCACACCAAAATGCATATATTCATTACTTGGTGTAGCAATCATCACATCTACATATTCTTGGTCAAAAAGGTTTGTAGCATAGGCTTCTATGAGCCAATCTTCATAGCTGTATCCTACACTGGCATTCATCGTCATATAGGCATCTGCTTTGGCTGTGTTTTCTATGTTGTAGTAGCGTTCTCCCATATATCGTAGAGAAGAATTGACATAAAGATTGGCATTTATATCGTAGTGTACTCCCAAAGAGGCTGTGATATTGGGTACTTCTAATAGGGTATTGTTTTCATAAGGGCGATAGGCATCTTCTGAAAATGTTTGATATTTTGCTTCTGTCCAACCAAAAGAGCTATATAAAAGCATAGAATCTTTTTTGTATTGTATCTCTAGTTCTGCTCCATAACTATAGGCTTTGTCTGCATTGAGGACGATTGAGCCTATGGTTTCGGTAAATGTATTAATACGGTGGTTTTTAATGCCATTATAAAAGAGTGAGGAATTTAGACTCCAACCCTCTTGCCATACTTTTTTGTATCCTATCTCATAGCTATCCATACTCTCTGCTTTAAAAGGTACGAGTAACTCCGAAGCACGATAGCTATATCCACCCATGCGATAGCCTTTGGAGTAAGTGAAATAAGTGTGAGCATTATCCTCTCCATAGTAAGAGAATGAGAGTGTAGGCAGTATGGTTGAATCTTTTGTTGTATCCTCTGCTGAGACTTTTTTTGCTCCGAAGTCATTAAATACTCTATTAAAAATGCGTTTACTCTCTTGATAACGAAGACCTGCCATGAGAGAATAATTTTCGTTGAAATAGTATCTATATTGCGTAAAAAGTGCGATATTCTCATCAGGAACTTCTAGGGTATTGAGGCTTGATATAGGCATAGGATAAAGCGTGAGAAGTGTGAGATTTTCTTGATAATCAAAGGTGGTTTTATCACTATAGAATGCCCCAATAGTCAAATCAGCATTCTCAAACTTTCGCTTGTATTTAAACTCTTGCACAAACTCTTGAATATCTATATCCGTATCCAAATCTACGCCACCTAATATGCCTATATAGTCGCTCTTTTGCTGAGAATATTTGGAGATACTTGTCGTAGAACTAAACGAGGTCTTATCTTCTTGGTATTTTACACGCAGAGAGAGTGCGTCACTTTGTATTTTGAGTGAATCGTCTATAAGTTCAAGCTTTATATTAAAGGGGTCTTCTATGGTATTGCTCTTAAAAGGAGCTCCTCCATCATCACTATTACTCTTTACATAGCTTAATGTAATATCTAGTGTATCTGTGGGTTTATAGTTGAGTTTGGCAGAAAATGAAGTAAAATCTTTGTAGTCAAAGTTATTTCCTGTCATCACATTATGCGTGTAGCCATCGCTACTATTTTGCGTCACAGAAAACCCATAATTTAGATTTTTAATACCTGTATTTCCTGAGACTCTGGCATAAAATGATTTACTATTGTATGAGCCATATCCTGCACTTATTTCTCCTTCAAAGGTATCACTCAGTGGCTTGGTATAGACATTGATAATCCCTGATTGCGAACTTTTGCCAAAAAGTGTACCTTGTCCTCCTTTGAGTACTTCTATAGAGCCTATATTGTACATATCAAGCAGACCAAAAGCATAACTAAAAGGCATCGGCACATCATCGACATACATGGCTACAGAACTTTCATAAGTGACATAGTTACTCACCCCTCTCATTGTAATCGTCGTATCATTTCTATTTCCTATCCCTGAAATATTGGTATTGGAGACGATGGCAGAGAGTTCTTTGATATTTGTAGTATTTGTGAGTTTTATTTTGTCTGTATTCATAGTATCAATAGTTTGGGCATTATCTACTACAGAGTCTTCTATCTTGTCAGAAGAGACTGTGATAGGAGAAAGTTCTACCCCATAGAGGATATTAGTAGAGAGTAAAGTAGAGAGAAGTATGCTATATTTCATCATGTTATTTACCTTTGGTTAATTTTTGGGGATTATATCAAAGATTATTTAAAGAAGTATAAGGAAGACGATTCTTTTGTTATATTTTCACACTAGCTAATCAAGTTTTATTGTCTCTAAAAAGTGTTTGTAGTGTTTTCTCCAGTTTTTTGTATGACTCGCATCATAGAGTCTATCGTGGATATTTTCTTTTCTTTTAAATCTATTTTTATAGGATAAAAATATATCTTGTGGCATAATTTTGTCACGCTTTCCAATAAGATGATACTGTGGTGTCTTATCCAATTTATCTGTGTAATTTGCTGGATTAAGTGAGCCAGACAGTGCTGAAATATGATGCAGTTTTACCCATGCATCGGTATCAATATTTCCTGCTACTGTTATGAGCTTAGTAACATCTTTTCGTTTAGCACTCAAAAGTGTTGCCACTGCTCCCCCACCTGAATATCCTACTAATGTAAAAGAAGTATTTTTATGATTTACTTTAAGATTATCTAAGGCTTCATTGAAACTTTGGATAATCTTAGTACTAAATCTATCTGATGTCCAGTATTTTTTTTCACAACACTCTTGTTTGATGTATTGGCATGGTCTTGCTATGTAAACTTTGCAGTTACTTTTATCTATATTCATTAAAGAGATTGCAAGAGGATTTAATGGTGTGGGGTCATCGGAGATTTTTCTTCTTGTTATCCAAGCTAAACCATCACCTTCTATATAGACTTTCATATCTTTACATGTATCAGTTATCTTTGTTAAAGTAAAGAATGTAAAAGAGGAGGTTTGAATGTTTTTTTGAACTATGTTTTTATCACTTAAAAAAGAGAGAGCAGTAAGCACTCTCTCTTGGGTTGTTGGGATTTTGCTACACCCTATAAAGAGTGCAAATATACTAGCAATCCCAACACTTACTCTTAAAATCATTTAAGTGCTTAGGTAAATAAGACTTAAAAAGTATAGGTATAACGAGCAGAAACGACATTGTTTCTAAAAGTAGAACCTTCTGCTTGGTAGCTATATGAAATATTGATGTTATGACCTTCGTTAACATCTCTTTCATATCCTACACCAGCTGCATATTGCCATTCTCCATTATCTATACCATTGGTATCAAATGCAATACCTGATGCACCTTGAAAAGCAGAAGTGAAACTTGTGTTATCTCCTATAGCGTCATACGCTACATTTAGATTTCCTATAAATTTAGATTTTTCATCTATTTTATAGTGTGCTAAAGCACCAACACCTAGTAGCAATTCATCAGAGCTAAATGAGCTTACATTTAGAGAATTTGCACCTGCTCCTGTTTCTTCATAAGAAGGATTATCGAAGTGTCTGTAAGTTGCAGAAACCATAGGTTGTAAGAGTAGTTTATCACTTACTGGTACATCTCTAAGAACTTTTAAATCAAGAGATGCTGTCGTACTTGTATAAGAAGAGATAGCTGTTTGTCTTGTAAACAAATTTCTGTTCGTATCTGTTTGTTGCCAAGCATATCCTAATTGATACAAGAAGTTTGTTTTGTCATCTATTATTCCTACATTACCATAAATCAAGGCAGTAAATACATCCATGTCTGATTCTTGTGCAACATCATTTACCTCTAGGTTCGCTTGTGTATAAAATACTGCTAGACCAATGCTTTGATTCTCTTTGTATTCTCTATCTATACCTATCGCTACACCGTATGCGTTCATGTCAAAACCGTTGATACCATCTTTGTTATCTTGTGTACCTTCAGCACCATAAGTTTTTAACCAAACATTTTTAGAGCTAAGCATTGTATCTCCAGAGTTGAGTCCAGAACCTATATTTACTTGTTGTCTTTTCTCCACGATACTTGCTATACCACTAGATATTTGAGAAGCTACTCCTACAGATGCAGTTGTTGTTTGTGCGACGGTAGATGCTACTGCCACTGCCACTGCTTCATTCGTTGGCAAGGTATTAAGTGATGCAATGAGAGGGTTCATCTCTTGATTGTTGTCTTCTCGAATAACATCAAGCGCTCTTGCTACATTTACAAGGTTATTATCCGTTTCTCTAGACTTATCCACTTCTGGAACTGTAGGTGTTGTTACTACTGTTGTTGGTACTGTAGGCGTTGTTACCACTGTTGTTGGTGTAGTTGTTGTTGTCGGTTCTTCTGTTATCTCTTCTGTTGTTTCTTCTGTTGTTTCTTCTGTTGTCTCTTCTGTTGTCTCTTCTGTTGTCTCTTCTATAGTTTGTGCTTGTACCACATTTAAGTCGATAGTATTACCATCTTTTGTATATTCAAAGTCTAGTAGTGCTGAGTTGTCTGTAACATTTAGTGTACCAGCAAGAGTCAAACTCCCAGCAGTTACTACATCTACTAAAGTAGTGTCTGCCAAAAGTGCTACATTGGTAGAAGCAGCCAATACATTGACCCCTATAGTCGAACCATCTGCAAATGTTGCAATATTGCTTACTTTAAATTTAGAGTATGTGGTATTTGTCCCATCTGTAAGGACTCCAATCTCTAGGATACCTGTTGCATCTTGGGTAAAGTTAGCTAGATTCGCTGTACCACCAGTATCACCATCACCATCTCTTCCATTTACATTATAAGGAAGTGAGATTAAACCTTTATTGATTACATTTCCAGTAGTATTATATGCAGCTATATTACCATACATCTTTCCACTTGCTTCATTGGTGAAAGCCTCATTAAATCTCATATATAGAGCGTAACCCTCTTTATCATATTCATTGTTGATAGTGGCCTTTATTGTTCCATTGTTTGTAACACCACCCGCAATACCCTTAGATGTTTTAAACCCATACGATTCAATTGCACTATTTACATTAATTGTTCCATTGTTTGTCACAGACCCAAGCCCATCAGCACCACCTAAAATAATACCAAAAGCCTGTCCTGTAGCATCTACATTTATCGTCCCATCATTGACTACTTTAGCGTGTACAGCACCAGATACATTAATCCCCCTAGCAAGACCATTTGTAGCTGTTGCATTTATCGTCCCACTATTTGTTATGTCATCAAATGTGCTACCCGTTACATTAATACCCATACCCAAACCAGTAGCAGTTGTTGCATTCAGCGTTCCAGCATTTGTTATCCCACCTCCTAGACCTATAGCTGGAGAAGTACCATTTTGTAGGTCAATAGCAATAGCTCCTGTAGAACCATTTGCTGTTATTTTCCCAGTACTACTGTTTTCTATAGCACCATAGGCTAAACCACCCACATAAATACCCTTAGCTATACGAGTGTTGGCTGTTGCTGTCATCGTCCCACTATTTGTCAGACTAGAACCAACAGTAAAAGCTTGACTAGCACCAGCTAACCCAACATTTTCTATTGTAATAGCAGAAGCATTTATATTTCCTGTTGCAGTCATCGTTCCAGTATTTGTTATGTCACCATATACCGAACCAATCATAGAGATGGCATGTGCAGAACCAGCATCGGCTGTTGCCGTCATCGTTCCATTGTTTTGTATCTCAGAACCAGCCCACATAGCTATATCAACTCCAGCACCACTAGGCCCCTCCATATGAATAACAGAAGCAGTTCCAGTAGTTCCAGACTGAAGTGTTGAGTCTATCGTACCCTCATTTATGATAAATCTATTAGTTAACAATTTTTGTATATATACAGGAGAAGCGTGGAAAGTGTCTTGAAAGGTAATAGAACCAGCATCTGTAACCGTTAGACTATCGTACCCTCCACCGTACATAATTGAAGTTGTAGCCCCAGTAACTATACTATCCGCTGCATTAGCAGGTGACATAAGTGTACCTGAGACGAGTAAAGCACTTAGGACTAAAGAGATTTTACCTCCCTTTAGTATTCTGAATTTTGATTTAAAATCTGGTCTATATGACATTTGTATTCCTTGTGTTGTTTTATTTCTACAATAATAACAGACAGAAGTGAGCTTATGGTGACTTTTTTATGAAATATTTATCTTATAGACATAATCTTTCTACATAACAAAGCTAAAATGAAAAAGTGGTAAAAATATGGGTATGGTGGTATAAAGAAAAGATAATATGAAGAAAAGAAAAATAAGCATTCATACCAAGTAAATTGTTATGAGCATCAAATTTTATACAATTCTTGTTGTAGCAGTTTCCAAAACATCTTTCAGTCTATGCCTAGAGATTGGTTTTGTAAGATAATCTACTAGATTTAATTTAATTGCTGCGAGTAATTTTTGTTTATCTGAATATGCACTCGTGATTATAATGGGTATAGTATTATTTTTATCTCTTATTTTTTCTACCAATTCAAGACCATTCATATTTGGTAACTCTATATCTACCAACATAAGGTCTGGTTGCTCATTTAAGTAGAGTTCGTATGCTTCAACTCCATCTTTGGCTTCAAGAACGGTATTGTATTTTAACCTAAGATAGCTAGACATATTGGCACGAGTTTGTTCGTCATCTTCAACATAAAGCATAGTGTAATTATTTGTTTTCATGTGAAACTATACTATATTTAAGTGAGTAATTAGTGAGTAATTAGTATTTTTACACGCATTGTTTGATATTGTAAGCTATAATTCATTTAAAACTTTGGAAATACCATGAAAATACTATTATTATTACTTTTTTTTATTCTTCATATACAAGCCTTAGAAAATGTAAATCTACAATTAAAATGGAAACATCAGTTTCAATCTGCTGGCTTTATAATAGCAAAAGAGAAAGGTTTTTATAAAGATGTCGGACTTGATGTTTCACTTTTGGAATATGAACATAATATTAATATCATAGAAGACTTAGAAGCTGAAAAAATGCATTTTGCAGTAAGTGATTCAGAATCTATTTTAAATCGTATGAATGGTTCTAAAATAAAAGCATTATTGGTAATACTGCAAAAGTCTCCCTATATCTTAATATCACTCAAAGAATCACATATTAATACCATAAACGATATAAATGGAAAAAATATAGCATTAGTGAATGAAGCAAATGGTGTAATCATAAAATCACTTTTAAAATCTAATGATATTCAATATACAGAAAAAAAGGCAATTTTTAATTTAAAGAAACTGCTAAATAAAGATATTGACCTAATGACAGGATATATATCTAACGAACCATTTATTGCAAAAGAAAAAAATATTGAGATAAATATATTTAATCCATCTGATTATGGATTTGATGGTTATGGTGACATCTTAATCACATCAGAAAAATTAATACAAACGAATCCCAAACTTATCTCTAAAATGTATGAAGCCACCAAAAAAGGATGGCTTTATGCCTTTGAAAATATAGAAGAAACATCAGAAATGATTTACAAGAAATACAACACTTTAAAGAAGTCCAAAAAAGCGTTAATATATGAGGGACAAAAATTAAAAGAATTAAGTGGATATGGTAAAAACTTTGGGAATATAGATTTAGCGAAACTAAAATCTATAGGGCAATTGTATAGTTTTATGATTAAAGGTAAATACAATATAGAAAATCTTGAAAATTTTAAATACAAACCAAAGCGATTAAATGAAAAACCATCAGATATAAACTTCACACAAACAGAACAAGACTACTTAGACAGTATAGAGACTATCCCTGCTTGTTATGATACATTATTCAAACCCTATACGATGATGAAAGATGGCAAAGCACTTGGTATTTCGGTAGATTACCTAAAAGAAATAGAAAAAAAGATAGATAAAAAATTTAAATTTATCTATACAAATAGTGCTGAAAAACAATACAAAATGGCTTATGATAAAAAATGTACAGTCATACCTTTGACACAAACATCCCCACAAGTTGTTCCCTTTGTTATACCTAGCGTCACAGCAGGGAAAGATAATCTTGTACTTGTGACACAAATCAATGAGCCTTATATCTTTAATATGGAAACACTCAAAGATAAAATCATTGGAGTAGACCGTGAATCATATTCTCTTATGACTTATTTAGATAAAGTATATCCCTATATCAAGTATGTAAAAGTAGATGGATATGGTCTTTCCGAAGTAGAAAATGGTGATATATTTGGCTGTATCCATACATCAATTCTTATGAATTATAGTCTAAGTAAACGCTATAAACATAGTTTAAAGGTAATGACTGTGTTTAAAGATAGTTATATGGAAGGGAGTATCGGCGTTCATATTGATGAGCCTATTCTCTTGTCTATACTCAATAAAGCCGTCGCATCATTAGAGCCTGTCACCCAAGAAGAGATATTTGAAAAATGGATAGACACACGCTATCAAAAGGTTATAGATTATACTTTGGTATGGCAAATTATTGCGATTTCTTTGATTTTGATTTTGATTTCTTTACTTTGGAACAGACGCTTAAATACAGAGATTAAAAATACACTAGAGGCACAAAAAAAATTGAAATCTAGTGAAGAAAAATTTAGAACGCTATTTGATATTAGCCCCGTACTTTTGGACGCTTTTGATGATAATGGGCGTTGTACACTATGGAATAAAGAGTGTGAAAAGACCTTTGGTTGGACAAAAGAGGAACTCAATGCAGAAGATAATATCTTGGCACTCTTTTATCCTGACCCCAAAATTCAAGCAGAGGTTTTAGAGTCATTTGACACAGGTATTATCAATAAATATAAAGAGTGGCACCCTCTAAGCAAAAGTGGCAAACAAATCATTACAATGTGGGCAAATGTTGTCTTGCCTGATGGAAGTAGCATCAACACGGGTTATGATGTCACAGAGTTGCGTATGGCTGAAAATGCCTTAAAAAAGTTAAACAATTCGCTTGAAAAAAGTGTAGAATATGAAATAGAAAAGAATAAAAAACAACAACTACTGATGATGGAGCAGATTAAATTGGCACAGATGGGTGAGATGATAGAAAATATTGCTCATCAATGGAGACAACCTTTAGCACAAGTCAATTCATCTGTACTTATTATTGATATGGCTCTACAAAAAAGAGGGATACAAGACAAACAAATTGAGACAAAACTCTTTGCCATTGAAGACTTGACACAGTATATGTCAAATACGATTGATAACTTTCAAAACTTTTTTAATCCAGACAAAGTAAAAGTACTTTTTTATCTCAAAGAGAGTGTAGATAATGCTTTGAGTATCATACAAGGAACACTTACTGCTAATTTTACTGTTGTTGATGTGAATGTAGATGCGTCACTATCATGCCAAGGCTATCCATTGGAATTACAGCAGGTACTTGTCGTGATTTTGAGTAATTCCAATGATGCACTAAAGATAAAAAAAGTAACAAACCCCAAAATTGTTATAGAAGTTGAAGAATGCTCAGATACTTATGTTTTAACATTTTGTGATAATGCAGGGGGAATAGATGCAAATAAGATAGAAAGAATATTTGACCCTTATTATACGACAAAGCATAAATCCCAAGGAAGAGGAGTGGGCTTATATATGGCGAAGATGATTATAGAAGAGGGAATGAAAGGCAAGTTAAGCGTGAGGAACAAAAATAATGGAGCATGTTTTAGTATAGAAATTTTAAAGGAGAGTCAAAATGATGGATGATAAATATGCATACAGTGTTTTATTTATAGAAGATGAAGTAGAACTAAGAAAAAATTATGTGATGTACTTGGAAATGTTGTTTGAGTCTGTTTATGAAGCAGGAGATGGCGAGGAAGCCTATCAAATATATAAAGAAAAAAAACCTGATATTTTGATAGTGGATATAAATATTCCCAAACTCAATGGACTAGACTTACTTGAAAAGATACGAGAAAATGACCCTGTGGTTAAAGCCATTGTCTTAACAGCCCATAAAGATACGGATTTTTTACTTCAAGCAACAAGTTTGAAACTTACAGATTATCTAGTGAAGCCTATTACAAGAAGAGCATTACAAAGCTCACTAGATAAAGTGCTAGAGGAATTAAATAGTTTTACAATGTTTCCAATAAAAACTAAAGTATTGAGTGATGGCTATATGTGGAATTATACTTCTGAAGAATTGATTTGTAATGGTAAAATAGTCTCTTTAACCAATAAAGAAAAAGTCACTTTCAATTTGTTTATGAATAATTTAAACCATACTTTATCTATAGAAAACATTATATATCATGTTTGGGATGAATACATGGAAGGTCATGAAGATTCACTTAAAACGATACTTAAAAGATTAAGAAGAAAATTACCAAAAGAGATGATAAAAAATATACATGGAATAGGGTATAAAATACAGAATTAATATATCTTGGATTCAACGTCCTATCCACTTGTACTATCAGTGGATTGACGCACGTTGAAAGCGTATTTTATTTGATTTGAGAAAGAAGGTCAAGATTGATAACAAGGTTTCTTACTGCATGTCCATGATGTTCATCAAAATCATTGTGATGAAACCAATTTTCTACAGTTTCAATATTTACTTTTGCAATATTGGGACGAACACTCCATGAGACTTGTAACGGTGATACTTTTTCATTGTAGCTAGGACCAGTGGTTGACCCTTCGTACTGAATTGCTGTACCTGTATTACTCGGAATATGTTCTGCTTGATTACGACCACTCACTTTTGATACATGGTTCAATGCTTCAAAATCAAGAGCATGTTCATCATTTACAAGAACATATACTTGTGTTTCAACGCGTAATAAAGGTTGTGTCTCTTCTGTCCAACCTGATAAACAAGTGCCAAGTCCATTACCTAGTTCTGCTGAAGGATTTGAAGAGTATACATAATGAGTTTCAATAGTATCCCCTGAGTATAATGGATTATGCTCATCTGCTATTGCATAAGTAGCTAATTCAGCTTCTGTTAATGTTCCAGAGTATTTGTACCCTCCTCCATAGCCATGCCCATCACCATTTCCTGCGTATGTAGTAAATTGCCCACCTTTGTGTTCTGCACTTTTATGAAAATGAATATCACAAAGATACATCGCAGTAGATGCAGGTGCTGTAATCGTTGCTTTGGTATTAGACCCTCTTGACGAGTCTATATCTCTAGGAGATTGTGCCCCTACATCTTTACCCACAATACTTGATGCTAATACAGCTCTTTGTGCTGCGATTACATCATCTTGTACTTCATGAGGATTTCCTACAAAAGTATCAGGATTATTAGTAGTATCAGAGCTATTACAGCCTGATAAAGCCAGTAGTGCTATGAGTGAAAGACCCAAAATAGAGCTGTTTTTATGATTTATCATTATTTTTCCTTTTTATATATATGATAGAGGAAGTTTACTCTACAAAAGTGACTTAATGGTGATTTTTTTAGAAATTTTTATCCAAGCTAATAATTATAATTTTTAGCTATAATATCGTCCTATTTTCTTCTACTTTTATTAATAAAAGAAAAAATATCTCAAAGGAGTAATCTTATGCCAAAAATGAAAAGCGTTAAAGGTGCTGTAAAGCGTTTTAAAGTAAAAAAATCTGGTAAAATCAAAAGAGGAACAGCGTATAGAAGTCACATTCTTACCAAAGTCGATGGTAAACATCACAGAAGTATGAACAGTCCAAAATATGTTGATTCAGCTGATGCAAAAAATATTAAAGAGATGATTAACTAAGTTAAACATCTTTAGATTAAATCCCCCGATTAGGGGCAAGTTTAAGCAGAGAAAATGCTTAACACCGATTCTTATATAGATAAGGTAAAGGATAACCATGAGAGTAAAAACAGGTGTCGTAAGAACACGAAGACATAAAAGACTATTGAAACAAGCTAGAGGATTCTACAGTGGTAGAAGAAAACACTTTAGAAAAGCCAAAGAACAATTAGAACGTTCATTAGTCTATGCTTACAGAGATAGAAGACAAAAGAAAAGAGATTTCAGAAGATTATGGATTACGCGTATCAATGCGGCTACAAGATTAAATGGAATGAACTACTCAACATTTATGCATGGTCTTAAACTTGCAAACATCGAACTTGACAGAAAAATTCTTGCTGATATGGCAATGAATGCTCCTGAAAGCTTCACAAAAGTAGCTGACGCTTCTAAAGCAGCACTTGCTAAATAGTCTTTTTTGACTACCTGATAAGGAGGTTTTCTCCTTATCAAATTTTTCCCTTTTCCCTTTTTTATATTAACCTACTATTATAGATAATTTTTATCTACCCAAAAATAGAATTGCCCACTTAATATCCAAAGTGATAATAGGTATAAAGTATTTTTTTCATCTCTTACTCCTAAATATTAAATATCTACAAACCATTTAGATATAATATATCAAAAAATAGGTAAATAAGAATGAAAATAGAACAGTTTGTACAAGAGTTTGAGGAGGAGTATAACTATCGTGTGGTTTATGTGACTGAGTATGGTTCAAAATTATATGGGACTGATAATCCAAACTCTGATAGTGACTATAAAGGTATATTTATCCCTACTCTTACATCTGTTTTACTCAAAAGAGACATAGAACACTATAATTTCAACACTAACAATATGAATACTAAAAATAGTAAAGATGACATAGACTTACAACTCTTTAGCATATACAAATGGTTTACACTACTTAAAAAGGGTGAGACGGGGGCTATGGATATTTTGTTTTCATTTTTTAGAGAAGATACCCAAGCATATATTGACCCTGATTTTGCAACCCTTATAAAAGAGAACTACCAACGCTTCTACAATAAAAACCTACACTCCTTTTTAGGCTACTGTGTGGGGCAGAGTAAAATGTACAATATTAGAGGTGAGCGTTTTGGTGAGTTGCACTCTTTTGTGGAGTATTTTAATGTTTTAGCTAAAGAAAAAGGCAATGATAAACTCTCTACTGTGTATACTCAAATGGAGGAGATAATAGCTAAAAAGAATTATAAATATATTCAACTTATCTCTGCTCCTACTTCTCGTGGTGTAGGTGAGATTAAAGATGGCATCTACATTGAGGTGTTGGGTAAGAGGTTTCTAGGTACGGTAAGCATAGGCTACTTTAGTGAGAAAATAACCACTATGGAAGAGCAATTTGGCAATCGTGCTAGAGCATCTGCTAAAGGAGTGGATTACAAGGCATTATCACATGCTGTGAGGGTCATAGATGAAGTAGAAGAGCTAATAGATACGGGGTTTATAACTTTTCCTCTCCCAAATAGAGTCTACATTACCTCTGTAAAAGAAGGCAAACAAAGCCTAGATGATGTGATGGACTACATAGATAAAAAGCTAAATATAGTCCAAGAGAAGCTAGAAAACTCTAAGCTACCTGAGCGTTCTGATGAGTTGTTTATGGATGAGGTTTTACTTGACCTTATCAATAGAGATGATGGTATAATAACAGCATTAGAAGATGAATATAAGCTAAAATAGTAAAGTTTATTAGGGGCAAGTAGTGTATACTCAACGCCTGACCCGTGATTCTTGTGGACAGGATACGCTTTTGTGTGAGGAAAAGTAAAAAACAAAGTAAAAAAGGAAAAAAATGTACAGTGTAGAAAAATATATTAACCCTTTTACCGATTTTGGATTCAAAAAAATATTTGGTAATCCTGATAATACAGAGCTACTGAAAAGCCTTCTCAATGATATTTTGGCTCGTGAGGGGGAAGATAGGATTAAGAGTATTATCTTCAAAAATGGAGAGCTTTTACCCGATACACCAGAAGACAGAAAAGCGATTTTTGATTTGTTTTGTGAAGATGAAAAAGGCAGTCACTTTATCGTAGAGCTTCAAAAAGTCTCACAAGAGCATTTTCAATCAAGAGCCTTATACTATACAACCTTTCCTATTCAACAACAAGGGATAAAAGGAGGGTGGAATTTTGAACTTACCCCTGTCTATTTTGTGGGGCTTTTGAATTTTGAGATAGATAGATTTAAAGATACACCTCAATATCTACATCATGGGCAGATTATTGACAAATATAGTAAAACGCTGATGTATGATAAACTTAATATGATTTATCTTGAAATCCCCAAGCTCAAAAAGACCAAAGAGGAGCTATCTAGCCATTTGGAATGGTGGATATATGTGTTTCAAAACCTCCATAAAATGAATGATATACCCAAAGAGCTTCAAAATGATATTATCAAAGAAGCCTTTGACAGTGCCTCTTTCCTCAAAATGCCCAAAAGTGAACAAGAGAACTATCATAAAAATCTAAAGGTCTATAGAGATTTACTTAATAGTTATGATTTTGCTATCAAAAGTGGCTTAGAAGAGGGTCTAAAAAAAGGGATAGAAAAGGGAATAGAGCAGGGCATAGAGCAGGGCATAGAACAAGGAATAGAGCAAGGAATAGAGCAAGGAATAGAGCAAGGAATTGAGCAAGGAATAGAGCAAGAAAAGATAGCCATAGCAGAAAAACTTCTAAAAAATAATATGGATATACAGCTCATCATAGAGGCTACAGGATTGAGTAAAGAGAGGATAGAAAAAATGAAAAAGAAAAACAATGAGTAATAAAAACTTGCTCATGCATGACCCAAAAATTCTTGGGGTCTCTAGGTCTTTGGTTTGTAAGATTGTTAAGAAAATGATATTTTCCTAGAGGATTTTATGATAGCAGATACAGCACTTTATCAAAATAAAATAAAATTTAGTTATAATATTTTAAAATAAGATAAGGATAAATATTTGCCAATTTTACTTAATAAGAATGGCACTAGATAGTATCAAAGAAAATAAAAATTACTGCTTTTACTTCTTAATTTTTGCAAAAGGTTTATAAAAGGAAAATACATTGTTACTAAAAAAAGTACTACTTATACTACTCTTTACTATGGCGTTATTCTCTAGTGCTATAGAGCCTTACTTTTCAAAAACATCTGGTAGATACTACAAAGATGGTATAGACAATAAAATCATAAATGACATACGACATGCTTCAAAGTCTATAGATATGGCTATGTACTACTTAACGAACAAATACATTACCAAAGCGCTTATATTGGCACATCGTAGAGGGGTAAATGTACGAATAGTTACAGATGATAAAAAGATAAAATCTACTAAATATAGAGAACTCATAAGAGCCAACATAAAAGTAGTAAGTGACAATAACCCTAAAGCACTCATGCATAACAAAATACTCATCATAGACCATAGTATCGTGTGGATAGGGTCTGGAAACTTTACTGTGTATGCCTTTTACCGTAATCATGACAATTTCTTACGCATAGCTGACAAAGATATAGCTAAGTACTATGAGCAGAAATTTATTAAGCTATATAACAATGACTCTAATCCAACAAAGCCATACCTTAGTAAAAATATAGAGATATACTTTGCACCAGATAGTAACATAGAAAAGAGACTTTTAGCAAGAATCAACCATGCCAAATACTCCATCTACTTTCTAGCGTATGCCTTTACTAATCAACAAATAGCCAAAGCATTGCTAGAAGCTCACAAAAGAGGTGTCGTAGTCAAAGGAGTATTTGATAAAGCACAAGACAAATACCAAAAATACTCTAGGTACAAATGGCTCAAATCTAAAGGTGTAGCAGTAAAATATGATAAAAACAGATTTAAATTACACGATAAAGTCATCATTATTGACCAAAAAGTAGTAGTAACAGGCTCATATAATTTTACCAACAAAGCCAATAAAACAAATGCAGAAAATATAATGGTGATAAAGAGTAGCGTAGTAGCCAAAAGTTATCTAAATGAGTTTGAGAAGATATATGATAAAAAATAGGGAGCATTCTAAAATAGCAAAATCTTTTGGGGTCTTCTTGGTCTTTGGTTTGTGAGATTGTTAGGGGTAAGTAGTGTATATGCGATGCCTGACCCTTAATTTGTAATTAAAATAAATACTCCAAATAACTTATGCTATAATAACCTAACAAATGACATAGCATTTAAAAAGATAAAAAATTTGCTAAACGCAGAATTATCATAATATATATCAAGAAAGGATAGATAATGTATGCAGTAGAATTTCAAGCATCAGTAGAAAATGGTATAGTTCATATACCACAACAATATCAAGAGTTACAACAAAATCCAAAAGTAAAATTTATTGCAATATATGAAAATGTAAATAATACTAATCTTGTCCATAATAAAACTCAAAAGCAACTTGATGAATTTGATAGATTGGTTTCTCAATCAAACAATAAAGTAATGGCTACAATGGAATTAGCTACAAATATTGATGATTTGGTATTAGATGGAATACTTTGATACAAATATCTATATTTATGCTTTTTGTAATAATATAGATGATGAAAATCAAAAAGAAATATCTAAAACCTTAATTAGAGAATCAATTAAAAATCATACAATAATTGTATCAGAAATAATACTTTATGAATTTGTCTTTGCTTCAAAAAAATTAAAAGAGAATGATAATTTTATAGAGCAAAATTTAGATTTTTTGACACAATTTGTAAAATCTACAAATTCTAATATAAGTAAAAGAGCCGTAGAAATATTAAAAGCGAGTAAACAATATCAAAGTTCATTTGATATATTCCATTTAGCTTTTTGTGAAGAAAATAATTGTAAATTAATTACATTTGACAAAGGCTTTAAAAAATTACAAACTATCTCTAAAATAGAGATTGACATTAAGTAGCAAAATCTCTGGGGGGTCTTCTATGTCTTTGGTTTATGAGATTGTTAGGGGGGTAGTAGTGTACATCAACCGACTCTACAGTTTATTATCTCTGCTTTGTTCGAGTGGTTTTTGATTATACAAATAAGTAAAAAGATTGGTAAATATCAATCCTTACAAGTTACTTTTTTTGTAACCATTCAGCATCAAACAAAAACAGGTAGATAAACTTCATTTTTCAATACATTACCCAACTCCTCAAGCACCGAATGATTGTTCTTTTTCATAGTAGAGATGAATCCTCTAATTCTGTTAAACATTTCAGCACCTTTAAAACTAGCAAAGCAACCAGATATTTTTTCTTTGACTTTTAACATTCTAAGGTCTCTTTCTGCTAGATTATTGGTAAATAGCACGAG
>Ga0256838_1000293_pt1 | contig 33513 bp, 33 predicted proteins | sample 4571419metaG_FD_185978 | JGI IMG/M metagenome (GOLD analysis project Ga0256838, IMG submission 185978) | Hydrothermal vent microbial communities from Guaymas Basin, Mexico - 4571-419 | ecosystem: Environmental > Aquatic > Marine > Hydrothermal vents | place: Mexico: Guaymas Basin | collected... | reverse complement strand
GGGGTTGTCTCACTATGTATGGTCTTTTGCTTCTGTCTTTTAGCCCTTCTATTCCGTATTTTTTGTATCTGTTGAACCATTTGTAGAAAGTAGTAGGGCTTATCCCGAAGTATCTGCAGGTTTTTCTGGCGTTCTTTGTTTTGTTGTAGTGTTCTACCCACTTGAGTCTTTTCCTGATTTGAGGGTCTTTGGTTAGGTCAAGGGCTTTCTTTATTTTTCTCCCTCTTTTCAGGGTTTCTTTGAATGCCGTATTTGTGCTTGATATATGGAGGGGTGTTCCTTTGAAGTTCTTTAATCTTTTCATCGGTGGACACCTCCTTTTTGTGGTGTTCAAATGTTATTGTAAGGTGTCCACCTTCTGTCTGAAGTTCAACAGATTCGCTCTTGTAATAAAATTGTGTTAAAATAAGTGCAGGCGGTAAGACAATGAAAAAGATCGAATACCTTAGAATTTCTGTAACCGATAGGTGTAATTTCCGCTGTCGGTACTGCATGCCCGAAGGTAACAAAGAGTTTATTCCACATCCCGAAATTCTCAGGTATGAAGAAATTATAGAAATCATAAAAGCCTTTACCGACTTCGGAGTAAAATCTGTAAGGTTAACGGGAGGGGAACCCTTAGTTAGAAAGGGCATAGAGGACTTAATCTCCATGATATCCGAAATTCCAGGAATAGAAGAAATATCACTGACCACAAACGGCTTTTTCCTTTCCGAAAAAGTTAACAGGTTGAAAAAAGCAGGTTTAAAAAGGGTAAACGTAAGTCTCGACACACTAAACCCAGAGAAATTCACTTACTTAACCAGAACAAATAGATCAGCCTTTTTTAGAGTACTCCAAGGAATAGAAAAAGCAAAAGAAGCAGGCCTTTATCCTGTCAAAGTTAATACTGTTTTAATAAAAGGATTTAACGACTCGGAAGTTGAGCATTTTGTAAAGTTCTCAGAGGAAATGGAAGTAGAAGTAAGGTTTATAGAGCTTATGCCTGTTGGAGGAAAGTTCTTTTCTGAAGAACATTTCATCCCTATCTCCGAAGTAAAGGCTATCATAGAGAAAAGTTTCGGAAAGCTGATTCCGAAGAAGGTTAAGAAGATGGGACCGGCAAAGAGCTTCTCCGTCACAGGAACAGGAGCAGTAATCGGCTTCATTCCTTCAATCAGCGAACACTTTTGCTCCGAGTGTAACCGGGTAAGACTCACTTCCGACGGAAAGCTGAGGCTTTGCTTAATGTCGGATAGGGAAATCGACTTAAAAGCTATTCTGAGAAGTAGAAGCTATACGTTCGAAGAGCTTAAAAACGAAATAGGAAAAGCACTGATAGCCAAGCTGGGAATTGACGGAATAGAAGCCCTCGAAAAGCTCGGCTGTCAGAGAAAGATGTTCACAATAGGGGGATAGCATGACTCTGGTAGAGCTTGACTTAACCGTAATAGCCGTCTGCTCAGTCCTTGTAACCCTGGGAGTTCTCACGCTTGTCTTCGTAAGCTACAGGCTCTTAAAGAAAATGGAAGAGAGTGTAGATACCGTAAATAACCAGCTAAGGCCTGCTGTAATCGAGCTTAAGAAAACAATTCTCTCCCTCACTGAGGCTTTTAAGATCGTTAATGATTTCGTTAACCTTACAAAACGCATAAGGCGGAAAAAGGATTAGATTTAACTTAAAACTTAAACAGGAGGTTAGAAATGAAAAAAGGTTCCCTTATGTTCATACTGGGTAGCCTCATTGGAGCAGGGGCAGCTTACGTTGCAACAACGAGAAAAGAGGAAATCCTCCAGAAAATCGAGGAGCTTCAGGAACAAGTAAAAGAAAGCGACCTCCCCGAAAGGGCAAGAACTCTCGTAAAGGAGATTTCCGAGTCCATAAAGAACCTCCTTCTTACAGGTGAAGAGACAATGAGTGAAGAGGAGAGGAAAAGCATTCTCGAGGAAGTAGAGTCTAAAATCCGGAAACTGGAAGAGGCAATTCAGAAATCCGAGTAATGCGGCTCTCTCTCCTGCTTAGAAAGGCCGGAATTGAATGGAAAGGAAGGGACGTAGAAGTTACCTCTGTAACCGAGGATTCGAGAAAGGTAGTTCCCGGTGCAGTTTTTTTTGCCTTTAAAGGGTTTTCAACAGACGGTAACTTTTTCGTAAATGAAGCCCTTAAGAAAGGAGCCGTAGCAGTAATTACGGACTCTACCGACACTTTTAAAAAACTATCGGGCAGAATTCCTGTTATTTTCAGCAGAGAGGCAAGGAAGATCCTTTCCAGAGCTTCGGCCGCTTTTTACGGAAACCCCGAAAAGGAATTAAAAGTTATAGGAATTACCGGAACAAACGGAAAAACAACCACAGCCTATCTCCTTTTTACCGTTCTTAACAGACTTTCGGTAAAGTGCGGAATCATAAGCACCGTCGAGTGGGGAACGAGAGATGAGCTTGCCCCGTCAAGCATGACAACTCCATCGCCCACGGAGCTTTTTAAAAAGCTCTCTCTTTTAAAGAAGAGAGGATGCGAGTTTACCGTTATGGAAGTCTCCTCCCACGGGCTTGAACTTGAAAGGGTAGAACCGATAGAGTTTCACGGAGCAGTTTTCACAAATCTTTCGAGGGATCACCTGGACTTCCACAGGGATATCTATTCTTACTTCCTGGCAAAAGAAAAACTCTTTTTCCGATCCTGCACATCCTCCATAAATGCAGATGATTCCTTCGGAAAAGTCCTTTTGGGCTTAAAAGGAATCTTTCCCGGAAGCCTTGTTTCCTACGGAAAGGAAGGAGATTTCAAGCTCATCTCCTTTTCAAAGGGCTTGCTCCGCTTTGAACTTAACGGAAAAACCTACAAGCTGCCAACAGACTTAAAGGGAGAGTTCAATGCCTACAACATTTTAGCCGCCCTATCACTCCTTGTTGCCATCGGTTTTGATATTGAAGAACTGCTTCCCCTATGGAGAAAAATAAGAGTTCCGGGAAGGCTTGAGGAAGCAGCTCCCGGCGTTTTTATTGACTATGCCCATACCCCCGACGCTCTCGAAAAAGTACTAAAAGCCTTGAGAAAAGAGTCTAAGGGAAGATTAATAACGGTATTCGGCTGTGGAGGGGATAGGGACAGAGGAAAGAGGCCTCAGATGGGAAAGATTGCAGAAGAATTCTCCGACGCCGTTGTAGTTACTTCGGATAACCCCAGGAGCGAACCTCCGGAGAGAATTGCCGAAGAAATTCTTTCCGGCATGAAAGAGGCTGAAAAGGCAGTAGTAATTTTGGACAGAGAAGAGGCAATAAAGCACGCCCTCAGAATCAAGAAAGAAGGAGACACAGTTCTTATCGCCGGCAAAGGCCACGAAACGTATCAGGAAATTAAGGGCGTTAAATACCACTTCAACGACAGGAAAGTTGTGGAGCAGTTTTATGGAAACCGATAAGCTCTTAAAAATCACCGGAGGAAAGCTGATAGGGAGTTTTAACCCTTTTTCCGGTTTTTCCTTTGATTCAAGGGAAATCAAAGGAGGAGAAATTTTCATTGCACTCAAGGGCAAGAGGGACGGACACGACTTTATCTCAGACGCTTTCGAGAAGGGAGCTTCAGGCGCCATCGCGTCAAGGGAAGCAAACCTTCCCTCCGGCAAGTTCTTAATCATCGTCAACGACACATTTGAAGCCTATCGGAAAATAGCCCGCTCAAAGAGGAACTTGTTCTCAGGAAACCTCGTTGCAGTTACAGGAAGCGTAGGGAAAACAACAACGAAAGAGCTTCTCCACCACCTCTTTTCCCCCCACCTTTCCGTTTACAGGAACCTTAAAAGCTACAACAACATGCTCGGAGTAGTCCACACCCTCGCAAACCTTCCCGAAAACACCAGCCTGTACGTCCAGGAAGTGGGAACAAACTCTTACGGAGAAGTTACTGAAATTGCCCAACTCCTGAAACCCGACATATCCGTAGTAACAGCAGTAGAGATAGCTCACACAGCGGGATTCTCTTCCCTCGATGAACTTGTAAGAGAAAAGCTCTCAATCACCGAGGGAGTTCAGGTTGCAGTAGTTCCGGAGAAGTTCCGCCATCTTTCCCGCGGAAAAGAGACTATCACTTTCGGCCCCGAAGGGGACGTTAAACTTCTGAACTTCAGCTTCAGTCATCGGGGAGCAGAATTTACAGTTTCACTCTTCGGAAAGGAAATCCTCCTCCGCACTAAAGTTCCGGGATATTCCGTAATAAATGCAACCCTGATCGCACTGGCCGTTTCCGAAGTTCTCGGAATAAACCTCAAAGACTTCAGCGAAAGGCTCCTGAGCTTCTCCCCTCCATCAATGAGATGCCAAGTCTACAACCTCAAGAATGGAGTACTGCTGATAGAAGACTGCTACAACGCTAATCCCGCGTCCATGAAAAATGCAGTTGACATTCTCGCCGTAAGTCCGGGAAAGAGAGTAGCAGTCCTGGGGGAAATGCTTGAACTGGGAAAACTTTCCAAAGAAGAACACGAAAAGCTCGGGAAGTATCTGGTAAAGAAAGGAATTAATGTGTTGATTTCTTACGGTAAGGAAATGGAAGCGACATACAAAAACTTCAAAGGAGAAAAGTTTTTCTTTACAGACCGGAAGGAATTTGTTAACTTTATTTGCGAATACGACTTTTCCGAAAGCTCCGTTCTTATTAAAGGTTCTCGGAGCAACAGGCTGGAAGAGGTAGCAAAAATAATAAAAACGAGGTACGGCACTTGAGAGTTGCAGTTATTTTCGGAGGTCCTTCTCCAGAAGCAGAAGTATCAAGGAAAAGTGCGGAGAGCGTAATCTCCGCCCTTAAGAGGCTCGGACACGAAGTCTTCCCCGTCGAACTTGACCGCAACCTTCCGAGAAAGATAGAGGAAATTAAACCGGATAAAGTATTCTTAGCCCTCCACGGTTCCCCTGGAGAAGACGGAACTGTTCAGGGACTCCTGGAGGTAATGGGTTACCCCTACACAGGGTGCGGTGTCCTCCAAAGTTCTCTCCTAATGGATAAAGACCTGACGAAAAGAGTCCTTAAGAGTTACGGAATACCCGTTCCCGCCGGCATAACCCTGTTTAGGGGGGACGAAATCCCGCCCGTAGAATTTCCGTGTATAGTAAAACCCTGCCGGACAGGCTCAAGCGTAGGCGTTTCTCTTGTTAAATCACCAGAAGCATTTGCAGAAGCGCTGAAAAGAGCTTTCGAATTTGACAGCAAGGTACTGATTGAAGAACTCCTTGAAGGAAAAGAACTTACCGTTGCTGTTCTCAACGGAAAGGCTTTACCGCCGGTGGAGATAATTCCGGCAGGAGAGTTCTACGACTACTCCTCAAAGTATGAGGACAACAAAACGCGCTATGAAGTCCCGGCTCAGCTACCGGAAAAGCTTGAGAAAAAGCTCAGGAAAATCGCAGAAAGGGTTTACAAAGTCCTCGAGTGCAGAGGTGCCGTAAGAGTCGATTTTAAATTGGACAAGTACTCTTCACCTTATGTCCTTGAGGTTAATACAATCCCCGGCCTCACGGAAAGGAGCTTATTACCAAAGGCAGCAGCAGCAGCAGGTATAACTTTCGAAAAGTTAATAGAAAGGATGCTTGAAGGGTGAAGCGCGTTGCACTTTTCATAACGTTACTCCTCTTTGTAGTGTTTACAACTTACGGGCTCCTCAAAGCTCCCCAAAAAGTCGGTCAGGTAGAGCTGGTGGTAGAGGGAGGAAAGGGAAAATGGAAAGAAAAAATAAGCGAGCGCGTTCTATCACTGATAATTCCCGATCAAACCGTCGATCCCGAAACAATCAAGGAGTGGGAAAGCATCATTAAGGAACTTCCCTGGGTAAGAGAGTGCAAAGTCAGTGCTTCCGGATCAAAAATAACGGTTAAAGTAAAGGAGGAGGTTCCTTCCTTCTCAATTTGCTATAAAAACCGGTGTTTCCTGCTGGGAGAGAACGGGTTTGTCCTTGATGAACTAAAATCAAAACCCAACTCCATACCTGTTTACTACTATAAAGGAAAAACACCGCCGTTTCGATTAGAAAATGGCTTCCTTAAACTAAAAAATCTTGTTAAAATTGAATTAGAACTCCTAAGAGGACGGCTGGTGGAATCGGGTTATTCCGAACATCCGGAAATAATACTAACCGACGAAGGAACAATGCTGGTATTCAGAAAAAAGAAAATGGTAGTCTTCCTCGGCATCGATTCAAATGCGTGGAGAAACTTTAAACACTATTCGGAACTCGTTAAAAAACCACATCCGGGACTTTATGATTTCAGGTACAATGATGCCTTAATAGTGGGGAGGAAGCTCTAATGTTAGAACAGAAAGTTTTAACCATAGATCTCGGCACTTCCGAAGTAAGAGTAGCACTCTCAACAGTTGGAACAAAAGAGAGAAACTTCCTGGTTAAAAAAGTGCCTTCAAGGGGAATCAAGGGAGGGAACATCACAAACCCCAGTTCGGCAAAGGATTCCTTAAAGCAGGCGCTGTCAAAGTTAAAGATTGAAGCTCCTTATGCCGTTCCTCTGGATGCATATGTAATCGTTCCCGGCGGTTACGTGCTGAGCTACGAAGTAGAATCAAAAATAGTTTTTCCCGGTATGAAAACCGTATCCTACAACGACGTCAACGCAGTGAAAAATAAGGCAAAGGACGAACTCCTCAAAAGGCTGGGACAGACCATCAGAATGCACTACGATGTCCTCCACATCATCCCACAGGAATTTATAGTGGGGAACGTGGGCGGAATACAGAATCCGATAGGTCACAACGGCGAAGAACTTACTATGAAAGCATTTGTAGTTCTCGCCACAAAATCCTACATGGCAACCGTTAGCAACCTCTTAAAGGAAGTCGGACTGAGGTTAAAGGGAGGAGTTCTCCAGTCGCTTGCCGCGTTTTACGCCATAAGGGATGAAAAGAACTACTACAACAATAACCTGTTTATATACTCGGGAGCCAGAAACACCGAAGTTTTATACTTCAAGGAGGATAAACCGATTCTTCTTAGACACCTTCCCTTCGGAACGGAAGACCTGCTATCACACTTAATACAGAAGTTGAAGGTCGGAAGAAAAGAAGCAGAAAGGCTTTACCTGGAATACGGAAGTGCTTATGCTTTCAGCGTCAGCAAGGAGGAGATTGTCCCCGTTAACCTCGGAAGTAAAGTTCTGAAAGTTCCAAGGCTCCTAATAGCTGCTCTGATACACGAAAAGCTCAAGGGATTGTTCAAGGATATCAAGGAAAAATTGAACAGCAAAGACTCGGCACTTCTTTCAAACCTGAACAGGGTTTACCTGTGCGGAGGACTTGCAAAGCTTAAAGACATTGAACTGCTTGCCGAAAAGGCTTTTAAAGCTCCGATAATTGTTCCGGAAATAAAGGAAAGCGGTGTTGACGATATCACCTTAGCCCCTATACTTGGAGTAACAAGGTATGTCGATTCCCTAATGGACAGGGAAAGGCTAACCGATGTCAGGGAAGACCTGAGCAAAAGCCATGAAAGGAACAGGGGCTTTTTCTCCGGAATTTTAAGGTTTATTTTAGACCTAATTTAGTTAGGGAGGCGTCATGTTCGACATAGCCGATGACATATTTCAGGGACCGGTGATAAAAGTAATAGGCGTCGGAGGCGGCGGCGGAAACGCGGTCTCCAGAATGTACGAAAGGGGAATAGAGGGTGTGGAATTCATCGCCATAAATACCGATGCCCAGGTTCTCTCAAAACTTAACATCCCCGTAAAGGTTCAGATAGGAGAAAAGCTTACAAAAGGCCTCGGGGCAGGAGGAAAACCTGAAATCGGTGAACAGGCAGCCCTCGAGGATGAACCGAAAATAAGGGAAGTCCTTGAGAACTCCGATATGGTCTTTATAACCGCCGGCATGGGAGGCGGTACGGGTACCGGGGCTGCTCCCATCGTTGCAAAGATTGCAAAGGATATGGGAATTTTGACCGTCGGAGTGGTTACAAGGCCTTTCGACTTCGAAGGAAGGAGAAGGCAGGAGTTTGCCGAAGCAGGAATCAGGAGGCTTAAGGAGTTTGTCGATACTCTTATGGTTGTTCCTAACCAAAAGCTCCTAACAGTAGCTCCAAAAGATATGAACATACTTAACGCCTTTAAGCTTGCCGATAACGTTCTTTACCAGGCAGTTAAGGGAATAACTGAGGTTATAACAAGGCCCGGACTTATCAACCTCGACTTTGCCGACGTTAAAACCGTAATGCACAGCGGGGGGTATGCCCTTATCGGCATAGGAGAAGCAGGAGGAGAGGACAGGGCACTGACGGCAGCGAGGAAAGCAATAGACAATCCCCTGCTCGAGAATGTTCAGGTAGAAGGGGCAAGCAGAATACTCGTTAACATTAGCGGAGGCAACGATTTAACACTTGATGAGGCTTACGCCGCGGCAGGGCTCATAAAAGAGAGGGCTAAGCGGGACGATACAAACTTCTTCTTCGGCGTTACGATAAATGAAGAGCTTGAGGGATCCATAGAGGTAACGGTTATAGCCACGGGGTTTGATGAAAAGGGAAGGCCTGCAATGACCGGATTTACCTCTTCAGTTTCTTCCCTTCCTACAACACCTTTCCAGACAAGCAGTGCCACCGACGAACTCGACATAGATATTAACAAAATCCTGGAACAGCTAAAGGAGGAGGAGTAAACCGGAAGTCAGCAACTGCGCGCTATTTCCGTCAGCACTTTAGAAAGGCTAACTAAGTCCTCCTCCGTATGGTTTGCCGTCACGGTTATTCTGAGCCTGCTCTGCTTTACAGTCGGCGGCCTTACGGCAGGAACCCAAAATCCTCTTTCCTTGAGGGCTTTTGACATTAACACGGCCGCTTCTTCGCTGTCTACCAAGAAGGGAAAGATCGCAGAGCGGCTCTCAACTCCCAACATCTTCCCAAAGTCCTTAACCAGCTTACTAAGGCGTTCCATTCTGTCCGGCACTTTTTCCAAGTTCTTTAGGGTCTGGCACGCAATTGAAGGGGGAAGGGCAGTAGTGTAAATAAAGCTCCTACATCTGTTTATAAGGTACTCTCTCATAAGTGAAGTTCCACAAGCAAAAGCTCCGAAAGTGCCGAGTGCTTTTCCCAAAGTCCCGATTATTACTGTTCTCTCATCGGGTTCTAAACCGAAAAGTTCCAAAGAAGACCAACCCACGACTCCTGTCGCGTGGGCATCATCTATTAAAAGAACTGCATCATACTTCTCCTTAAGCTCAAAAAGCTTATCAAGAGGCGCTATATCCCCGTCCATACTGAAAACGGAGTCCGTTACTATCAAGCATCTTCGGTAATCTCTTCGGTGTTTTTTTAGAAGCTCCTCTAAGTGATCAGCACTGCAGTGCTCGTAGATCTTCACATCTGCCCGGGAAAGCCTGCATCCATCTATTATGGATGCGTGGTTTAAACTATCCGAAAGTATCAAGTCTCCTCTTCCTACAAGGGATGAAATCACGCCAAGATTTGCCATATAACCTGTTGAAAAAAGCAGGGATTCTTCAGTTTTCTTTACTTCGGCGAGTCGCCTTTCGAGTTCACGGTGCACTTTGAAGTTACCGCAGATAAGCCTTGAAGCTCCGCTTCCCGCTCCCCACTTTTCGAAACACTCTGGATCTGCTTCTTTTGCCAATCCCAAGTAGTCATTCGAAGAGAAATTTATAAGTTTTTTTCCATCAACAGAAATTAGTCTACCCTGCGGAGTTTCTAACTCTACAAGCTCCCTGTAAAGATCCCGCGCTTTTATCTCCTCTAAAGTCCTTATTATCCATTCCATCTCACTGGTTCAGCTTATACTTGTTAAGCTTCCTGTACAGATTTGATATGTCAATCTCCATAAAACTGGCAGCCTTTTTCAAATCTCCATTAAACCTTTTCAACACTTCTTTAATATAGTCCACTTCAAAAGCCTCCTTTGCCTTTTTAAGGGGAAGCTTGGCGTATTCTTTTATAGAACTTTCATTTCTGTTTTTCTGAACTTTCACTTCCTCGAGAACAGAAAGGAGATCATCGTACTTTATCGGTTTTTCCAAGAAATCAAAAGCTCCGAGCTTCATAGCCCTCACCGCAGTTTCAACCGTTCCGTGACCAGAAACAATTACAACCGCCAGTTTTCCTGTAAGTCCACTATCGCTAAGCTCTTCCAGAACCCTCATCCCGGAAATTCCAGGAAGGAAAAGGTCAAGAATTAGGATATCGGGATTGATTTCCTTTATCCTTTCCATAACTTTAGTCCCGGATTCCTCGGTAAAGACCTCAAAGCCTTCGTCTTCAAGAATCTCCTTCAAGGTCTCTCTTATCGTCCTCTCATCATCAACTATCAGAACTTTCATCGTTAACCTTCGGTTTAATCTGAATTACCTTGGCATTGAAAAGCTCAACCAGCTTATTTATTACTTTATCAGAATCAGAAGAAATACTTTTCCTGCCGACAACCCTTTCCTCGAACTTCGGAATTTCCAGTGAAACTCTCTTTCCAAACCTTTCCTGAAGCTGCTTTAACCTTTTTGACAGGACTTTATAGCAAGTTTCGTTCTTAGGATATATTCTGACTTCTTCTTCACTCTCCTCTATCCTTTCTGCGTAAGTTTTGACCGGATCGTAGTTTTCAGTTTTTTTTTCTGTTCCTCGGGGAAGCTCCGGCTTTACACCCGATCTTAAAATCTCTTCCAGCTTTTTAACTTCTCTAAAGTAAGAAAGACTATACAAAGAAAATAAAAGAACGGTATACGGATAAGGATGCTTCACTAAATCCTCATATCCCTTTGAAAGAAGTTTAAAGGCCGCAATCATCTCCTCTTCGGAAAAATTTGAAGCTCTTAAGAATTCCTTTTCTACAAAATTCAAAAGCTGTTTGGAAATAAAGACCGGGTTATAACCGCTTCCTTCAAGATTTGAAAGCTTTTCTTTAAGCTTTTCTTTTTCACCCTCAAATCCAAGCTCAAGCAGTTCCCTCAGATCCCTTCCTGTTAGAACTCCCAAAAATTCAGAAACCAAACCAGCAGTTACCTTTCCCTCCCCGAGGGCTATTGACTGATCAAGGAGACTTTCTGCATCCCTCATACATCCTTCAGAAGCAACGGCAATAAGCTCCAAAGCCTCTCTTTCAAACTCCACTCCTTCCTTTTTGCAGATTTGCGACAAGGTTTCCACTATTTGCTCTTGAGGAATTTTCCTAAAGATGAATTTCTGACAGCGGGAAAGAATGGTAGGAGGTATCTTATCTATTTCCGTAGTCGCAAGGATAAACACAACGTGATTTGGAGGTTCCTCCAGAGTTTTCAAAAGGGCATTAAACGCTTCCCTCGTAAGCATGTGGAATTCATCAATTATGTAGACTTTTCTCTTTCCCTTTGCCGGAGAGTAATGAACAGATTCCCTAAGCTCCCTAATCTGGTCAATTCCTCTATTGGTGGCTGCGTCTATTTCTATTACATCGGGATGAGATCCCTTTGCTATCTCGATACAGTGAGGACAAGCGTTACAAGGTTCCCCCTCTGACGGATTTTCACAATTAAGGGCCTTTGCCACTATCCGGGCAGTTGTCGTCTTACCAACCCCCCTGGGACCTGCAAATATGTATGCGTGGGCAAATCTTCCACTCTTTATTGCGTTCTTTAAGGTTTCTGTTATAAACTCCTGCCCCGTTACTTCAGAAAACTTCTGAGGTCTATACTTCCTGGGAATAGCTGTGTATGCCATTTTCTCCTTCAGCTCTTTTATTTCCAGCAATTATAATAAGCCGAAAAGAACTTCCTTACCAGTTTGAAGTGATCAGGAGCAAACATAAACCTCCTCTCCCTATACATCTTAAACACTACCATCTTTACTGCATCGTTAAAGAGAAACCACACAACTTCATCATTTTGCCTCCCTTGTGAGATTGTCTGATCTGTCGCTTCAGTTATTCAGTGATTTAAGGAAGTCGTGGCAGAGGGCTTACAAGTATGAATGTCTCTATTCGCGGGAAATTAGCTCTTCCAAAAACGTTAAGTAAGTCAGCAGAGACTGAGTTAAGTATTACAACAGAGAAGTTGCATCAAGCACTTGGGTACAAAACGCCTGATGAGGTTTACTTTGGAAAGAGGACATTAACTAAGGATGGCAAAATAGTGATGCAGAAATAGAGATACACTTCAGTGCTAGAATATATTTCAATAAAAGGAGTTGCTTTGATATCAAACTCTGGCAAGACACGTGTGTTTTTCCAAATCTTTCATTTCTTTATCTTTCCAGTGTTCATAGGAATCATTGGTGGATTTTCAGCTCTACTTTTCCGCTTTCTCATTCACATTTTTTCGAAGTTATTTGTCCTACACTTTTCACCGATTCACTATCCGTTTTTAATGCCTGTTCTTTTTCTTACAACATCTTGGATTGCAAAAACTCTCCTGGTCTCTCCCGAAAATGTTACGATCGATGAAATTTCAAGGCGAATAGCTCTTAGTAAAGGTGGATTTAATCCCAAAAAAGGTCTTTTAATCCTTACTTTAACCTCCTTCAACATCGGTTTTGGAGTTCCTGTCGGAAGAGAAGGCCCTATTGCAAAGTTAGGTGGAGTTCTATCAGAACTTTTCTTTAAGATTTTCAGGGTTGACAGGATCCATCTTCCCATTTACCTGACATCAGGTATCAGTTCTGCCATAGCAGCCACCTTTAACGCTCCTGTTGCAGGAGTTCTTTTTGGTATTGAAATAATACTTGGTAAAATTAATACTTACATACTTATCCCTTTAATAATCTCCTGTGGAACGGCTTCAATAGTTGCAAGGCATTTCATCGGAAATTTTACGGCTTTTGTAGTTCCTCACTTATCTTGGAATGAAAATTACCTCATCTGGTATCCAGCAGCAGCTCTTGTCTTTGCTATTGTCTCTCTTTTTTTTACTGGAGGAATTAGGTTTCTAGAGTTGCTTAGGATTAGGTTAAGGCACAGCCAGAACTACGTTATTTTCTTTTTAGGATCCCTGGTAGGACTTCTGCTTTATCTTTTCCCTGCAGCCGCCGGTGTTGGTTATAGCAGGATTACCGAACTTTTCCAGGGGAAATACCTCCCAAGTGAAGCCTTTGAGATAAGCCTTGCAAAGCTTCTCTCTTCTGTTCTCTCATTTGGTGCTGGAATTTTTGGCGGGTACATGGCTCCGTCACTATTTCTCGGTTCTTTCTTCGGCTATGCCTTCGGAAGTCTGACTGAACTTGATCCCAGGGTATTTGCCCTTGTAGGAGCTGTCGCTGTTCTTTCCGGAGTATCGAAAGCACCTTTCCGCTCTTCACTAATAGTTGTAGAACTTACCCACAGTTATCAGCTTGTTGTTCCAATTCTCCTTTCATCCGCCCTTACAAGTTACCTTGTTTCTTTCTTTAAGGAAATTCACTTTCTTAAACGCTCACTGTTTCATAAAGGAATAGACATTGAACATCTTTATCTGAAAAGAAAACTGGAAAACTTCTCGGTTTCTCAATTTATAGTTAAAATAAAACCCGTTTCTGAGAAAGAAAGCCTAAAGCGCGTTAGAGAAAGGCTTCTAAAAGAAAATGTTAGATACCTACCAGTGGTAGATTCTCTTTTAAGACAAAAGTTGGTTGGTATTGTCTCTTTAAGAGATTTAAGATTGGCAACTCTTTATAACAAAGAAAACTTAAAGGTAGGTGAATTGATGACTCCAGATCCGTTTGTTCTATACCAGGACTCTTCCCCAGAAGAAATCCTGAAAGCTATTGCACTTCTTGATGCCAATCTGATTCCAGTAGTTGAGAAAGACGGACGGTATATTGGAATGTTCAGCGTTGACGGTTTCCTGCGACACATAACTTTGTAGTAGAATTTTCCTACCAATTTCGGGGGTGAAAGATGCTTTTTAAGAAGCCTCAAGTTGCCTTCTACCCTTTCATGGTGTTAAGGGACGACTACAAATGTATTCGCTGCAAGTCCTGTGTTGATCAGTGCTCTTTCGATGCTACCTACTACGACGAAGACCTGGACATGGTATTGAACAGACACGAGAACTGCGTTAACTGTAAAAGATGTGAAGCCTTCTGTCCCACCGATGCAATAAAGGTTATAAAGAATCCTTCTACTTTCCATCCAGATGCAAACTGGACTGCCGAGGCTTTAAGGGACATTCACACCCAGATGCTGACCGGTGCTGTTATCCTTACTTCTACCGGAAATGACAAACCTATAAGGAACTACTTTGACCACCTTTTGCTCGACGCCTGTCAGGTTACAAACCCTCCCATCGATCCATTAAGAGAGCCTATGGAGTTAAAAACGTTTATTGGAAGAAAAAGCGATCAGCTGGAGTTCGATGAAGACGGTATTTCCATAAAAACAACCATAGGAAAACAGTTAGAACTTGAAATACCGGTTCTCTTTTCCGCTATGTCCTACGGTTCGATAAACCTTAACCTTCAGAAAGCAATGGCAAGAGCTGCAAAGGAGTTCGGAACTTACTGGAACACAGGAGAAGGAGGATTGCATAAATCACTAAGGGAGTTTAAAGACTGCACGATTGTTCAGGTTGCATCTGGGCGTTTCGGTGTTGACCTCGAATACCTTGAAACATCTGCTGCTATAGAGATAAAAATCGGTCAGGGAGCAAAGCCCGGAATAGGCGGACACCTACCCGGAGAAAAGGTCAACGAGGGAATTGCAGAAACGAGGATGATACCGGTCGGTTCCGATGCTATTTCTCCCGCTCCCCACCACGACATCTATTCCATAGAAGACCTTAGACAGCTTATCTATGCTCTTAAAGAAGCTACCAACTACGAAAAGCCCGTCTTTGTCAAAATTGCTGCAGTTCATAACGTTGCCGCAATTGCCTGCGGTATAGCCCACGCAGGAGCTGACGCCGTTGTGATTGACGGCGTCCGCGGAGGAACAGGAGCAACTCCTAAGTCCTTGAGAGATCATGTTGGAATACCTATAGAACTCGCTATTGCTGCTGTTGACGATAGGTTGAGAAAGGAGGGACTTAGAAACGAGGTATCTCTGATAGCGGCCGGTGGTTTCAGGAATGCCGTTGACGTCCTGAAGGCAATAGCCCTCGGAGCTGATGCCGTTTACATAGGAACTGTGGCAAAGATTGCTGCCGGCTGTACTCAGTGTCAGCAGTGTCACACAGGAAGGTGTGCCTGGGGAATAACTACAAACGATCCAAAGCTGGCAAAAAGACTTAATCCCGATATCGTTGCTGAAAACCTTTACAACCTTCTCAGGGCCTGGGCCCACGACATCAAGGAATTACTGGGAGCTATGGGAATAAACGCTATTGAAAGCATAAAAGGTAACAGATTGAGGCTCAGAAGCTGGGGACTAACAGAACAGGAAAACAAAATCCTCGGCGTTCTGCCGGCCGGAATGTAGGAGAGGTGGAAATGTCCGGAAAGAAAAGAAAGCTTATGAAAGTCTATCCCATAGAGGAAAACTGCATTTCCTGTCGCTACTGTGAGGTGGCCTGTACGATGGTTCACAGCAAGAGCAAAGACCCCGTTAAGGCCTACAAACTCGAGAACCTCCTTCCCCGTGCAACGGTTGAAGTTAAGGGTGCCGTTTCTCTCTCCCTCATGTGCCGCCACTGCAAGCACCCCTTTTGTTTTGACTCGTGCATATCAGGAGCAATTCAGGTTGACGAAAAGGGACAAGTTCACCTTGACGAAGAAAAGTGCGTAGGCTGCTGGAACTGCGTTCTGGTGTGCCCCTTCGGAGCGGCGCACCCCTACATAAGGGAGGAGAAAAGGCACTCCTTTAAGTGCGACCTCTGCGGAGACAGGGGCTTCCCTGCCTGCGTTGAGGCGTGTCCTAATAAAGCTCTCGTTTATGACTACGAAAGGTAAAAAGTGAGGGGTGATTTATGAAGTACGTCATAGTCGGAAACAGCGCTGCAGCAGTAGGGTGTATAACCGGAATAAGGAAGGTTGATAAAAAATCTCCAATAACTGTAATTTCCTATGAGACTTCCTGTTATTCAAAACCGATGATTGCCGACGTTCTTGTGAACATTCCTCAAGAGAAGTTAATCTACCGGGATGAGAAGTTCTTTGAAGAAAACAACGTTGAACTGATTCTGGGACAAAAGGCAGTAAAGGTAAACACCGATTCAAAAGCAGTAGTTCTTGACTCAAACGAGCTTGTTCCCTACGACAAGCTCCTCATTTCTACCGGAGGAAAGCCTTTTATTCCGCCAATTCCCGGAATTGAGAAGAGAGGTGTTTTTACCTTTACAGAGCTTGCCTCTGCCTTTGCCTTTAAGAACTACCTGAAAGAAAAAGGGGCAGAAGAGGTAGTCGTAATAGGTTCCGGTTTTATAGGCCTTGAGGTAGCTTATTTCCTGAGAGAATTGGGAATAAAAGTTAAGGTTGTTGAGCTTCTCAACAGAGTTCTCGGAAGGGCAATGGACGAAAGGGGATCCGAAATTGTTGAATCCCTTATGAGAGAAAAAGGTGTTGAATTTATATTTGGAAATACAGTCGAAGAGGTGTTAGGAGACAAGGAAGTTTCCAGCGTAAGGCTTAAAAGCGGAGAAACTATAAAAGCCGATGCCGTTGTTGTCGCAATAGGAGTAAGACCGAACACTGAACTTGCGGAAACTGCAGGAATGAAAATTAACCAAGGAATTGTTACTTCCGACAGGATGGAGACATCGGTCGAGAACATCTATGCTGCCGGTGACTGTATAGAATGTCTTGACATAACTGACGGAAAAAGAAAGCCAATCCCCTTGTTTCCTCTTGCCTTTGAACAGGGCTTTGTCGCCGGTCTCAACATGGCGGGTAAGAGAATGAAATATCTGGGCGGAATTCCCCTTAACTCCCTTAAATTCCTACCGGTCCCCGTTCTTAATGCTGGAACTGTTTCCCCACCCGATAATTCATACGAAGTCATTGTCAACGACCAGTTTGATAAAAGGGGATATTACAGAAAGGCTGTTATCAAGGATAACAGGCTCGTCGGCTTTGTTGCAATCGGTGAAATTGACAGGGTGGGAATACTTACAAACCTCATAAGGCAAAAAATTGACGTCTCCGATTTTAAAGAGAGACTCGTTTCCCTCGATTTTGGCCTTGTCGATCTTCCCAAGTGGTGGAGAGAAGAGAAACTCAAAGAGGACAGGACAGCTTACAAAGACTGGAGGGCTGTGTAATGGGTTGTTATTCTGAAATGTCCGGCTGTGGACTTGCAGGGATAGTTAACAGGGATGCAAAGCCGATATCGGGGAAGTTTATATATGATTCTATTACCTCTATGAAAGAGCGCGGCAACGGAATGGGAGCCGGGTATGCTGCTTACGGCATATACCCGGAAATGGCTGACTACTACGCTTTTCACGTGATGCTCGATGACATAGACTGCGAATCGGAAGTGAACACCGTTCTCGGACGCTCTTTCAGAATAGTAAAGAGTGAAATAATACCTACAAAACCCGTTCCCTCCCTTTATAAGAAGACAAAGCCTCCCGTTTTCTACCGATACTTTGTTGAACCAAGAGAAGACGCAAGGCTTCCCATGGAGTCGGAAGAAGACCTGGTTGTTAGGGTGGTGATGACAATTAATGACAAGGTAAAAGGAGCTTACGTAATTTCCAGCGGTAAAAATATGGGGGCTTTTAAGGGAGTCGGACACCCTGATGAAATCGGAGACTTCTTCGAGATAAAGGAATACAAAGGCTACATCTGGCTTGCCCATACAAGATTTCCCACCAATACTCCCGGATGGTGGGGCGGTGCCCATCCGTTTACTCTTCTCGATTGGGCTATAGTCCATAATGGTGAAATAACTTCATATGGGACTAATAAGCGTTACGTGGAGATGTTCGGTTACAGATGCACCCTCCTTACCGATACAGAAGTTGCAGCTTACCTTTTTGACCTTCTCTTCAGGAAACACAGGTTACCTATAAGGGCTGTATTTATGGCAATGGCGGCTCCTTTCTGGAAGGATATCGAACATTACAAAAAAACGGGACTCGATAAGCTCTACAAAATGGCGAAGATGATAAGAACAGTTTATGCTCCCGCGATGCTTAACGGTCCTTTTGCCATGCTTTTTGCCTTTAAGGACGGCGTTATCGGGTTTAACGACAGGATAAAACTCAGGCCCTTCGTTGCAGCAGAGAAGGGCAATACTGTTTACATGGCCAGTGAAGAATCGGCAATAAGGGTAATTTGCGAAGAGCCCGACAGGGTGTGGATGCCCAAAGCCGGTGAACCGGTTATAGCACTTCTTAATCACTGTAAAGAAGAAGACATTTGCTATCCTGCTTAGGGGAGAAAAGATGGAAGTAAAAAAGATTTCTGACGGAATTTTCGAGATAACCTGCGGAACAACCCATTACAGGGAAGTAAACAGAAAGGTTAAAGAGCTTGTCGCTAAAGGTGCCGAAAAAATCATCCTCAAAAGCGTTTACGGCCAGAGGTACATAGGAACCGGAATAAAAGGGAAAGTTAAGATTGAAGTTTACGGTACCGCGGGTAACGACCTGGGAATATTCCTCTACGGCCCAGAGATAGAAGTTTTCGGAAATGCCCAGGACGGTGTAGGAAACACGATGAGAGACGGAAAGATAATCGTAAGGGGGCACGCAGGGGACGTCTGCGGCTACGGAATGAGAGGAGGAAAGGTTTACATAGAAGGAGATGTCGGCTACCGGGTCGGAATCCACATGAAGGGTTACAAAAACCTCGTTCCTACCTTCATAGTCGGAGGAAAGGCCGGAAACTTTTTCGGCGAGTACATGGCCGGAGGAATTCTGATTCTACTGGGGCTTAACAAAAAGCCCGGAGAGGATATAGTGGGGGACTACTGTGCCACCGGAATGCACGGCGGAGTTATTTTCGTCAGGGGAGAAGTTCCGCAGAGATATTTGGGCAAAGAGGTTAAAGTATTTGAACCCACGTCAGAAGATATGAAACTCCTGACAAATGAACTTAAGGGCTTTTCTGAAGCCTTCAATATTCCCGTTGAAGAAATCTTAAGCGAGCCCTTTACGAAAATAGTTCCCGTCAGTGCAAGACCCTATGGCCGTATGTACGCCCACCGCTGGGGAATTGCAAGCGGGTTGATTAAATGATATATAGACTCCCCGCGCATTACGGAGCACTACCTATTCGAGTGCGCTTTTTCAACTCCCCTGTAGGGAGTTACGCGGGGATAATTCCCGAGTTTACTTTTAGGGTAAGCTTGAAATCAAGGAACATCGGTGTTTATTTAGACCTTTTAGACTTCAGCAACCTTTGGATATACCTTTCTGGAAAGCTTGAAATAGACCCTGAGAAGAGAAAACTAAAAAACTACGGTCTTTTTCCAGTAAGCAGTTATGTTCGTTACATTAAAGCTAAAGCTTCCAAAAACTCAAAAAGAAGGATTTGATACAGAAAGAAGGTTTGATTAGAATTGAATCCAACAGTGAAGACATTTCTTTAAGAGTTAAAATTATTAACTCAGGAGGATAAGCCTTGTACAACTACCCCGACGAGAAGGGAAAGTACGGAGTTTTTGGGGGCAAGTACGTTCCTGAAACCCTTATGGCAGCCCTTTCTGAGCTGGAAGAGCAGTACCTTAAGATAAAAGAAGACGAGGAATTTCAGAGGGAATTCAGGGAGCTTCTCAAAACCTACGTAGGCCGCCCCACTCCCCTGCAGTTTGCTGAAGGCTTTTCCCGCTATCTGGGAAACGACATTAAGGTCTACCTTAAGAGAGAAGACCTCAACCACACCGGAGCCCACAAAATTAATAATGCCCTCGGTCAAGCTCTTCTCGCCAAAAGAATGGGAAAAAAGAGGATTATCGCCGAAACGGGAGCCGGACAGCATGGCGTTGCTACGGCTACCGCCTGTGCCTTTTTAGGCCTCGAGTGCGTAGTCTATATGGGTGAAGAGGACGTCTACAGACAGGCATTAAACGTTTTCAGAATGGAACTTCTCGGCGCAAAGGTTGAGGTAGTAAAAAGCGGAAGCAGAACCCTCAAAGATGCGGTTAATGAAGCTATAAGAGATTGGGTTACAAATGTCAGAACAACACATTACATAATAGGTTCTGCCGTAGGCCCTCATCCCTATCCCATGATAGTCCGCGATTTCCAGTCTGTTATCGGTAAAGAGGCAAGAGAACAGATACTTGAAGCCGAAGGAAAGTTGCCCGATGTTATCGTTGCATGCGTCGGTGGAGGAAGTAACGCCATAGGCATTTTCTATCCTTTTGTCGAAGATAAAGAAGTGGAATTTGTAGGAGTAGAAGCAGGAGGTTACGGCCTCGACACCGACAAACACGCAGCAACCCTGTGTAAAGGGAAAGTTGGCGTTTTTCACGGAGCAAAGAGCTACCTGCTTCAGGACGAAGACGGACAGGTTACACCCACGCATTCAGTTTCAGCCGGTCTTGATTATCCTGGAGTAGGGCCGGAACATTCCTTCTTCAAGGAGATCGGAAGGGCAAAATATACGGCAGTAACAGATGAAGAAGCAATTGAGGCCTTCCAGGTTCTTTCAAGAACAGAAGGAATAATACCCGCCCTTGAAAGCTCCCACGCAGTTGCTTGGGTACTTAAAAACAGGGAAAAGCTTTCAGGAAAAACGGTAATAATCAATCTTTCCGGTAGGGGAGATAAAGACGTAAACCAGATAAGAGACATCTTGGAAGAGAGAAAGGATTTAAGGATATGGTAGACGAAATAACGGGATTGCCTTCAAGAAAATCATTTTTCAACAAGCTCTCCCAAATACCAGAAGGCAAGAAGTTTACAATAGCAGTGTTTGATATTGACGATTTCAGGTTCGTCAACTTTTCTCACGGTTACTCTGTCGGAGATTCAGTACTAAAAGCTATAGCAGGCCACTTCCGCAGGGTCTTTTCAAAATACTTTTCCGACTTTTTTGTGGCCAGAACAGGAGCCAATCAATATTCAACCCTTATTTTTGACGACATACCGATTATAAGAATTGATGAAATTTTTCAAAAACACCTTCACCTGATAGAACTCCGCCTGAGAGATGAGTTTATAAGAATAACAACAAGCGGTGGCGTCAGCAGCGGTATGGGAAGTCCTTACGACGTTTTCCTGCAAGCCGAAGATGCACTCTACTCGGCTAAGTCATCGGGAAAAAACACAATTGTTTTTCACGAAAGCTTTGCTCTCAAAGATAAAGAAAGATTCAGAGAGGTGAGGAAAAAGCTCATACATGCGATAAAGAACAGGAAAATACGTCCGTACTTCCAACCTATTGTCTCTTTGAGAACCGGAGAGATATTCGGATATGAAGTCTTATCCAGAATATTCTACGGAAATGAAATCCTAAGAGGCGATTATGTGTTTTCCGTTGCTGACTCTCTCGCTCTCACTCCGGAAATAGACAAAATCCTTTTTATCCACGCTATTGAATACTTTGGTGACTATAAGCTCTTTTTTAACTTATCGATGAAATACTTCTTTAGAGAACTTAACAACGTCTTCCAGATAGCAAAGAAGTACTCTTTAGACCTTTCAAATGTAATCTTCGAAATAACAGAGTCTCAAAAGCTGATGCAGGAAGGAGCCGCAATAAGCATATTCCAACTTTTCAAGGAATTTAACGCCGGCGTCGCAGTGGATGACTTTGGAGCCGGTTATTCAAACTTCATGTATTTAAAGAAGTTTCCCGCCGATGTTCTCAAAATTGACGGAGCCTTTATAAGAAACGCAAAGAACGACGTAAGAGACTTAACCATTGTAAAATCAATAGTTGAAGTAGGGAAAGTTTTCAGATTGAGAACCTTAGCCGAGTTCATAGAGGATGAAGAAACGTATAGACTTATGAAAAGTATCGGAGTTTCCCTGGGACAGGGATACTTTATAGGAAAGCCCGAACCTGAACCCAGAAAAGTGAAGATAGATATAGATTGAGGGGCACAAGGCCCCTCAACTTTTATTACTCACTTTCCTTTCCCTCTTCGGATTCGTCAGCAGTCTTTATCTCTGCTTGTTTCGGAGGAAGTTCCTCTTTCTTTACCGTAAAGGTAAACTCTCCCTTATCTTTATCGTAGTCTACTATAACAGTATCTCCTTCTTTGACACTGCCTTCGAGAATCTTTACAGAGAGCGGGGTTTCAATCTCTCTTTGAATGGTTCTCCTCAAAGGCCTTGCTCCGAATTCAGGCACATACCCTCTTTTCGCAAGTTCTGTCTTGGCCTCTTCCGTAAGTTCGACCTTAATACCCCTTTCTGCAAGCCTTTGATTGAGCTTAGAGATAAGCAGGTCAACGATCTTCTTAATCTCCTCCTCTGCAAGCGGATGGAAGATAATAATCTCATCAATCCTGTTGAGGAACTCAGGCCTAAATCTCTTTTTCAGCTCGTTCATTATCTGCTCTTTTATCTTGTCGTAGTTCTTTTCGAACTCCTCCTTAGAAAGGTGCATGAGGTATTCTGAACCGACATTGCTGGTCATAATTATGACAGTATTACTGAAGTCAACCGTTCTTCCCTTAGCATCCGTAAGCCTTCCGTCATCGAGAATCTGAAGAAGGATGTTAAAGACATCAGGGTGGGCTTTCTCTATCTCGTCAAGGAGTATAACGCTGTAAGGTTTACGTCTTACGGCTTCCGTAAGCTGCCCTCCTTCTTCGTATCCGACGTATCCCGGAGGTGCACCTATGAGCTTTGAAACGGCATGCTTCTCCATGTATTCGGACATATCGAGCCTGATCATCGCCGTCTCATCACCAAAGAGATACTCTGCAAGGGCTTTTGCAAGTTCCGTTTTACCGACTCCAGTAGGCCCGAGGAAAAGGAAGCTGCCGAGAGGTCTGTTCGGAGGCTGAAGTCCGGCCCTTGCGCGCCTTATTGCCTCGGAGATAGCCTTTATAGCCCTTTCCTGACCAATTACCCTCTTATGGAGTTCTTCCTCCATCCTGAGGAGCTTCTGAACCTCCTCCTCCTGGAGCTTAGAAGCCGGAATTCCCGTCATTTCAGAAATAACCTCTGCTACATCCTCAGCCGTTACTACCGGCAGCTCTTCTCCCTGTTCCCTGCTTTTCTCTATCTTCTCTTCAAGCTCCTTAATCTTTTCTTCTATATCCTTAATCTCCTTCTTGAGCTTCGCAGCTTTGTCAAACTCCTCTTTCTTAACAGCCTCATCAAGCTCAGCCCTCAAGGTATGGAGCTTCTCCTTAAGCTCCGCAAGTTCCGGAGAACTATAAGTTGCCTCTATCTTTTTCCTGGCACAAGCTTCATCAAGAACATCGATGGCTTTATCGGGTAAATACCTTCCCTGTATATATTTCTTAGAAAGCTTAACCGCCGCTTCTATCGCTTCATCGGTAATCTTGACTTTATGGTGCTCCTCAAGCTTCGGACGTAATCCCTTAAGCATCTCAATTGCCGTTTCAATATCCGGCTCGTCAACCCAAACGGGAGCAAATCTCCTCTCAAGGGCAGGGTCTTTCTCTATATACTTTCTAAACTCATCCGTTGTCGTAGCACCGATGACTCTTATTTCTCCTCTTGCAAGAGCCGGTTTCATAATGTTCGCCGCATCCATAGAACCTTCAGCTGCCCCAGCCCCAATGACAGTGTGAAGCTCATCAATAAAGAGAATAATGTTTCCTTCCTCTTTAACTGCATCCAGAACCTGCTTAAGCCTTTCCTCAAACTCTCCCCTGTACTTCGTTCCAGCAACAAGGGCAGCCATGTCAAGAGCAACTATCCTCTTATCCTTCAGGTTTTCTGGAACTTCTCCGTTTGCAATCCGCTGAGCCACTCCCTCAACAATGGCGGTTTTACCAACACCGGCAGGTCCGACGAGTACCGGATTGTTCTTAGTTCTTCTCGAAAGTATCTGAATAACCCTCTTAATTTCGGTCTCCCTATCAATTACGGGATCAAGCTTGCCCTCTTCCGCAAGGCCGGTAAGGTCAATACCGTACTTCCTGAGAACCTCGGGAAGTTGCTTTCCTCCCCTTGCAGCCTTTGCTCCGATTTCTCTGGAAAGTCTGGCTCTGCCTTCCCTGTACTTCTTAACAGCCCTCAAAGCCTCATCCTTCTCAAGTCCGAGCTTAAGAAGTATCCTGTATGCCATTCCTTCGGGAACCTCGTAAAAAGCCAAGAACAAATGCTCAAGGTCAACACTCCTTGCCTTCATCTGTCTTGCAATATCAAGAGCTGCGTCAAAGACCTTCTTCATTGTCGGCGTGATGTAAATCTCCTCGTACCCCGTGTAACCGCTCGGAAGACCGAGCCTTCCAACCCTATCAACCTGCTCCCTTATAAATTTCTTTGCCCTTACCGGGTCAAAACCTGCAAGGGTAAATACGTCGAGAACGGGTGAACCGGGAAGCTCCACCATTGCAAGTAAAAGATGCTCCGTATCAACGTACCTTTCACCGAGCTGTCTCGCTATTTCCTGCGACAGCAGTATTGCATCTTTTGCTCTTCCGCTTAAAACGTCCCAGATGTTCATCTCTCTCCTCCTCTTCAGTTTATTCTCTAAGCAATTCTATAAGTTTTTCCGCATTAAGCTCGTCAAACTCAAGTTCGGAAAGGAGCGAAATTACAGTCTCCTTTGCATGAGCGTCCAAAACCTCAGAAAGGGCTTTAAAAAGCCTTTCGAGATCATCCTCCAGCTTCAGTATAAGGTGAGTTCCTGCAACGTTAACTCCCCTTTCCCTCGTCAGGGAAACAATCCTCTTTACTCTCATGAGATCCCGTTCAGAGTAAAGCCGGGTTCTCCCTTCTGTCCTTGAAGGTTTTATCAACCCCTCACTTTCATAAAACCTGAGGGTTTGGGGGTGAACACCGGCAATCTTGGCCACAATACTTATCATGTAAACCGGAGTATCCTTATCTATCACCGCCCGACCTCCAATATTCTTAGTTATTAAGTTAAACGTATTTAACAGCCTTGTCAACTTTTCTAAAACGAAGTTTTAATCAAGTTGAGTAAAATGTTAACGGCAAAATTATCCAGCACGATTCAAACTCATTTAAATTTCTACTTCACTGCCAAACCCAACCTCAAGTCGGCTATAATTCGCCCATGAAGTGGACAGTAGGAACGCTGGTAAAAAGAGCAACCGAAATTCTCAGGGAAAGGGGAATAAAGTCCGCAAGGCTTGATGCCGAACTTCTCCTTGCCCATTCTCTAAAACTTAAAGATAGAGTTTCCCTTTACGTAAATTTTGAACAACCCCTTACCGATCAAGAAGTAGAAGCCTACAGACAGCTCATCATCAGGAGAGCTAAAGGTGAACCGGTAGCTTACATAACCGGCAAAAAGGAGTTCTTCGGCTTTGAATTTGTAGTGGAAAAAGGAGTTTTAATACCGAGGCCGGAAACGGAAATCCTTGTTGAAGTCGCTTACGAAAGGCTTAAGAAAACCAGCGGATTAAAAGTTATAGACGTGGGAACGGGAAGCGGATGCATCATTCTTACCCTCTGTAAGCTTCTCGGAAAAAGACATGAGTATTACGGAATTGATATTTCGGGAAAAGCCCTAAAAATTGCCGAAATTAATAAGGAAAAGTTGGGCTGCCCTGTTAGCTTTATTAAGAGCAACCTGCTCGAAAAGATTAATTTCCCTATCGATGTCATAGTCTCAAACCCTCCTTACGTCCCCTTAGAAGACAAGAGATTAGAAAAGGAAGTCTTGAAGTTCGAACCGGCCATTGCCCTATTCGGAGGAAAAGACGGCCTTGAAGTTATCAGACGGTTAGTTTTACAATCTTTTGAGAAATTGCGTCCCGGAGGATTTATAGCCCTTGAAGTCGGAGAGGGACAATCTGAAAGGGTCAAGGAAATACTTAAGTCAGCCGGATTCACAGACATCTCTGTTTTTAGAGACTTATCAGGAACAGAAAGAGTTGTTACAGCCGAAAAGGGGAAGGAATGAAAAAGGAAAAAATCGTAATAAGAGGCAGAAAGGAGCTTCACGGAAAAGTCAAAGTCTCAGGCTCTAAAAACGCCGCTCTGCCGATAATCTTTGCATCGATACTCTCCGGAGATCTCGAACTTCACAACGTTCCCGAATTACTCGATATTGAAACTGCTTCAAAACTATTGGAGTATATGGGCTTCTACGTCGAAAGAGGAGATGGAATCCTTAAAGTTCAGGAGCTTTCCGTCAAAACCGAAACACCCTACGAACTTGTAAACAGGATGAGGGCATCAATACTCGTCTTAGGCCCTCTGCTTGCAAGATACGGTAAAGCAAAGGTCTCAATGCCCGGCGGCTGCGCAATAGGCACCCGCCCCGTCGATTTACACCTTAAAGCCCTTTCAAAGCTCGGCGCTGATCTTAGAGTCGATCACGGTTTTATAGTCGGAGAAGCAAAGGGAGGTTTAAGAGGCGCAGAGATAACTTTTGACTTCCCTACTGTGGGAGGAACGGAAAACGCCGTTATGGCAGCCGTCCTCGCTAAAGGTAAAACCGTAATAAGGAATGCAGCCAAAGAACCCGAGATAGTTGACTTAATAAAGGCTTTAAAGCTTGCAGGTGCCGAAATAGAGGGAGAGGGAACTGATACAATAGAAATCAGAGGCGTTGAAGGACTATCCCCCATACTCTATCGAGTTATGCCCGACAGGATTGAGGCAGGTACTTTCCTATCCGCAGTCGCCGTTGCCGGAGGCGAAATAGTAGTTGAAGACTTCCCTTACGAAACGCTGGAAATCGTCATCGATAAGTTCAGAGAAGCGGGACTTAAAGTGGAACAGATTTCTGAAAGGAAAGTCCTGGTGAAAAAAGTCGACAGATTAAAAGCTACTAACGTAGTCACTCAACCTTACCCGGGATTTCCCACAGACATGCAAGCACAGTTTATGGCCGCAATGTGCTTCGCCGAAGGAACGTCGGTAATAGAGGAAACGATTTTTGAAAACAGGATGATGCATGCCCTCGAGCTAAAAAGGCTAGGGGCTAAAATTCACGTGAACGGAACAACTGCTGTTGTAGAAGGAGTAGAAAAGCTCATTGGAGCGAAAGTAAATGCAACGGATTTGAGAGCCAGCGCATCACTGGTTATCGCCGGTCTCGGTGCCGAGAATACAACTGAAGTTTATAAAGTCTTTCACCTTGACAGAGGATATGAAAAACTTGATAAAAAGCTCTCAAATCTCGGAGCCGATATCGAGAGAGTAGAGATCTACGAAGAGGAGAGAGAAGAGGTATGAAGTACTCAGGAATAACTTTTGCTCTGCCCAAAGGAAGATTACTAAAAGAAGCGGTGGATTTTCTTAAAAAGTCGGGGATAGATGCTACCGAAACGCTGAAGGAAACGAGGAAGCTCATTTTTGAAACAGGTAATTACAGATTTATACTGGTAAAACCCATGGACGTTCCCACCTACGTTTACTATGGAACTGCAGATGTAGGAATAGCAGGAAAGGACGTAATAGAAGAAAAGGGGTACGACCTTTACGAACCCCTTGACCTGAAGTTCGGAGAATGCAGGCTGAGCGTTGCCGAACCGGTTAACATCACGGAACCTTACGACCCTGATAGACTCTCATACATAAGGGTAGCCACGAAGTACCCTAAAATCACGGACAGGTACTTCAGGAACAAGGGAATTCACCCGGAAATCATAGTTCTATACGGTTCTGTCGAACTTGCACCCTTAGTGGGCTTATCAGACAGAATTGTTGATCTTGTCCAAACAGGAACAACTTTGAGAGAAAACGGACTCAGAGAGGTGGACGTTATACTTCATTCAACAGCCAGATTAATAGTCAACAGGGCCAGCCTTAAGACGAAATACCGCGCAATAAAACCCATAATCAACAAAATGAGAGAATCCCTTACCCGCAAGGAATAGGTCTCCCCCTAAACGGAGGAAAAATATGAAAGAAAAGGTAAAAGAAATAGTCCAAGCCATAAAAAAGCTCACTCCGAAAAAAAGAAAAATAAAGATAATGAACGTCTGCGGTTCTCACGAACATACAATAACCTATTATGGTCTCCGCTCCCTAATGCCCGAAAATTTAGAGCTCGTTCCCGGACCCGGCTGTCCCGTCTGCGTCTGTTCTGAAAGTGACGTAATAAACGCCATTGAGCTTTCAAAGAGACCGGATACAATCCTCGTAACCTACGGAGACATGCTAAGAGTTCCAACCCGGATAGGATCAATAAGAAGCAACGGCGGGAACTACAGAATGGTAACGGCACCCCACGAAGTAATAAAAATCGCAGAGGAAAACCAAAATAAATTGGTTGTTTTTTTCTCCATCGGCTTTGAAACAACAACAGCTCCGACCGCCGCCATGATAGAAGCGGGCATTCCCGAGAACGTAAAGATCCTAACATCTCAGAAACTAACTCCCGAAATAATGGAAGTCCTCATGAACGACAGCAAAGTGGGGGTGGATGCATTCATAGCTCCAGGTCACGTTTCCGCAATAGTTGGTTCAAATGCCTGGAGAATCTTTCCGGAAAAGTACGGAATACCTACTGTTGTAGCCGGCTTTGAACCCCAGAACCTGCTCTTGGCAATACTAAGAATTCTCTATCAAATAGCAGAAGGAAGGGCCGAAATTGAAAACGTCTATCGAGGCGTTGTCAAACCCGAAGGAAACAGGAAAGCACAGGGGCTGATGTACAAGTACTTCTACAAAACAGCAGTAAACTGGAGAGGAATTGGCTACATTCCTAACTCCGGACTTGAAATCCGCCCGGAGTACAGCGAAATTGACGCTAAAGTCTTCTTTGAACTACCGGAAATTGAGGAAGAAAAAGTTCCCGGATGTATATGCGACAGAATTGTTTTAGGGAAAGCCTACCCGAACGAATGCAAACTCTTCAGCGTTGCCTGTACACCCAGAAACCCTAAAGGACCCTGTATGGTATCAGTAGAAGGTGCTTGTAACATCTGGTATAGGTTCGGAAGAAACGAAAGGTAAAGCCCCGACGTTATGTCGGGGCGAAAATACTACTTCTTATCCTCATCTTCTTTGCCTTTCTTCTTCTCCTCAGGCTCTTTTACGATGATCTTAACTTCTTTCCTTGCAGCCTCGGCTTTCGGAAGTCTTATTTCAAGAATTCCTTTATCGTAATAAGCCTCAATTCCTTCTTCCTTTACCTCAACCGGAAGGGGAATTACCCTCTGGAACTCTCCGTAAAAGGTCTCGCTGAAGAAAACGTTATCTTTCTCCTCCTTCTGCTCCTGCTTCTTAACACCCTTGATGATCAGGTAATTTCCGCGAACCTTAACGTCAATACTGTCCTTATCAAGACCGGGCATCTCAGCCCTTACAACTATCTCATCCGGAGTTTCGTACATTTCAATTCTCGGCTCAAAACCTGCTTCAAAGCCGGGAAATTCTCTGGCAAAGCCTCCAAATCCCCTCATCATCTCAGACATAAGTCTTTCCATTTCCTGAAACTGCCTGAAGATATCCTCAAAAGGATCTCTTCCGAAACCTCTCCTTCCGAAAAATCCTCCAAACATCTCTCCCTCCTTAAAGCTGGTTTTAGTAAATCTCAAATCCTACTTTAGAATTTAGTCCTATCCGGAAGTTTAGCAACTTCAAGAGACACCGAACTTCTTCCTCTTATCCCTTACAAATTTCCGAATAGTCCTAATACCGTGGGCATTAAGGACGTCTTTCTTCTCTACCCACCCCCTCCTGGCCGTTCCAACTCCGAGCTTCATCATCCACATATGATCAACGTGATGGGAATCCGTGCTTATAACGAGCTTCACGCCGTACTTAACGGCCATCCGACAGTGGGCATCCTTCAAGTCGAGCCTGTTGTAGTAGGAGTTAACTTCAAGAGCTGTTCCCGTCTCAGCAGCAGCTTTCATAATCTTCTCAAGATCCAAAGGATACCCTTCTCTTTGGCCAATAACCCTGCCGGTAGGATGGGCAACTGCATTAACATAAGGATTGTTTATCGCTTTCAGAATTCTTTCCGTGTTGTCCTGGGAAAACCGGGAATGAATCGCAGCAACGACGAAATCAAGCTGGGCAAGAATTTCATCGGAATAGTCAAGAGAACCGTCCGGAAGTATATCAACTTCCGTACCCTTAAGTATCTTTATTTTTCCCCTATATTTCTCGTTGAGTTTATCTATCTCGTAGTTACGCCTCTCAAGATCCTCCTCCGAAAGGCCATTAGCAACCTTAAGGGACTTTGAGTGATCCGTTATAGCTATGTACTTATATCCGAATTCCAGAGCCTTTTTAACGTAATCTTCTATCGTAGAAGCTCCGTCAGACCAGTTAGAGTGAATGTGAAGATCCCCCCTTATATCACCATAACCGACAAGATCGGGAAGCCTGTGCTCCATTGCCGCCTCAATTTCTCCGGTATCCTCCCTAAGTTCCGGCGGAGGAGTATCCATCCCTAAAGCACTGTATATCTCCTCTTCCGTTCTTCCCGCAATCTTTTCCTCCCCCCTGAAAAGACCGTATTCACTGAGCTTATACCCCATCTTCAAGCAAATTGTCCTGAGATGTATGTTATGAGCCTTTGAACCGGTGAAATACTGAAGAGCAGAACCATAAGATTCAGGCTCAATAACCCTTAAATCAACCTGCTCCCCTTCTTCAACTATTACCGTTGCTTTCTTCGTACCCTTCCAGAGTATTTCTTTAACGTTCGGCAGGTTAACAAACGCTTCTATTATTTCAAGATTCTTTCCCGTAGCAAGAATATCTATATCTCCGACTGTCTCCTTCATCCTCCTGGTGGAACCACAGACCGAAATCCTCTCAACAGCTGAATGTTCTTTTAACTGCTCAACAATTCTGTCAGCAATGAAAACTGCAACGCCGAGTAGTATCCTGCCACCTGCCTTTTCCATAAGTTCTATACCTTTTTTTATCTTCTCAACCTTCTTTAGACCAAAACCGGGAAGTTTTAGAAGATCCCCCCTCTCAATAGCCCTTTTAAGATCTTCAATGCTTCTTATCCCCAACCTCTCATAAAGAAGCTTTACTGTTTTTGGCCCCACACCGGGTATATCAAGGAGAGTGAAAACCGTATCGGGTACCTGTTGCTTCAGCTTTTCAAATTCCTCGATTTTCCCGGTTCGCAAGAACTCGAGAATTTTCGCCTGAAGCCTCTGACCAATTCCGGGAAGCGAGGAAAGCTTTCCCTCCCTGGCGAGAACCTCAATGTCTTCCGATAGATCCCTAATAAGTCGGGCTGCATTCCTATAAGCTCTTATATGATAAGGGTTATCTCCCATAAACTCCAGAATATCAGCCCACCTGTCAAAGATATCGGCCAGTTCCTTATTTTTCATACCGCCCCCGAAAACAGTGAATACTTCTATAATAATACTTCATCAAAAGGTAAAGCAGGTGAAAGGTGAAGGACAGGGAGCTAAGACGGGACAACTACTGCTTTGTCTGCGGAACGGAAAACCCCCGTGGAATGAAGTTAAAGTTTGAGAAAAGAGGAAATGAAAGCTACGCCCGGTTTTCCCTCCCAAAGTACTACCAGGGGTATGACGGAATTATCCACGGCGGAATTATCTCCCTTCTTCTCGATGAAGCAATGGCATACCTTCAGAAGCCGGAGGAAAGATTTCTAACAGGGAAAATAACCGTTAAGTTTCATACACCCCTAAAAGTAGAAGAAGAAGTAGAAGTAAGAGGATGGATAAAGGAAAACCGAAAGAAACTAAAAGTAACTAGGGCTAAAATGGTAAGGGTTTCCGACGGGAAACTGATAGCAGAAGCAGAGGCTTTAATGTTTGTACTGTTAGAGGAGAAAGAATGAGAAAGCTACTATTTCTTACCACAATACTCATTCCGGCAATCTCTTTCGGGCAGGAAGCAAGGGTCTTAGTTGAAGCCGCTTCCGTCTGGAAAGAACCTGGGAAAGAACTGATAGAAACGGTTAACAGAGGAGAAAACCTCCCTCTCAAGTCCATTTTAGGCTACTGGGGACTTGATGAGGAGGGTTGGATAAACCTTGATTACACCGACTATTTCTTCCCCGATTTTACGGAAACGGGAAAACTAAAGCTGAAAGTGGGAATAGTAACTGAAAACGACGAGCTACCGCAGGGGGCTGCCGTTATCGTAATCTCAGAAAGTGAAGATTACGTTATTGGCTTTTGGAGAGGAAAGGCAGTAAAAGTAAAAAAGGAAAATATCAGGGAAATCGAAGGTTTTTTTGGAATAGAAGTACTCAATAAGGACTGTCTGCTGAAAGGGGATAGAAAATCTTTAGAAGTTAGCGCCGGGAATGTCCTGTTAAAATCTCCGGACGGAAAGTTCATTTTTAACGGAGAACTCTTTAACGACATAACCCCGGTAGTAAAAGGAAAAATGGCAACGATTGAAGAGATATTAAAAAATCTTAATAGGTTAATAGACATATTTAACAGTGCAAAGCTTTCCTCCCCACTCGCAGAAAGACTCGGATATTACGCCAAGCTCCTCCCCGTATCCAGTGATGACTTAGAAGTAGTTAACACAGAAAACGGTAAAGGTATCCGTTTGAAGCTTAAGTACAAATTTTTCACTAAGGAAGGAGAACCAATTAAAGGAAGGAAAACCAGACTTTTCATGAAAAAGTCAAACTTCGAATTTTGGCGAAAATTGACAGAAGAACTTTTCAAATCAGGAGTAAACAAGTTCGTAGAGCTTGATATACTGAGAGCTGACGGAAAAGGAAGTTTTGAGAAATGCGGTTTCGTTGCATCAAGCTACCATATTTTTAAAGAAGGTGGGTTAAAGAACTGGAAAGATTTCCTCGAAAACTCCGAATCGGATCTGAGCGAGGATCTCTGGTTTTTTGCAGATCAAGTCTACGAGAGGCTTGAAGATGGGAATTAAGGAAAACGTCGAAAGGATCAAAGAAGAGATAAGAAAAAGCTGCGAACGGGTAGGAAGAAAGCCGGAGGAGGTTAAACTCCTGGCAGCCTCTAAAACAAGAAGCCCCGATGAGATAAGGGAAGCCTTTAGGGCGGGAATAAAACTGTTCGGAGAAAACAGGGTTCAAGAAGCAAGAGAAAAGATCCCCCAGCTTAAGGACCTTCCCATTGAATGGCACCTTATCGGTCACCTTCAGACTAATAAAGTAAAGTATGCAGTTGAGCTTTTCAACGTTATAGAAACTGTAGACAGGAAAAAGCTGGTAGATGAACTCGTTAAAAGGCTAAAAGAAGAAAACCTTGAAATCTTTGTTGAAGTCAAGCTCTCTCCGGAAGAGACAAAACACGGGTGTAGTCAAGAAGACCTATTTTCCTTAGTAGAGTACATACTGCAGTTTAAAAACCTTAAACTGAAAGGACTTATGACAGTTCCTCCCTACTTCGAAAACCCAGAAGAGGTAAGACCCTTCTTCAGAAAACTAAGAGAGCTAAGAGACAAACTTGAAAAGGAATTCAGCATCGAACTTCCCGAACTTTCGATGGGAATGTCCCACGACTTTAAAGTGGCCATAGAAGAAGGAGCCACAATAGTAAGAATCGGAACAGCTATATTCGGCGAAAGGAGGTACAGATGAAAAAGGAGCTAATAGTTTATGTGAAAGATCCTTCAAACAAAAAAGTTGTAACCGCGGCCTTAGAATCCGGGGTTTCTGCTATTCTTCTTGAAAAGCCCGAGAGTAAGAAGGT